>Ga0315912_10000418_pt1 | contig 81973 bp, 74 predicted proteins | sample VfabasoilMG_FD_204469 | JGI IMG/M metagenome (GOLD analysis project Ga0315912, IMG submission 204469) | Garden soil microbial communities collected in Santa Monica, California, United States - V. faba soil | ecosystem: Environmental > Terrestrial > Soil > Garden | place: USA: California... | reverse complement strand
CGCCATGGTCTATAGCAGAGCTTTATATTTCACCGTGCTTGCCTTCATCTTGCAAGTCCATCCGGTCTTTTCTCAAGAAGCCGTGGAAGGTGTTGCTATTATGCGATTCACCAATTCCAAGGGCATCAACCACCCCATAAATGAAGACGCCAAATTCAAATTAATGCAGTCGGCCATTTTTGATGCTATAGAGAAAGGCTCGAAAAAGAAAATCTCCGTAATGAGCTATAACAAAGTGGCTGAATCCAGCTCAGGCAATGATCATTTTGATACTTTCATATCTACCACCCTTCAAAGGTCGGGCGTTTCATGGAAAAGAACATCCAACTATCAATTTGATTTAGTTGCGAAAAAAGAATGGAAATGTACCGTTATTGGCGAGGTTGAAAATCTGGAAGAAACCTATGACACTTTAAAAACTGATCAGGATTTTCCGGAACAACGTAAAATAATTGTAACAAAACGAGGACTCAATACGGTACACATAAACTCTACTCAAAACATTGTTCAAGGAAGACTCGTGGGCATAAGCAAACTTTCCAAAACCAAAGTATTGAACGACTACGATTCTTATAAGAAAACCAAAGCCATCGTTTACATAACCAGCGTTAATAGCGACTTTTCAATGGGTAGGATTTTAAAAGGTTTTTACCGAGTAAAAGTGGGCGATGAAGTGGTTGTTAACTCCAATTTCAAAAGAGCCCGCATGGGTATTAAATTTGATTACACCCCGATAACCAAATTTAATACGAACACAAACTCAATTGGAATAGGTTTCTTCCACCAAAGTTATGTGAACCGGTTTGGCTTTTCCATAAACTGTGACCTGCTGCAATATGGCCTCGAATCTCAACCCGAGCCCAGTTATTTTTTGATGCCCAGTTTAGGAGTAAATTATCATTTAGGATTGTTTCCGGATTTGCTTTACATCGTGCCGGAGTTTAATGTCGGGTATGTTGTTAAAGCCACACACTCAAATGCCGAAACCGTAAGTTTCAACCCCAAATTGGGTGTTTCGCTTAGATTAAAGTTCTTTGAAATTTCGGCTGGCGCTTTATACCGGTTTTACCTCGATGATCCTTACTTTCAATCAGGTGGATACCCTTTTGCCAGTATCAATTTTAGTTTGAATAAAAATTAAAAAATTTTTAAGCCAGGGCTTTCCTTATAACCTCGGAGGTTCCGGCAAGTTCTTGTTGAGTGGGCCTTAACTTGGCATTAGAAAAATTAATGTCGGCCATTGAGTTCATGGGTATGAGATGAATGTGGGCGTGAGGTACTTCCAGCCCGATTACACAAACTCCAATTCGCTTGCAGGGAATAGCTTTCTTTAAACCAATGGCAACCCGCTTGGCAAAAATATTCAAGCCAGCCAGTGTGGAGTCATCAATATCAAAAATGTAGTCTACTTCCTTTTTTGGAACCACAAGCGTGTGGCCCGTAACCAATGGAGTTATATCTAAAAAAGCAATGAAGTTTTCATCCTCCGCCACAATATGACCAGGGATTTCACGATTGATTATTTTAGTGAAGATGGACACTTTAGATCGTTGTTGGTTTTATGCGGTAATACTCACCACTTCAAACTCAATCTCACCTGCAGGAGTTTTTATTTTAGCGCTATCTCCTTTCTTCTTTCCAAGCAACCCCTTACCTATTGGTGATTGTGTGGAGATTTTTCCTGCTTTCAAATCCGCTTCTTCTTCAGAAACCAAAGTGTAAGTAACCGTAGCTCCGTTCTTTTTATTTTTGATGGTAACTTTAGATAAAATGGAAACCGAAGAAGTATCCACTTTTGATTCATCCAGAAGACGTGCATTACTCATCAAGTCTTCTAATTGGGCAATCTTGGCTTCCAAGTGGCCTTGAGCATCTTTGGCGGCATCGTATTCGGCATTCTCACTCAGGTCGCCTTTGTCGCGTGCCTCGGCAATTTGCTTGGCAATGCTGCTACGACCTTTGCTCTTCAACTCCGCAAGCTCGTTCTTCAATTTTTCAAGCCCTTCTTTAGTATAGTATGAAATCTTTGCCATGTTATTTTAAGTTCCAATAAAAAAAACAAACAACGGCTTCGTGGGAAACCGTTGTTGAATTGCTCTACAAATTTAACTTTTTAAGCAATATTACCGAACAGGTTATTACAAGTTTTTAGTCTAGAAAGGACAGTATAAAAATGGCCAAATAGTGGTTGTATTAGGTTGCAGCCACGGTTTCTGGTATCAGGACATTAAGCTCTGCCTGAAGTTCCGGGTCGAATTTGGCCAGGTAAATTGTCTTGGCCTTTGAAAGCTGCTCTACCGTTAGTCCTTTTGCCCCGGTTAAGTCGGCCTTATATAAGCTGGCATTTTCAAAATTTGCACCCATCAAATAACACCCGCGCAAATTGGCCTCCATTAAGTAGGCATTATTGAAATTAGCTTTAATCAAAAAAGCGTTCTTAAACTGTGCCTTGATCATAAAGGCATCTTTAAAGTTTGCCCCACTGGCATAGGCCCCGCTCAGATCGGCCTGGTTAAGATTGGAGTTCTCAAAATTGGTTTGGTTAAGTCTTGTATTTCCGAGATTCGTTTCGATAAGAGTAGAGTTGGAAAAGTTTGCCGAGTTGAGGTTTGACTTGAAGAGATTTACATAATTTAGATTAGTACGCGACAGGTGACAGTTCACTAAATTAATTTCATAAATATTATGACGGTTAAGCCGCTTGATATTTCCCACTGTGCGAAATGCTGCCTCTTCGGATTCCCACAGGCGAAAATCGTCAATTTCATCTTTGTAAGTTCGAATGCGCTGCCGGGTATCGCCATTGCGGTTAAGCCAAAATAGCAAAATACCGATCACGGCAATGTCGAATAACATACCATGGGCTTCGGCCAGTATTTGAATCCAGAATGATTCAAATTCGTGCAGGTAATACTTCAGGCTAAGGCTAAAAACCACAATGGCAAGCACTAATAAAACCAAAGCGGCTGTCAGGATTGGATTTTCCACCACCTGGTGAAATTTATCCACCGAACTTCTAAGTATTATCCTGACCTTTTTCATTTTCAATTTGCTTCCGCTACCATCCTACAAAATTAAATCGCCATGAAAAGTGGCATTGGCAGAGTTGGTCACAACCTTACATCTGCGTTATAACATCCAAACTACAACAAAAGAGTTACAGTTAAAAAATAAACTGCAAGGCCGAGCAAATCATTTGTAGTGGTTATAAACGGCCCCGATGCTAAGGCAGGATTAAACCCTAACTTATTGAGAATGAGCGGGGTTACAGTTCCAACCACCGATGCAAAAATCACCACAACAAACAAGGCAATTGACACCACTGCCGAAAGGTTTTGATTACCAAACACCAGCAGGTTTACCCCAAAAACAAGGGCAGAAAGGAAAAAGCCATTTAAAAACGCTACACTAAAAACCTTGGCCAATCTTTTCCATAAGCCCTCATCGAGGTAGCCGGGGTTGGCCAGACTTTGTACCACCAACGATGATGATTGAATGCCCACGTTACCGCCTGTGGCCTGGATAAGCGGAACAAAAAAAGAAATGGCTGTAATGCGAGCTAACTCCCCTTCAAACAAACCCATAAAGCCTGCACTCAGTAAACCGCCAACAATTCCAATCACAAGCCAGGGAAGGCGCGCCCTTGTATTTTTCCAAACGGTGTCGTCTTCCTGAACATCTTCTGTTATACCAGTCATTAATTGGCGGTCTTCCTCAGCTTGTTCGGTTATTACATCCACCACGTCATCAATGGTAATGCGGCCGACAAGTGTACCCTGAATATTGACCACCGGCACAGATTCCATATCATACTTTTGCATGATCTCCGCCACTTCGCGGTTTTCCAGGTAAGTTTCTACCGACACCACATCATCAATAATATCTTTCACCAATGTTTTTGAGTCGGTTAGGATTAATTGTTGAAGGGCAACGCGACCGAGGAGTTTATCACTTTCATCAACTACATATACTGTGTAGAATTTTGTAACCACGTTTTCGGCCTGCTTCCTGATCTCTTCAATGCATTGCACCACCGTCCAGTTGTCTCGGGCTTTTATTAATTCTTTGGCCATAAGGCCGCCCGCCACGTTTTCATCGTATCGCAACAGGTCAATTACCTGCGATTTCAGGACAGACTCAAGGCTTGCAATTACTTCCTCACTGATTTTAATAGGAAGTTCGTTTAGTATATCGGCCGCATCATCGGAATCGAGAACATTGATAAACTCGACCAATTCCGGCAGTTCAAAGGCCTTCAACAACACCTTTCTTATATCCGGATCGAGATCCCTGATAATCTCTGCCCGAATAGAAACATCCAGCAAGTCAATGACATACTTCGATTCGGCAGTGTTAAATTCAGAAAGAATTACGGTTATATCAGCCGGATCGATCGGCTCAAGTGTGAGCAGGATAAAATCCTTATCACGCTTGTCAATAGCTTCCTGGAAGCGATCGCGGAACTCGGTAGTCAGCTCAAACTCGGCAAATTGGCTCATGGCTTTTGTAATTGTTTCGTTAAGAAAACAAAATCGCCCACGCCCAATTGTTCTGCCCGTTTGTCCAGTAGTTCATGGCCATTCAGCGATGCTGGCAAATTTAAATTTTTCAATGCGTTGCGCAATGTTTTACGCCTGGTTTGGAAAGCCTGCTTCACTACTTTCACAAAAAGCACTTCATCACAATCCAATTTCTTTGTTTCATTACGCATTAGCGAAAGCACAGCAGAGTTTACCTTAGGCGGTGGAAGGAAAACACCTGGCGGAACACTGAATAGCAACTTTATTTGATAATATGCCTGAAGCAGCACGCTTAAAATTCCATACTCCTTGGAGCCCGGAGGTGAAGCAATCCGCTGAGCCACTTCCTTTTGAACCATGCCTACCACGTGAGTAACAATTTGGCGCTGCTCTAAAACTTTAAAGAAAATTTGAGAGGAAATATTGTAAGGAAAATTCCCGATTACTGACCAATTTTTGGCGGAAAGGCTACTTAAATCCAACTTAAGGAAGTCGCCCTGAATAATTTTATCCTTTAAGGCAGGATAATTTTCGTGCAGATACCGGATGGACTCGCCATCAATTTCAATTAAAAACAATTCAGGGAAACGCTCCTGTAAAAATTTAGTGAGCACGCCCGTGCCCGGGCCAATTTCAATCACGGAAGTATTTTGTGGCTGAAACGAGTCAACAATCTTTTTGGCAATGTTTTGGTCTTTCAAAAAATGCTGACCGAGATATTTTTTTGGTTTGACCATGCCTGTTAGTTTCCTGCTACCAGTTTCCAGTTTTTGCCATCCTTATCCAGACGATCCGGAAATATCCTTTTGCAATGCACCAAACATAACTGCTATCTTGCAACGGTCAAAATTTTACCATGAGCAACAAGCCCACCGAAAAACCACGCATAGGAATAACCATTGGCGACTTAAATGGAATAGGACCAGAGGTCATTATAAAAGCCCTGGCAGACAATCGGGTTCTGAATATGATAACCCCTGTAGTTTACGGCAGTACACGCGTTCTCTCCTATTACCGCAAGCTGATGAATATGGAAGAGTTTAATTATAGCCAGGTGCGCCAGCCCGGGCAGTTTTTTCCAAAAAGCATAAATGTGGTGAACTGTTGGGAAGACGTAATTGAAATTCAACCAGGGCAGCCATCCAAAACCACAGCACGCGCTGCGTTGGAGGCACTTAGAAAAACAGTTGAAGATTATAAAGGAGGGTTTTTAGACGGCATGGTTACGGCACCCATTGATAAAAACACCATTTACTCAGATGATTTTCAGTTTCATGGCCACACCGAATATTTAACACAAGTCTTCAACGCTACCGAGAGCCTTATGCTTATGGTGGCCAAAGATTTAAAAGTTGGATTGGTTACCGAGCATGTGCCTCTTAAAGATGTGAGTGCATTAATTTCTCCCGAACGGGTCGAATTAAAAATTCGCCTGATGGAAATGTCGCTCAAAAAGGACTTTGGTATTTCGAAGCCAAAAATTGCTGTGCTCGGCCTCAACCCCCACGCTGGTGATAATGGTTTGTTGGGTGATGAAGAAGAAAAAATTATTCGTCCGGTGGTGAACGATTTAAGGAACAAGAGCAAATTGGTTTTTGGACCATTCCCAGCAGATGGTTTTTTTGCCTCTGGCCAACATATGAAGTACGATGGAATCGTTGCTATGTATCACGACCAGGGCTTGGTTCCATTTAAGTACATGGCCTTTGAAGACGGGGTTAATTTTACTGCTGGCTTGCCTGTTGTCCGCACCTCCCCCGACCACGGAACGGCATATGGAATTGCCGGTAAAAACCAGGCAGACGAAAGTTCAATCCGCCAGGCTATTTATGTGGTTGCAGATATTATAAAGGCAAGGGGAGAGCAAACGAGTTAGACCTTTTGCTAATTCTTAGTCTTTCAGCTAAGTTTTTATGCAGAAATGCCAATTTTTAGCTCACCAAGGCCATATTTCGGAAAATCATCTCCTCCTTATAAAATCCCATAAATCCTCATAAATTTGCGCCCTCATTTTTCAGGCAGTGGGTGAGTTCAGTGTAAATATTATCGGCCTTGGTAATACGGCCCATGAATTCAAGTACAGCCTTGGGAAACCGTTCTTTGATGAATTTGGGAAGGATTTACTGGAAGAGGGCAATTTTGAGGCTACGGTGGTCTTAGATAAGCACGAAACCTTTATTGAGGGGGTTTTTAGCTTTAAGGGAACCGCTAAGCTGATTTGCGACCGATCGTTGGAGCCGTTTGATTACCCATTGGAATCAAACCACAAAATAGTCTTCAAATACGGCAATGAGGAAACGGAGGTTACGGATGAAATCGTGGTTATTCCACACGATAAGCCAAACCTTAACGTAGGCCAGTACTTATATGAATTTATCGGGCTGGCCTTGCCAATGAAACGCCTCCATCCCAAATTTCAGCAAGAAATGGTTGATGATGATGATGAAGCAAGTGGTAAAATTATTTACACGTCATCGACAGAAAATGAAGAGGAAATTGATCCTCGATGGGAGAAATTGAAAAAATTAAAAAAATAAAAACAACAAGTAAACAAATAGGTTATGCCAAATCCGAAACGAAAACTATCCAAAACAAGAAGGGACAAAAGAAGAACGCATTATAAAGCGTTTGCCAAAGACATGGCCGTTTGCCCAACCACTGGTGAAAGCCATTTGCCTCACCGCGCCTTTTGGCATGAAGGTAAGCTCTACTACAAAGGAAATGTGGTAATGGAAAAAGAAGTTCTGGCTTAAAGCAGTCATGATCCTGATAACTATAAAACAACTTCATTTTAGTTTGTCCCGAAAGACAATCTTTTAAGAGTTTTTATTCTAATAGCCCGGTTGATTTAAGTCAGCCGGGCATTTGTTTTTTAATCTGATAAGAAACACATGAACAAAATAAGAGCGGCCATTACAGCAGTTGGAGGATATGTTCCCGAATACGTGCTCACCAACCAGGAACTGGAAAAGATGGTGGATACCAGCGATGAATGGATAACCAGCCGCACAGGAATTAAAGAAAGAAGGATACTGAAAGGTGAAAATCAGGGCGTTTCGGTAATGGGCATTGAAGCGGTGAAGGATATGCTCTCCAAATCTAAAATAGACCCTAAAGAAATTGATTGTTTGATTTTTGCCACGATCACAGCCGACATGACCTTTCCAGCAACGGCCAATATTGTGGCCACTGCCGTGGGGGCTACTAATGCCTTCAGTTACGATTTAAGTGCAGCCTGTTCTGGTTTTATTTTCGGGCTCACCACGGGTGCCAGTTTTATACAATCGGGCATGTACAAAAAGGTTGTTGTGATAGGAGGCGATAAAATGTCGGCCATTATGGATTACACAGACCGCACCACTTGCATAATTTTTGGTGATGGGGCGGGCTGCGTTTTATTGGAACCTACCACGGAAGACGTTGGTGTCGTAGATTCCATCTTGCGCAGTGATGGAGGTGGCGAATGTTACTTGCACATGAAAGCTGGTGGCAGCCGTATGCCGGCCTCCCAGGAAACAATTGACAAACGCCTGCACTATGTTTACCAGGAAGGCTCTGCGGTTTATAAATTTGCCGTTACCAACATGGCCGAAGTTTCTGCTCAAATTGCAGAACGCAATAAGTTAAAACCAGAAGATATTTCATGGTTGGTTCCACATCAGGCCAATAAAAGAATTATTGATGCTGCAGCATCACGAGTAGGTATCCACGATGATAAAGTAATGATGAACATTGCCCGATATGGGAATACAACGGGAGGAACAATCCCTCTTTTGCTGTGGGATTATGAAAAGAAATTAAAGAAAGGCGATAACCTGATTATAGCAGCTTTCGGTGGTGGATTTACCTGGGGAGCGGTATATGTGAAATGGGCGTATAATAGTTGATAGCTAAGCTGTAGTTATTGGCAAGTCGTTAAAAAAAATTACTAGGAACCTCCCCATCAACAAACAACGAATAACGAACAACAAAAAAAATGGCAACAATCTCAGACTTAACCAGAGGAAATTATGTGCGGTATAATGGAGAGGTTCTCCAAATTGAAGAGCTGCAACACCGGACACCCGGAAACCTTCGAGCATTCTACCAGGTGAAGATGCGCAACATTCGCAATGGAAAAATCGCAGAAAACCGGTTTCGCCCAGGCGATATGATTGAGTTGATGAGTGTAGAGACCAAAGAATACAATTATCTCTATGCCGATGGCGACAGCCTCGTTTGCATGGACAACAATACGTTTGAACAAATTTATTTAGATAAAGCCCTGTTGGGCGATTCGGCTAATTTTATAAAAGAAGGTATTACCTTGTTGATTGTATTTGAAAACGGGGCAAACCCAATATCGGCACAAGCGCCAGCCAATGTTGTAATGAACGTAACCTACACCGAACCAGGCCTTCAGGGCGATACTGCAACCCGCACATTGAAGGCGGCTACTATTGAAACAGGTATCGAAATCCGTGTTCCGCTTTTTGTAAACACAGGCGATAATATTAAAATTGATACCCAAACCGGGGCGTATATCGAGCGGGTAAAATAAAATCATTAGCCATGAGTAAAAAAATTTCAAGCAAGACGAAGCCCAAATCTTCTCCAACAAAATCCGAATCCCAACCAAATTCCAATGCCATGAATACATCAGAAATCAGAAACCTCATAGATTTCATTTCGCAATCAGGTTTGAATGAAGTGGATATTGAAACAAAAGAGCTAAAGCTCCACGTCAAGCGTGAGCCCGATCAAAAAGTTTTCAAATCAGTGCCCACACCGGTAGCCGTAGCAGCAGCGCCCACAGCCGCAGCACCAGCCCCGGTAAAAGCAGAGAAAGCGGCAGCGCCTGCCGGAAAGAAAACGGTGGAGATCAAGTCGCCAATGATTGGCACTTTCTATAAATCAACGAATCCGGATTCACCTCCATTTGTTTCGGTTGGCGATAAGATTTCAAAAGGCCAAACCGTTTGCATTATCGAAGCCATGAAATTATTCAACGAAATCGAATCTGAAATTTCGGGAACTATCATAAAAGTAAACCTGGAAAATGCATCTCCTGTAGAATACGACCAGGTGTTGTTTATTGTAGAGCCAGATTAATCTTAGTTGTTGGTTCATAGTTGTTGGTTGTTCGCTAAAGTGCAAACATTGACCATCGATAATTGACCATTGACCATTAACATTTAAATCATGTTTAAAAAAATATTAATAGCTAACCGAGGTGAAATTGCGTTGCGTGTAATTCGCACGTGCAAGGAGATGAATATTAAAACGGTTGCCGTTTACTCTACTGCCGACCGGGAAAGCCTGCATGTGAAATTTGCCGATGAGGCCGTGTGCATTGGCGATGCCCCCAGCAAAAATTCTTACTTAAATATTCCTCGCATTATTTCAGCAGCCGAAATAACCAATGCTGATGCCATCCATCCGGGATACGGTTTCTTATCCGAAAATGCTGAATTCTCCTCCGTTTGCCACGAATATGGAATAAAATTCATTGGACCCACACCTGAAATGATCCGCTTGATGGGCGATAAATCTACCGCGAAGGATACAATGAAGAAAGCGAACGTGCCTACCATTCCGGGCTCGGACGGATTGCTTAAGTCAATGGAGGAGGGTATTGAGCTGGCAAAAAAAATTAAGTATCCTGTTATCGTAAAAGCGACAGCAGGTGGAGGCGGAAAAGGCATGCGGATTATCAATGAGGAGTCAGAATTTCAAAAGGCTTGGGATGACGCAAAACGTGAAGCAGGTGCTTCATTTGGAAATGATGGTCTCTATCTCGAAAAATTTGTAGAAGAGCCTCGCCACATAGAAATTCAGGTAGTCGGTGATCAGTATGGAAAAGCTTGTCATCTTTCCGAGCGCGACTGCTCCATTCAACGCAGGCATCAAAAGTTGGTTGAGGAAACTCCCTCCCCTATTGTTAACCAGGAACTGCGTGAAAGAATGGGCGAAGCTGCCATTAAAGGCGCGAAGGCCATTAACTATGAAGGCGTGGGAACGATAGAATTTTTGGTGGACAAGCATGGTGATTTCTACTTCATGGAAATGAACACGCGGATACAGGTGGAGCATCCCATCACCGAACAAGTAACGGATTACGACTTGATTAAAGAACAAATAAAGGTTGCTGCTGGCGTACCTATTTCAGGGAAAAATTATTTCCCTAATCTTTATGCCATGGAGTGCCGAATCAACGCAGAGGATCCGGCTAATGGTTTTCGTCCATCACCAGGTAAGATTACCAACTTGCATATGCCAGGCGGACATGGAGTGCGTATTGATAGCCACGTCTATGCAGGATATACAATTCCTCCCAATTACGATTCAATGATTGCCAAATTAATTATTACCGGTCAAAGCAGGGAAGAAGTAATCACCAGGATGAAACGGGCCTTGAGCGAATTTGTAATTGAAGGGATAAAAACTACCATTCCATTTCACCTTGCTCTTATGGATAACGAAGTATTCCAATCAGGAAAGTTCAGCACCAAGTTCCTGGAAACTTCTTTCGACTTCTCGAAAATAAAGTAAAACCTAAACAGAGCGTCCTAAAAAAATATTGGCAACCTTCCCTAGTGGAAAGTTGCCAATATTGATGCCTCTATCGCTTTTTCTTACTGCTTGTTTATCTGCGATTCTATAAAGTCTCCTTCCAGTGTTCCTGTTAAGCTAACGAACTCGACCCTGCGGTTTGTAGCCTTGCCTTCCACCGTTGTATTGGTTGCTATAGGCTTGGATTCACCCATTCCTTTGGCTTTTAACCTGTTTTCGCGGATACCGAATTTTATCAAAGCCTGACGGATAGCTTCTGCGCGTGCCTCAGAAAGTTTTTGATTAGCCACAGCATCACCGTCACTATCGGTATGGCCTTCAATACTAAAGGTAGTGCTTGGATATTCTTTCATGAATGTGGCTATCCTGTTGATCGTGGTAAAGGACTGCGGTTTGATCGTTGCCTTTCCAACATCAAATAGAATATCGCGTGTGGAGAACATTCCTTTAGAAACGACTTGTTCAAACAACGACATTTCATCTGGTGTGGCTACAATGCAACCATTGGCATCTGTTACGGTAACTGTATAAACACCTAACTTCAAATTGGTAATATCCTGTGTTGTTGCCCCATGATTCCATTTATAGGTATATGGTTTCATACCCCCGGTAACTGTGATGAAGATAGCTCCACTGGCATCGCCACAACATTTAACATTTCGAACGGAGTCAATGTGCAGTGCAAGGGCTTCGGGTGCTGTTACATCGGCATGAAGCGTGCGAAGACATCCATTTCCATCTGTAATCAGCACCGAATAACTATCCGCCCGAACTGCCTGGATATCCTCTCCTTTTGTGCCATTGCTCCATGCAAACTGGTAGGGCTGAACACCGCCCGTAACCGCTATATCAACAGCGCCTGCATTTTCTCCAAAGCATTTTATGTTTGTTACACTTGCCACATCAGCTTTAAGAACAGCGGGTCCCTCAATAGCGGCATCCAAGGTGCTTTGACAGCCGTTGCTTTCCGTAATGGTTAGTCTATAATTTCCGGCTGGCAGTTCGGTCAAGTCTTCGGTGGTAGCTCCGTTGCTCCACTTGTAGCTATATGGGGAAATACCTTCCTGCACGGTTACAAATATTGACCCTGTGTTTTCACCTCCGCAAAGAATATCGGTAATGGCATCTATAGATTTATATAGTTTGCGTGGTTGCGTTAATGTAGCACTGTAGCTGGCCTTGCAACCGCTTGCATCGGTAACGTTAACCGTGTAATCCCCGGCAGCAATTTTGGCCACTCTTTGTGTGGTTGCTCCGGTATTCCATAAGTAATTGTAAGGTTGCGTTCCACCATTGGCGCGCACCGCAATTTTCCCTGTTTCCTGTCCGGAACAAACCACGTTGAGCAATGAATCAAGTGTGAGCGTAAGTTTTGCTGGTTCGGAAACGCTAGCGTTAATACTGGCTACGCAACCATTTCCATCGCTAACTTTTACAGAATAGTTACCTGCCATCGTATTTATCAAATCCTCGCCTTTCGCCCCATTGCTCCATAAATAACTATAAGGCTGCGACCCTCCGCTCACACTGATATCAACAAAACCTTTGCTTTCGCCAGCACATTTCACATTATAAACAGTGTCTTGTGTAATGGCCAATTGAGCGGGTTGAATAATTTTTGAACTTACTGTATTGGTGCAACCATTGGCATCTTTCACTGTAAGTTGATAATCGCCTGCGGGCACAGCGGCCAAATTTTGCCTGGTTTCACTGTTGCTCCAGCTATAGGAGTAAGGAAGTTTTCCCCCGATCACGTCAACTGTTATAGCACCTGTTTTGTCACCAAAACATTTAACATTTACCACTTCCCTTACTTTAGATTCCAGTAATGGTGAACCAGTAATGGCAGCCTTCAAACTCTTGTTACAGCCATTGGCATCCGTTACGCTAAGTGTATAATCGCCAACACTAAGGTTGCTGATATTTTTTGTTGAGTCACCAGTGTTCCAAGAGTAACGATAGGGCTGGGTGCCTCCGGCTACTGATACCTGGATGCTGCCTTTAGATTCTCCAAAGCAATTATTGTTGGTTACAGCTCCTAACGTTGAAGTGAGCTCAGCTGGTTCTGTGACACTAGCATTTACTGTTTGAATGCAACCGTTGGTGTCGGTGATGCGCACGGAATAACTTCCGGCAGGCAAGGCAACTACATCCTTAGATTTTTCGCCATTGCTCCAGGAATATTTGTAAGGTGCAACACCACCGCTCACATCAATATGTATTTCCCCTTTTTTGTCGGCTTTACATACAACATTTCTTACTTCACCAACTTTGGAAGCAAATGCCTCGGGTTGTGTAATGGTAGTTTTTAGTGTTTGCTTGCAGCCAGTGGCATCGGTAACCGACAACGAATATTCTCCAGCTGCAATATTGGCAAGGTCTTCCGTAGTTTGGCCCGAACTCCATGCATATTTATATGGTTGATGCCCTCCCGAAACAGTAACCTGAACTGCACCCGAATTATCTCCGTTGCAAAGGAGGTTTTTAGACAAGTTGAGTTGAGCGATGATTGCTGAAGGTTGTGCAATTTTGGCGCTTAATATTTGCTTATGTCCATTAGCATCCGTTACAGTTACGGAATAATCTCCCGCAGAAATATTATTCAAATTCTTGGTGGAATCTCCGTTGCTCCATTTATAACTATATGGAGCCACACCACCTGTAACATCAATGGAGATATTACCATTCTTATCTTCAGCACATTTAATGTCTTGAACGGAAAGGAGTTTAACAAGCAATGGAGGAGGCTGATTAATCGTGGCATTGATTGTTTTTTCACATCCGTTGGCATCTGTAACTTTCAGTGAATAATTTCCGCCCGGAACGGCAGCGATGTCTTGCGAAATAGCCCCATTGCTCCAGCTGTATTTATAAGGAATTACCCCACCCGACACATTTACATCTACAGCACCGTTGCTTAGACCGTACTGAATAATATCGGTTACTTTTCCAATCTGCACAACGAGAAGTGTTGGTTCTTTTATGGTGGCAGAAATAGTGGCATCACTGCAGCCGTTAGCATCGGTAATGGTTAAGCTATACTTTCCTGCCTTAATATCGAGCAGGTCTTGCACATCTGTGCCATTTGACCAACTGTATTTGTATGGGTGAGTTCCACCCACCACTGAAATATTTATTGAACCATTACTTCCTCCAAAGCATGTAACATCCTTTGCGGCAATTACAGAACTAACCAATTTCACCGGCTGGTTAATAGTTGCAGAAAGTGTTTGTGAGCAACCATTTTTATCAGTCACTACAACAGTATATGTTCCGGCTCCAACTTGATTCAGATTTTGTTCGGCTGCCCCATTGCTCCACTTAAACACGTATGGTGTAACTCCACCCGAAACAGTTAAAGGTATAGAACCGGTTTTTTCGCCAAAGCAGCTGATGTGTTTAACCTCGCCCAACTTGGCAATCAGTTGTGGAGGCTGATTTACAGGTGCGCTTAGGGTTTTAGAACAACCTTTAGCGTCGGTAACGGTAACAGTGTAGTTTCCGGCCGGCAAGAGGGCAACATTCTGAGTAGTAGCCCCATTGCTCCACAAGTATTTGTAAGGTGCCGCGCCACCAACAGCACTAATGGTAATAGCCCCTGTTTTATTTCCAAAACAAAGTATGTGAACAACATTCTCAACCTTAACTAAAAGATCGGCCGGTTGGGTTATTTCAGCTTCCAACTTCTTCACGCAGCCTTTCGCATCTGTTACCTGAACGCTATACTTGTCGGCTCCCACACTTTCAAGGTCTTGTGTTGATGCTCCGCTGCTCCACTTATAAGTATACGGTCCAACACCTCCTGAAACAGAAATATCGATCGCTCCTGTTTTTTCACCAAAGCAATTCACGTTCGTTACTGACTTCACTAAATAATCTACTTTAGAAGGTTGAGCCAAAACTGCCTTAACCGTTTGAATACAACCGCTCGCATCGGTAACAGTAAAATTATAATTCCCGGCTACTACGTTGGTCAGGTTTAGCGTAGTGTCACCACTACTCCATTTATACTTGTATGGAAGGCTCCCACCCGTTACCCGAATGGCAACAGCTCCTGTTTTCTCGCTATAACAATTAATATCCTGGTAAGATTGAAGACTGGCAACCAGGCGAGGAGGTTCAATAATTTGTGCATCGGCATGAGCCGTGCAACCGGCAGAGTCCCGAACGATTACAGAATAGTTGGCGGCAGCAAGATCACGAATATCTTCAGTTTTTAAATTATTGCTCCACTGATACCGGTATGGGCGAACTCCTCCTGTAACAGTTAAGTCAACCATACCAGATTTCTGACTAAAGCAATTGATGCTACTCACTTTGGTGTTTGCAGTAAGTAAAGCATTCTCTTTAACTGTTACTCTTACCGAATCCACGCATTCATTGGCATCTTTGATTTTTACGGAATACTGACCGGCTTTCACGCCTGTTAGATCCTGCGTGTTGGCACCATTGCTCCATCGATATGAGTAAGGAGCAATGCCACCTGAAACAGTAATATTTATTGCTCCTTTTGCATCACCAAAACAAAGGATATTGGCCACTCCATCAACCTGGCGAAGAAGTTTGGCTGGTTCCGTAATGGTTTTTGAAAAAGCAGAGAAACATCCATTGGCATCAGTTACCCTTAAATTATATGTTCCTGCTTTGATATTGCCCAGATTTTTTGACGTATCTCCAGAAGACCAAGCATACTTATATGGAGTTACACCACCTGCCACATTAACACCTATCGCACCTGTGTTATTACCGCGGCAATCAACCTGTTTAATGACACCTTCACTTAGAGCCAGTGCTCTGGGCTCGGTAATTTGTGCGCTAATGTTTTCTGCACAACCTTTACTATCTGTTACTTTTACATTGTAAGAACCAGCCTTTAGTCCACGAAGGTCTTCCAATTCAATTCCATTGTTCCATTTATATTTAAAGGGAGCCGTGCCGCCAGCTACAGAAAGATTAAGCGCACCCGTAGCTTGACCGTTACAATTAACATTTGTTACTGCTTCAAAATTTAATTTAATAGCATCAGGTTGAATAATTTTTGCATTGAGATCGCTCTCACAACCATTGCCATCCATAATTTTTACGGAGTAGTCGCCAAAGGGAACATTGATCAAATCCTGGCTCGCCTGGCCGTTGCTCCAACGATAGCGATATGGTTGAACTCCTCCTTCAGCTTTAATATCTATTGCCCCGGTGCTGCCAGCGTTACAATTAATATTAGTCACCAAAACAACTGCGGCTTTAAATGCTGGAGGCTCGGTTATGGTAGTTTCAACTTTTTGCTTGAACCCATTTTTATCGGTTACGGTAAGGGTATATTTACCTGCTCCAAGACCCTTGATGTCTTTAGTTGTTTCTCCGTTGCTCCATAAAAAAGTATAAGGAGTAACTCCCCCTGCAACTGAAACACTTATTTCTCCTGACTTATTAGCATTGCATGCTATCTGAGTGATGTTATCCAACCGAACAACCATCTGCGTGGGCTGAGTGACAGCTGCATTTAAAATTTTAGCACATCCTGCTGCATCGTTTACCCGAACAGAATATGACCCAGCCTCCAGGTTTGTCAAGTCCTGGTTAGCACTGCCATTGTTCCACTTATACTTATAAGGAGTAACGCCACCTTTTACATCAATGTCAATCGCACCGTCTTTCCCTCCATTAAATAATATGTCTTTCGTTGCCACCAAATTCACTGCCAGCGCAGCCGGTTCAGTAACTTTGGTATTCACTGTACTTGTACAATTATTATTGTCCGTAATTTTTACCGAGTAATCTCCTGCGGCTACACCGCGGATATCCTGAGTATTGGCGCCATTGCTCCATTGGTAAGTAAAAGGAAGTTTTCCACCAACCACGTTAATGTTGATAGACCCTCCATTATCGCCAAAGCAGCGGAGGTTTTTTATTTCATCAAAAGTCACTGAAATGGCTGCTGGTTCAATCACCTTAGTTGAAGATACCTCAGTGCAACCTTTTGAGTCTTTTACTACTACTTCGTAAACGCCAGCTTTTAAACTTTTCAGGTCTTCCTCTTTACTGCCATTGTTCCAGGCGAAAGTATACGGAGGCACTCCCCCTCCTACTGTAATATCTACGCTCCCTGTAACATCGCCATTACATTTAATGTTTTGGATATCATCCAGCGAGCGAACGATCAAGGGTTTTTCCTGAACTGCGGCTGTAGCAATTTCCTGGCAACCGTTGGCGTCTGTGATCAATAACGAATAGGATCCTGAGTTTACACCTTTAAGGTCTTCTGTTTTTGCACCATTACTCCAATTGAATGTATATGGAGCCTTCCCACCGGCTACGGAGATGTCAACTTCACCATTGTTGTAACCATAGCAGAGGATATCGGTTGTCTTAACGATCGTACTTTCAAGCTTGGGAGGTTCTTTTACTTCAATTTCAAGGGTATCGCTGCAACTCAATCCATCAGAAACGGCCACCCTGTATTTCCCAGCCTTAAGAGCGGCAATGTCCTGAGTGGTTTCGCCATGAGTCCAATGATATTTGTAAGGCGGATACCCACCCGAAGGCTCAATGTTGATGGCTCCTTTGGTCTCTCCATTGCAATTATTGTTGGTTACAGCGGCCAGTTTAACAATAATTTTGGGCGACTGCGTGATAATAATGCTCACCCCGGTCTTGTCTTTTGGTGGAGCTGTATCCTGGGAGTGTGCCGGAATTTGAAGCACTAAAACCGTAATAATTAGGAAGAAAATACGGAGTTCCAGAGTAAAGGTCTTTTTCATAGTTGGAGAATTGGTTGATTATTTAACTAACTCCAAGCTAAGTAAATAATTAAGTTAAAAAAATGGGGGTTTCTACTGATTTGCCATATGCCAATAATTATGTAGTGGACTTTTTAAGCGACTGCCTGCCAGACCATAAAAAACAAACTCTAAGTATCAGTTAATCAAGGTAAAAGCGAATTAAGATGCCCACGAAAAAGGTGAACAAAAAAGCCTGCCCAATTTCCTTTGAGCAGGCTCCTTATTCTACTAAAAAATTAGCCTTTCTTTGGCTGCTCTCCCAGTTTCTTTTCTTTAACAGCTTCAGCCAGTTGCTTCAACTCCTCAGCCGATTTACCTTTCAAATATTCAGGTAGTTGCATACCGGCCATATTGAATATTTCCTGAAGGGGCGGCACCGACTTATATAGTCCGGATATGAAATTGGCTGTTGATGTTTTTCCATCCTCGCCATTTCCGCCACCTTCCCAAACGGTGAGCTTATCAATTTTAATATTCTTGATAGCCTCGGTTTGCAAACGCACCAACTCAGGCAATTTATCAACTATCAAAAGCAACACGGCATCACGTGCGTTATCGCCAGAGGCTTTCACAATTTGTTGCAAGCCCTGCGCTTGTTTAGTTAATATCTCATACATACCACGGGCTTCAGCCTCCAACTTGGCAAAAATAGCATCAGCTTCACCTTTCGCTCTCACCCTGGTTTGTTCGGCAATGGCTTGGGCTTCGATAATGGCTTTTTGCTTTTGAATTTCGGCCGTCACCACAATGTTGGCATTTTGTGAAGCACGTTCCCGATCGGCACGGGCATCTTCGGCCTTTCGCTCAGCCTGGTAAGCTTCTTCCAACGCTTTCGCGGATTGTACTTTTTCTGAAGCAATAGCTTTTTTCAAGGCTTCAGCTTCCCGTTCACGCCTTTCAGAATCGGAATTGGCAATATTGATCTTTGAAGTATTCTCTCCCTGCACTGCCAGTGCATTCGCTTCCGCGGATTTGATACGGGTATCCCGGTCAGCCTGCACTTTTCCTATTTGTTCATCGCGCTTGGCGCCAGCGATCAATACTTCCTTGTCTTTCATGGCAACAGCCACCTGCGACTCACGGTCGCGTACCATTTCAGCTACTTTAATATCGCGCTCTTTCTCTTGCTCCGTTCGGCCTATCTCACCCATTCTCTCCTGCTCGGCCACGCGCACCTTCGCTTCATTGATGGCTTTTGCAGCAGCTTCCTTTCCAAGAGCAGCAATGTATCCGCTCTCATCTTTAAGGTCGGTGATGTTTACGTTGATCAACCGTAAACCAATCTTTTTTAATTCTGTTTCTACGTTGTGCGTAACGTTACTCAAAAACTTATCGCGATTGTTATTGATCTCTTCAATATCCATCATGGCCACCACCAATCGCATTTGACCAACAATAATGTCGTGAGCGTGTGCATGAATATCCTGGCGCTGCAGTCCAAGCAGGCGCTCAGCAGCATTTTCCATAATGCCAGGCTCGGTAGAAATACCAACTGTAAATTTAGAAGGCACATCGAGCCGAATATTTTGCTTGCTCAAAGCATTTACCAAATTCACCTCAATTGAAATTGGTGTTAAGTCAAGGAAAGCATAATCCTGAATCACGGGCCAGATAAATGCGGCACCCCCGTGAATACACTTGGCCGAGCCGCCACCCGTATTACCATAGATAACCAACACCCTATCAGATGGGCATCGTTTGTAACGTCTTAGAACCGTGGTGATAATAACAAATACAAAAATGCCTATGATAGCGAGAATAGGCAACGCAAAAAGGGTGTCCATAAGATTTTGTGTTAAAGGGATTATTTAGAAGTTACCAGTAGAATATTATTGTCGAGGATGGCTGCGACTTTGGCCTGCCTGCCGGTAGAAATATTTTCTTCATCGTCCGTCATCGCATCAAGCGTGCGGAGAAGCCCTCCTACCATAATTTGGATTTTACCTGCGCTCGATCGTTTGGCCGGAACAGACAGGTAAACTTCTCCGCTTTTTCCAATCGCTTCCGAAATTTTCATAGTACCGCTCGCGTTCATTTTAGACATCAGGTAGAAAATTCCAGCCATCATGGTCATCATAGCCAATCCTGAAATCGTGGCTATTATCAGTGTCATGGTAGTGCTCCATCCAGCGCTTGTACAGGCAATGCCCGTCCAGGAAAAAATAGTGAAAAAGCCTACCATGTTCTTTACCGTGAGAAATTGAAAGGAAATGCCGTGGTCTGTCTCCACATCTACGTCTACAGTATTGTCTGGGCTATCGCCCCCGGCAAACAGGGAAAATATCATTTGCAGAACAAAAAATACGGAAAACGGGATGGCAATAGCCCAATAAATTTTCAATGCCGGAGTGAGCGCAGCCCACCAAGTGCTGTAGGATTCCATAATTGTTAGGGTGTTTAAAGTAAATCCGAAATTTTATGAATTGCAACTGTCTTTAGTAACCAGTGAACCCAATTTAAGAGCGATGAACGATTAAAAAGAGACGTTGAACAAAGTTTGCCAATCGTCAGCCTGCATAAGTACCCCGAAAACCGGAAAAAGTCGGCATCAGGATTTAAAGAAAAAATATTCACATTCTATTTTATGCAATCCTGAACCAAGCTGCATCCTATCGCTAAAAAAATAAAACTATGAAAACTTTAAAGTCGGTGTTGTTTGGCCTTTTGGCCATAAGCACCATTGTGCTGTTGGCCTTCACATTTAAAACTGAAAAAGAAAGAAGCGCTGTGAGAAAATCAAAACCCAAATTGGTTGCTGCACATCACGCAAAAAAATTAAGACCCATCCCCAAAGGCTGCGTATTTATGACGGTAATGGGAGAAGAAAAATCGGATTCATTTCACATTTACAAAACTCCGGAAGTTGTTGGGCAATCGTTGAACAAGGGATTGAAATGGATCATCCAAGCTCAAAATGAACAAGGCGGATGGGGAGCAGGAAGTCACAACAGGCAAGACATTATGGATCCGCTTGCCGTTAATGCCGACCCTGCTACAACTTCAATGGTAGGCATGGCAATCTTGCGGAACGGAAACACCTTTCATTCAGGAGAGTATTCAGCGCAACTAAACAAAGCATTAATTTTTTTATTGAATGCGGTGGAAACATCTTCGCCTGAAAGTCCAACCATTACCACTGAAACGGGAACACAAATTCAAACTAAACTAGGCGCTAATATTGATGTAATCCTCACTGCTCAATTCCTCACTAATGCATTGGATTTTTTAAATGATGATGTCAGTTTAAAATCACGCGTCAAACGCGACCTTGAATTATGTGTGGCCAAAATCCAAAAGTCTCAACAAACTGATGGCAGTTTTGCCGGAGGTTCGTGGGCTGGTGTGTTGCAATCGGCTTTGGCCAACAATGCATTGGAGTCTGCACAAGTAGCGGGCATTGTTGTAAGTGATTCAATTCTAAAACGCTCACGCGAATACCAGGAAAGCAATATTGATACTAAGTCGGGCGATGTGAAAACAGAAAGAGGCGCTGGCATTGTGCTCTACTCTGTTTCGGGTTCTGCACGCGCGAGTGCCAAGAGCGCCCGCAAAGTTGAAGAAGCGATGGAAAAAGCGAAGGCAACGGGCGCCCTTTCTCAAAATGCACCCGTCACCGTTAAAAATTTGGAGGCCATTGGTTTTTCCCCAGACGAGGCTATTGGATACTCGACTTCTTATGAAGTTTACCAGGCAGGCAAAGGCCAGGCCCAGCGTGATGATGTAATGAGTGGCTTCGGTAATAATGGAGGCGAAGAATTTCTTAGCTACCTGCAAACAGGTGAATCTATGATTATTGGAAAAGATGATTCGTGGAAAAACTGGTATGACAATACCAGCGGTCGCTTGTTGAAAATTCAAAATGAAGACGGAAGCTGGAACGGTCATCACTGCATAACCAGCCCAGTGTTCTGCACGGCAACTTGTTTGCTTATTCTTTCCGTAAACAACGATGTGGAGAAATTGGAGAAAATTGGAAAGTAGGCAAAAAAAGAGGGGCTTCGGCCCCTCTTCGTTTATAATTAAATTTGATTTAGTTGGATTGCTTTGCTCCAAGCATCAACAAATCGTTCACATTGATTTCGGTAAAATATTTTTTTTCACCATCGGCTTCATAATTGCGATGCACCAGCTTGCCTTCCACACACACTTCCTGACCTTTTTTCAAGTACTTCTCGGCCACGGTAGCCAGGCTTCCCCATATCACAATGTTATGCCATTGCGTATCCTCAACTTTCTCACCTTTCTGATTTTTGTATGAATCGGTGGTGGCGATGGAGAAAGAAGCTTTCTTTTTGTCGCCATACGTTTTCACTTCAGGGTCTTTACCTAAACGACCGATCAACTGCACGCTGTTTCTTAAACTTTTCATAATTGTATTGTTTAAATTGTTTAACATACTTTTTCAAAATCCATTTCGGTTTGTTGTTGTCCGATTGGTGATGCAAAGGTTGATGGAGAAAAAAGGTCGAGTCGTTTGTTAATCGTTTACTTCCGGTTATATTCGTTTGTAAACGTTTAAAAACGGTTAAACCCTTAAAATCACTTATAAAAATGGATAAAGTGTGCTTAGAGTGCGGAGATAAAATACTTGGCCGGGCCGATAAAAAATTCTGCTCCGACCAATGCCGCATCAGTTACAACAATAAACTGAACAGTGATGAAACCAACCAGGTGCGCAACATCAACAACACTTTACGCAAAAACAGGCGTATATTAATGGAGTTGAACACCACCGGAAAATCTAAAGTTCATTTTGACAAGCTGAAGGAAAAAGGATTTGACTTCAACTATTTTACCAGCATCTACACAACCAAGGAAGGAGCCGTTTACCACTACTGCTATGAACATGGATATTTGAATACAGATAAAAACTGGTATCTGTTGGTGGTTAAAAAAGAAATGTGATTCGAAATTATCCCGATTAATTTTTGGAAGACTTTCCGTTCAGTGGGAAAGTAAACATCAACGTACTATAATAGTGATGAAGTTGATTGGAAAATTCGGGTGTGAGACTTACCTGGCGGTAGAGAAATTGAAACCGGTTGTAGCCTACCCGAAAGCCGATGCTATGCGAATAAACCAATTGGTTAATTTCTTTGATAAAGTATTTTGAATAGTACTCATCGGCATTGGCCCGGTTAAAAATGCCGCCTTGCAGTAAAGCATTATAGAACACCAACCGCCCTTCCGGCCGGAAGAAAATTTGCCAATAAAATTTCTCCTGCTTTTGATGCCATGTGCCAACCCCAATATTTAAGCCGGGTATAATTGAAAAGAGAGTGGTACCAATATTAAGTTCACATTTTGCCTCCATGTTAAGCAACCATGTTCTCTTGGTGAATGCCTGTTCAGCCTTTATAGAGTAATTCAAAAAAATATCGTTACGAAGCTGCGTGTCCCAGCCTACTGCCAGGGTGTTATTAATGATTTTATGGAAAAGTAATTGCGTTTGCTTAGCCAATGCGGCAGGTCCAATCATGCCAGCATCCAATCGGGTGGTTAGCCTGAACTGCTTCGATGAATCGACTGACTCCAGGATTTCGGAAAGATATAATGCTCCTGCGTATGGCCTGTCTCCTTCAAAATAGTAAGTATCAGTTTCCTTTGGTGTATAAATTTGTTGAGTGGCCGAAAAGGAATAAACATTAATGGCTGTTGGTGATGCCGGCAAAACCAACTTTTCAATAAATTTTCTTTTTGAAACCTGGTATTGAAATTCAAACCGCATGCCCTGCGTGTAGTAATAGTCAAGAACCCTGTGAGTGATGTTAAAGAAATCATTTTCCTCGGTGAGGCGAAACGTTTGCCATTGCACACGCTGCCCAAAACTGGAAGATCCCCACAATAAGGTAAAGAGCAGAATGAGAGTTTGCTTTTGCATTTGCTGAGCCGCTACTTTTTATCCAGCATCAGTCGCTCTTCGCGATTGGCAATTTCCCATGCCGTATAAAAAACACATTGCGATCGGAGAGCAAGCAAATCAAAATCAATTTTACTTACCTCGTCTGAAACTTTATGATAATCCTCATGAATGCCATCGAAATAAAAAATAATAGGGATGTTCTGATTCGCAAAATTCCAATGGTCGCTGCGATAGTACAATCTATCCGGGTGATTTAAATTATTGTAAACATAATCGAAATTCAGATGTGTATACGTTTTATTCAAACGCTCATTCAAATGATGCAGGTCAGCTGAAAGTTTATCAGCCCCGATTACATAAACATATTTCGAGCTATCCTTATGCTGCAAATCCTTCCGGCCAATCATATCAATATTTAAATCCACAACGGTATTAGCCAGCGAAAAAACAGGATTTCCAACATAATACTTCGAGCCCAGAAGACCATTTTCTTCCCCTGCGAAAGTCATAAAAAGCATGCTCCTCCTTGGGCCATGGCCGTCTTTCTTCGCCTGCGCAAATACTTTGGCCAGTTGCATAACAGCTACTGTTCCTGAGCCATCATCATCCGCTCCGTTATTAATAATGTCACGCTCGCCCGGTGCATTTTTTCCTATATGATCAAAATGTGCTGTAACAATTACCAGTTCGTCTTTTTTATCGGTTCCGGCTAAGTAGCCAAGTACATTCTCGGAATGAACTGTTACCAGGTTGCGCGTAATTTGAAAGTTCACAACACCGGTCTTCATTTTGTGTAGCGGACTCTTTGAAGCATCAACTTTAGATGCAGCCTGCAGTTTGTCGAAAGTAGTGTTGAATATTTTTTCAGCCACATGCTTTTTCAAATAAAAAACCTCACCGTAAATATTAGTGGTTGGCGGTTTTTCCAGGGTAAGCTTTGGTTTATTATACAGAGATTTAAATGAGGAAGCAAATTGATCGAAGTCATCAGAAGAAAAAGAAGGAACAGCAAAAACATACTTGGCACCTTTTCCCTTCGCTTTTTCCGCCTTGAATTTTATTTGTGTCATGGTAAAGAAATTGAGTCTTTCCATAACGATTAAAATGGACTTGCCTTTCAAATCCATTTGACCAAGATCTTCTTCGTTGCCCAAACCCGCAAAAATAACTTCAGTGGTTAACTCCATTTCGGTCTCATCATCACCACTATAAAGAATATCCTTATAATTATCATATCGGTTTTCGCCCACTTTCACATACGCACTACCCGGACTTAGCGAATAAAGTTGAAAGGGTTGGAAGTAAGAATTATTTACCGGAGCCTTCAGTCCAATTTCCCGAAAATGGTCGGCTATAAAAGCAGCTGCCATTTTTTGACCGCGCGAGCCAGTGGCCCGGCCCTCCATGGCATCACTCGCAATAATGGTAAGGTTATCCTTCAATTCGTCAGGCTTAATCATACTGGCATACCGCTTCATCGTGGCATTCTCCTGTGCAAAGCCGGATTTCACCGCCAATAAAAAAAGAATTAAAAATATCTTATGATTCATCGAATTCAATTTCAGACTTACCCAAAGGTAATAAAGGCTCTTTTGCTTTTATATTTATAGGATAATTTGAACTATGAATTTAGATTTATCAGGAAAGAAGGCTTTGGTGTGTGGCAGTACGCAAGGTATAGGGAAAGCATCGGCCATTGAACTGGCACTTTTGGGCGCCTCAGTTATATTGTTGGCAAGAGACGAAGCCCGCATGCTAGGTACGATATCCGAACTTTCAACCCACGCCAATCAAAAACATAGCTATTTAATTGCTGATTTTAATTTCCCCGACCAGATAAAATCGGCAATACGATCCATTTCTTATCCCGTTCACATTTTAATTAATAACACTGGTGGTCCGCCTCCAAGCCCTACAATTGACACACCGACCGAGGCATTTGTTCAGGCTTTTTCAAATCACCTGCTGTGCAGCCACCTCCTGGCTCAAGCCGTTGTTCCGGGGATGAAAAGTGAAAAATATGGTCGAATCATCAATATCACTTCCACTTCCGTAAAAATTCCTATTCGCGGGCTCGGTGTATCGAATACTATACGTGGAGCGATGGCCAGTTGGGCGAAGACACTTAGCCTTGAACTTGGCCCATTCGGCATTACCGTAAATAATATTTTGCCTGGCGCTTCCATGACCGGAAGACTTCGATCGGTGATTCAGGCGAATGCAGACAAAACCGGAAAATCTTTCGAAGAAGCAAAAAAAACCTGGATTGACGACATTCCTGCCGGAAGAATTTCTGAAGCAAATGAAGTAGCCTCACTCGTGGCTTTTCTTGCCTCACCAGCAGCTGGTTTTATAAACGGTACAAGCATTCCCGTTGATGGCGGGAGAACAGGATCGATTTGACTTCACCTAAAACTCTCTCTGGGAGACAGCCCTCGTCAGGATTATAATGAATATTTTTTTATTTTAAAGTTTTAGCGCAATTATGGATAAACCACGTCAAAAGAACCAGCAATAACCTGGTTGATGTGATGTTTCAAATGCTTTACATAATCTGTGGCCAACCATTCAATAGTATGCAAATCTGGTGCGCCCCTGCCCGTGTTACAATTTCGGGCATAATTCTCTTTTGGCATAGACAATAGCACTGCGCAGATTTGGAGGTTTATTAATTTCCAAAGGTCAATCACACTCTGCTTGTTTTGATTTTGATACGCGTTGGCATTCACCCAAAACTCCTGCTGGTAAACAATATTCGGTTCGATTTCATATTGCCCAACAATGAACCGTCTAAGGTTATTCTGCGCTGAATCAATGAGATGGCCAACCACTTCTTTTCTACTCCATTTTGTTGGGTTAGGCTTCGCGGAAAAATCCTGTTCCGAAATTTGAGAGAATTTTTGATAGTAGAGTTCAACCACAGATTTTAATTCAGTAACTACATTTTTCATAGAACGATAAGTTTTACAAACAACAAGCAATCATCATCATCAACTATTTTTTCTTCAATGCTTCTTCAATAGCTTTCTCCGCCAGTGGCTCCATAACCTTGTACCCCTCCAAATTTGGGTGTACACCATCATAACCCAAATTGGCCTTCAACCCTTTTCTTTCATCGGCCATAGCCGAAAAATAATCTAAATACACGAACGCATTTTTGCCGGCATATTCCTTAATCATTTTATTGAGGGCGAATATTTTTTCAGCTGGCTCAAGACCGGGTTTCCAGGGATAATCAAAAGCCGGCAAAACCGAAGACAGAATAACTTTAATATTATTGGCTTTTGCCAACTCGGCCATGGAGGCAATGTTAGCCATTATTTGTTCGAGCGTTGTCGGCCCAGTATTTCCTGCAATATCATTGGTACCAGCCAATATCACCACCACGGTGGGTTTCAAATCAATTACATCTTGCCTGAAACGCACCAGCATTTGCGGGGTGGTTTGTCCGCTAATGCCACGCCCAACGTATGGTTTACCTTTAAAAAAATCAGGATCCATGTTTACCCATCCTTCTGTTATGGAGTTGCCCATAAAAACAACACGGCTTTCCCTGGGTTTAGGCGCAGCTAATTTCTTATTGTCATCCTGGTATCGTTTCAGGTTGGCCCAATCCTGGGCGCTGAGGTCAGCGATCATCATACACAAAAAGAATTGAAGGAAATTTAAAGCTTTCATACGTTTTATAATTTAATGTTAACAAGGCCACGTGGAATGCCTCCATAGCTATCTCAAGTTAGGGTTAAAGATTGGAAAGATTATTTACAGATAGCACAGACTTTAGTAAAAATTGTCAGCACTCGTTTATCGTTGAATTATGTGGCAAACACTAAATAAACCCTATTTTTGGCGTTCGATTTTTTCATCATGACTATATCCTACAATTGGCTTAAGCAATACATCGATTTTTCTGAATCACCGGAAGAAATTGCAGCCATCCTTACTTCCACCGGATTGGAGGTGGAGAGCACCGAGACTTTCGAAACCATTAAAGGCGGGTTGAAGGGTGTGGTGATTGGGGAAGTATTGACTTGCGCAAAACATCCTAATGCAAATAAGCTTTCGCTCACCACGGTAAACGTTGGTGCCGGCAATCCACTTCATATAGTTTGCGGTGCACCCAATGTAGCCATTGGACAAAAAGTGGTGGTGGCATTAGTGGGAACTACGCTTTACACTTTTAGCGGGGAATCCATAACACTCAAGAGCACAAAAATCCGGGGCGAAGTTTCTGAAGGGATGATTTGCGCTGAAGATGAGATTGGCCTCAGCAGCAAGCACGATGGCATTATGGTGCTGGATACCAAGCTTGCCAACGGAACACCGGCTGCCACCTATTTTAAAGTTGAAACAGACTACATTTTTGAAATCGGGCTCACGCCCAACCGCGCGGATGCCGCCAGCCACGTTGGTGTAGCACGCGATTTGAAAGCATTCTTGAGAAAGGAACTGCGTCTTCCTGTCGTGAGTGGTTTTGCGGTGGACAATACTTCACTGACCATTCCGGTAGAGGTTGCATTACCCGAGGCATGTCCGCGATATTCCGGAGTCACCATTAGCAATATTTTTGTTAAAGAATCTCCGGACTGGCTCAAGCAGCGATTAAAATCTATTGGGCTTACCCCGATCAACAACGTTGTTGATATCACCAATTTTGTTTGCCATGAATTAGGCCAACCGCTTCACGCATTCGATGCCGACAAGATAAACGGCAAAAAAGTAATTGTAAAAGGGCTTCCCCAAGGATCGAAATTCATAACACTTGATGGCAAAGAGCGTGAGCTGAATGCAAAGGATCTGATGATTTGCAGCCTCGATGAAGGCATGTGTATTGCCGGGGTTTTTGGCGGAATTAAACCGGGAATAACATCAGGAACTAAAAATATTTTTCTGGAGAGCGCCTGCTTTTCATCTCAATACATTCGCAAAACAAGTAGTTCCCATCAACTGGTTACCGATGCCAGTTTTCGCTTTGCGCGCGGCACCGACCCCAACTTAACGGTGTTCGCCTTAAAGCGAGCGGCTTTGCTGATCAAAGAGATTGCCGGTGGAACGATCTCTTCGGAAGTAGTAGACATTTATCCATCTAAAATCGAAAACAAAAAGATTTCAGTTAAACAAAAAAATATTGACCGTTTGATCGGTAAAGAAATTCCACAAAAAGAAATATTCGAAATCCTGAAAGGGTTAGAGATTGAAATTACAGAATCAAAGGCAGATTCGTTTACGGTTTCAGTTCCTCCTTACCGCGTTGATGTTGTTCAGGAGGCCGATGTAGTTGAAGAAATCCTGCGCATTTATGGGTTCAACAAAATTGAGCTTTCTGAAATCGTGGGTGCCGATTACCTGGCTGAATTCCCAACAAAAGACATTGGCAAATTCAGGAGAGTGATGAGCGAAATGCTGGCTGGCAGCGGGTTTCAGGAAATCATTACCAATTCACTTACCAATCAGGCCTATCAATTAAAAACAGGTTTGACCTTCGAAGGTAAACCTGTGGAAATGTTGAATAAACTAAGTGAAGAGCAAGGCATTTTAAGGCAAAGCTTGCTTTTTACCGGCCTGGAAGTATGCGCACACAACATTAACCGTAAGCAAAAGGAGTTAAGACTTTTTGAATTCGGAAAAACTTATTCCACAGAAGAAAATTCTGTTTTAGATAAACCGGTTGACAAGGCCTTCCAGGAAAAAGAATTTCTGGCTCTATATTTAACTGGCCCCTTTGAGTCGGAAAATTGGATAAACAAGGCACGCTCCACTCAATACCATGACATGGCCCAAGCTGTAAGCCATGTATTAGATAAGTGCAACATCAGAAAAGTGAAACAAATTAAATCCAGCAGCCCCATTTTTGATTATGGTATGGACATACATCGCGGCAACACACTAATCGGGCGCATGGGAAAAGTAAAACCAGCCATTTTGCGTGAAATGGGAATTAAACAAGAGGTATTTTATGCAGAAATGGCTGCTGACATCCTCTTTCAGAGTGCTTTCCCCGAGGTGAAGATGACGGAAACACCAAAGTTCCCGGAAGTGCGGAGAGATTTATCGCTCGTGCTGGACAGTCAAATAAAATTTGAAGAAATCCAGGCACTCATTCACGCAACGGAAAAACAATTGATCTCAAATGTTACCGTATTTGATGTTTACACCGGAGAAAACATCCCGAAAGGAAAAAAAGCTTATGCCCTCGGATTTACTTTGCTGGATGGCCAAAAAACTTTGACAGACGAAGAGATTGACCGGGTGGTGAACAAGCTGATAAAATCTTTTGAAGAAAAATTGGGGGCAATAATCAGAAAATAGGTTTACTTTACCTCCATATTAACAACGGCCCTTCACCGCAAATACCGGATCGGGCAAAAATCCAGTCAGGAATTAAAAAAATATTCGATGGAGCAAGATATACTCAAAACCAACCTAAGCGGATTAGAAAGGAAGTTGTTGGTATTGCTAAATGAGCATAAACACCTGAAAGAAGAAGTGAAATCTCTAAAAAATGAGAATCAGGACTTGCGCCAGAGCGTAAAACAGAGAGATGAACAGCTTGACAATTTCACAAATCAGATAAAAATAACTAAGATTGTAAACCGATTAAACCCCGAAGACGGAAGTGCATCGGAGTTGAAGAAAAAAGTAGATGAGTACATACGTGAGATTGATCAGTGTATCGCTCACTTAAGTCAATAAGCAAAACTGTTAAACCAGATTGACCGCAGTAATGGACGAACTTTCAATACGCATAAGAATTGCCGACCGTGAATATCCCATGAAGGTGAAACGAGATGAGGAAGAAAGGGTGCGTGCGGCCGGAAAATGGATCAATGAAAGGCTCAAGTCATTTAAAGATCAATTTGGCACTGACGATAAACAGGATTTGCTGGCCATGGTTGCATTTGATAGTGTGGTTCAAAAATTAGCCGCTGAAGAAAAACGCGAAGGCGTTGATCAAGGCGCGGTGGAGCGTGTTATCCACCTGAACCAACTGCTTAGCCAGGCACTCAATTAAAATCTCTTTTCCTTCCCTCCTCTTCCATTTTTTGGGTTAAATGTTAACCCTAAATATTTTTCAAAATGGATCTTTCTATAATTATAGCCCTCTGCGCAGTTGTAAGTATTGTTGTTGGCCTGGTTTCCGGAAACCTATACTATAAAAGTAAACTCAAAAAAAATGTTGAGTCAGCCCAGGACAAAGCCAATTTGATTCTTAAAGAAGCTGAATTTCAGGCCGAAACTCTAAAGAAAGACAAGGTACTCGAAGCCAAAGAGAAACTTCTTAAAATGAAGCAGGAGTTTGAAGAAGAGGCTAACCGCAAGAAAAACCAAATTATTACCAACGAGCAGAAGATTAAACAGCGCGAAGCCCAGTTATCCAAAGAATTAGAACAGATCAAAAGAAAGGAGTCTGAATTGGATGAAGATAAAAAGGATTTAGCCATTCAATTGGATCACGTAAAAAAACGGAAAGAAGAACTTGATCGTTTCAATCAGCAAAAAATTCAGGTGCTTGAAAGTATCAGCAAACTCACGGCTGATCAAGCCAAAGAACAATTGGTGGAAACGCTGAAAGAAGAAGCCCAAACCAGGGCGAGCTCGTACATTAAAGACATTATGGAACAGGCCAAAATATCGGCCACCAAAGAAGCGAAGAAAATAGTTGTGGAAACTATTCAACGAACAGCCACAGAGCATGCCGTTGAGAATTGTGTTTCCATTTTCAATATTGAGAGTGATGATATCAAAGGAAAAATTATTGGGCGCGAAGGAAGAAACATACGCGCCCTGGAAGCCGCCACCGGAGTAGAGTTTATTGTGGATGATACTCCTGAAGCTATTATTATTTCAGGATTTGATCCTGTAAGACGTGAAATTGCGAGACTATCGCTACACAGACTTGTTCAGGATGGCCGCATCCACCCCGCCCGCATTGAGGAGATCGTAACCAAAACTTCAAAAAATATTGAAGATGATGTGGTTGAAATTGGTGAGCGCACCGTTATTGACTTGGGCATTCATGGCCTCGCACCAGAACTTATTAAAATGGTTGGCCGGATGCGCTATCGCTCCTCTTATGGACAAAATCTATTGCAACACTCCCGCGAAGTGGCGAATCTCTGCGCCATCATGGCAACTGAACTTGGCTTCAATGTAAAGCAAGCCAAGCGTGCTGGTCTTCTTCACGATATAGGAAAAGTGTGGCCAGAGGAATTGGAAAAGCCGCACGCTATTGTTGGAATGGAACTCGCCATAAAATATAAAGAGCATCCAATCATCTGCAACGCCATTGGCGCCCACCACGATGAAATTGAAATGACAAATCTTATTTCTCCCATTGTTCAGGCTTGCGATGCCATAAGCGGAGCAAGGCCAGGTGCAAGGCGGGAGGTGATGGAGCAATACATCAAGCGCTTGCGTGAATTGGAAGATGTGGGTATGAGCTTTGAGGGTGTAGGAAAATGTTATGCTATTCAGGCCGGAAGGGAACTGCGGGTGTTGGTAGACGCTGAAAAAGTTACCGATGAACGGGCCGGGCAGCTTAGCTTCGATATCTCACAAAAAATTGAACGCGACATGCAGTATCCTGGGCAAATAAAAGTTACCGTGATACGGGAAATGAGGAGTGTGTCCTATGCCAAATAGGATGATATAAAAATTTATTTTGCCATTACTAAAACAAGGCTATTTTTGCCCGATGTACTCAAAAGTCATCGGCCTTTTTTTTCTTTTTTTTGTTACCTGGCCTGTCAAAAATATTTTTTCACAATCAACCGTTAATGATTCTCTGGCAATTAAAAAAGGTAAGGAATATGCATTGAATTTTTATGGAAATGCGATGGAAGGAACCCACCACCTTTACAATGGGAGAGAATATGTAGCCTACCAACCACAAAGGGATGAGCACCCGTACTTTATTATGGATGATTGGGCTTTTGGATCCTTAACCTACGATGGATATTCATTTTCCCAAATTCCAATGCTTTTGGATATCGCTTCAGAGCAGTTAGTGATCTCCCATTATTATAATGGTGCTGAGATAATTTTGGTAAACGAAAAGGTAAAGGACTTTGAAATCAGTGGTCATTTATTTATTAACATAAATGATGGTGATTCACTTTCTGCTAATGGCTTTTATGAATTGCTTTATAACGGAGAAATAAAATTAGTGGCCAAGCACACCAAACAACTGGTAAGGAAATTTGTATTTGAACGTGAGGAGAGATCGTTCAATGAGTCAACAAGATATTTCCTGATTCGTGATGGGCGGTTTATTCAAGTAAAAAATAAGAGGTCATTTCTAAACGAATTCGATGACAGCAAGGAGATTAAGAGTAATGTACGCACATACATCGACAGAAATCATCTTTTTAAAAATGATATAGAACCTTCAATGATAGCAGTGGTAAAGTATTATGCGGGGTTACGAAAATGAAACAAGTTGTTAAATTTATTTATCTTCTCTGCCTTTTTTCCGTGGCCTCCTATGGACAGAATAGAATATCCATTCAAGCTGATAGCATTCCATTCACAAAGTTCATCGAACAGGTCGAATCAAAAATACCTTATCATTTTTATTTTAAACAGAATTGGGTTGATACCCTCTGGGTTAATGCAGCCTTTTCGGATATGGATATCCGGGATATTATTTCGGAAGTTTTAAAACCCACAGATATTCAATTTGCAATTGATGGAGATAATAATGTTTACTTAACCAAAGGCACAACAATATTAACTCAATTGCCAGCGGGCATTGTGCCTGGCCACTCTGTTTCGCAAACTGAACCTGATTTTGATGCATCTTATTTTGAACAGAAAACAAAAAAAAGAAAAGAAGAAGATTCCAAAGTTTTTATTTTAGGTACAAAAACTAAGGATCTTGCAGGTAAGGCCACTATAACGGGTGTAATAAAACTTGGAGCTACAGGTGAACCATTACCAGGAGCATCAATTTTTATTCAGCAGCCCCTCACAGGGTCTTCATCCGATTACCTTGGTCGCTTTGAATTAACCATTCCAAAGGGCAGACATATTCTCTTGGTTCAAAGCATTGGCATGAAAGCCGTTCGAAGAAACATAATTCTTTATGGTAATGGGAAAATTGACATTGAACTTGAAGAAGAGGTAATTCCTCTTAAAGATGTAACGGTCAACGCTGAGAAAGAACTCAATATATCAGGGACTCAAATGGGGCGTGAAAAAATGGATATAAGGGTTATGCGACAAATGCCTTTGGTTCTCGGTGAAACTGATGTAATGAAGGTAGTGTTAGCGCTGCCCGGTGTTCAATCCGTTGGAGAGGGAACTACGGGATTAAATGTGCGAGGTGGTGCTACCAATCAAAATCTAATATTATTTAATGATGCAACTGTTTATAACCCATCGCATCTCTTTGGTTTTTTTTCCACCTTCAATCCTGATGTATTAAAAAGTTTCGAATTATTCAAAAGTGGTTTTGAAGCCAATTATGGTGGCCGGCTTTCATCGGTATTAAATGTGACTACCCGGGAAGGGAATCTGAAAAAATTTACTGCTACTGGCGGCATCAGTCCTATTACCGGAAGACTTACCCTGGAAGGGCCTATCTGGAAAGGGAAAACATCTTTCCTGGTAGCGGCACGAAGTACTTATTCTGATTGGATTTTAAAGCGGTTGGACGCAAGCGAATTAAATAATAGCCAGGCTTCGTTCAACGATCTTAATTTTCACATTGGTCACAAAATAAATGAAAATAATCAGCTCCAACTTTCGGCCTATTCAAGCCGGGATAAATTTCGGATAGATACAGATCAAACTCAATTTCATTATGGTGACCAGAATGGTTCTATTAAATGGGATCACCGTTTCAGCCCTAAGCTTTCAGGATCATTAATTGCAACAACTAGTCAATATTCCTTCGAGCTCGCCAATGATGAAAACCCGGTAACGGCATATTCGCTGGCATTCAAAATTCGTCAATTTCAGATGAAGGCAGACTTTAACTATATATTGACTGAAAAGCATACACTCCATGCCGGGGTTTCTTCTATATTGTATAAACTAAATCCTGGCACTTATCTTCCGGAAGGAGATGCTTCCGTTGAGGTTGAAGATATTATCGAAGCGGAAAAGGGTTTGGAGTCCGCCATTTATCTGGGAGATAATTTTGAGATTAATGATAAATTATCTCTGTATGCGGGGATAAGATATTCACACTATTCATTCCTTGGCCCGAAGGATGTTTATGCCTATACACCAGGTGAACCCATAGAGAAAACAACCATTACCGATACCGTGCAGTATGGCAATGGGCCGATTAAAAGTTATCACGGCCCAGAACCGCGATTAACAGCCCGCTATCTGCTTAGCAGAAATGCTTCAATTAAAATGAGCTACACCCGAACTCGTCAGTATATTCAAATGCTTTCTAACACAACTGCTATTACGCCAACCGATATTTGGAAGCTTAGTGACAAATATGTGAAACCCCAAGTAAGTGATCAGTTTTCCGCAGGATGGTTTTGGAATACGAAAGGCAGCATGTTTGAGATTTCCACGGAGGCTTACTACAAATTTCTAAGCCAGGTAACAGACTATCAAAATGGGGCGATATTATTTCGCAATCATCATCTTGAAACCGATGTAATAAATGCAAAGGGGAAAGCCTACGGAATTGAGTTGATGGTAAAAAAGTCTACTGGTCGTTTGAACGGATGGGTAAGTTATGTTTGGTCAAGATCTTTTTTTAAATCAATGAGCGAGTTTGAAACCGAAACGATAAATAACGGTTCCTATTATCCAAGCAATTTCGATAAACCTCATGCTGTAAACCTGGTCTGCAATTACAAGTTTAACCGCAGGATTAATATGTCATTTAGCCTGACATACAGCACCGGGCGACCTATTACTTTGCCAGTAGCTAAATTTGAATTGGACGGAGTTACCAGGCTTGAATACTCACAACGAAATGCTTACCGGGTTCCGGATTATTTTAGAAGTGATTTTTCTATCAACATTGAAGGCAATCATAAAGTTAAAAAATTTGCTCACAGCTCATGGACATTAGCCGTTTACAACCTCACAGGGAGGCGTAACGCCTATTCAGTTTTCTATGAATCGGATGGAGGTACCATAAAAGGTTACAAGCTGAGTATTTTTGGAGAGGCAATTCCCACTATAACGTACAATTTTAAGTTATAATGAAAAGTAGAGTAACCAAAAATATTTCCATTAGCGCAATTCTATTATGGTTAATGGGTTCCTGTCTGGATCCTTACACCAATCCAGATATTGCCAGCAATAGCAATTATTTGGTAGTTGATGGTTTTATTAACGTAACAACCCAGGTTGCCACTGTTAAGTTAACCAGATCAATTGGCGTGAGTGAAGATGAGGCAAGTCCGATTGAAGAAAATGCACAAGTTTGGATAGAAAATGATTTGGGGCAAAAAATATTTTTGGATGAAGGATCGCCAGGTATATATTCTAAAGAAAGTGCTTTTAACTTCGATAGGAAGTACACGTTATTTATAACAGCCAATGGACAAGATTACCACTCTTCAGCTATTACCCTAAGCCCTTCTTCTCCTTTGGATAGCATTGTTTGGAAAGCAAATGAGGAGGACTTTAAGGTAAACGCATTTTCACACGACAACTCTCCTGGGTTTAAATATTATCGTTATACCTACGAAGAAACCTATGAATACAAAGCACAAATAGAGTCTTCAATAATGATCAAAGATGGAGTTCCGGTTTTTAGAGATTGGGAGCATCAGGTTTATAAATGCTGGACTACCCAGCCATCAACAACGATTAAACTCACCACCACTGAAGGAAAGAGTAAGAATATTGTGAGCGAATTTGAAGTCCAGAAAATTGAGATCGGAGACAAGCGCCTTTGGAGAAACTACAGTATTCTGGTGAAGCAGCAGGGACTTGATAAAGATGCCTATAATTATTGGTTACAACTCCAAAAAATTACGGAAGGCTTAGGCGGTCTTTTTGATCCTGTTCCTTACCACTTCCAGGGAAATCTCTTTTCCGATTCCAATCCCAATGAAATTATTTTAGGTTACTTCAGCGGAAGCGAAATAACAGAGCAAAGGATTAATGTATCTTCAACAGAATTGCCCGAGGGGTATTTCAGCCTGCCTAACGGCATTTGTGATGAAACTCCAATTCTCATTGAAGACATGGCTGAGCTTGGTGATTATATTGGAAAGTACGTGTTGCTAACTTATCCCATATATGAAGGTACAAGGGTTATTGGATATAAGTACGCAGATCGCTACTGCTCAGATTGCCTCATACAAGGAGGAACTAATGTGAGACCTCCCTTTATGAAATAAAAATATGAGGAAATTTTCGTACGCTCCTATACTACTTACTTTACTTTGTTCTTTTCATGCAAGGCCACAAAGTGTTGAACAACTTCCAACTCGATTCACCGATTATCGGAACACGCACTTACAGGAAAAGCTGTACGTTCATTTAGATCAGGAACTGCATCTTACAGGTGAATTACTTTGGTTCAAGGTCTACTGTGTAGATGCTTGTATGCATCGTCCGTTGGACTTAAGCAAAATTGTTTACGCGGAAATTATTGATGCTGCGAATAAGCCGGTACTTCAAACCAAGATTTTGATGGAAAGCGGAAGGGGCAACGGTTCCTTTTTTCTTCCAGTTTCCTTATCCACCGGAAAGTACATTTTCCGGGCATACACCAATTGGATGAAGAATGCAGGTGCTACATTCTTTTTTCAAAAAGAGATAACTATAATAAATACGTTGAAAGAGCCAGAGGCAATTGAAAGCACTCAATCGGGTTCCGTTCATGTTCAGTTTTTTCCTGAGGGAGGAAATGGAGTTGTGGGTCTGAAATGTAAAATCGGATTTAAAGCTGTTAATGAACAAGGAGAGGGAGTGAATTGCAGCGGGTTTATTTTAAACTCAGGAAACGACACCATTACCCGGTTTCAAACTTTAAAATTCGGAATGGGGTCGTTCAACCTCTCCCTCATGCAAAATGAGGTGTACAAAGTTAAAGTAAATTGGAAAGGAGGTTTTCAAGAGTTTAAACTTCCCGTTTTTCTTGAAAAAGGAATAGTGATGATGGTAAAAGATTCCCTCGGGCAATTCGTGAAAGTACAAGTAAGCAGTACCAGCCTTGAGGGGTCGGTGGAACTATTCGTTCACACGCGCCATTCACCAAAAGTATTTGAACAGAAGATGATTGCGAATGGTAAAACTGAATTTCTTCTGGATAGAAACCAGTTAGGCGAGGGTATTTCACACCTCACATTATTTAGTGACAACAAGCCCGTGGCTGAAAGATTGTATTTTAAATTACCTGCTGAAGGTCTAGGGCTTAAATTAAGTACTAATCAGAAAGAATATTCTCCGAGAAAAAAAAACACCATAATGCTTCAGTCCTCCCAATCGGCTAATGTTAGTATTTCAGTTTTCAAAGGAGATTCCATTTCATCGAATAATTTTATTAATAATATTTTTCTTGTTTCTGACCTTCAAGGGTATGTAGAATCGCCTGAGTTTTACTTCTCTGAATCACCAGATGCACGTGAGGCAGTAGATAATTTAATGCTAACACAAGGCTGGAGACGTTTTCTCTGGAGTGAAGTATTAGGGGGGCAAAAAGAAAAAATAAAATATTTACCAGAAGTAAATGACCACCTTGTTCAAGGTATTATTGTTGATAAGCAGGGAAATCTGGTTGCCGGCAAAATCGCTTACTTGGCAACCCCCGGAAAAAACTGTGGTCCTTATATAGCCAAAAGTGACTCATTAGGAAAAGTAATATTTCAAATAAAGCCATTTCTTCAAACATCAAAGCTTATAGCACAAACAGATTATCTAAAAGACAGTCTGCTTCAGGTTAAAATTGAAAACCCATTCTCAGCAGAACAAACATCCTGGCATCCTGCTTCATTAAGAATAAAACTTTCAATGGGGGAAATGTTGCTTGCCCGTAGTATTGGTATGCAAGCCCAGAGCGCTTATTTTGAAGATGAAACATATTTTAGTTTCAGTAAACAAAACTCTGACGATACACCATTTTATGGCAGCCCTGACGAAAAATATTTGTTAGATGATTATACCCGGTTTCCGGAATTGGAAGAGGTTTTCCGCGAGTACGTTAAAGGGGTGCGGGTTAGAGAAAAAAATGGTGATTTCCGTTTTAATGTTATTAACATGCAGAACAATGGCATTTTTCAGCAAAACCCTTTGGTATTGTTGGATGGTGTGCCGGTCTTCAACATTAATGATGTCCTTTTGCTTGATCCATTAAAAGTAAAAAACCTTGATGTTATATCTCGAAAGTATTTCTTTGGCCCGTTGCAATTGAGCGGGGTGGTGAACCTCTCTACCTACACCTCCGACCTGGCCGGATTTCAACTTGATCCCAGATGTAAAATCCTGGATTATGAGGGGGTGCAGGTACAACGAGAATTTTATTCTCCGAAATACTCTATCAAAAACAACAGCGATAGAAGACTTCCCGATCAGCGGCAACTTCTCTATTGGAATCCAAACATTAATTTAAAAGCTGATGAATTGACAACACTGGATATTTATACTTCTGATGTTGAGGGTAAGTTTACAATAGTGGTTGAAGGAATTTCAAACAACGGTTTGCCTGCTTATTCTACTACCTCCTTCCGCGTATCGCAATAAGATTAAAATTAATCTTCCACTACTTCCACTTCAACACGAATATTTTTCTTGGCATGAACTCCGTGCTTATCGTGTATCATTCTTTTACCTCCCCAAGGTTTAACGTCAACGCGATCTGGTTCGACACCATTAGTCAATAGCCACTCGCGAATAGTAATTGCACGCTGATTTGAAAGTTCTTTAGAAGATCCGTTGGACGTCTTCACGTCATTGGTCAAAGAAAAAAAGTTTTTGCTTGGACCCATGGTGATAATCTTGCCCCGGGCACTTCCATTGGTATGCCCGTGCAGCACAATTTTAAAATCAGGGTTTTCTTTCATCATGTCTAACAAGCGATTGAGTTCAAATTTCGATTCGGGAAGCATTACAGCAGCATCGTTATAGAAATAGACATTATACAATACATTAATGTCTCCCCTTCTATATCGCACCAAGTCAAACTTTATAACGAAGAAATTTCCAAATAATTCCGCTTCTTCATCCAAAACCGGACTGGGGAAAGTAACCTGGTGTTGTGATTTCCGATATCCAAAAACATCGCATATTAAAGTCAGCTGCCCTGTGGTGCTTTTCGGATCCATCAGAGTTAGGTACTCGTTACCTTTAACTTTGTCGAGTAATCTCGCCCTCTCCGTATCAATTACTTCTACATCTCCGGCAATAACCTTATCGTAAATAGGGTCGTAAAGACTTATAAATACTTCACTATTTTTAAAATTACTGCTCGTTAAAATCGATTGAGTTGTTGTCGTGGAGATTTCTTTAACTGATTGATCCGTTACAACAGAGTCAACTGTCGTTTCATTATTTGTCTTAACAACTGTTTCTTGTGGTTGCTTTTGATCAGTAATCTCCGGCTTTTTCTCAACGAGAGGTTGGTTAGAATTATCGTTGAGGATTATTTTTGTATCAGCCTGATCGGCCGGAGGCGTATTTAAAGAGTTACTGTCTTTCAATACTCTCACCCAGGCATTTCCCAAACCTTGAATTTGCCTGGTCTTTTCCATCTGTTTGATAGATTCATTGAAATCCCGGTATACATCGAGATAGACGTAGTAAAAATTTCGTTCCGTTTCAAAGCCAGTTTTTGGGTTAAGTCCCTTTGCAATCAAAGACTTAACAAAAAGGTCCAAATAAACTTCATCACCAGGCAGATAAGCTCCCACAACTACATAGTTACCATTGGCCAACTCGGGCTTATTTTGACCAAGTACATTTGAAGCGAAAAGGGAGGAAATGGAAACGCACCAAATCAACAAAAAACGGTTTTTCATCTGAACTGGGTTATTATTGAATCTGAAATGAGAATTAGCCTGACCATTTCCTTCTCCAACTGGTTTTTTTAAGCGATTAAAGAAACAAAACAATTGTCTAAATTCAAACGAATATAAATTACGAAAACATGAAAAAAAGTTTTGCCTTCACAACCGTTTGCATCATTCTGTTTTCCCTTTCCACTGCAGCCAAAGAAAAACGGGAGTGGTATCAAATAAAAATTTATCATTTCAATAAGCCCGAACAGGAAAAAAGAATAGACACTTTTCTGAAGGATGCCTACATCCCCGCCCTGCATAAACTTGGAATCGCATCCATTGGAGTATTTAAGCCAATCGAAATTGATACATTATCGGACAAGAAGATTTATGTCTTGATCGCTTATTCATCCCTTCAGAATTTTTCGGAAACCCAGGCCCTGCTCAACAAAGATTTGGAATATCAAAGTAAAGGAACGGATTACCTAGATGCCAAACACGATAATACACCTTCCGGTCGGGTTGAGTCTATTTTATTAAAATCATTTTCAAAACATCCGGTGCTGCAGCGTCCCAATCTTTCGGGTAATAGAAGTGAGCGGGTTTATGAATTACGGAGCTATGAAGGGCCTACCGAAAAAAGATATGAGAACAAAGTGAAAATGTTTAACGATGGCGATGAAGTTGGTTTGTTTGCCCGCCTTAATTTCAATGCCGTTTTTTATGGAGAAGTATTTGCGGGAAGCCGAATGCCCAACTTGATGTATATGACAACTTTTGAAAATAGGCAATCGCGGGATGACCATTGGAAAGCATTTGTGGCCGACCCGCAGTGGGTGAACCTAAAGGCGATGCCGGAATACCAAAACAATGTTTCAAAAATTGAAATATTGTTTCTCAGGCCAACGGAGTATTCGGATTACTAGGCAAATGCCATTAGCAAAAAAAATTCTCTCATTTTTCAAGCAGTTGAAAATTGAAGTTGGGCTTCCAAAAGGTGTTGAAGTGCTGAACCCTTATGGGGATAAGTATACATTTCAACTCTGTGAACAATTCTATAGCAAATATTATAATGACGAATACAAGCGCCATTTAATTATTGGAATTAATCCAGGCCGACTGGGCGGAGGGTTAACAGGTATTCCTTTTACGGATCCGCATAAGCTTGAGACTTTTTGCTCCATACCAAACAATCTCAAAAAAAAATCAGAGCTATCAGCTGATTTTATTTATTCAGTGATTACAGCTATCGGTGGACCTGAAAAGTTTTATTCACGATTTTATTTCAGTTCAGTTTCTCCCCTGGGCTTTACTATGGATGGGAAAAACTTAAATTATTACGACATCACAAAACTTCAATCGGCCCTAAGGCCATTCATTATTAACTGTTTGAGTCAACAACTGGGTTTTGGAATGAATCAGGACGTTTGTTTTGTTTTGGGAGAGGGGAAAAATTATTCATTTATGAAAGTATTAAATGATGAATTTCAATTCTTCAAAAAACTGGTGCCGCTTCCCCACCCGCGATTTATTATGCAATACAAAAGAAAAAAGTTAGAGGAGTACAAAGAGTTATACGTTCAAGCCCTCCAAAAAAAAATGCATACTTCAGGTCGCGTTTAATCATTTGACTTGTACCTCCAACTGAGCCATGTCATCAACAGAAAAAGTATACCAACAAAAATCAAAGCGATACGAAGTGTTTGCCAGTCGGCCAGAAAACCAATAATAGGCGGACCGAAAAGAAAACCAGAATAACCCACGGTTGTCACCATTGCCAATCCAACACCTGGTGGTAGGTGCTTCGAATTTCCCGCAATACTATAAGCAATCGGAACGATGACGGATAACCCGAGGCCGATTAAAAAGAAACCACCTAAAGCCAGTAGTGACGCATTCACAGAAAGTAAAATCACCAAACCTACTACCGAGATTAATCCACAGGCGATCATCAATTTTTTATCTCCAAAGCGCGAGCGGGCCCCATCTCCAAAAATCCGGCCTAACGTCATGGCTAATGCAAAAGCGGAAAGACCCAGTGGAGCGATTGTTTCTTTAGCATGAATAATTTTTTCCATGAAGTTGGTACTCCAATCAGCCATTGCGCCCTCACCCAGCATGCAGCAAAATGCTATAACACCAATGCTTACCATGGCTGCGTTAGGAAGCCTAAACGCGGGACCATCAACTATTCCCTCAGGCTTGTCGCGAATGAGATGGTACCGTGCAAAAAAAGAAACGAAGACACAAGCTATAGTTATGGATAGCAAGTGAACAAATAATGTTGTGTTTAACCCGGAGAAAAAAGAACCAAAAGCAGCACCCGCTGCCATTCCTATACTAAACAAAGCATGAAAAGATGTCATAATAGGTTTTCCCTTTGTTTGCTCTACCATTACAGCTTGCGCATTCATGGAAACATCTAACATGCCGGCTGTGATACCCATAATAAAAAACAATGGAACAAGTCCACCCAAGCCTGGTATCCACGGTATAAGGGGAAAAAATATGCAGTAAGAAAACACGGATATCAAAGTGATACGCCTGCTACCTTGGCGAAGAATTAGCCAACCTGTAAATGGCATTGCGAAAAGTGCACCCACGGAAGTAGATAACAGAAGCAAACCTAAAGTCCCATTGTCCATTGTAAATAATTCCTGAAGCCGTGGGAAACGGGTAACCAGGTTGGCATGCATAAACCCGTTAATAAAAAATATTGTGTTGACCGCTACGCGGGGATGATGAGTAGAAGACATTTTCGCTTGAAAATATAAGCAGGAATTTTAAACAAAAGTGCACCCGCTAATCCGGAGTAGCACTTGTCCACAGGTCAATATTAATTTGTTTCACCACGATATCGATTTCGGTGGCCTGTTCTTCCACTTTAGTAAAGAAAAAATTATTGTCGGGATTCGGATCTATTTTACGAATAGCAACCAAACCCAGTAACCTGGCCACAGGGCCGCGCAGATGATGGGCGTTGGTATAACTAAACTGAACTAATTTCTCGGTCTTGTTAATTAATTTTTCAGTCCTCTCGACTACTTTTCTTTCCAGATCTTTGTTCAGTTCATTCAGATTATCCTGCACTTGAGTCAACTCTTCATTTTGTGCTTCAATTTCATTTGCTTTCTCGTAAAGCTGTTTGTTTAAATCGCTCAGGTGATTATAATTTTTGTCGTAATACAATTTAAATACAGCTGTTGTATACGTAAGCACGAAGTATAAAATTGAATACGTAATGGCTACCGTCACCACATCATTTATTTTTGATGAGAACCGTAAACCCGGATTTAGAAATTGCCAAATGAAAATTGCATTAATAGCAATAAATGTAATGCCGTGCATGGTCCACATGAGTCGACCTTTCAGCATAACTGAAAAGATAAAGCCTTCTATGAGCAGAATGGATAAGGAGGTAGTGGTGTTGACTGGCACCGCTAAACACTGAAAAAGCATTGCCGACACAACAATGGAAGATGAAATTAGTACAGCAATTGTTTGATACTGGTCACGGATTATGTACGCCAGAACGCTGGCTGATAAAATGCAACAATCAATAATAATGGACAACGTATCTTGCGGGTAAAGTAATATATCGGCCAGAAGAACTACCAATACCCCAGCAATGGAAATTCTTAAAAAGGTTAGTAAGAAAAACTTCTCAATATTTTTTGATTCCATATTGATCCTTTTTGGGTGAGATTAAATTACCTTGGTTAGCCTATATCTTTCTTTCGTATCTCCCAATCTTCAATACCTCCCTTAATTGGCTTAAACAATGGATGCGTTTTGAATTTGGTTATCGTTCTTACTTCTTCAAATTTTTTAACATCTCTAAGCCGAAGCTTCTTAATTAAATGGTCTGCTTCAAATTCGAGCTGACCTTTACAAACGGTCAATCTAACCATTTTAAAATTCCAATTAATTTTCCTTTTATCAAAGTTATACCCTCGACTGGCGGCTTCATCGTGAACTGCTCCTAAATAACAATTTATTGCATTAATTGAGTTCTTAGCATTCTTAAACCGAATGAGTTGTGGATGTTTTTTATATCCCACTGTCTTGCCACTCAACACATGCTTAGCGAGCAATGCTTCCCGCCACAAAGCAACCAGGCCTTTTGAATCAAGGTATTTTGGATGTATGGACCAAAGTCTCATAAATCGTAACTTCTGAATGACATACCGCGAATTTAAAACAATGAAATTCAAACTGTAGAGTTACGTAAAAGCCGCGGCCAGGTTGTTTATGTACAAACCCGCTAACAAAAAATATTATGTTTTCTGAAACAAACCAATGATGGGAGAAAGCAGTTCGGATGTCATAAAAAAAACCTCAAAACCAAAAATAGTTTTGAGGTTTCCGTGACCGGTGGAGCCGGAGAGATTCGAACTCTCGTCCAGAGAAGATGACTACGTACGTTCTACATGCTTAGTTGACTTTGGTTGTAGGGAAGCGCAAGGCAGGCAACAGCCTAAACTCTTCCTTAGTTACTGTTTTCTCGACAGTTGCGCGCAACAACGCAACGGCCCAGTTCGTGCATTCGACACCGCTTATCCAAGCCCGCGGAACAAGGGCTTGGGCGATGATGGCCTTCTACTTCTTAAGCAGAATAAGCTAATCTTACCTTAGGCAAGATTAAGCAGCCATGGCGTAAGTATTTTCGCCACTTAGGTTTTGAGAGCAGTTTTCAAAGCTCTACCCTCACGAGCTTGCATGCTGGCATACGGCTTCACACATCCTGTCAAAGCCGGTCGGCCCCATTTATTATTCAGCCGCTAACTCCAAAATTATTGGGACTGGCAACTTCAGGACAAAGGTAACAGAAAATCAAGCAAGGGAGTTCACCACTTATTTTTTTAAAGATTTCCTGAAACTCCGCAGCCTGGCACCTAATAAACAGGCCCGATAACTTTTTGTAACCTTTTTATTCCTCCTGCATCCAATACAAAAAACAAACCTAAATTCATTTTTATGCTATACTTAACAATTGGTGCTTTTGCCCTATCGGCTGTGATGGGGCTTATCGTGGCCATTGCCATTTTCACTAAGAAACCTGAAACGCCTAAACCAGCAGTGTATGCACACGGTGTGCTGGCCGCAACTGCCTTGGTATTGCTGTTCATCTACGCGATGAACAATCCGGCAAACTACCCACAACTAAGTTTGATTTTATTTGTTGCGGCAGCGGTTGGAGGATTCTATTTGTTTATTAACGATTTTAAAAACAAACCGGGTCCGGTTTCCGTAGTTGTTATCCATGCCCTGCTCGCAGTAACTGCTTTTGTACTTTTACTGGCATTCGCATTTCTGTAGTGAAACTTCACCCCATTCACATGGTGCTGGTGCATTTTCCATCGGCTTTGCTGCCTATGGATTTCGTGTTCAGCACACTTTCACTTTACCTGAACCAAATGTCGTTTGCCACAGCAAGTTATTATTGTTTGTGGGCTGGTGTTGCAGGTGGGTGGGCAGCAATTTTTGCGGGAGCTTTCGACTTAGTAAAATATTTTAAACCCGGACATCCAGGCATCAGGCAAGCATTGACACACGCAACGGTCCAGGTAACTGTTATAATATTTTTTACCCTGATACTGGCGTTTGAATACAAGCATCCCTCTAACATCGCTTCACCTTCCATTATTCTTATAGCTGGAAAGGCGTTATTCTTAATGCTGATGGTAGTAGGGAATTATATGGGAGGTGAGCTTGTTTTAAAATACATTGCTAAGATGTTTGAAACGAAGACAAACAGTTGAGAAACGTGGATTTAAATGAAACCATTGATCGGGTAGTTGCAGGAGATAGGGAACAATTCCGCCATATCATTAAAGCTTGCAATCTCACTCTTTATCGGGTTGCTATAGTCATACTCAAGCATGAAGCAGATGCTGAAGATGCCATGCAGTCTACTTACCTGAAAGCATTTCTCCATCTGTCCGGCTTTCGCAAGGAGTCTTCATTTACCACGTGGGTTACCCGAATACTTATTAATGAATGCAAAATGATTTTAAGAAGTAAAAAATCAACGGCCTCTCTGGAAGATTCAGAGGTAAAAATTCAACATGTAAAAGCGGATAGCCCAATAGAAATGATGTACAAAAAACAGATCAATCATCTGGTGGAACAAACTATACTTAGTTTACCAGAAAAATACCGGCTGGTTTATACCTTCCGCGAGGTAAATGAATTTTCTACAGAAGAGACAGCCTTTGCACTGGGACTCACCCAGGAAAATGTGAAGGTGCAGCTCCACCGTGCTAAAACAATAATGAAGGAAAACATCCTACGAAAGATTCCTGTGGGCGAGTTGTTTCCATTTGGTAACCATCGCTGTGATACCCTAACCGAACACGTTATGAAATCCATTACAGAACTGTCGGTTGGAAGTAATGGTCGTTCGTCCCAAATCAATGGAACGAACAACCACTTATAAAAGGCCAAAAGTCACAGCCCACTTCTTCTTGCGGCAACGTTTAATTCCTTCGGTGAGGTTGGTGATCTCGTATGTAACTACAGATGCCAATGCAGCTTCCCGATAGGCCTTAATCGCCTTGGTGTAATTTCTGTTCAATTCATATGCATGACCGATGTTTTCCAGAAATGCAACCCGGTATGCATTCGGCTTTTGAACACCACACTCCAACAATTCAACCGCTTCCAGGTATCTTCCGTTTCGAATGCACAAGTTACCAAGGTGAAGGTAAGGAGCCTGATACTCACCGCTGAACTTGATTGCCATTTTCAAGTGCAATTCGGCTTTGGCAACATCCTGAGTATAGTACATGTATGCCCAACCCAAGTGATTGTGCAGAAATCCATAACCTGGTTCTTCATACAACAATCCATTCATTAACTCCAACCCTTCGTTCACCTTGTTGTCGTAGATAAGGCCTTCCGCTTCTTTCAAATATTTTTCGATCCATTCAATTTTCATTTTTTTATCATTAAAATTTTTATTCCTCAAACCCTCCTCCTGTCTTTTCCAAAATTCAGGCTTCGGGTTCAATCCTCTGCAGGTGAATCATCACCACACATTCTAACAATCTTCGGAGTAAACTCCCCGATAATCTCTACCATGTCATCCTGGTAATGCATCACTTTTCGTATGTCCTTATATGCCATGGGTGCTTCGTCTAAGCCTCCACCAAGCAAGTCAACATGATTCTTCTCCAACTCCTGTTTCAACATCTTTTTTGTGATGCTTTGTTTAGCCGCACTTCTTGACATCACTCTGCCCGCACCATGCGAAGCGGACTGAAGTGAGAAAAGGTTTCCTTTTCCTTTCACCACATAACCGGGGGCGGTCATGGAGCCTGGAATAATTCCCAAAACACCTTTTCCTGCCGGAGTGGCACCTTTGCGATGAACAATTACTTCAGTACCATCTTCCAACTTCTCTTTCCAGGCAAAGTTGTGATGGTTCTCTACCATTAATAAAGGCCTCTCCCCTAACGCTACCGCCAGCCGGTCATGAATATGATGGTGATTAGCCGAGGCATAATCACCCGCTAAGTTCATAGCCAACCAATATTCCTGGCCCGCTTCGCTATCCAGATCAAGCCACGCAAGATTAGTCGCATCCGCGGGTAAGTGGCAAACCTGCCTGGCAACTTTTGTGTAGTGTCGTGCAATCTCAGCACCCAACCCTCGAGAGCCTGAGTGCGACAACACCGACAAGTATTTACCACTGGCCAGTTTCCATTCGTTCTCCTCTGGCAATTCAATCAATCCAAATTCAACAAAATGATTGCCACTGCCTGATGAGCCAATTTGCATAGCTGCCCTTCCTTTCAGATTTTTCAGGATCGTTATCTCTTTAAAAAGATTGCTCTCCAGCACTTCATCCTCCTTAGGCCTTTTAAAAGTTTCACGACCAAAGCAGGTATTTTCAATTAACATCTGCTTTAGATTATTGCGATGACGATCCAGAAATTTTTCATCCAATGGATATGCAGTAAGGCACATGCGACAACCAATATCTACCCCTACACCGTAAGGAATAACTGCATTATGAGTAGCCAGCACACCACCGATTGGCAGTCCATAACCTTGATGGGCATCGGGCATAAGAGCTCCGGCAACCGTAACAGGCAACTTCATCGCAATTTCCATTTGATGACGTGCTCCTTCCTCAATTTCAGATTGACCAAAGATGCGGTAGTCTATTTTATTGGGCCGCATTTCATGCCACAATGATTTTCTTTCTGAAGGCATAAGTTCCAAGGCAGTTTTACTCCAGATGGAATCTTGTACAAATTCCTTTGGATTATCCAGTACTGCTTTCAGCATTCCAAAAATCTCCTCCTTCTCGCTTCTCTTAAAATATTTCAATGCAGTATTAATGGCCATACCTATAGCCCTCCCCTCCGGGTAGCCCAGCTTCATTAAATCCTTTCCGCTTAACATTTTTCTTTTCATATCAATAGCTCTACTTTTTCATATAGAGGCTTTTATTTTTAATAAACAATACAATTCCACCAGTCATGCTGACTGTTTTTGTTTTAAAAATGTCTGGGAATTAGAACCAGCTAGTGGGCTGGTAAATAAAAAACCCGGACAGTGCCCGGGTCTTCAGTATCGGTATAGAATAAACTAACTGAAAATCCTGGGCAGAAACCAAGTAAACCGAATATCGGTGTTGGTTTTATAAAATGTGCTTCTTTCTTTTAGCATGATGCAAAGATAGATGAGAGAAATTTTCATTTCAAAGAATTGCACTTAGAATTTTTTAAAAAAACTTTCAAATGAATGGGTTACGTTTTTTTTCTGATTCCAAAATCTTCCTGGTACAGAAAAATATTCACTTTAATAACACTTAAATAAAAGATGCCACAAGTTTCTGATAGTGTCTGAGCCAATTACTATGTGTCAAATGAAAGTTAAGTGCTGATTCTTGTGACTATTTTTTTTAAAATGAATTCCATAAATACCATTGCCGAAAATAGGATATGCATTTGATTTAAACATGGCTGGATTTAACCTAAAATTAATACCTTAAGTAATTGAGAATCTGGACAAAGTCACTTTATTGGCTAAGTTTTCCTTGTCATATTCTTTCTTATGAGGCAGTTTTATTACATGGCTTTCTTTGTCCTTAAATCAAACTTTAATCCCAAAATGAAACGATAATTAAACCTTTTCTTGCAATTCAGCCTAATAAGGGTAGATTTGCGCGCGGCACGTTTTTATCAATGGTCTATAGAAAATAAGTAATCTATGAATTTTAGAGAGGTTCTTACAAGGTTGTACTTCATTCTCATCTGCTCTGATGGAAATGTGAATGAAAAGGAGGTTTCGTATGGCCGAAGGATGGTTGAAGCCGAAGGGATTGATGAAAAGTTTTTTTTGTCGCAGATAAAATTAATTGAAGTAAACAATCAGCAGGCGCTGTTACCCGAGGCCATTGCTGACTTAAAGAAGTTAAACAAAGAAGAACAAATCCGCGTCATAGCCTGGTTGTGTGTAATTGCCAATGCCGATGGCTTTATGGATAAAGCGGAGTGGCAAATAATTTATCGGATTTACCACAAGGAACTTCACCTTCAGTTGGATGAGGTGATGAAGGTTCAGAAAGTTTTGGCCCAGTCTATTTATAAAGCGCCTGCCAATAATACTTTGAACAGCCTTATTTTAGCCTAAGTAAAAAATATTCTACAGCAGCTTTGCCATGGTGCTTATGTATCGCTCAGGCAATTCTCCTTTTGTAGCCGTTTGATAATCGGAATAGGTACATGGCACTATGCCGGGTCTTCCTCCGGCAGGATTTGGTATTTCCATCCACCATCGCTCCGTTACTTTGCTCTTATGGAAGGTAAGTAGTTCAGGTTCTACCGGCATGGACACAGTAAATTTCAAGAAATCATTTGTCTTGAAATTCTGTTCATCCTTTCGATGATAGTAGCCTTCAATAAAATACCAAATCATAGTAGCAATGACTGACGCAGTTTTTTTTCTTTCATCGTCAGCGGAAGGATTATATTCATAAAAGCCCACAGAACTTAATTTCTCATTCATACCAGCATACCAACATAACTGGCAAGCCTCCTCACCAGACAATCCAAAAGGCTGGGCATTACTATTTCCAGGCGCATCGGAAGATTTAATGGCTGTAATATCAAATGAAAGGATATCGGCATTGCGGATGGCCGGTTCCATTTCCTGAAGGTTAGTGCGAAGCTGACCAATTCGATAAGCCTCAAAATACAATCGTTCTAAAATTGCCGTGGAAGCTGGGTTCACCAAATAAGATTGGTGGGCCAAATGAGTATAGCTGAAAAGATAGTTGGGCTCGTGCAATAAAATTTTGTGTATATGTTGTCGTGAAAGAGCGGGTTCAATGCCTTCCTCTAAATCCAGAAAGGCATCCACATTGAGAAAGCTTACCAGCTTTTGTAAATCCTCATATCCGCGAAATTGCCCGATATCCAAATCATGACTGCCTCCTAAAATAATGGGCAGTGTATTTTGTTCCAGCAACATACGGCATACTTCACTGATCCTCGTATAAGTTTCCTCGAGGTCAATCCCTTTTTTGAGATTTCCTAAATCCACGATATTATACAGCCCCGATCCCTTCTTTAGGTTGTAGAATTTTCGCCTGATTTCGCCTGGGCCGTTCGCACAGCCTAAATTAGAATCCGTTCCCCGCTCCTCGCCAATTCCGAAAATAGCGATTTGTGCCGTTTTATAATCAGGCATTGACTCACCAAAAACTTTGATATTTTTGTAAACGGAACTTAAGCTGCTGATTTCGGAGTAAAGGGATTCATCAACAGGTGAAAAAAGAATTGTAAAATCCATGGCGTTTGGTTTAAACAAAACTAAAACAAATCGCTCATGAAAAAATAAGAAAACGCCTCATTTCGTGTAGTGGAAAGATTCTCCAAACCCAAAACCTATTGAAGACTCTCCCACTTACACGATAAAGGCGTTTCTGTTCTTTATATCCTTAATCCAAACGAAACATTTACTGATCGTCCATCCGAAGGCCAAATACCCGGGCCCGGATAAAACTGCGGTCGTTTCGTAAAATACTGTTCGTTGGTAATGTTGTTCATATTGAGCCTGATGGTAACATTATCCGAAACCTGCCACATCGCATTTACATCCAATAGTCCGTATGATGGCACCTTACCGACCGAACCGTTTGCTGAAGGGGTTTCAGTATTTAGTGCATCGGCATAACTGTCGGCTGTGTAGCTGTAGAGAAACGAAACGCTCAGGCCCCTGTACTTAACATTCATACCATTTCTTGAAATCACGTTGGGCACACTTTCCACTTTATTACCATCCACACTCACGTTACTATCGTTTACGCGCACCATAGCATTGTGGTAACGGGCGTCCATGAAAGCCGTGGAGGTAAAAAACAAAATACTGCCACCTTGAAAGGGAACCCGATACTGGACAAAGATTTCGGCACCGGTTGTTGTGGAATTACCGATGTTAGTCCGGTACAAATAGAAATCTCCATTGATATCAATCTCCGATAGTATTCCCAGTCGATTATTATAAACCAGATAAAATCCGCTCAAATCCCAGCTCAAAGCATTTAGCGAACCGCGATAACCTGCTTCAAAATTGTAGCCTCGTGCATCCTTCAGGTTTTTGTCCACCTTCTCGTAAACTGAAGAGGGAACGATCTCCTTTAAAATAACAGGGCGGTATGCCTGCGCCCAACCGGCATACAAGTTTTGATTTCCTCGAAGATTGTATTGAAGGTTAAGTCCGCCCAGCACAAATTGATGGTCAATCTTATTGGGCAGTTCTTCATCCGGATAATACGCTATGGAACCGTCCAAATTTGATTTGCCCATTTCAGCCCGTAGGCCAGGTGAAAGAGACAATCGCTTGGTCAGAGCAAACCGGTTCTCCATAAAGAATGCAATATTGTCGGTCTTGAAATGAATATCGCGGCCCCAGCCAGGCTCTGTTAACGTCAGATCATAATCTGTTCCTGTGGTTCCTTTTCCTTGCTGCCTGCGATGCATATTATTTTTCATAAGCTGAACACCGGCTACAAGGGCGCTGTTTTGATTCAAAAATTTATATCCATGCAATAGGCGAAGTTCCGATGTATAACTATTGTAATTATCGATATCCACCTGCCGAGGGGCATATTGCAGAGTGATTGGATCAATCGCATCCACCACGTTTGCCGGCTTATCAAACATAACGCTGCTTCGGTTACCCAACACTGCCGATGTTAACCAAGTAAGTTTAGTGTTTTTTCCAATTTTCCAATTCAGATCAATGGAAGGAACGTAGATATCCGGTGAATAATAATTTCTCGCACGGGTTGATTGGCGGGGATCTGCATGAAACATATCGTCTGTCAATTGGCCGGGTAGTTGATATTGGTAGTAGGAACGTGAGAACTCAAATCGAAGTCCAATATTTTTTGTTGGCCGATAAATAATGGAAACAGACTGCGCATCCGAATCGGTTCTACCATTCTTTCGGTAGCCTTCAGAAACACGTTTATTGTAATACGCATAGTATTCCACTTTCCCGATTTTACCGCCAATGGCATTGTAAGTACTTATCAATCCAAAAGAACCCACCGTATTGACGCTCTCAAATTGAAGAGCACGAGTAGTATCCGCTCGCTTCGTAATGTAGTTCAGCATTCCTCCAAACTGAGCACCATACTGCAGCGAGCCAGTGCCACGCACCAGTTGAATTTGATCAACAGCTTCCATCGGCATGCTGTAGTGGCTGGCCGGGTAACCGTACATATCCGAATTGGTGATCGCACCATTTCTTCGAATATTAAATTCCCATCCACGGTGAGGGTCCAAACCACGGGTAGAGATATTTACCTGATTGCCGGAACCATCCATATCATAAACAAACACACCCGGAATTTTGGCGAAAATCTGACGAGCTGTTTTCTCAGTAATGTTAGCATTCACGGCATCTAAATGAACAACCTCATTTTTTTTGCCAGCCATAATATAGGTGTCGCGAATGGTGGGCAAGCGGTCAACATCAGACAAGCGGCTGCCCTTCACAGTCACATCCTCAAGATTCTTTACAGAATCAGCCTCTTCTTGTGCCCACAAAAGCGTGGGCACAAGCAAGGCTATCAAAATTATTTCTCTCGTACTTTTCATTTAGTTAGTCAGCACCATCACCTTGAGCAAAGGTCACAGCAAAAGCAGCTACATCCTGGCCGAGATCAATGCCACCCTCGCAATCTTTACGATAATGAATTCCACCATACAGACGCGATAGAGAAGCTTCGGTAGCTTGATCATTCAAATATGTTGCATTAGACGGAAACAAATAGGATAGAAAAGTAGCAGCCGCTCCGGAAAACGTAGAGTGTCCAGATACATACGAAGGGAAGTTGGGAATACCAGTGCCCGTCTTAATAGAAGGATCTAGCTGTGTTGGTCGTGCATTGAAGTAAAAATATTTCGTATCCCAGCAAGCAATAGCGGCATTCTGTTCGGTTAAATTGAGCAGAGCAAAAGCACGAGCGGCACGAACTTCACTGAACTTTGCATCGCGAATATATTCGGCTGCGATGTCGTTCCAATGTCCAGCAGGTGTATAGGTTCCCGCACCATCAGCCCATTTATGGACGATGGCCAAACGCTCGCGGGTTAAATTCTGTGAAAACCATTTTACCTCTTCAACCTCTTCATTCATTTCAGTATCCCCGGCAATGGGTGGTGGCCCCGGGCGAACAGCTACAATATCACCTGTAGTCATGATCCACGGTGTTACATCCTTGTAAACCGGCAACATTGGAGGACGAGAAGGGATATCCAGGCTATGCCAAGCCACATCGCCACGACTTGTGGCATTGGCCGGAAGAGCATCCCATATTGCTTTGTTTCCACCAGCTGCGCCCATTTTATCACCACGAGCGCGGCCGATGAAAAGATTCGCCACTGCTTTGCCAAGTGCTAATCCTTTTGAAACATCGGTAGCCGTGGCTTTACCAGACCAGATGGCAGTGTTACGCTGCTCGGCCGCTTTCAAAGTAATTTCCTCAACAGCTGCAGGAAACAAAAGTTTAAGCATCTCAGCCGTTGCACCGGATAGAACCGCATCATATGACGGGTAAGAAGGCAAGCCTGTTTCAGGCATTAATGATTTGATTCCTGCATCTGTTTCATGTGGTGCTGGCCTGTTGTACAAATACATGTAGTGCCAGGCGGTCTTCAACGCCTCATATTGAGTCACGCTTACATAGCTGTAAGCACGCGCTGAATACGGTGGGTTGGCAAACGGGAAGTTAGGATCAGCAAATGGGTTTTCGGCATCGGGCACAGGATAGGTGTTATCTGGCTTTGGGGCCGGGGGCAGGTTATACCTTGCAACCAAGCCACGCAAAATCTGATTCCAGCGCAACACTCCGCCACCGCTCCAATATTTTATTGCATCTTTTTGTGCATCAGTAAGTTTGGATTGTGCATCTTTTACTGCTGCCAGCTCGGCTTGATAGGCGGCTGAGTTTACATCCTGAACGGCTGCAATACCGCCAGATGATACATCAAAAATTACCGGGGCAGATTCCGCAATGGCTTTGATACTGGTCAATGTCATGGTTGAAGGTGCAATGGGTAACCAGGTTTCAGCATCGGCATCGCCCGCAAGATTGGCCGGCTCAAGCGCAGGAAGATCTTCTGTTCCTATTTCCTGACTACAACTAACTACCAGGGCAGATGCAAGAATCGCAATGCTAACTGATGTGCCTAAGAATAATTTAAATGATTTCATGTTTTTCTATTTATTATTTTTTACCAAAATGGAATGTGTACATGGTGCCCAACATAAAAGCCGAGCTTTGGCCAACATTGCGACCACTCACGGTGTAGTTATAAGCTCCACGAACTGCCAAATATTTAGGCTTGGGCAAATAATACATGAACAGGATTTCCATCTTTGAGAAATTCATACGATTGGAAACAAAGGGCATATCTTGTCTGCGGATATCCCCACCTCCTTGCGTATTTTGCTGGATATAGGATAGCTTAGTTTCGAGTCCTCTAAAAATATATCCTGCACTGAAGGCAAAGTCAAGCACGTTGGGCATATCTACTTCGTTGGTCATAAAAAATTGACCATCGGTATAGTAAGAGGGTCTGTCCAACTCAACATTACTTCTAAAAGTATAACCCAGGGTTCCATTCACATACCAATTCTTTTTAGCGAAATAGGTAAGGTTCAACCTGGCTCCGGCATTCTTGCTGGCCATGCCAATGGATAATGGCAAGAAATCAGGAGTATAGTCCGTTAATGGCACACTCATCGTTCCCACTACAAATGCTTTCAGGCGAGAGCTATCTGCAAAGTAAACCTTCCAGAAATTATATTTCAGGCTCACCGATAAGTCCTGAATTCCCTTCATGTCTGTCAGCGTTCCCTGGCTTGCCTTAGTCATAACATAAGGAACCATTGCGATCACGTTCAGTTTATCTGAGATACCATAGTTGCCAAACCAGGTAATACTCTTGGTGGTAATGGAACCAATGTTTCCATTTTCTCGCTTCAGGCTTCCTTCCCAGTAGTCGGTCCACTTGTCTTGAGTGTACATAAACCCGGTACAAAAATTATTCTTTGGCATCATAAGCCCATCGGTAAGAGTTTGAGCTTGCAGTGTGCCAGCCAATAACAAGGGGATAATTAGTTGTAAAGTTTTTTTCATTGTTAAAGTTTAGTTGTTAAAAAAATAGTTACGTAATGAGAACCAGTTAAGCGCACTTCTTGATAGGCACTTAAAATTGATTTTTAGAATGTCAAATAATAGATTAATAAGATGAAGCAGAGCCTGCTCCAAAACTCAAAACCTAAATAGTGAAATCAATTTTTGGACTGAAAGGAACTATGCCCACGGAGGGGGCGAGAGTGTAGCTAAAGTAATCCTATTGAAATTATTCAAATACGGGGTGTATCCAATTTCTTGCGACCAGCCCAGGCCACTATTCAATTGCACAACTAAGCTGGAAACAAATTCCTGCATCACTTTTATGGGAAGATTTAGCGATCCATCTTTCAACGGTTGATCGCCTGAAGACTCGCTAAAGGAATCCATTACATTTGCCAAGTGCCTGCTATCCACATCTTTCACACAAATAATGGTAAGGATTCCATCCTCATATTTTTGTTTCACCATCTGGTAATGCTCCTGTTGATAAACAAACTGACCCGTTTGCCTTTCGTATTCGCTTGATACCGGATAAGGAAGTGTGATGAGGATTTTAATTTCGAAGATTTCGTTTTCGTTGTAATCACCTTCGTCCAACTTTAATGAAAGTTCCTGGCTGGCTTCCACTTTTAAAACCCAAAAAAGGAGGTAATACCCGCCCATATTGAACAGGAATACTACCAATAATAATATAGAAAAGGCCTTTTTCATGGAATCCTACCACAAATAAGCAAAATGCATTCTATAATGACAAGTTTTAAATCCTTAAAAGAATTGCTTTGAAAGGGTAAACGACAACAATAAAAATTGTCCTAATCGTACTGCGGCAAATATATAGTTGCCTAGAAACGCTAAGGCTCTTCAACTAACAGAAGTTAGCAGTACACAGCAAATTTTTACACTTTTTTATCACCGGGATGTTGCCCTTCCGGGAAAATTGATTTTTTTTGCCTCCATATTGATTGAACATAACACGATGGCCAAGCGATTTTATTTTTACTACTATTATTTTCAATCCCTACGGGACTGACCGAGTAGCGCTTGTGCATCTGAAACGATAACAAAACTCAAAAAAGTCCCGGAAAACCACCGGGACTTTTTTATTGGAATAATTTAAAACTTGAAAAGGTTGAGAATGCGAAATGAAGAATAAGAAGAAAATAATAAAAGTTGCCATTCAGGGCATTGCCACTTCCTTTCACGAAGTAGCGGCTTTGCAATATTTCAATCAGTCAATTGAGACGGTTGAGTGCCTCTCCTTTCACGAACTTTGCGAGAATCTAAAACATGGCCGGTGCGATGTTGCCGTTATGGCTATTGAAAACTCTATTGCCGGAAGCATTTTACCTAATTACTTCCTCTTGCAGGATTATCATTTTAATATAGTTGGGGAGATTTATCTGCCCATACACATGCATTTGCTTGCCCTGCCGGGCGTAAAAATGGCTGACGTTAAATGTATAGAGTCACACCCGATGGCCATTCGGCAATGTTCTGATTATCTGCACCGATTAAACGGAATTGAAATCCGCGAAAGCGATGATACCGCTCTTTCGGCCAAACGTGTTGCAGAACAAAAACTCAAAACCACGGCCGCCATCGCTAATGAATTTGCTGCTGAAAAATTTGGACTGAATATTTTAGAGAAGCGCATTGAAACGCATAAGAAGAATTTCACACGCTTCCTCATTTTAACTTCGAAAGCTGAACCCGTTGAAGATGCCAACAAAGCATCTATGTGCTTTGAAGTGCGACATGAAGCAGGCAGCCTGGCCGATGCGCTCACTGTCTTTAAAGACCATAACATTAACCTGACCAAGATCCAATCCATTCCTATAGTAGGTAAGCCTTCAGAATATTCTATTCATGTGGATGTGGAGTGGAAAAAGAGAAAACACTATGACAAAGCCTTGCAAAAGGTTTTAAGACAGGTAAGGAATTTGAATGTATTGGGAGAGTATAGAAAAGCGAAAATTGAATATAAATAGTTGTTCGTTGATAGTTGTTGTTGCTCGCAGTGGTAATCACGAACAACTAAAAACGAACAACAAACAACGAAATATGATAAAGACTGCAGACCGCATATCAAGTGTTGAGGAATACTACTTCTCGAGGAAGTTGGCTGAAGTGCGCTCACTCGATACGCCTGAATTGAGAGTAATCAATTTAGGAATTGGCAGTCCTGATTTAGCACCATCGTCAGCCACTATTGACGCCTTGATGGCATCGGCAAACAACCCAGCCAATCATGGCTATCAGAACTACAAGGGTATTCCTGCATTGCGCGAAGCCATCCGCGATTTTTATAAGGGCACTTATCATGTAGAATTGAATGCAGAGCAAAATATTTTGCCCCTCATGGGATCTAAGGAAGGCATCATGCACATCGCCATGGCATTTGTGAATGAAGGTGAAGAGGTACTTATCCCCGACCCGGGCTATCCCACCTATTCTTCTGTGGCCAAATTAGTAGGCGCAAAGCTTTGCACTTACAATTTAACGGAGGAGAGGAGCTGGGGCGTAGACATAGAACTCCTTCGCAAGCAGGATTTGAGCAAAGTAAAACTGATGTGGGTGAACTATCCGCACATGCCTACCGGTAAAGTGGCATCGCGCGCGGAGTTGCAAGAGTTGGTTAACCTGGCGCGTGAGAATAATTTTTTGATAATAAACGATAACCCATACAGCCTCATCCTGAACTATGCTCCGCTCAGCATTCTCTCGATAGAAGGCGCTAATGAAGTGGCGCTGGAATTGAATTCATTAAGCAAATCGCATAACATGGCCGGCTGGCGCATTGGCTGGGTGGCAGGAAATAAAGATTTAATTGATGCCGTTTTAAAAGTTAAGAGCAACATGGATTCAGGCATGTTCCTGGGGCTACAGCATGCGGCAGTGCAAGCCCTAAAAAGCGGTAAAGACTGGTTTGAAAATCAGAATAAAATCTACTCCGAGCGAAGGGAAGCCGCTGCTCACGTTTTGAGTTTACTCGGTTGCAGTTTTTCTTCAAAGCAATCAGGCTTGTTCCTTTGGGCAAAGGCGCCTGATACGGTAAAAGATGTAGAAAAATGGATTGACGAAATATTATATACCACTAAAGTTTTCATTACGCCCGGATTTATTTTTGGTGAAAATGGAAAGCGGTACATCCGTATTTCACTTTGCGCAACCGTGGAGAAGTTGAAAGAAGCCGGAGAACGAATTAATAAAATGAAGGCATGAACGTAGCGATAATCGGGCTTGGGTTAATTGGTGGTAGCGTGGCCATCGATTTAAGAAAGGCAGGCATTGCCACACACCTCGTTGGTGTAGACATTAACCAGCAACATGCCAGCCGCGCCTTAGAACTCGGACTGGTGGATGAGTTGTTGCCTGAAGATGCCGCCATAGCAAAAGCTGATCTATTGGTACTAACTATACCGGTAAACGCTATGACCGCTTTGCTCCCCACGATTTTGGATAACGTGCTCAAAAAGACTGTGGTTATAGATTGCGGCTCCACTAAATCAAAAGTTTGCCAGGCAGTGCGGAATCACAAAAACCGTAAGCAATTTGTAGCAGCCCATCCACTTGCCGGAACTGAAAACTCCGGGCCCGATGCCGCTTTCCATGGATTGTTTAAAGGAAGGACCAATATTATTTGTGAACGCGATCTATCCAGTGAAAATGCATTGAAAGTTGCTATTCATGTATTCGAGGCCTTGGGCATGAAGACAATATATATGGAATCGGAAGAGCACGACAAGCATGTGGCTTACGTTTCGCACCTTTCCCACGTGAGCTCGTTTTTACTTGGGCAAACCGTGATGGATATTGAGAAAGACGAGAAAAATATTTTTAACCTGGCCAGTACGGGCTTTGCCTCGACCGTCCGGCTTGCCAAAAGTTCGCCCGACATGTGGGCACCTATTTTTGAACAAAATGGTGAGTATCTTGCGCAGGCTTTAAGTGAATATATCATGCATTTACAGAAATTCCATTATCACCTTATGAAACACGACACCAAAGAGCTACATAAAATTCTCACCCGTGCCAATGAAATAAGGCGGGTATTGGAAGGAATTGAATTGAGAAAATAAAAATTAGAAAACTTCACAACATTCACGTATCAAAACATAATACAATGAAAAAAGGACTCGAACTCGAATCAATCAAAACCTGGTTACATACCGACAGACCCATCATTATCAGCGGGCCATGCAGTGCGGAAACAGAAGAGCAAACAGTAGCTACAGCGAAACAGATTGCTGCCACCGGTAAAGTGCATGCACTGCGCGCAGGCATTTGGAAACCTCGCACCCGACCCGGTATGTATGAAGGCGCTGGTGAAGAAGGGTTGCAGTGGCTCATTGCTGCCAAAAAAGAAACAGGGCTGCCCGTTACTACCGAAGTGGCCAATGCAGCCCATGTGGAAGCATGTTTGAAAGCAGGTGTTGATATTTTGTGGGTAGGCGCCCGCACCACAGTAAATCCATTTTCTGTTCAGGAGGTTGCCGATTCACTGAAAGGCGTTGACATTCCTGTGATGGTGAAAAACCCCATCAACCCCGATCTTGAACTTTGGATTGGTGCAATGGAAAGATTGAATAAGGCTGGTATTAAAAAGATGGCGGCCATCCACCGCGGATTTTCGGCTGGCGAAAAAGGGCCATTTCGAAATGCACCAATGTGGGATCTTGCCATAGAATTAAAAACCCGGATTCCGGAATTAGATATTCTCTGTGACCCAAGTCATATTGCCGGCAACCGCGAATTAATTGCTCTTATCTCTCAAAAAGCTCTCGACCTGGATATGGCAGGCCTTATGATTGAAAGTCATATCAATCCCGATGCTGCATGGAGCGATGCTAAACAACAAGTTACTCCGGGCGTTTTGAGCAAAATCGTTGACGGATTGGTAGTTCGTTCCGTTAATTCTGAAAATAAAGTTTTCAAAGACACATTGGCTGTGTTGCGCGAACAGATTGACCAGTTGGATGATGAGATTATGCAAAAGATGTCATCGCGAATGAAAATCTCCGAGAAGATTGGCCAATATAAAAAAGAAAACAATGTAACTATCCTTCAAGTGAACCGCTGGGAAGAAATTATTCACACCCGTGTGGCCCTTGGAAAAGCTATGGGACTTGATGCGAGTTTCACCAGCGATTTGCTCAAACTTATTCACCACGAATCCATTCAGGTGCAGACTCGTGTAATGAATAAGGTAGAGGAAAGAGTTTAAAATTATTCGATCTTTATATAAAGGAATCTCACATAAAGCGGGCGTTTGCAAAGCAAACGCCCGCTTTATTTATCTACTGTTCAGGTGTTTTTCCCTCCATCACTTATGATTTTGTCCCTCCCTTTTCTCATAAACACAACAGTTAAAGTCTTTTGGCTTTCACAAAAAGCCAATATTTTTTAGCATTTTTCTAAAACCTTGTTTAGGCTCAGAATTTGACCTAATACCAGGGGAAACAATTTTCAAATGGCCAAGCAACTTCCGTGAAGGCATTTGCGTCTTGACCATGAAACCATTTAAATGACTTTCGAAATTTACCGGGCACAGCACCAAGAATGGATTGAAGGCTGCAAAAAAGGCGACTCCACCGCCCAGCGCAGTGTTTATGACCATTATTCTGGGAAAATGTATGCAGTCTGCTGCCGGTATGTAAAAGACAAAATGGAGGCGGAAGACGTGCTGGTAACGGCTTTCACTAAAGTGTTTGCTCGCATTCACCAGTTTAAAGCAGACGGTAGTTTTGAAGGCTGGATAAGAAGAATTATTGTGAATGAGTCACTGACCTGGCTGCGTCAGCACAAGTTTATGCAGTTGGAAACAGATGTTGAAGCGGCAGATTTTGAACCGGATTATCAGATGCTGGAAAACCACCTTCATGCTGAAGATTTAATGAAGATGATCGATGGTTTGCCGGCCGGGTACAAAGTAGTGTTTAACCTGTATGCTATCGAGGGCTACTCGCACAAAGAAATTGGCGAACAGCTTGGCATCAACGAGAACACGAGTAAAAGTCAGTTGAGCCGGGCGCGGTCGCACCTGCAAAAACAACTGGGAGTATTACAAAATGATTTAACGAAAAGTGAATCGCAATGGAAAACAAATTAGACAAACTGTTCAGGGATAAACTGGAGCAGCACACCGTACAACCTTCGGCAAATGCCTGGGATAAAGTAACCAACAGTTTTCCAAAAAAAAATAATGGAGTAGTCTGGGCTTGGCGGATTGCCGCAGCTCTTGCCCTCGCAGGATTTATCGGATGGTATGTTTTTAATACAACAACCCCTGAACAACAACTGCAGGCAGGTAAAAAAACAACGGAGGAAAAACAAGAAGCAAAAATTAAGCAGGATGAAGCGGAAGACAAAACAGCTTCCATAAGGAAAGCTGGGCTTACAATTCCTAATCGTCAATCCGATCAGGAATCAATGAAAACGAATACCACATTCGAAACTACAGCTCCCGATCAACCAGAGATAAAAGAAAATATCGTTGAAGATAAAAAGCAACCCGATGTGACCGTAGCTTTTGTTGAGGAAGTGAGGGAACCAACATTAGTGGAGTCGGTTCAGCCGAAGAAAGAAAAGGCCATGGTAATTGTCTATACCCTGGCACCAGTTGAGAAAAAGCAGAAAGTGGAGACTGCAAAAACAACAGGTATTAAAAAAGTAATCGAGTTTGCCAGGGATGTTAAAGGTGGAGAAACAGCAGGCCTGGCCAGCGTGCGCGATTGGAAAGACAACTTATTTAGCCTGGATGATCAGACTAAGATCGAAAAGAAAAGAATCACGAATTAAAAAATTGAAATCATGAAAAAGTTTATCGCTATAACAATCATCTTATTATTCAGCATTAACACACTGTCCGAAGCACAAAGCAAGGCGCCCGATTCGGTGGTGATTAACGTTGGTAATGGAAGCAAAATCACCATTGTGATTAAAGACAAAAAGGATTTAGAGACATTAAAGAGTTATAATTTTCAATCGCTGATGGATGACCTCATCACCAAAATCGAAAGCGAAGACACTACTTCCATGAAGCCATCCGCTTCGTATTTAAACGAAATCAACGAGAATTCAACAGATACAGAAACGAATTTGGAAGAAGAAATTCAGGAGGAAACCGAGTTAACGGAAGAATCGTCTTCAGAAGAAATAGAAGAGGTGAGTGAGAAATCGCACTACCATGGAACAAGGCAGTCGTTCAATATTGATATGGGCATGAATAATTACCTCTCCAACGGAAAATCTCCGGATGCTGCTGAGCTTTATAACGTTCGCCCATGGGGTTCTTTTTATATAGCCATGAACTCTGTTTTTCGCTCGAGGTTAACCCGAACATTTTTCCTGGAATGGGCACTTGGAGTGAGTCGGTATGATTTTAAATTCCAAAATGATGCCGTAAAGATGACCATGGATCCGAACTCAGTTGTGTTTACCGAGGATACACGCGATGTGGTGTTCAAAAAAAGTAAACTCTCTACTATTTACCTTAACACCTCCTTCATTCCCGTGATTGACTTCGGAGGCAACAGGCGCAAACCCGTAATGTTTGATGGTCACCGATCGGACTCATTTCGGATCGGATTTGGACCATATGCCGGTTATCGCCTGGATAGCCATACCAAATTAGTGTATGAAGAGGACGGTGATAAAGAGAAGGATAAAGAACACAATAATTTTCATATGAATAATTTCCGTTATGGTTTGAGGTTTCAATTGGGTTTTAAAGACACTGACTTGTTTTTTAATTACGACCTGAATACGTTGTTTGCAAAAAACAAAGGACCCGAATTGAATGCCATTAGTTTTGGAGTGGCTTTTTAACCCTTCAAAACCTAACTATTTAACCAGAACTGATTTTAAAATAGTAATTAATGAGCCGGCATCCGCTTTGCCGCGTGATGGTGGGGCAACTCTAACGGTTTACCGCTTGCAGCATCATGGCCATTCTTAACAGAGTGGCCATTTTTATTTGCCTTCTTGCCATTCTTCTCATCTTGCCGGATGTTGTACCGGATGACCTGCCAATACTCAGCACCATATCCAACAAATATTTCCGAACCGGCCGGAATATCTCGTGTGGCAACAATAAAGCACCGCTTCTTTTCTGTATCGTACTCGGAATTGTTTTTAACGCCTTCCAACCGGGTCAACCCCCGGGCATCGTTAGCGTAGTGCGCTAAGCCTTTCTTGGTTTTCCAGGCATCAATAACATATTTCTTGTTAAAATAAAAAACATAACCATTACGGTAGTCCGCCATTTTTTCCACTTCCTTCCACGTCATCACTTCACCTTTGTATTCGGTGATGCGCGTACCTTTCGGTATAATTTTTTTTGTGAACAATCCTTTACCAGCGTTGGGCAAAGTTGACTTCTTAACAACAAGATGCTTATCCAGTAGTGCCATAGCTAAAAACAGGGCGCGAATATAGGAAGATTAACGTCTCCATTACTATCTGCTAAAATACCTCCAACTAATTATTAATTTTGACGAATGAAATTTACTGAAAGCCAAATACTGACTGCCCTCTCTACTGTTGAGGACCCGGATCTTCACCGCGACTTAGTGAGCCTGGGCATGATTAAAGACATTACCATTACCGACCGAGAGCTTACATTCACCGTAGTGCTTACCACACCTGCCTGCCCGCTGAAGGAAAAAATCAGGAAGGATTGTTTATATGCCGTTGAAAAAGTGGTAGGAAGGGAACTCAAGATCAATATCAATATTACATCTGCCGTTACCACCGCACGCCCTTCAGGACCAATACTTCCGGGCGTAAAAAATATTATAGCTGTTGCTTCCGGAAAAGGGGGCGTTGGAAAATCAACTGTGACAACCAATCTGGCAGTTGCCCTTGCTCAATCCGGGGCGAAAGTGGGTTTGATCGATGCCGATATTTTTGGGCCTTCTATTCCAACTATGTTCAATTGTGAGTTTGAGAAGCCCGAGGTTCAGGTGATCAACAATAAAAATTTTATCATTCCTATTGAACATTATGGAGTAAAGCTGATCTCCATAGGATTTTTAACACCACCCGATAGCGCTGTGGTTTGGCGAGGGCCAATGGCCAGTTCAGCCCTCAAACAATTTTTTGCCGATGCCGTTTGGGGCGACCTTGATTACCTGTTAATAGACTTGCCTCCCGGCACCAGCGATATTCATCTTACTATGGTTCAAACCGTTCCGGTAACGGGCGCAGTTATCGTAACCACACCTCAAAAAGTTGCACTCACCGATGCAACCAAAGCCATTGCCATGTTTAAACAAAGCGGCATCAGCGTTCCAATACTGGGCATAGTAGAGAATATGGCCTACTTCACACCCGAAGAATTGCCCGACAATAAATATTTTATCTTTGGAAATGATGGCGGCAAGAACTTAGCCGAGAAGTTTAGTGTTCCTTTGCTTGGACAGATTCCGCTGGTGCAGGGAATCCGCGAAAGCGGAGATAGCGGTTTACCTGCCGTAATGAAAGGAGGTATTTTGGCGCAGGTATTTGAAACGTTGGCCGAAACCCTGGCACGACAGATTGCCATTAGAAATGCTAACTTTGGGGAATTAGTGAATAGCGAAACAGTTAAAAGTTAAAAGAAACGCGACCAATGACTGCAAAGAATATCCATAAAGAGAAAGAGTTGCTCGCCCGGGTTGAGGGTGCATTAGACAGCATTCGGCCCTACCTTTTGGCTGATGGTGGCAATGTGCGCATTGTCGAAATAACTTCGGAAAATTTACTCCGACTTGAATTTATGGGTAATTGTGGCAACTGCCCCATGTCGTCTATGACATTTAAAGCAGGCGTAGAAGAAGCGGTAAAGCGATTGGTTCCTGAAATAAAATCCATTGAGGTTATAAGCCTGGCCGTGGTTTGAGACAAAAACATCAATTTTTCGAGATTATAATCATAATAGAGATACTTAGTAAAGTTTGAAAATTCTTCAATCATGGCTACTACAGAAAAGGTAAAAAAAAGACGTATTCAGTCCCTGGTAAGCCAAATAAAGTCCAAACGAAAAAAAAATGCCTCACGTTTTTTCGGCAAACTTAAAGACGGTATTGATGGATTAACTTTTCAAAAGAAGATCCGCGATGAGTGGGCATAATTTTCTTGTTGATACCAATTTCCTTATTTATTTGCTCAATGGCCATTCAGCCATCAAACCATTTCTGAAGAATAATTACTTCATCTCAGAAATTACAGAAATGGAAATGCTGGGTGTAAAAGATTTGCCAGCCCATTCCATCACGATACGAAAAGAGTTATTAAGCAACTGTTATATCGTAAATTTCAATTCAGACGTTAAAGAAATTACAATTAAAATAAAACAGCAGGTTACCATAAGGCTACCGGACGCCATTATTGCTGCTACTTCTATGTATATGGGATTTCCACTAATTACGGCCGACAGGCAATTCACAAAGGTCTCAGGTTTGGATTGTTTGTTTTTAAAAGTGTAGGTAACAATGCCTCAAACAATTTCAGCTTTAAAAAACACTTCTATTATTTATTCCTGTCATAATAATTTTTTACTAAAATCATTTCTGATTTTATGCGTTGCCTTTCTCCTCCCTGTCATTCTTTTTGCACAGGAACGCTGCGCCACAGAAAAATTTGACAGCATTCGAAGGAGCAGCAATCCAAAGCTGGAAACCAAAGATCAATTTGAAGATTGGATGGAGTCCCAATTAAAAAAAAAGGAAGGCTCTGGATTTCAAACCGAACGCGCTCAATCCACTTATACAATTCCGGTAGTAGTACATATCATTCATAATGGCCAGGCCATCGGCACGGGTTCAAATATTTCCGATGCCCAGGTTATCTCTCAAATAAAAGTATTGAACAATGATTTTCAACGGCTCAATGCCGATGCCTCGCAAACGCCTGCGGTATTTCAATCGGTAGCCGGAGCCATGAGCATAGAATTTGTGCTGGCCAAGCAAGACCCGCTGGGTAATGCCACCACCGGAATTGTGCGCGTGAATGGCGGACAAAGTTCCTGGAATTTATACGAAGATGCCGAAATGAAAGGCAAAAGTTATTGGCCCGCTGAGCAATACTTTAATATCTGGGTAACCAATTTTGAAGATTACCTTGGCTATACTCAATTCCCGGTTTCAGGCCTTCCGGGTTTAGGTGGATCTCCCAATGACCGCCTCACGGATGGAATTATTATTCATTATAGGGCTTTTGGTTCTAAAGATGATGGAGCTTTCGATTTGGAATCGCAATACGATAAAGGCCGCACTGTTACACATGAAGTGGGACATTTTTTTGGACTCCGTCATATTTGGGGCGATGGTAGTTCATGCAGCGCCACTGATTACGTTGCCGATACTCCTCCACAAATTGGTTCATCAGCCAATTGTCCAACGCACCCAGATATAGAGTGTTCTGGTCTGGCCAAGATGTTTCAAAATTATTTGGATTACACAGACGACCGGTGTATGAATATTTTTACTGTCGGGCAGATTGGTCGAATGGATGTTGTACTTTCAAGTAGTCCCCGAAGAGCAAGTTTAACTTCTTCAACAGGTTCGCTTCCTCCGGGAAATTTTTCTGTTGACTTGGGAATCCTTTCGGTAGAAACACCCACCACGTTGGAGTGCAGTGGAACGCACACACCTGTCATTATCATTCACAATTTCGGAACAACCACAATTACACAAGCCGTTATTGAACTAAAGGTTAACGGAAGCATTTTTCAAACAAACACAGTGACTTTGTCGCTTCCCGCACTTCAGCAAACGCAAGTTGTATTTAATAATTATAGCTCATCACCACTGGAATCAACAGACTTTGAATTTACTATTAACACGGTGAATGGCACCAGCGATGAATACCCGGGGAATAATTCTGTTTCGTTGACCACGGAAACAGCCGCTCTAGCCACTATGCCTTACATTGAAAATTTTGAATCCACCCTCTCCGATTGGAATGTAACTAACCCGGATGAATTGATTTCATGGACATCGGTAACTCTGCCGAGCTCAGGCGGCAATGCCATTTACATGCATAACTACGATTATGAAATTGAAGGCGCTATTGATAAAATTTATTCTCCATCATTTAATGTTTCCGCGGCCACCGGATTACTGTTAAAGTTTAAATTGGCGTACGCGCAACGTCCAGGCTGGGTGGGCGAGGCGCTTTCTGTTTATGCATTTAATGTTTGTGCGGATGACCTGACAACAGGAGCGCTTGTGTTTTATGAGGAGGGTGCCAACTTAAGCACAAGGGCAACAAGCTGGGATGATTTTGTACCAACCACAGCAAGCGATTGGGAAACAAAATATATTCCACTTAACCAATTCATCGGGGCCTCAAATTTTCGCTTTGCTTTTGTCAACAGAAACGGTAACGGCAACAATATATACATTGATGAGGTGGAACTGGTTGCTGAATCGGTGGTCAATCTTTCTATACAAAGCGTGATGGAACCCTCCATGGCCGTTTGCGAATCGCCCATCATACCCAAATTAAAAATTGCCAACTTAGGCACAACCGTAATCAGCGGGCTCACCATAGCTATTACAAAAAATGGAACTGCCCAACCGGGACAATCTAATTCTACAGTATTGAATCCTGGAAATACAACCGAAATCATATTGAATAATTTAAGCCTCAGTGCAGGGGCAAATAATGTGTCGATCACGGTTACACCAAATGGACCGCCCGATTCATCGCCTGGCGACAATACCGTTTTGTTGCCAATAACGTTCATCACCAATGCTACAAAAATTCCTGTGAGGGAAAATTTTAACACAGTAAATTCGTGGTCAGTCGCGAATCCGGTGAGCGAAGGTTGGGCCTATGCCCCTACAAATTTTGGCCAGTCTGCTGTGTTTCAATCATTTGATAATCTAAATATTGGAGCTGAGTCCTGGCTAGTGAGCCCGAAAATGGATTTCACTAACACCATTGAGGCCAGTATGTTCGCTGACTTTAGCTACGCTTATCGTGCGCCAAACGAAGAAGTTGTCACCGTTTCTATTTCTGATGACTGCGGTAAAACATTTACTGCGTACTCCACTTTTAATCTCAACCAAAATGCAATAACCGATTTGGCTTGGGTTCCCACATCCAACGCAGACTGGAGTAAAGAATATTTTGATCTCGGTAATTATGCAAGAAAGGAAAATATTCTTGTGGCAATCCAGGCTATCAATTCTAATGGCAATAACCTTTACATTGATAACATTGAGTTCTTTGAGAACAAAAATTCAAATCCTGCAATTGTTCCTGAACCTTTTCTAATTTACAACCAATCGGGCACAACATATATAACGTTTAACCTGGAAGAATCGCAGGCCGTTCAGGTTCAAGTTACAAATTTGATGGGAAGTCAATTAACAAACTTCATTCAAGAAAATACGCTCAATCAAACGTTAACATTCAATCTCGATGTAGCTCCCGGAATCTATATTTTCAAAATCAGGATTGGTGAAAAGCTCTACGTACAAAAGCAATTCATGAAGGATTAAGTCATCCGGACTTTTTGCATTTATACCCCTCCTTCAATAAAATCGAAAACACCTTTTCGCGGACATCGCCTTGTATCAAAATTTCTCCGTCTTTTGACGAACCACCCACTCCACATTTTGTTTTAAGTAATTTCGTGAGCGCTTCCAGATCATTTATTTTTCCAACAAATCCGGAAATGAGTGTTACTTGTTTCCCTGCTCGTCCACTTTTGTCAAGGCTGACATACAACATCTGTTTGTTGTGTGGCAATGTATCGGCTTCATCACTACCCTTGAGAGTAAATGCAAAATCGGAATCTGTTGAGTAAACAACCCCGTCCCTCTTTTTCCAATCATTTTTCTTCATAAATGTATGGGCTTAAAATTAGCAAGTCAGCGATTTCAATTTTATAAGTAAAGACGGACTTTGGTCCGTCTTTACCGAATACAGTTATTGGGTCACCGCTTCTTTATACCATTTAATGGTTCTTGAGAAATACATGATTACCCCAATAATCAGGAACAGACCAATGCTACCAAGCAATAATGAGAAATCCTGAAGTTGTATAATCACAAAAATAAATCCGTAGAAAAAAGCCAGCAAAAATGTGAACGTGCCAACCAGGAATTTATTATTTAGGAAAGTAGTTGAGTAAAGGCCGATCAAAACTACCGTGGCCACTGTGGCGATGAGGTAAGCCCAATTGTATCCAACCTGTTCCGAAAAAGATAAAAGCAGTGAATAGTAAATAATGAGTGCGGCACCAATAAGAATATATTGAAATGGATGTATCCGTATTTTCTTCATAATCTCTACCAGAAATAAAGCAACAAAGGTGAGCATAATAACCAACACTCCGTATTTGGACGTGCGCATGCTCTTTTGATATTGATCAACCGGAATGAGCAACTTGGCCCCAAAGTCCGATCCGAATAAATTTTTTTCTGAACCTACCCAACTTTGCGCAAAGGGTCTGTTGTAGTGCAATATCTTCCACGATGCAGTAAAACCTGACTCATCCACTTTGCGAACTGCCGGGAGAAATTCTCCTTCGAAACTTGGATTTGCCCAAGGTCCATTTAAGGAAACATCAGTGGTTTTTCCCACCGGGGAGAAATACAAACTGCTGCTCCCTTTTAATGGAAGCTTCATAGAAACATCACCTGTAAAATCTTCTTTCGATTTCCACGGAAGTTTCACCACCACTCCTGTACCAGAAATATTCGAATCACCGTAGCGTTCAGAAACAAATGCAAGGCTACTGGAGGGCTCACCTGTGCACTCCTTCCCTCCTACCAGTAACGCAGGATTATCACTGATTCCGCGCAAATCTTTTATACCAATAGCCATTTCGGCTTCATTCCAAAGAACATCTTTGTCAAGAATCTTCATTTTTTCAAAGTCAGGTGCATTGAATACGGCATTCAGATTGATAACCGATTCATAAACAGCTGCGTCAAAAATTCCCCGGTGGAGGACCTGTGGCTTCACGGTGCTTTTAATATCCAATTTTTCGGGTAAGAAATGTATTCGCTCAATACTCTCCCGAATTTCTTTCTTTTTATCAATCTCCACCTCATAGCGAACAATATATGGAATGATGAGAACAGGCCCAACCAGTGTTTGCGATCCTGACCACTTCGATGCAATTTCATCAATAACCGAATCTGCTCGATCTTCGCGCTCTTCAATCAGCGACTCAATCCAGGCTGACGGTATTAATAGGATTAAAATAAGAAATCCGATAGAGGCTAATTTAACCATGATCGATTCGTTTAGCCACCGGTTAAACCTTTCCAGTAAATTCATTGATGTTGTTTCCATATGTTAATTATTGTTTTATTCAAATCTTTCCTCTTTGCACCTTTATCAACTCATCGAGAGCGTCTATGTGCTTTTTAAAAGCTACCTTCCCCTTCTCGGTAATTTTGTATCGGGTGCTTGGTTTTCTTTCAACAAACTGCTTGTTGACTAAAATATATTTTTCCTTTTCCAGCGCTTTCATGTGCGTAGCCAGACTTCCATCTGTTATTTGAAGCAATTCCCGCAACGATGTAAAATCATATGATTCATTCACCGCGAGCACCGACATTATCTGAAGCCGGCCGCTGTGCTCCATCAATTTATCCAACTGTTCAAACGGATTCTTCATGCATCGTATTTCCTATACATCACCACTCCGTACACAATATGGAGAACACCAAAGCCAAATGCCCAAAAGATCAATCCATATCCAATAAAAAAAGATGACAGCAGGCCCAATAAAATTTCGCAATAGCCGAGATATCTAAATTCATCATACAAATTCTGGCTCGAGTTAACCAAGGCCAATCCATAAAATAAGAGACAGATTGGGCCAACTAACCCGAAGTACCCATGATAGAGAACTGTCAACGCGAAAGTGCCACCAGTCAGTAACGGAATTCCCAGGTTTACCAGTAGGCGTTTGCTGGTGGAATTCCAAATAGAAATGCCCAGGCGATTTGCTTTGCGATAACTGAAGTACCAGCCTGTGGCGAGCGAAGCACCAAGCGTCATCAATCCCAGGATCACCGTTTTGGAAACTAAAGTTGGATGAAATTCGATGTAGGATAAGGGCCGTGAAAACTGGCCACCAAAAATTTCGAGGTAAGCATAAACGGAAGAAGCCAGGGCATAAAGGCCAGCCATAATTCCGGCTAACCCACTGAGAGACATAAACTTAACAGACCTATCCATGATTTCGCGAATCGATGCCAGGTCGTTTTCGTAATTCGTTTTTTCTTCCATTTTAAAAGTACTTTTATTTTCAAAGTAAGTGACTTGATTTTAACCCTACAAGGAAATTCAAGTATTTTTTTATTTGATCTTCAAAATGGCTGTTTGTTATCAAATCCTTGGGATTTCCACTTTTGGACGAAGAGAGGGCAAAGGATTAAATTCTTAAATTTGGCCACCCTGAAAAATTCAAAACCCTATGAAGATATTGAATGTGCTTGTCTTATGCCTGGCTATAAACCTTACTCTTAGCGCCCAGATAAAAGTCGACAGTTTGCTTAATCAACTGAAGACTGCCGAAGGCGAACAGAAGGTGAAAACCCTCAATGAACTTTTTAAGGCTTTCATCAATACAGATCCGGTGAAGGCTACCGAATATACGCGTGAAGCGCTCTCGATCGCTCTTGAAATTACCGATGAGCGGGGAATGGCAGCGTCTTATAATAACCTTGGCGTTGCTTATCGTAACCAGGGCGCCCTTGATAAAGCGCTTGAATATTACCTGATGTCGCTCCAGATATATCAGAAAATTGATAACAAGGAAGGTATTGCTACCAGTAAAAATAATATTGGGAATATCTATTCCATTAAAAAAGATCAGGTGCAAGCCACCAAATACCTGGAAGAATCTAACAAGTTATTTCTGGAATTGGGCGATGAAACAAAAATTATTGGCTCATACAACAATCTGGGCAACCTGTACAACGAACTGCAGATGTACGAGGAAGCGATGAAGTACTATGATGAGGCTTCGAAACGAAGCGAAAAAATCAGCGCATCTAATTCCGATCCGCTCACTAACATGGGCAACCTTTACCTGAAGCAAAATAATTTTGAAAAGGCGATGGAATTCTATAACAAAGCGATGCCGCTGGCCAAAAAGGAAAATAATCAGCTTGGGGTTTTAAGTCTCCTGGTGAGCATGGGTGAAGCGAGCGTTAAGGCAAATAAGTTAACTGATGCAAACCAGTATTTAACCCAAGCGCTTGCCATCTGCCAGGAATTACAAGCCTATGTGTATGAGCCGGGTATTTACAAAAATATGGCTACCACATTTGCACATCAAAATAAAATGGGCCAGGCCTATGAAGCAATGTTGCGGTATGACCAGGCTCGTGAAAAAATTTATGGGGAAGAAAGCAGCCGGAAAATTGCCCAAATGGAAATGGCCTTAAGCATTCAGGACAAGGAGAAGCAATTGGAAGTTTTAAAGAAAGATGATGATTTAAAATCCATGCAACTAAGGCAAACCCAAATGATCGTAGCCGTTATTTTCCTTTCTATTGTGGCCGGAATTATGTTAGTGAGTCTGTTCGTGCAGAAAAAAAAGGTGCACCCTTAAATACCGGCTTTAAACCTATAAATTATTGAAATTTGATAGATTTGGCCAGAAAAAAAATGGAATAGCTTTTTCAATAGTTCAGTTAAAAGTTACATTTGTTTAATTAATTTAAACGCTATGTTCAATCAAGTTGTAGGTTCAGGAGCTAATGCATTCCTCATTATTATTGCTGTACTGGCAGGCTTCGCAGCCGGATTAAGCTACGTGGATTACGTTCGCGAGAAGAAGAAAGCGGAATCAGAGAAACATTAGAAAATCTCACCTATAAAATATTTCAGGCTGTCTTTAGGATAGCCTTTTTATTTTAAACCATTGATACTTCCTAAATGGTTCTCTGATATGTGATATGGTTATTTAATTATCCGGTAACAAACATCTGAAAAGGTTCCGCTAACTCCGATAAAGTCATTCGAGTCATAATAGAGCCCTTCAAAAGTGAATGTGCCTGAAACCGTTGTATTGGCCTCATCACAATTCGTAATATCAAGCGTTCCATCAACAGCCTGTGCAAGGGTATTCCCATTAGCATCAAGATACGTGAATAAAAAAGTATTTTCCGTATCTATAACGATATCACCAAAGGCAGTATAAGTAGCACTTGCAGACATGCAACTATCTACTGTTGTAAGGTCTGTGACAGAAATATCCAGTATTTTATTATGTTTATTAATCGCTCTAATGTCCAATCTTTTTGAGGCTGTCCCTAAACTATTGCTTATTAATAGAGTGTTGTTGAAATCCGAAGCAATCCATTCATTGCCATTTATTGTTACAGAAAGTGTTCCATTTCCTTTGCATTCATCAACCTTGGTCTCATCCTTAGAACATGAAGTAAGCATTAGTAACCACACAAATACACAACGGCTTAACAAATGGATTGTAGATTTCATATATAATTAGTCTTTTCTGGTTGCTACAGTTTAACAATTTTAAATTCAACTCTTCTGTTGATTTCCCTGCCATCCTTTTCATCGTCATTAGAAACAATTGGCCTTAACTCTCCATATCCTTTCGATGTTACCCTCGATTTATTTATTCCCTTTGAAAGAAAATATTTTTCCACAGCCTTGGCCCTGTTTTCAGAAAGCTTTTGATTGTGCGCAATAGAACCGGTATTATCTGTATGCCCATCTACCTGGATGGTCATGGTCGGCCTGCTCTGCATTAAGTCAACAACACGGTCAAGTTCAGGAAAAGATTCCGGTTTAAGTATGGCTTTATTATAATCAAAGAAAATGCTGTTCAACCGGACTACTGCATTCTCCTCAATTCTCACCACCTCAATGGGTCGCAATTTGAAATCCAATTGTTCTTTTAAGTCGCGTTTGTAATTGCGCAGATCCAGGCTTTGACTTTCGGAAATATATCCCTTCGCCTCGGCATGAATGGCATAATTATATCCAACAGGTAATTTTATTTCATACTCGCCTTTACCCGGGTCGGATTGAGTGATACCCAGGTCTTTTCCATCAGGCAGGCGTTCATAAATAATTTTTGCTCCAATGGGTTGATCTGTTTTAGCATCCAATAATTTTCCAGTAACCGTAACCCAAAACTCCGGTGCCAATTCAGGCGGAAGTTGAACGCGATAAATATCGGCATTGCCTTCAGCCACTCCCCTTGTATAATAACTGTAGGCACTTGTGCCTGGAATATTAAAATATTGGTCATCAAATTCGGAGTTAATGGTTTTGCCCATGTTTACTGGCGTGCTCCAATTTGTCCATGTATCATCTAATTTTTTTGACATGTACACATCCGCACCGCCATAACCACTAAATCCTTTTGAAGCGAAATACAATGTTTTATCATCCATGGCCAGGAAGGGAGCCGATTCTTCCGCCAGGGTATTCACCACGTTGCCCAGGTTTAATGGTTCTGTCCAAACGCTGTCATCTTGCATAAATGAAACATATAAGTCGCGGTCGCCATGCGTGTCCAGGCGATTGACCGAAAGCAAAAGGGTCTTGCGATTATTTGTTAAAAAGTAGTTTGCCAATTCGCTGTAGTTATAATCGTTGGTGATATTCAACCCTACTGGCTTAGTCCATTTTCCGCCTACATAAGAACTCATGGATACGCCTGCCAACGTTCTTTTTCCTTTCCCCACTACTTTATTTCCCAACAGCATAAGAATGGATTTTCCATCAGGCGTGGAGCTGATTGAATTTATAAAATTAGGCTCTGCAGTATTCAACTGCGTCAGGTTTTTGGCCATCATCCAATGGCCTGCCGAGTCTAATTCAGAGTACCATATATCCTCATGATCTTTCACCCCACCAACATTTTCCGGATGGTTCCTCCGGCTGAAATACATCGTCTTTCCATCCGGAGTAAGTATGGGATTGAGTTCTTTGTATTCGCTGTTTACATTTTTATCCAGCGGTTCAATAATAATTCCTGCTGCGATAGATTCAGCCATTGGAATATCGGCAATGATGGGATACTCTGAATCGGATATGGCGACAGCATCAATCCCAAAATGTCCTGAAACGGCAGCCCCATCAAATTCCAACTTAACTGCGGCTACCTTATATGTGGTTGGATCAATGACAATGTTCATCATCCTGCTTTTAAGTGGAAGAATGCCCGGATTGAAAGTACTTATTTCGTACTCCTTGCCGGCCTCATCATAAACCAAAACACGGTAGAGCGCAGAAGGTTTAAAAGATTCAGCCACCGCAATCTGCCGGATGCTGATTGGTGTTTCAAATCCTAACTTCAAATATTCTTTTCGATTTGGCTTATCTGTTGTCCAGGCATTGGGACTCTCCCCTCCTGCGGGCAATACATTTGGTTTGCCTAATGCCTGTTGGGCTGAATATTGAATGGGTGTTAGCTGGGATGAAAATTCAATAACCTTTGAAGCCCATTGAACCGTTTGGGAAATTGCACGAATGTTGAAAAAGGCCAAAATGGTTAAAACGACCAGTAATTTTCTCATAATTCAGGGTGTGTGCAAGAAACTAAACTTACAATATAACACCAATTTAAAAGCCGGTTAAAGCCCGCAAAGCTAACCATACCCAAATTGCGAACAAGCAACTCAATAATTTTGATCAGGTATTAAGCAGACTAATAAAGTTTAGTAATTTCAAAAATTAAAGCACACCATGTATAAATAATTGTACTCCGATATTTCCTATGCCCTGACTTGATGATGCTAAAACCCGCAACACTTAAACCTCTGATTTTTTTCTTACTTCTTTGCATGGAAGGCGTATGTCAGAATACTTCTTTTGAAAATTCATGGGAAAAAATTAAGGCATCGAAAAAGGGAAGTTTACCCGTTTACTGGTACGAATCAAAGCCTTTCATTTTTAATGAGAATGGTAAGATGATGGGCATAGAAGGCGAACTCATCGTTGGTTTTCAACAATTCCTTAAGAAACAATATGGAGTTGATTTGAAAATAGAATGGAAAGAGGCAAAAAGTTTCATTAATTCATTTGAGAAAGTGCAGTCATCATCCGAAGCATGCATGGGCACCTCTGCGTTTTCCATTATGCCAGAGCGGCAGGCGCTCGTCAATTTCAGCCCGCCTTATATGTCTGATATTACCGTGATGATTTCAAGCAGTAACATTCCGGTTGTTGAGAGCGCTGAAGAGTTTTATGCAACGTTTTCCGGCCTAAAAGCCATCACCATTAAAGGCACTTCATACGAGCACGATCTATTTCAATTACAACAAACTTTTGAAACACCATTCGAAATTGAATACATCCCAAGCGAAGAAAATATTTTACAAGCTATCGAACAGAAAGAAAATGCTTTTGGATTTATTGACTTGCCCATTTATATGATGTACTTCAGCAACAATCCCTCAATACGTGTGAGGCGTCAAAATTTCTACCCGGTGAGGCGCGATGGATATGGCTTTATTGTATCCAAAGAAAGTGATTTCATCATTCCTCTGCGGGAATATTTTAATCAGCCCACTTTTCAAGTGGACCTTGAAAAAATTATTTCAAAGTACTTTGACCTGCAGCTCTATCGTTTCGTTGAATCATTGGCCGTAAAGCCGAATAGCTCGTTGGAGTTACTGGTCAAAGAAAATGAAATACAACAAGGCGATATTCAAAAGAAGAATTTACAGATCAAAGAGAAAACAAGGGCTAACTATTTTCTTACCGGGCTGGTCGTTATCGCTTTTTCTTTCCTGGTCATCATTGTTGTACTCAATCGTCAAAGTCAGCAACAACGAAAAGAAATCGAAACTCAACAGGCCAATATAGAATTTAAAAACCTTCAATTGGAACAACGCAACCAGCACCTGGTTACCTTGGATGAAGAAAAAAATAACCTGATAAAAATATTGGCCCACGACATGCGAACTCCCTTAAACCAAATGCACGGGCTATCTGAAATTTTGTTGATGGAGAAAAAAGGGCTTTCTGAAGATAGCCAGTCAATCGCTCAAAAAATTCGCGAAGCATCGCTCCGGTTAAATAAAATGCTCACTAATATTTTAGATATAGATGCCATTGAAGGTAATCGAATAAATTTTCTTCCGGAAAACACCAACGTTTACCCGCTAGTGCAACAGATAGTAAATACATTTTTAACAGAAGCGAATAAAAAAAATATTTCCTTAAAAATTACATGCCCAGATACAACCCTGGCCATCAAAATCGATACACTCTACATGACCCAGGTGCTTGAAAATTTAATTTCCAACGCAATAAAATTTTCTGAAAAAGGAAAGCCTGTAGAGATTGCCATCTCACAACATCAAAATAAAGTTCGTATTTCTGTAAAAGACCAGGGGCCCGGGCTTACCGAACAGGATCAAATCAATTTATTCCAAAAGTTTCAGCGACTTAGCAACAGGCCCACAAACGGTGAGGCTTCCGTTGGATTAGGCCTGGCCATTGTAAAAAAATATGTTGAACTGATGGGTGGAAAAGTCTGGTGCGAATCTGAACCGGGCATGGGCGCTGCCTTTAATCTTGAATTTGAAAGCATTCAGGAAAAGGTTACGTAGCACAAACAAAAGGTTTAGAGTAATATCTAATCCTTTTGTTTTCTATTATAATAGGAAAACTTTCAGTTACCCCGTTGCCCTGAAGCCTGACCCGATGGTGTCGATTGGCCAGGAATCTGGGCAGGTTGATTTGGTTTAATCTTATCATAATCAACCACACCAGTTTTTTCTGCCCACTTGAAATACTCTATCGAAAGTTGATTAACTACCTCAGGATATTTCGAAGACACTTCAAGTGTTTCACCACGGTCCTTGCTCAAATCATAAAGCTCCCACTTATAAGACGGATAGGTAGTAACTAGCTTCCAATTATTTGAACGAACCGCACGATTTCCTGCACGCTCCCAAAACAATGGTTCACCTCTATTCACCTCGGTGGCATTTCCAGTGAGTGACGGAACCAGGCTTTTACCCGCCAGGAGATTAGACTTCACTCCATTATACGATGCGGGATAGGTCGCACCCGACAATTCATAAAATGTTGGTGCAATGTCAATAAGGTGGCCAGTGCCTTTAATGATGTTTCCACCCTTGATCTGTTTAGGAAACCATGCAATGAACGGAGAGCTAATGCCGCCCTCATGCATATTATTTTTATATTGACGATGGGGCGTGTTGGAGACGTAAGCCCAACTTTGTTCCTGGTAATCAAAAGAGCCTGAAGTACCTATTGGCCCTGCATTCTTTACTATACCTCGATTAAGCTGATTGAAGCTACGATATCCGCCTTGAGCACCGTTATCGGAAATGAAAATGATCACCGTGTTGTCATCTTTCTTCAGTTCTTTAAGCTTAGCGAGGATGCGTCCCACATTCTGATCCATGCGATCAATCATAGCCGCATACACTTCCATTTTAGCTTTCCATAATTGCTGTTCATCCCAGGTGAGTTTGTTCCAGTGTGGAACTTCAGGATCGCGGGCAGCAATAGTTTGTGCAGGATCGATGATACCTAATTCTTTTTGCCTTGCCAAACGTTGCACGCGAAGAGAATCCCACCCAATGTCATAGCGTCCCTTATACTTGGCGATATCTTCCGGCAATGCCTGCAATGGCCAGTGCGGGGCTGTGAAGGCTACGTAAAGAAAAAAAGGTTTGCCTGTTTTATTTTGCTCATCCAGGAATTCAACCGCGTTCTTTCCAATCTCATCTGTGAAATAATACGAATCGGGTTTCGGTTTTAAACGTTGGTTATTTTTGATAAGGGTCACCGGATACGGTGAATTCCCAAATGGTAGCGGAGACGCATCAAAATAGTTGGCAGCCCCACCAAGAATGCCGTAAAACTGCTCGAAGCCTCGCTGGTTAGGCCTCGATAAACTATCCTTACCTACATGCCACTTACCCGACATGAGTGTACTGTAGCCATTTTGTTTCAACACTTCAGCCAATGTTAGCGACTCCCGATTAAGAAACCCTTGATATGCCGGTAAACCAAGATTAACATCGAAGTATCCCACGCCCGCGCGGTGCGGGTACTGGCCCGTAAGCAGAGAAGCGCGCGTTGGTGCACAAATAGAATTATTGTAAAACTCCCTGAAACGAATTCCCTCGTAAGCAAGCTTGTCTATGTTGGGGGTCTGAATTTCAGAACCATATGAACCGATATCAGAGAAGCCCATGTCATCTACCATGATAAGTAAAAGGTTTGGCCTCTTGGCCTCTTGCTTCTTTTGCCCAAAAGAAATATGAACCGTTAAAACCACAATGATTGAAATTCCGATTATTCTTTTCATTTAATTAAATTAGTTAAAATGGTTTAGAGTCATGTGATACTTAAGCGAAAAAACTTGAACAACACAGAAACAAACATAAACAGGCCTAGCTCTTTACCCTCTTCATATCAGTCTGTATTTTTTGCGTTCCTAAGAATGGCTAAATCACCAGAGCCCAAGCAAGAAGCTACTGAGATAAACGTAGCTGAGGCAATTCTCTCTTGCTCATTCAACTCATCTCTGATAGGATTTATGAATCCAAGATCATGATTAAATTGTTGGCCTTTAGCAAGTATCCAGAAAAGGAATAAGCCTGCACTTTTGTTGGTTGTGTTTTTGTTGAAGATAAAATTCACGCGCTCATTCACAAAAGCAGGGTTCTTAGTCTTTTCGATAAAAGCAATTACCTCATCAAGCGTGTCGTAAATTTGTTCATCCGGGTCCACTTTTCCGTTCTCATTCAAGTCAAGAGGCAGGATGGCGAGGCTATCGTTTACTCTGCGAGTCTTTACCTCATAAATAAATCCAAGGTTATTGAAACAAAATCCATTGACATCTTTCTTTACCGCCCTGGCTAAATCCTGGTCATCGCCATTAATACCGTTGCCCTTTATTCTCTTCGGGTCGAAACCGAAATGACCCGCAAAAGCTTTCACAGCACACACCGGCTTGTCACGTACATATAAATCAACTGGTGTTTTGCTGTCAGCTATTGCAAATACGCTTGGTGTTTCTGTTGCAAAGAAAAGTTCACCCAGGTTTTTTTCCGTAATACCCCTGGCCTGCAACTCGGCCAGTCCCGGCCGGTTACTGTTAACGATTGGCAATTGAACATAGCGAGTTGTCACCACGGCTTGATGCGTTTCCTTCAAATCTCCTGACTTCAATTCATAGGAAGCAATCGAAAAATCAATGCTGTCTGCCGGTGCTGTTGGAGCAATCAACACCCGAATATTGGGATACTCTTTATTAAACTCCTCTATCCATTTGTTCACCAGTGGATACGTAAGGCGGGTTCCCCGTAGCTTCACAACTGCAGGTTCCTTCTGTTGTGCCCATAGAGTTGCTGCAATTAAGCTCAAAACCAGGATGAAGATTTTCGTTTTCATATTCATTATTTTTTATTATTTCCAGAGCGGGTGCTGTTCTAAAAGAGGATTGTTGTCGATTTCGATCTGTGGGATGGGAAACCATCTGTTTCTATCCACCGCATTCACTTTACCGGCAGCATGAAGTTTTTGAACAAATACCGGGTTGTTGCCGGCATCCAGTTGGAGGATTAAATCAAACCAACGTTGATACTCATAAATCAACTCCAACTCCCGGTCTAAATAAACCGAATCACGAAACTGGTCTTGTGTCAAGCCTGGTGTAAGGTTGGCGAGGCCTGCCCGGTTTCTCA
>Ga0315912_10000417_pt1 | contig 82091 bp, 69 predicted proteins | sample VfabasoilMG_FD_204469 | JGI IMG/M metagenome (GOLD analysis project Ga0315912, IMG submission 204469) | Garden soil microbial communities collected in Santa Monica, California, United States - V. faba soil | ecosystem: Environmental > Terrestrial > Soil > Garden | place: USA: California... | reverse complement strand
TTGAAACGCAATTCTACGAATGTTCCGCTCCTACCAATGCAAGAGGTTTATTTATCTCGAGCAGGGTTATAAAGAAAATTGGTATTTCGGTTCCGGAGGAACCAACTATCGGTAGCCCAGGGTGCAACCCGGGGCGACGAACATCAATTGAAAACCGTGCCGCCTACAATTCTTCTATGAAAATATCACCAACTCCGGCACAAATTGCTTCGCTCTAAATTCAATGTGTGGGATTTCGAGCGTTCCAATTTAAAAGTGTCTTCTATTTCTTCGCGACCTTCTTCACCACCAGTCTTCCCTTTACGTTCACTTCCAGCAGATATAATCCGCTGTTAAAACGAGCCATGTTCATAGAAATAGCATTTGATCCGCCCGGGACCGACTCGAGCACTTTCCCATGCACATCGCGAAGTTGCGCGCCTTGAAGAATCTCTGAGCTTGTAATTCTTAGAATGTTATCAACCGGATTCGGATAAAGTTGAATGTCTTCATCAAGGTCTTTTTCAACGGCTACCACCGTTGTTTCAAGCGCTTCATCCGATACGCTCCAGTTGGAACCTAAAGCATTGTCGAGGTCGGGGCTATTCAGTTTCAGATAATATCCATTTCCGTCGGCGTCGGGCCAAGGTGCCTGGTCTGAATACTCAACTTCGTCGATCACGTTTCCATAGGCATCGGCAAGGGTTAACTTCTGCGAGCTGTTGGAAAGATTTCGGGTAAACTCACCGAATGGCGAGTAGCCATAGATACTTTTAAATGTTTCGCGGTCATTGCCGAGTTGCAACACGCCTTGCGGTTCAAGGACGGTATTTGGCGCGAACTGATAGACAAAGCCGGTTCCGCTGAAATAGTATCCCGTTAAATTAACCGTCGTTGATCCGTTGTTGACAATCTCAATGAACTCCTGGTCTTCACTGTCGGGATAGGACGCGCTGGTCTGCGGATGGTAATGAATTCGGGTGATGACCAACGGTGGTGTCATTATATTATTACAAGCTCCGAATGATCCAATGTTGCTCGTTACCCATGCCATGCGTGTCGCCAGCCAGGTTTTGATTGCGTCGGCATTGGCTGACAAATTCCCCACCGTTCCCCACATGGTTTGCTCCCGGCCTGCAGCCTCGGTGATGGTGGTAACGGTCTCGTCAATCAATGCTTCGATGCTGGTTCCGTTTAATGGTGCCCCAGCTTTTGTGAGTTGATTCCAGCGCCGGGAGAAATAACATTTATAAGTAGTGTTTGTAAACAAGTCTCTCCAAAATTTCGCGCCGATGTTGTCGCCATTGTCGAATTGCCAGCGGTCGGTTTTGCTGCGATCCAGGCCCCAAAAGAAAAGGTCGTTGCCGTAAGTCAGGTTAAGATCCCAGAGTGGGCCGGCGCGGAGCTTCCCGTTTCTGTCCTTATGAAAGAACGTGCTGAACTGGTATGCGTCGACATTGGCGGAGAGTTCATTGATCACCATAAAGTCCACAAAAGAGGGGACGTCAATGACTGAAGGGAAGCCAGAAATGGAGGCATTGCCTGCCGCGAAAGCCAACCTCGAAAACTGGTCCTGTATATACTCGTGTTGGGCGTTGGTGATCTGCGACGGCTTTGGAAATTCATGAACAAAGTCGACATTCCCACCCGTATAGCTGGACATTGTCCATGCCGACGGATCCTCAGGCGTGATCTTGTCTGCTTTAATAATGTATCCACCCGTAACGTCCGGGCCGCTATTGTCTGTTGGTTCCATTTTCAGGACGTCGACACGGTTGTCGTCTACTTTTATTTTTTCCTGAAGCAGGTAAAGCCCGCGGTACTCGCCATTGATCACCACCTCGCAGTATTTCGTGCGTGGGGCATAAACGCCAATATTTCTGGAAAGGGTGTAGGACAAGTAGTCCCGCATTAACGACGGATCGAAGGCCAGGCCATTCAGGACCCAGTCGTTTTCTTTGGGCATGCCCAGCAAGCTTACATTGTTGTTCGATACATTGTCGGACAGCAATGTTGTTAGCCCGTACTGTTTCTTCGACAGCACTTGCGAGCTGGAGCCACGGATCTCTATTTCAATCCGACCATTATAATTGAGTACCGCTGCATTATTTTGGTCCGACAGATAGTTTCTAACCCCTTCGCCGGAATAAATGATCTTCATGGTCGCCTTGATACGAGGTTGATCGGGGATCGAAGCGTTGCCGTCGGTGTTGATGATCACGATAGGCAGATTGCTGTCGGTAAAGGTCTGTGCCCGGAGTTCGGCGCTCACAACCCATCCCACGCATGCCAGGCTTAAGAGAATTCTATATTTCACAGTTTTTGCCCCTAACAGGACCGTTTCAATGTCTTGACCACCAAGGTAATCATAAGAATCAAAACCGACGGCTCCATTTATTCGCGATTGTACTGAAATACTGTCTGTGTAGGAAAAGCGAACTGAATGCCCTTTCGTTCGAACTCCTCAAATATTTTCAGGTTAATAGCCTGTTGCAGGTCCATGTACTCATTGTAATCAGGGCTCTCCACAAAATACACCACCTCAAAGTTCAGAGAATAGCTTCCATAGCTTTGAAAATGTGCCCGGTCAAAAGTTACTTTCTTCTGAGATTCAATGATCTGTTTGATGATCACAGGAATTTCCCTGAGCTCCTCTGCCTTCGTTTGATAGGTCACGCCAAAACTAAACACAATCCGCCGGCGGTCCATGCGCTTGAAGTTATGCAGCCTGGATTTCGTCAGGTCGGAATTGGAAACGACCAGCTGCTCGCCGCTGATGCTTTTAAGCCGGGTGGTTTTAATCCCTATATATTCCACGGTTCCTTTCTTGTCATCGACGGTAACGTAGTCGCCGACTTCAAAGGGCCGGTCGAAGAAGATCACGAAGTAGTTGAACAAGTCGCCCAGAATATTCTGCGCGGCCAATGCAACCGCAATGCCACCAATACCCAGTCCTGCGATAATGGTTGTTACGTCGTAGCCGAGGTTATCAAACAGCGCCAGCAAGCCGATGCCCCAAATCACCATGTTCACAATGATCATGACGCCGCGGAGTTGGTTTATTTTCTCGTCTCCGCCCTGGTGTTTCCGGAGGTAAGACTTTAGGCCGAGTTCAATGGATGTAGAAATCAATCGTAAGATGAAATAGGTGAGGACAACCGCGGTGGCCACCTCCACTATGCGGGCTATGCGCTCGGTCAGGGTTAGGTATTGGATCGCCCAATACAGGATCAGGAAATTGGTGATAGGAAGGGCAAACCGTTCCACACCTTTCACCAGGTAGTCGTCGGCCTGTGTTTCCGTCCGGGCTGCCCATTGGTACAGCTTGCTCAACAGAAACTTCCGGAACAGGCGCATGACAATGAGGCCCGCGACCAGAATGGTGAAGGTAATGAGGTAGTCCTGAACGGTGTTGTTGAGGTATGTTTGTTTTAGTAGTTCGTCCATGCTGGGCCAAGTTCGTTTGCCGGCATAAAGCTAATCATTGGCGGGCGTTTTGGCGGACTACAACTTCAAATGTTAGGCGGATATTCATCCGGTGACGGCGATTATTTTATTCACGTCGGCCACACCAAAATCTCCTAATCAAATTTTATATTTCGGTAGTAATTATCATTCCGAATTTTCGTTCCTCTCACACGCACTCACACCCATCCCCGCTCCAATCTTATCTTACACCTCACTACCAACGTCCTTTATGAAAAACCTCCCTTGGAAAAAAATTGCTATTGGTACAGTAGCGGTTGGCGTAGCTATTGCCGGAATTTTCTACTTCACCTCCTCTCGCGGAAGCAAGCCGGCTCCGAATTTTATCAACCCCGCCTATGGCGAGTACATCTCGACCTACACCGCGGGCATGTTGTCGTCTGGATCACCGATCAGAATTATCCTTGCCCAGGAAGCGGTCGACTCCTCTATGATCGGGCAGGAAGCCTCTGGAAAACTTTTCTCCTTCAGCCCGTCTATCAGCGGAAAGACTTCCTGGCTCGACCGACGAACGGTAGAGTTCAAACCTGACAACCGGCTTACCTCCGGGCAGGTATACGAGGTGAAGTTCTACCTTTCCAAGCTTCTCAAGGTGCCGGACGAACTGAGCACGTTCAGCTACACGTTCCAGGTTATCGCGCAGAACTTCGAGGTGTCTGTGGAAAACGTTAAGCCCTACGTAAAAACAGAACTGAAACGACAAAAGATAGAAGGGTTCCTCAACACGGCAGACTTTGCCGAGAACGCTGCCGTCGAACAAATGATCACCTCCAACCAGGAGGGCAATACATTGAAAATGACCTGGACGCACAATCCCGATGGCAAGCAACATGCTTTTGTTGTGGAGGACGTAGCCCGGAAGGACCAAGCCAGCAAAGTAAAACTTGGTGTATCCGGGGAACCGTTGGGCGTAGAGCGGTCAGAAGAAAAGGAAGTGGAGATTCCATCGCTCAGCGACTTCAAGTTGGTGAACGCAAAAGTGGTACAAAGCCCCAACCAGTACGTGGTGCTTCAGTTTTCCGATCCACTAAAGGAAAAACAAAACCTTGAAGGCCTGATCTCCATTGCCGAACTGGCAAGCCTCGACTTTGATATCCACGATAATGAAATTTGGGTTTATCCGCCCGTGCGGCAAACCGGATCCAAGACCGTGCGCATTGAAGCGGGTGTGAGAAACATTTTGGACTACAAGATGAAGGAGGCCGCTACCGCTGAAGTGGTCTTTGAACAAGTAGCGCCCGCTGTCAGATTCACGGGAAAGGGTTCTATTCTACCCAGCACGGATGGCATGGTGTTGCCCTTTGAAGCTGTTAGTCTGAATGCAGTCGACGTTTCCATTATCAAGATTTTTGAAAACAACGTGTTGCAATTTCTTCAGGTCAATGACATCGAAGGAAACCAGGAGCTGAGAAGGGTAGGAAAGAAAGTGATCACGAAGACCATTCAGCTTTCATCCGCCGGCGTTACTGACTTTGGAAAATGGAACCGCTACACGTTGGATCTCTCGACGTTGATCAACGCGGAACCCGGCGCGATCTACCAGGTAAAGCTGAGTTTCAAGAAAGCTTACTCCAGCTACAACTGCGACGGCGAAGAAAGCGGTGAGGAGGAGGCAAGCCAATTCGACGAGTATGAGGAAGAGTACTATAGCTATGACGAAGGGTATTACGACTCGTACGATGAATACTATTATTATGAGGACTACGATTGGGAACAACGCGATAACCCTTGTCATTCTTCTTACTACACCGGCAATCGTGCTATCCGCCGCAATGTTCTGGCTTCCGACCTGGGATTAACAACCAAACGCGGCGACGATGGTAATACCCTCGTCTTTGTCACCGATCTAAAAACCACACAACCCATTTCCGGCGTTGATGTCGAACTGTATGATTTTCAGCAGCAGCTGATCGGTACCGCGAAAACCGACAACGAGGGCAAAGCGATTGTCGCCTCGAAAGAACTGCCGTTTGCATTGGTTGCCAAGAGTGGCGTCCAGCGCGGCTACCTGAAGCTTGGTTATGGTCAGGCGCTTTCGGTGAGCAACTTCGATGTGTCGGGTGAAGTTGTCCAGCGCGGCATCAAAGGATTTTTGTACGGTGACCGTGGTGTGTGGAGACCGGGCGACTCGTTATACCTCACCTTCATCCTGGAGGATAAAAACAAGTTGTTGCCAGCATCGCATCCGGTAGTATTCGAAATGCAAAACCCACAAGGACAAATTGTAAACCGCCTGGTTCGTTCGTCGTCGGAAAATGGATTCTACAAATTTGCGACGGCAACAACATCCGATGCGCCAACCGGCAATTGGACGGGAAAGGTGAAAGTAGGCGGAACAGAATTTTCGCAGACGCTCAAAATTGAAACCGTAAAACCGAATCGCCTGAAGATCAACCTCGACTTCGGTGTAGATAAATTTACCTCATCCTCAGCAACGGGAACGCTCGATGTGAAATGGCTGCACGGCGCACCGGGCCGAAATCTTAAAGCTGAATTTGATATGCTGCTGGTGAAGGTGCCGACACAGTTTCCGAAGTATCCTGACTTTGTGTTCGAAGATCCAGCCCGTGATTTCTACAGCGAGGCTCAGCCCGTTTTTGAGGGAAGTACAAACGATGATGGTAAAGCAACCGTCAATGTAAACCTGGAGTCAAATTCGGCGGCACCGGGATTCTTAAATGCCATCTTCCGTGGAAAGGTATTTGAGGAGAGCGGCAACTTCAGCATTGACCGGTTTAGTATTCCATACTATCCGTATGAGTCATACGTGGGGATGAAAACACCCGAAGGTGAAAAGTACTCCGGCATCCTTTATTTCGATAAGCAACACAAGGTCGACGTCGTTACAGTGGATCATGCTGGAAATCCAGTGAACCGTGATGGCGTTGAGATTTCAATGTTTAAGTTGGGATGGCGCTGGTGGTGGGATAACTCCGAAGAGAGTATTGCCAACTACATTGAAGGTTCCTATTCTAAACTCATCAAGAGCGGCAATATAAAAACCACGAATGGCAAAGGCTCCTGGACTTTTGAATTGAAGCAAGGAGAGCATGAATACGGGCGATATTTTGTGCGCGCCTGTGATCCGGTTTCCGGTCATTGCACGGGCCAGATTATTTATATCGACGAACCGGGATGGTACAGCCGCGCGCGTGGCGATGACGGAAAAGGTGGCGCAACCATGCTTTCGTTCTCCACAGACAAGCCATCGTACAACATCGGCGAGAAAGCAACCGTCACCATTCCTGGAAATGCGCAAGGCCGCGCGCTGGTAAGCATCGAAAGCGGAAGCAAAGTGTTGCAAACGCATTGGGTAGAAACGCAGCAGGGCGAAACCAAATTTGCATTTGATGTTACGCCGGCGATGGCACCGAATGTTTACATTCACGTGTCACTCCTGCAACCACACGCACAAACGGTCAATGACCTGCCGATCAGGCTCTATGGTGTTTCTTCCATTCGTGTGGAAGATCCGAACACGCACCTCGAGCCAGTGATCAAAATGCCGGAGGTATTGGAACCCGGTGAAGCAGTAACCATCAACATTTCCGAGAAGTCAAATCGTAAAATGACTTACACCATCGCTGTCGTCGACGAAGGTTTGTTGGACATCACGCGTTTCAAAACACCAGATGCGTGGAGTCGTTTCTATGCGCGCGAAGCGTTAGGCGTTCGCACCTGGGACATCTTCGACGATGTGATGGGTGCCTTCGGGGCGCACATTGAAAGATTGTTGTCCGTTGGCGGTGACGGTGAAATGGCGGCGAAAGAAGACGACGCCAAGGCAAACCGTTTCAAACCTGTCGTGAAATTTTTCGGACCGTTTACTCTGGAGGGCGGTGCCAGGGCGCACACCTTCGTGATGCCTCAGTATATCGGCTCCGTCAGGACGATGGTGGTGGCCGGGTATGAAGGTGCCTACGGAAAAGCGGAGAAAGCAACACCCGTTCGGAAACCGTTAATGGTGCTGGCGACATTGCCGCGCGTGTTGGGCCCGGAAGAAACGCTCAAACTTCCCGTGACACTATTCACCCAGGAGAAGTCGATCAAGAATGTAAAAGTAGACGTGAAAGTGACTGGACCATTGACTTTACCATCCGGCGCAAGTCAAACGGTGGCCATGTCGTCCAGCGGCGACTTGACGCTTGACTTCGACCTCGCCGTAAAAGCAGAAGCTGGCATTGCGAAAGTAGAAGTGACTGCAAGTTCTGGTTCTTTCAAAGCAACCGACGTCATCGAGATTGAAGTCAGGAATCCGAACCAGTCTGTAACAAAAGTAGAAGAGTCGTTACTCGAAGCTGGCAAATCGTGGAATACGCAGGCAGTGCCTTTTGGAATTGCTGGAACGAATACAGCCACGCTCGAAGTTTCAAATCTTCCGCCGATCAACCTGGGTTCCAGATTGCGTTACTTAATTCAGTACCCGCACGGCTGTATTGAACAGACGACGTCGGCTGTATTTCCGCAGCTGTACCTTGAACAGGTTAAATCGTTAACGGATATCGAAAAGAAAAATATTCAGCGCAATGTAACGGCAGGTATCGAACGACTTAAATCCTTTGTGCATCGCGATGGCGGATTTGCTTACTGGCCTGGTGCCGACAACTCAGACGCATGGGGAACAACCTACGCCGGAAACTTCCTCGTCGAAGCTGAAGCAAAAGGTTATTACGTCCCAGCCGACATGTTGAAGCGTTGGAAAAAATATCAGAAGAACAAAGCGCTCGAGTGGCGGAGAAACAGTGAGTACTACAACAGCGACCTCATGCAAGCCTACCGCCTGTATACGCTGGCGTTGGCCGGTGCACCCGAAATCGGCGCCATGAACCGCCTGCGAGAACAAGGCAACCTGTCAACGACAGCAGCGTGGATGTTAGCATCCTCCTATGCCAAGGCAGGCCAACCCGAAGCTGCGAAGAAGTTGATCGCAAATTTGTCGATGACGCTGAAGCCTTACCGGGAGCTAGGCTATTGTTACGGCTCCGACCTTCGCGACAGAGCATTAATCCTCGAAACGCTTGTGCTGTTGAATGAAAAGACGAAAGGATTTGAATTGCTGAAAGAAATCTCCAGGTATCTCAGCAACTACGGATACTGGATGAGCACGCAAGAGACGGCTTTCTGTCTCAAAGCGATTGGCACCTTCGCGTCGATAGAGAAAAAGGGAGCGTTGAAATTCTCGTATACGCTGGGCGGTAAAACCGAACACGCCAGCACGGAATTGCCGATTGCGCAGATTCAGATTCCAATGGCTGGTTTGAAAAAGGAGAGCATCAAGATTGAAAGCGAAAGCACGGGAACACTGTTTGCGCGGTTGATCATGGAAGGTACACCGGCACGCGGCCAGGAAGAGGATGAGGAGAGCAGCCTCGACCTCAACGTGCGCTACACGGATGCGGATGGAAATTCGATTGATGTCAGCAAACTTGAGCAAGGAACAGAGTTTATTGCTGAAGTCACCGTGCTGCATACCGGCGTGCGGTCACGATATGAAAACCTGGCGTTGGCGCAGGTGTTCCCTTCAGGATGGGAAATCAACAACCTTCGATTGACGGGCGACGAGGAGTTCACCAAGAACAGCTACTTCGACTACCAGGATATCCGCGACGACCGGGTCTACACGTATTTCGATTTGTACACCAACGGCAAGAAGGTCTTCAAGATCATGCTCACCGCCAGCTACGCGGGAACGTATTACCTTCCAGCCACCAGCTGCGAAGCCATGTACGACCGCAGCATCTACGCACGGAAGAAGGGGATGGTGGTTGAAGTCACCAAACCGATAAGGCAATAGATGCCAATAAACTGACAATTGACAATGGGCAGTTGACAACGTTTTGGAGGATGTCAACACCCGTTGTCATGGTTTAAAACGTTGTGTTAAAATTTTGGATTATGGCGGCAAGAACATTCAAAGATTTGGTTGTTTACCAAAAGGCATTTTCGGTGGCGATGGACATTTTCAATATCACAAAGGGCTTTCCTCGAGAAGAGAAATTTTCCCTCATCGATCAAATCAGAAGGAACTCGAGATCGGTTGCTGTCTGCATTGCCGAGGCATACAGGAAAAGGAACTATCCGGCTTACTTTGTAAGTAAGTGTTCGGATGCTGATATGGAGAACAGTGAAACGCAGGTGTGGTTAGAATTTGCACACGCATGTAGCTATTTAGATCAGAATACCAAAACAAAGCTTGAGAACGTCAATTTGGAAATTGGAAGAATGCTAAATCACATGATCGAATTTCCCGAGAAGTATCGCCGAAAAGGCACGACAAACTCTTAACATATTCGAATCTTTGTCAACTGCCTTTTTGTCAATTGTCAACTAGGAATGAAAAAGAAGGTATCATTCGCCCTACTATTATTAAGCCTTGCAGTATTCTACTTCTGCCTGCCTGCTCAGCTTTTTGACGACTCCTATTCAACAGTTCTGGAAGCGAAAAACGGCGAGCTCCTCAGTGCGACTATTGCGAAGGATGGGCAATGGCGATTTCCGGAGTGCGACTCGGTGCCACGGAAATTCGCAGCGGCGATTGTTGCTTTTGAGGATAAAAGATTCTGGAGCCATCCGGGCGTTGATGTGCTTTCGTTTGGAAGAGCGCTAAAGCAGAATATTTCCGAAGGACGTGTGGTGAGTGGTGGAAGTACCATCAGTATGCAAGTCATTCGTTTGTCGCGGAAAGGTGAGGGGCGCACGATCTGGGAGAAGTTTATTGAAATGGTATTGGCTACCCGGCTGGAAGTTCGATTTACAAAGGAACAGATTCTTTCGCTGTATGCTTCGCATGCTCCCTTCGGCGGAAATGTCGTGGGCATTGATGCAGCTTGCTGGCGTTACTTTGGTCACGATGCGCATGCGTTGTCGTGGGGAGAAGCAAGTTTGCTGGCGGTTCTGCCCAACGCACCTTCGCTCATACACCCCGGGAAAAATCGCGAGCAATTAAAACTCAAACGCAATCGACTTTTAGAAAAACTAAAAGAAAACGGCGTGATCGATGAGTTCACGTGCTCCCTGGCTAAAGACGAACCCATCCCGGAGCAGCCCATGCCGCTACCGCAGTTGGCGCGACACCTCCTCACACGATTATCTCAAGATGGATATGCCCAGCGTCGTGTGCAATCCACCCTGGACTTCTCATTGCAGCATCGGGTCGAGCAAATCGTAGAAGATCACCACTTGCGACTGAAAGGAAATCAAATTCACCACACGGCCGCGATTGTTGCCAATGTGAGGACCGGTGAAGTCCTTGCTTATGTTGGCAACGTATCACAAGACAATCATCATCCCGGCGACGATGTGGATGTTATCACTGCGCCGCGCAGCACCGGAAGTATTCTCAAGCCATTCTTGTACGCGGCGATGATGGATGAAGGAAAAATACTTCCCCACACATTGTTGCCGGATGTGCCCGTGTACATCAGCGGGTTTTCCCCTAAGAACTTTTCAAAAGAGTACGATGGAGCCGTGGCGGCCGACCGCGCGTTGATACGATCACTGAATTTGCCGGCGGTTCACTTGCTACGGGAATACCGGTACGAAAAATTTCACCCGCTGCTAATCCAATTGGGAATGACAACCCTCAATCATCCGCCAGACCATTACGGCTTGTCGTTGATCCTCGGCGGTGCTGAAGGTACCCTGTGGGATATCGCAGGCATGTACGCCTCCATGTCACGAACCCTGAATAACTTCTTTGAACATCCTGGAAAGAATCGTTATGCCCGGCAAGACATTCATGCATTGTCCTATGTCAAGACAGAAGCGAACTACGATTCAACGGCTACTACCAGTAACCTGGAAGAAACATCTGTCTTAAGCGCGTCTGCCATTTATGAAACATTTGATGCGCTGAAAGAATTGTATCGCCCCGGCGAGGAATCTGGATGGAAACATTTCAGCAGCTCGAAAAGGATCGCATGGAAAACCGGAACGAGCTTCGGCTTTCGCGATGGATGGGCCGTTGGCGTTACGCCAGATTATGTTGTCGGTGTTTGGGTAGGAAATGCAGATGGAGAGGGAAGACCAGGCCTCACTGGCACCGATGCAGCGAGCCCGACAATGTTTGATATCTTCAGTCAACTGCCGGGAGATGCCTGGTTCCAGGAGCCACAAATAGAAATGGAAAAGGCGATGATCTGTGAGATGAGTGGATTTAGAAAAAGTGAATGGTGTAGCGAGGTGAAGGAGATGTGGATTCCACGATCGGGATTGGAGAGTCCTGCGTGCCCCTATCATCGACGTGTAAATCTTTCCAGCGATGGCAAATTCAGGGTTCATAGTAACTGTGAATCGCTGAGCGCGATGCGCGCGGAAACAAGATTCGTGTTGCCACCCGTGCAGGAGTATTATTTTCGGAACAAGAACATTACTTACAAACCGCTGCCTCCATTTCGAAAAGATTGTCAGCCGGCTGTTCAGATTTCATCCATGGATTTGATCTATCCCAAACCCAATGCGCGCATTTTTATTCCGCGCGATCTTGATGGAAAGCCGGGCTACGCAGTCTTTGATCTCGCGCATCGAAATCCCGAGACCAGCGTGTATTGGCACCTCGATAATAATTATGTCGGTACCACGCGGCGTGCCCATCAGATGAGCCTTAATCCGGGCGAGGGGCGGCATAAATTGGTGTTGATGGACGAAGCGGGAGAGGTTCTGGAGCAGCAATTCACCGTCCTTTCAAAAATGTAACGATCTGACAGGTAGGTCATTACTTGGATATTCTTAATTCTTTACTATATTCGTATACTTTTTAAGCTTTACGAAGTCCCAGTGTTCTATGAAGACCTTCAAATTTTTTACACTGGTAGGCATTATTTCCATTTCGTTAAATGCGCAGCCTACCACCGCCGCCCGTCGTCAACCGTTTCAGTTTGATGAACTGAAGAATTACGTCGTCGTGATCGGGGCGTTTAAGTACCAGCACAATGCGACACGATTCACGCGGCACGCTTCAGGTGATTTGCACATGAATGCACAGTTCGAAATGAATCCGAACCGAAATCTTTATTACGTCTATGTGCTCAGCACGGACGACCGTACCGTGGCTATCACGGAGGCACGAAAGCTTAGGAGTGAATCTGAATTCACAGACACCTGGGTCTACAATGGTTCATTAGGGAAGACAGACGCAGCCAGTTTGAATAATGTATCCGAAGGTGTCGATATCAATCCGGTTACTGAGAAGAGTATCGGTCTCGTAAGCCAACAGGATACACCTGCGGGAAGTACCCAAACGGAAAGTACCAATCTGCAAGGCATAGTATCCGCTGCTACAACAGTCGAGGATAACTCCACCGCTCAGCCACAAGCCACCAGTCTTGACGATGGTACTGAAGGAAAGCGTTTTATTTTCAAGCTATCGAGGGCCGACGACCTGAAGCCTGTCGAAGGTGATGTCGATGTGATCGATTCAGACCGCTCGAGAAAGATGGCAACGTACAAAGCCAATGTAGTCGTGAAGGTAGCTGACCCCGCGAGCAAGAGCGATAATGTTTCAATGATCTGCGAAGTGTTCGGCTATCGAAAAGTTCAGCGGGATATGAACTACGTGAACCCGGAAGGCGAGGGAATACAGACGGACGAGCAAGGGAGTGTCGTTGTTCCATTTGAGTTGACACGACTGCAAAAAGGCGACATTGCCGTGATGTACAATGTCTATTACTTTAAAGATGCTTCGCTCATGCGGCCTGAATCCCGTTATGAAGTGGGCAGCTTGCTCGACATGCTGAAGGAAAATCCGAAGTACAAGATCAGAATTCATGGTCACACCAATGGCGGTTCAGCGGGTAAGATCATTTCTCCGGCAAAGGACAGCAAAGATTATTTTTCTTTATCCAACACCAACGAGGGGGTAGGTACAGCGAAAGCACTTTCCGAAGAGCGCGCCAAAATCATCCGCGATTACATGTTGGACAATGGTATTAGTGCGGACCGCATGGAAATCAAAGCCTGGGGAGGAAAACGTCCGGTCCACGATAAGAACAGCGCGCGCGCCCAGGAGAATGTCCGGGTCGAGATTGAGATTCTGGAGGACTAGTCGCAAGAGCCCGTTGGCTAAATACATTTCTCACCTGAACTCCGGCGTTTTGATCTGGAGCGTTTTCTTTACAAATTCCCAAAATTTTGGCTCCACCGGCAATGGGATTTTTTGACATCAAAAACATCTTCTTCGAGATTTTAGGATATGACTTGAGCTACCTCGAATTTTTCGGAGTAGTTTTTGGATTACTCGCGGTTTGGCTTTCGGCGCGCGCTAACCTTTGGAGCTGGCCGATCGGTATCATCAATGTGGTCCTCGCGTTCTTTCTTTACTATCAGATACAGTTGTATCCTGACATGTTCCTCCAGGTTTTCTTTTTTGTCACGAACGTGATGGGCTGGTTTCGCTGGGCGAATCCGAAACCCGGCGAGGAAGATCGAAAGAAAGAGTTGAAAGTGAGTTATATGAAACGAACGTCGTTCGCGTTGCTGGGCGGCGTTGGCCTCGTTGGAACAATAGCCCTGGGTTCGCTCGCCAGCCGGCTTCATGAATGGTTTCCGAAGGTGTTTCCTTTACCAAGTGCGTTTCCATACGTCGACTCTTTCATTATGGTGATGAGCATCGTCTCGACGTTTATGATGGTTCAAAAGAAAGTAGAGTGTTGGATTATCTGGATCGTAGTCGACGTGGTTGCAACCTACCTGTATTTCGTGAAGGACGTGAAGTTCTACAGTTTTGAATACTTCGTGTTCACGATCATCGCCACATTCGGGCTGATCAATTGGATGCGCGAAGTGAAGTTGAATAAGACGCTTCATGAAAGTAAGGCTTAGATCATTTGTCCCCGCGATCGGTTGGCTGATCGCCTCCACCATCGCCTTTTGTCTTCCAGGTGAGGCGCTGCCGCAGCGGAACTGGTTCGATGTCATTCACATCGACAAATGGGTACATGTCATAATATTCACTGGGATGATTTTGCTCTGGAGTCTTCCTTATTTTTATCGAACCGCTTCAGCTCATTTGAATAATGTGCTGCTTTCAGTTTTTGGAATTTTTTTCGGGTACGGCGTTGTGATTGAAGTAGTACAGCATTTCTTTATCGCCCACCGTTCCTTTGATCTCACCGACATCGCCGCGGATGCTGTTGGATGTTGCATCGGATTTCTGTTTGTGAAAAAGTATCAACGCAATTTCGCAAGGTAACATGAGGCGCGGACTGGTCATCGGAAAGTTCCTGCCGATCCATAAGGGTCATATTGCCCTGATTGAATTTGCCGCTCAACATTGCGATGAACTGATTGTGTCCATGAGTTACACAACGAACGACCCGATCGACCCGCAAATCCGTTTTTACTGGATCAAAGAAATTTTCAGGAATTCACCGTCCATTAAACCAGCCCTCATCCTGGACGACTTTGATGTCCCATCCCTGGACTGGAGCGAACGGACAAAAATCTGGGCCCGCAAGATGCAAGAGACGTATCCTGCGATTGATGTACTTTTCAGTTCAGAAGAGTATGGCAAACCATTCGCCGAAAACCTGGGTGTCGAACATGTGATATTTGATCCTGCGCGAAAAATAATCCCGGTATCCGCATCGCTCATTCGTGAGAATGCATTGAAGTATTGGGATTGCATCCCCGACGTGGTGAGGCCGTTCTTTGTTAAGAAGATTTGTTTCTATGGATCTGAAAGTACGGGTAAGTCAGTAATGGCCGAACGCATGGCCCAGCGCTACCAAACCGAGTTTGTACCGGAGGTGGCCCGCGAGTTGATTACCTCCAACGACTTTAACATTGACGACATTATCCGAATTGGTTACGCGCAGTACGAGCGCGTTCAGCAAAAGCTAAAGACGGCGAACAAATTTCTTTTCTGCGACACGGATGCGATTACCACGCAGATCTATTCACAGAAGTATTTAGGCGTGATACCACCGGTGCTTTTTGAATTGGAGGAGAAAGTGACGTATGATCTTTACTTCCTTTTTGATGTTGATGTTCCCTGGGTGGCTGATGGGCTCCGTGATCTCGGCCATGAGCGGGTTGAGATGTCTAAGGTATTTCAGGAAGAATTAGATAAAAGGAACATCCCGTTTTGCCTTGTGCAAGGAGATTATGCACAGCGTGAACAAATAATTGTATCCACACTCAACAAGTTGCTTGATAGCTGAAGACATCCTGTCAAAGCGTTTCGCTGATTTTTTGCTGCAATAGTTTTTGTTCGGCCAGGGAGGTAGTCATGCTCAGTGCTTTCTCATAACACGACCGCGCTTGTTGCGCTTCGCCTAACGCCAGCAGAAAATCACCCTTGGTAGCAAAGAACAGGTAATGGTTGAATAGCCCGGAAATTTTGTCCAGGGCAGAAAGCGCCGCCGCCGGAGATTGCGCATAACGCAGGGCAATAGCATGATTCAACTGCACGACAGGACCGGGTTTTACTTTTAGAAGGATCTCATAAATTTTTTCAATCGACCGCCAGTCTGTTTTTTCGAAGGAAGGCGCTTCGGCGTGGCATCCGGCGATGGCAGCTTCCAAATGATACTCGGTTACTTCGTCGCTCTCGCCGGCTTTTTCAAGGAAGTACTTGCCTCTTTCAATCAGTGGTCTGTTCCATCGCGAGCGATCCTGATTTTTCAACAGGACGATAGATCCATTCGCATCCACACGAGCATCTTCGCGCGAAGCTTGAAAGCACAAGAGCGCCAGGAGAGCTTTGGTCTGTGGCATGTCGGTTAGTGAGTTCTTCGTCAACAGCAAGCACAGCCTGATGGCTTCTTCACACAAGTCGTGTCGAATGAGTTGGTCCGGGTGCGAAGAATTGTATCCCTCATTGAAGAGCAGGTAAAGCGCGTGAAGCACCGCCTCCAGTCTCCCTGGAATATGCGCCGGCACCGGAACATCAAGACTGATTTTCTCCTCCTTGATCTTTTCTTTTGCGCGGTACAGCCTTTTCGTGATCGTCTCTTCCGTAGTAAGAAAATTATTGGCGATCTCTTCCGTGCTTAAGCCACAAAGCGTTTTCAACGTCAACGCCAGTTGTGCTTCGTAGTTGATTGCGGGGTGACAGCAGGCGAAGATCATCCGCAGCTGACTGTCTTCGATTTCATTTTCGAGGAAGAGATTGTTTACCGTTGGTGTTAAAGTCCACTCCGATTGGAGCGATCTGCTGATTTCCCCCTGGTGTTGTTCGTGCACTTTCACCTGTCGCAGGTAATCGACAGCTTTTCGTTTGGCAACGGTATAGAGCCATGCCGATGGGTTCTCGGGAATGCCGCTGATCTTCCAGGCCGAGAGTGCTTTTAACAGCGTGTCCTGAACAATGTCTTCGGCGACTTCCATCCGCTGAAAGCCAACCAGGCGCGTTAACACAGCGGCCATCTTTCCCGCTTCATGACGGAAGAGATGGCCGACGAGTTGATTGATGTTGGTTTCAGGCATTCATAAAATTATGGATTTTCCTGATCGTAGTAAGTCGCATCTTTCACGATCACACCATCTTTAAAGGTGAGCACCGTAATGATGGGAAGCTTGAACGAAAGCGTGTCTCCGGAAGTCCCAGTGGAAACAAACTCCACCGTTACCTTGTCGCCGGAGGCATACATGCCGACAACTTCATCGTGCAAGTCAGGAAACATTTGTTCAAAGCCCTTATACTTTTCGATCGTCTCCGCGTGTGACTTGGTAACATAGTCTTTTCCGAAAGATGGATCGAGAAATGAAGCGTTGTCGCTGTAGTACCCGGCCATCAATGGCCAGTCGTGCTTGTTGAAAGCGTCGAACATTTTTTGCGCTACGACCACGTTTTCACTTTCGGAACTGGAGCAGGATGCGCAAAGAACGATCAGGGAAATCCAACCGAGCGTTTTCATTACCGATCGAATTTCATGACGGGTCGAACCTGTACCGTGCTACCCAGTTCATAGTCTGGACATTCTTTGGCGATCTCTGTGGCTTCGTTCAGATCTTTCGCCTGGATCACAAAAAATCCACCGACCAACTCCTTGCTCTCAGCAAACGGGCCGTCAGTCACTACTTTCTTCGGACCGGAGATCGTCTTGCCTCCCGGCACAAGCGCCTCACCTGCCACATAAATGTTTGCCTTGTTCAGCTTGTCAACCCAATTGAACCACTTTTGCATATTAGCCTGCTGCGCTTCGGGTGAAAGTTTGCTGGGATCGCCTCCGATGAAAATGAACATGTACTTTTCCATAGTAAATAAGATTTTGGTTAATAATAATTTCCCCTATGACGGGCGGCCAGACTCGTTCCGGACAAGAAAAGTAGAAAATTTTTTACAGCTTAAAATCCCCCCAACGGCCATGATTTCCCGTTATTTACTTCATGAAGCACGTTTCCATCGCGGTGAGGGGCAAGGTTCAGGGCGTCTTTTTTCGGGCGTCCACGAACGACGTTGCCTTAAGCCTGGGACTTCGCGGGTTTGTGAGAAATGAATGGGATGGTAGTGTCTATATTGAAGCGGAAGGTCCCGATGAAAAAATTTCAGAACTCATCGAGTGGTGCTATCAAGGTCCCGCTCGCGCGAAAGTGGAGGCGGTGGATGTAGCGTATGGGGAGTTGAAGAATTTTAAGGAGTTTTCGGTGCAGCGCTAGCTTCTGCAATTAACAAATCGCAATTAACAATTAGCAATTAAATGCTTATGCGATTCCGATCAGTGTGTATTTTATCTGCGTTAATCTGCGAGATCTGCGGGAAAGGAATTTCGAATACTTCTCCCGCAGATCTCGCTGATTGACGCAGATTGAAAACACGCAGATCAATACTCTGTTCCTAATTTGTTCCTTCAGTTTTCAACGTCGGGAGATCAAAATCATCCAGGGGGCTGGGGAGTTTCATCATCTCTTCGATGGCTTCTGTAGTTCGCGGCGCGAAAGATGATAAATGTTCGTATCCGGTTTTGGTCACCAGGTAATCGTCTTCGATGCGTACGGCAATACCCCACCACTTTTTATCGCAGTTGGCGTTATCTGGAATATAGATTCCAGGTTCGATGGTTACGGTGTTGTTTTCTTCCAGGATCGGACCACCGCGGTCGTGAACATCCAAACCAATGTGATGGGAGACGCCATGCGGGAAGTACATGAATAAATCCGCTGGACTTTTAAGTATTCCTAAATCCGTGAGACCTTTTCGGATAACGTCCTGGCAGATCGTGGTGAGTTGTTGTCGCGGCGTACCAGGCTTGCACATCTTCATGGCTTCTTCCTGCGCTTTCAGCACAAGGTCATAGATCTGCTTTTGCTCCGGCGAAAATTTTCCATTTACGGGAATGGTTCGCGTGATGTCTGCTGTATAACCATGATACTCTGCGCCGAGGTCCATGAGGATCAATTCTTTCGTAGACAGTTCCGGTTTATAATTGTCGATGTAGTGAAGGATACATCCGTTGTGCCCACCGCCGACGATCGATGGATATCCTAAATCTTCAGCCTGATATTTCTTGAAGACATACTCATGAATACCTTGCACCTCACGTTCTGACATTCCCGGTTTAATCGCTTTCATGACCTCAACTTGTCCGACGCAGGAAACCATGACAGCCTTGCGGATCAGGCTGAGTTCTTCTTTTGTTTTTACACCGCGCAATTGGTTCATGATCTCCGCCAGGTCGCCGGTGTTCAGATTGTTCTTGGGTTTCTCCGGTGTCAACGCCAATGAATTTTGCTGAGTCGGATAATTCACTTTTGCCTTGAACTGGCTGATGAGATCGTAGAGGTCGCCCGTGTTGTCGGCTACATCGCGGACATCGTTCTTGAAATCGAAGAAGAGGATCTGCGCAAATTTTGTAAAGTCGACGTTGTATTTATCGAACTCGGTATTGTTGAACGCTTGCTCGAATCCAAGCTGTTCCTTTGTTTTCACATCGCCGAGTCGTCGGCCGTTCCACATTTCGCGAACGGCATCGCGCGGTTGAACGAAAAGGATTTCGTTGTACTGAGATCCATTCGCTGCCGTTTGCTTGTCCTTGAATACGAGGAGCACAGCATGCGGTTCGCGTGCGCCGGTGAGGTAAAAGAAGTCAGGATCTTGGTGGTAGATGTAATCCACATCCTTTGCGCGGTTACGGACGGCATTTGCAAAAAACACCGCGACAGAATTCGCGGGGAGTTTTTCGCGGAGCTTGTCCCGGCGGGACTTGTGAAAATCTTTATTTAAGAAATCAACAGGGAGGTCGCTATCCTGCGCAAACAGGGTGAGTGATCCGAACAGGAAGAAAGCTAGTAGAATCGTTTTCATACGACGACAATTAATGCCGTCAATTTCGAAAAAAGGGGTTAGGGCCCTAAAAAAACTATAGACCCGGCTTCGATTCAGGTTTGAGTGGTCGCCGGTTTATTCAGGGTTCATCTCGATTTCTTCCAGGAGGAAATCATGTCCCCTGCCATACGTGATGAGCTCTTTCAGGTGGTACTGTTCCAGCGTGAGCAGGTCCTTCACCTTGAAATCTCCATTGCCCAACACACTTTCAATAATGAAATCGTGTTTCTCTCCGTAGTTGACCAACCTGTATTTTTTCCCTGTCCGTAAAACATCAAACGAAAGCCCTGCCATAATTCACTCCTTTACTTGTTGAACTAAAGATCCTCTTCACGTTCCAACATCAATATCGAAGCCTGCGGAACAATGAAATATTTTTCTTCTTCATAGATTACTTCGATCGCACCTTTCTGCAGGAAGATGGCGAGGTCACCTTCCTGCGCCTGCAGCGGTAAGTATTTCACCTGTTCCTCTTTGCCTTTCCATACGTCATCTTCGTCTGCGGGGAGGGGTAGCGGATAGCCCGGCCCCACCTTGATCACGTACCCACTCTGAATTTTTTCTTTTTCCTGAACACCAGGCGGAAGGTAAAGCCCGCTGGCCGTCTTGTCCGATTGCTTGGTGGGCTTGATCAACACGCGATCGCCTACAACAATCAGCTTTTTAAGTTTATTGTCAGATGTGATTTTCATATCGAAATACTTTCAATGACTCCTTTTCGGAAGCCGACTACCAATATTGATTACCGATTACCCGCTACAGCAACCGGGCTACAAATATCTGAAATGAAACTCATTTCGTTTGGGTATTTGAGTAATTTCAGGGGCTAACAAAAACCTCCCATGCAAAAGATTTATTCATTAACCACGTTGTTCCTCCTGTGCGCATCAGGATTGATGGCGCAGATCGATGCCGGGCTTTTTCGCTACCCGGATGTTTCGCAGACGCACATTGTTTTTACTTACGCCAACGACTTGTGGGTCGTTCCAAAAACTGGCGGCCTGGCGTATCGCCTCAGTTCACCCGCGGGCGTTGAATACTTTCCGAAGTTTTCGCCCGATGGAAAGACGATCGCCTACAGTGGCAATTACGATGGCAATGACGACATATTCACCATCCCTTCATTGGGTGGTGTGCCAACGCGTATCACCTACCATGGCCAGCCGGATCGCGTCGTTGATTGGTTTCCGGATGGACAGCGAATCCTGTTCGCATCTCCCCGTGAAAGCGGGCGCGAGCGTTTCAATCAGTTCTATGCCGCCAAGGTTTCCGGTGGCTCGCCCGACAAACTTCCATTGCCCTATGCCGAATACGGCTGTGTTTCTCCCGATGGTAAGCAGTTGGCGGTCACGTTCCGCACACAAGTAGGCCGCAACTGGAAGCGCTATCGCGGCGGATGGAATGCAGATATTCACCTGTTCAACCTGGAGAACTTCAGTTCTGAAAACATTTCGACGACAACCGATGCCGCGGATGAATTACCGATGTGGCACGGCAATAGCATTTTCTTTTTATCCGATCGCGGAACTGATAAGCGGATGAATCTTTGGGAATACAATGTTGGTACGAAAGCGTTTCAACAGCTCACCAACTTCACCGACTACGATGTTCACTATCCTTCGCTTGGACCGGAGGACATTGTCTTTGAGTTGGGTGGAAAGCTGTACTTGTTCAACCTGAGCTCCAGGAAAGCACAAGCCGTGAAAATTGAAGTGGTCACCGACGGACTGAGTGCCAAGCCTTCGATTGAAACGGCGAAGAACATTACGCACGCCACCATCGCGCCCGATGGAAACAGGGCTTTGTTTGAAGCGCGCGGCGAAATATTTACGGTTCCTGCTGAGTATGGATATGTCAAGAACCTCACGCAAACATCGGGTGTGGCTGAACGCTATCCGGCGTGGTCTCCCGACGGAAAAAATATTGCTTACTGGAGCGATCGTTCCGGCGAATATGAGTTGATGCTCCGTGATGCGAAGACCGACGGCAACGAAAGAAAGCTCACCAGCTATGGCGCCGGATTCCGCTACAACTTGTTCTGGTCGCCCGACAGCAAGAAGATTGCTTTTATCGACAAAGCCATGAAGATCAAAATTTTTGATCTCACCACGAATCAAACCGTCGACGTGGATCATGGCTTGCGGCTGATGCATTTTGGATGTGAGAACTTTTCAGTGAGTTGGTCCGCGGATTCCCGCTGGCTTGCTTTTGATCGCGACATGGAGAATGGCCATCAAGCTGTTTTCCTGTTTGACTACCAAACTAAAAAACTGACGCCTGTTACGAACGGCTACTACCACGGCGTCGATCCGGTGTTTGATCCGGAAGGCAAGTACCTCTACCTACTGACCAGCCAGCATTTTCAGCCGGTGTATAGCGACATCGACAATACTTTCGTTTATCCGAACTCTACGAAAGTTGCTGCCATCTCATTGAAGAAAGGTACACCCTCGCCACTGGCTCCGAAGAACGATGCGGTAGCCGTAAAGGACGACAAGAAAGATGAAGCCGCGCCTAAAGACGACAAAAAGAAAAAAGGAAAGGATGATGAGAAGGATGATGACAAGGAAGAGAAAGACGAAAAGGTAAAACCGGTAGAGATTGATCTGGATGGATTAGAGTCACGCATGGTGATTTTGCCAATCGAGCCGGGCAACTACGGAAATCTCTTGGCGGTGAAAGGTAAAGTGATCTATCAGCAATTCCCCAACACGGGATCTGCCGACAAAGGCAGGCCGATTAAATTTTTTGACCTGGAAGATCGCAAAGAAAAGACGATCGTTGAAAATGCCGGTGGATTTGAGCTCTCTGCAGATGGAAAGAAAATATTGCTCGTGCGCGAAGGCGACTGGTTTATTGTGAAGCCGGAGGAAAATCAAAAGACCGACAAGAAACTTCGCGTGTCGGAAATGCAATTGCTGGTGAATCCAAAAGAAGAATGGAAACAAATCGTAGTGGACGCCTGGCGCCTGGAACGTGACTACTTCTATGATCCCACTATGCACGGCGTAAACTGGAATGCTGTTAAAGATCAGTACCTGAAAATTCTTTCTGGTGTGTTAACGCGCGAGGAAGTTAACTATGTATTGGGCGAGATGATCGGCGAATTGAACGCTTCGCATACCTACAAAGGCGGCGGTGACGAAGAGACCACTGCGCAGGTGGGCGTGGGTTATCTCGGAATAGACTGGCAAGCAGATGGACAATTCTATAAAGTCAGGAAAATTATTCGTGCCGCGCCGTGGGACGCAGAAGTTCGTTCGCCACTGGATCTGCCGGGGGTAGACATCAAGGAAGGGAATTACATTTTGGCCATCAACGGCGTGAAGCTTTCAACTTCCGTCGAACCGTTCGCTGCATTCCAGGGATTGGCTGGCAAGACTGTTGAAATCACGTACAACACATCTCCATCTTTGACAGGCGCAAAGACTGCCATCGTGGAGACGTTAAAGGATGAATCACGCTTGCGGCATCTCGCCTGGATTGAACAAAACAGAAAACGCGTGGAAGAAGCTACAGGAGGAAATGCCGGTTATGTTTATGTTCGAAGCACTGGCGTCGATGGGCAGAACGAATTGATCCGTCAGTTCAATGCGCAGCTGGATAAGAAGTCGCTGGTTATCGATGAGCGCTTCAACAGCGGCGGTCAGATTCCCGATCGCTTCATCGAGTTGTTGAACAGACCGCCTGTTGTATTCTGGGCCATCCGCGACGGAGAAACCTGGGCATGGCCTCCGGCAGGTCACTTCGGGCCGAAGGTAATGTTGATCAATGGATGGAGTGGAAGTGGTGGCGATGCTTTTCCTGATTACTTCCGTAAAGCCGGACTCGGTCCGCTGATTGGTTCGAGAACCTGGGGTGGATTGATTGGCATCAGTGGCGCGCCACCATTGATTGATGGAGGTAACGTAACGGTTCCGACATTCCGGATGTTTAATCTCGATGGTACCTGGTTCAAAGAAGGACATGGTGTCGATCCCGACATCGACGTTCCGGAAGACCTGACACAAAGTGCGAAAGGTATCGACGTTCAGTTGGAACGCGGAATCACGGAGATACAAAGTCAGCTGAAGACGAAGGCATTCACGGCGCCGAAGTTGCCGGCGTACGAAGTGAGGTAAAGTAGTAAACGGTATTCGGTAATCAGTAATCGGTATAAAGGCAGCAGCTACTGATTACCGATTACCGATCACTGATTACCCTATCACCGATCACCCTCCCTCAGCCCAATACCAGCGACCAATCCGAGCTCGGTTGCTTCGAGTGTGGTAAAGGCAGTTGAATCGGGAAGGCCATTTTTAATCAACGTCCAACGTCCTCCCCAATTGTCAGATGTGTAAATTCCATACCACTGCGCCGCAAAGAGTGTGTTTCCAAACTTCTTTACCTCGAAAGTGTAAAGGTTAAAGGTGCCCATGCCATCGTTGATAGTTTCCCAAATTAATCCTGCGTTGGATGATTTCTGAAGACCACTGCCGAGCGTCATGGCATAAACCTTTTCGTCGTCAGCGGCGATATCGTGGAGAGTGTGTGGTTTGTAAATGTAGGCCCAATGCACACCATCGTCGGTTGACTTGATCGCACCGTTCATCAATGCCGCATAGAGGGTATTGTTGCCGTAAGCAAACCCATTCACCTGAACACCTTTCCAAATATGATCCCACGTATTGCCGTGGTCGCGTGATGTATAAATGCCATCGTCTGCTCCTGCAAGTAGAACATTGTCTTTCGCGTAAAGGCAACGGACGGGTACATTGAATGAAGTGAGCGAGTTGATCCAGTTCTTTCCGCCATCTTTTGATACCAGGATACCATGCGCGAAGGTTCCAATGATCCAGGCACCACCAGATGCAGTGAGTGCATTGACATCCGCCTTTTCTGGTAAGTTTTCGTCCAGTCGCTTCCACAAGTTTTGACCGATGGCAATTGAATAGATGCCGTGAACATCAGTGCTTGCGAGAATCTTGTCGTTTGTAACGAAGAAAGAACTTACCGTGGCCTCGTATGGGATGCCGTTATCAAACGCCGCCCAGGATTTTCCGCCGTCAGTGGAATTATAGATGACGGCTGGTCTTTGGGGTGACGCAGGGGTGGTCACCTCTATTGTGTCAGTTTCCTGCTTGTGATGCCTGCCGTCACAGTCCAACAATGAGAATGCGACAATGGGCAAGATTGATCGTACGATCAATGTGTTTGACATGGGGCCCGGTTGTTGATCCAAATTATGAAATAAATGGGAACACCGGTGAGAGGTAATCGGTAATCAGTGAAAGAAGATTACTGATTACCGATCACTGATTACCGAATACCGATTACCTACTTTTCTTTTTCAACGAGCTCCCAAACCTTTTCGTTATAGTTGGCCTTTGTAATGCCCGTCAATTTCTCGAGGGCCTTGTAGAAATTTTCATTTCCCTTTTCATAAGGGCCGCAATTCAGAAATTCCCAGACGCCGTCAAATCCTTTTTCCTTTTCGATCTTCTTCAGGAGCAAGGCGTCCACCACGTAGTCGGCCATCATGGGGCGGGTGGGGTCGGTTGAGAAATTCAGAGGCTGTTCTTTTACTTCCATCCAGTTTGTGTTCTTGTTGGAAGCAACTTTTTCCTTGAACAACTTGAATATCTCCGCCCAGCTTACACCCCAGCTTCCACCATACAAATAAGCGTAGGCCTCGTCGAGTGGCTTGTTGACTTTGCTTCTGGAAATCACCAGGCTCAATCGATCGTGCCACAGGTCGTGCGGATCAAAGTTGTCGAAGGTGGCGTTGTCGCTGCCCAGGATGATTAACTTGTTATCACCGATGGAGGAGGTCAGGTTATTCTGAGCATAACTGTTGTACTGTATTTTGTAGTCGACGCCGACCAGTTTTTGCAGCTCAACGAAGTCGCGGCACAGATAGAAGACACATTTCTTGTTTGTTGCTTTTAGTTTCTTGTCGAAAGCCGACGCGAGCTTTTCAAACTCCTTGAGCTTGGTTTGATTGATGGAGGTTTGATAGTGAAAAGTATTATTTCCGGCGGTCGTGGTTTTCCAGTTTTTCGTGTTGCGGATCAAGGGCGAGGAGAACAGATACGAATTGGCGGACTTGTGCGCAATGAATTCAAAGCTGCCGCAGAGAATGGGGATGCTATCATTCACGCCGATGTAGGATACCTTAATCAGGTACTGGTTATTCTCGATGGCGACTATATTGGTCAAATAGGGTTTGTAAAAATGTTCATTGTTGAATCTTTTGCTTTTCTCGATGTCAAACACCTCGTCGAGCTGAATGAAGGTTTCTATTTTTTCATCCGGGAATATGAATGTATTTTCTTCATTGGGCTTTTGTGCAGCGATCAAGAAATTGTCCAATGCAGCGATGAGTGGTTTCGAAACCGATGTGTCGCGAGGAACGGCAATGTTGCCAGGAACAATGAGCCGTTTTGTTTGCGCGTAGGTAACGGTAGTGGCAATGGTCAGGAACGTAGTGAGGAAGGATTTTAGCGTCATGGTTTTTTCGGGGGTTTATTTTTTCGAAAGAATGGTATCGCCGTAGTTTGGAAAGCCTTTTAGTGTGGCCGCGCTCTCCAATACTCTTCTTTTATTACTACGCTACCGGCAAGAAAATCGTGAACAGCGCGTCTGCGTTCGTTGGTTAACATCGTGAGAAGTTCCAGGAGAAACCAGGCGATGGCTGTCCAGTCCAGTATGTAATCAACAATGTCGTGTGTAAGGGGATCGAATCCTGTAATCGAAGTGATTCTGTAAATAAAAAATGCCACGCCAATTACTTCCAGACCAATCGACACACTGTCTCGCATCAAGGATTGTCCTAAGGTAAGAAGCCTGGTCTCCGTTTGGTCGACAACCCGGATGTCCATCAATTGTTTCCCAACGGTTTGCCCCTTGGCCCAATGAAAATAGACGGAGTACGCATAAAAGGACAAATGATTTAAGATTGTGCCGACGATTAGCAACACAGTGTTCCCCTTGAGGGTGAGAAGAACAGTGATGACTCCAATGGGAAGGAAAACGAGTGCGTCAATCAAGCCCGCAAAGAATCGTCTCCAGAAAGTCTCGTATTTGTCCATGGTATAAAGATTGCGCTAACGTTGGGGTGTCAATTGATTTGTCGGTCAACGGTTGCTGAACCAAATTAATGAAACAATTCTCTTTTGCAAAACTACCGTGAAGCGGTGGCCTACTTCAATATATCAACGATGACCGTCAATGACACGAGCACATTAACAATCACCAGCGAAATAGCAAACCCTCGCCAGTACCGCGTTTTGAAGTCGTTCTGTTTATTGAGTACTAACGCAACGAGGAACCCGTTCAGCAGCGAGACGATTGGTAACACGACTGCGGTCAGAAGCGTGGCATAGATCAAGATGGAAATATTGGAGAAATCTGCGGCCCACATCATGAAGGTGTTTACCAAACCGATGATGATCGCCGTCAGGATCAGACTTTTTGTTGGAGCCATGTTCGCACTCAAGATTGTTCTATTGCTTGACCAGCCCAACAAGTTAATTGTCAGTTTCGGTTCTTTATCAATTCATAAGCAAATTTCATCGCGGCGTCCTGACCAGTCAATAGATCGTCGATAGTCGGATGCACTTCATAGTCTGGAACTACTCCGTGCCCTACATGTTGGCTCTCCGGCCAGGCCATGAAACTTCGCCAGCCCGCAATTAATATTCCAATCCCTGAGTTGGGTAGCCGTAGGTAGGTCCGGTCAAACCCATTGACACCATTGTAGTCGCCGCCGGTTTCCTCGCCAATAAAAACACCTTTGCTGTGAGCCCTGAGGATGCTCGCGAATTCAGCTCCTGCGGATGCGGTCATGCCATTGGTGAGGATGTACAATTTTCCTTTGTATGCATTGCGTTTCACTTTAAAGGTCTTGTTTGTGATTCGATGATGAGGCCAGACATAGGTGCTATCGTTTATTTTTTTGTCGAGCTGGCGATTCACCCAATCACTGAACTTGCTCCGATTGAGGTATTCCGGATGACTGAATTTGTATCCATGCCTGAATAGTATTTTGTCGGCAACCTTGAAGTCGCTGTCGGCCAGGTATGAAAACAAAAGAGGAGTTGCAAAAACCTTTCCTCCGGTGTTGTTACGCAAGTCGATTATTAAATTATCAATGTTGGAATGATGCAATTCCCTGAATGATTTCTTAATTGTTTTTCTAAGATTCTGTCCGCTTTGCTTTTTTATATTCCTGGCCATGAAAGAGCCCAACTTCATCACAGCGATGTTGCTAGCCATATCTACGGAAAAGTCTAAGGGCTTTGGTTTAGGCATGTTCAATTGCGCAATCCTTTGAGTGATCGACCGGTAGGATTGTGACGCAATGGTTAATTGCTTTTGTTCTCCGGTTTTGGCGTTTCTAAATTCAATCTTAAAGCTGTCGGGCTGGTCAAAAAAAATTGCATACTTCCATCGAAAGTCTCTTTCGCTGATCCTGTCTTTAAAATTTACACCAAAACCATCGGCATTTTGTGTGTTCCTAAAGGCATTGATCAGGTCAATCGCTGCTGTTCCATTGATGGTCAGCAACTCCGAACCGACAGGAAGCCGATCGTTGAGCGACAAATTCCGTAGAAGAAATAGTTTACCATTCAGAATCTTTATATCCAACGGCAGCAATCCCCGCGTTTCATCCACCAGCGGGGCGATGCCAAAAGTATGTCCGCAGCGCACCAGGGTGATGATAGGGGCGACCAACTTGTACAAATTCCTGACCGTTATGGAATCTCCTATTTGTTCTCGTACATGTTGATACGCCTTATCAAAGTCGCCCTTTGAAGTGTAGCGGAAGATGTTGGGGTGAATTTCTTCAAGTGAGCGCTGAAGAATTTGTAGATCTGCCAGCGCTTGTTCTCTTTTTAATGAATGGTCGCCCGACTGTCCATGGGAAGCAGAAACTGAAAGAATGAATACTACTAAGGTGGCGAATTTCATGGTAAGCGCGGCCTTGTATTTAACGCGGGAATGCTGGACCGAAGTATATCCTAAAGATCGAAAAAAGCCGCCCCATGTTTCTTGAGGCGGCTTTTAACCAGTACGTCGTAAAGACGAACCCGGTTCTTATTGGCAGTTATTATAATCCTTTAAGATGTTATTGTAAACGGTTTCCTTCTGTGCGGGTAGTGCCAGCATACCGAAGTAATAGCCATCTTCTTTCTTGCCGATTTTGTCGGCCAAAGCCGGACAGTCTTTCAGTTGCTCGGCAATCTTCTTGAAGCTTGAGCCCATCAACTTCTTGGTAGCAGGATGGTACAGTTGCTGTTCCCATTCACCTTTTACGGTTCCACCAGTGACAAGGAGACCGTCCTGGATGAAGGCCTTGACTAATTTAAGTTTCTTTCCGCCGCCGGGAGTAATGTCTTCATAGAACATCATGCTCTTGTCGAGGCCGTCTGATTTGACAGAAAGATAAATCCGGAGTGGATTCACGGTCTTGAAGCGGATGCTTTCCTTCGCACTGTACTTCTTATTTTTGCCTGAGGCATCAGCAACCAGTACGTGGCCGGAGCTGAGTTCGCTGTAACTGATTGTTCCAACTACAGAGTCTGTCTCTGTAATGTAGAGTACGCCTTCTGATTTGAGATCAAATGAGCTGGTGCTGAAACTGTTCTGTGCGTAAGCAGAAAGCGACAGTCCGAGCGTGACAACGAGGAGAAATAGTTTTTGATTTTTCATGGTTAACTGTTTTGATAGTTTGGGTTAAAAATGTCAAGATAAAGCTTTTGGGAAATACCGACAACATATGTTGCGGCATGCGTTGGCCGACTATGTTAAAACGGTTCCGATGGTTTGCGTGAGAAATAGTTGAATCACTTCTCGATTTCGATTTCAATTTCTTTTGCTCCGGATCCGGGCTCGCCAAATCGCAGTCTCGCGATTGAAAAACGCTATTCTATGAACAATTTCCGCCATTGCTGGTGGCGTTGTGTCGTTAACGCTCGGTCAATGGGCTCCATTCAAATCCTGTTAATCTTTTCTATAATTTCCATTGTCGTCATAGAATTTCTTGTAAAGGGATCTAAGGCTGTCGTAGTTGTGATGATTTTTCCAGGTTTTTACAACCAATGAGTTTAAGGTTTGAAAATCATTTTGATAAGTAATGTCGCCTCCATAATGGACATACTTGAAATCAGGCAATAATTTAAGCTCCTCATCTTTATTGTAAATCAGTTCATAAATGGATTTCGCAGATATGTCATATATAATATAACCTCTTGGAAGTGTTGATGAATCGAATGCTATGTCTAGGCAGTTCTCAAATTTGATTTCTTGTACTTCTCCTTTACCAGATTCATATGCAAAGCATCTGAGGAATCTCTCGTTCGTAAGTAGAAGGAACTCATCTTCATGAGGCTCAAGAAACGGTATCTTAGTAAATCTTTTATGAAGGACGGTCAATATCCTTTCGTCCGGTTTCATTAATTCAAGAGCGGAAATTCTTTCAGTGATTGTGTCAGGTATTTTGCTTGGGTCGTTTATTACGTCAGTCCCATCAACTTTACAAGAACTTGAAATGAGAACGAGTAAAAATAATTGCCAATGGTTAAAGCGTAGGAATATTCTCATTTTTCTGTTGTTAATATTTCACCATTGTTGTTCATCGTTTTATTTCCGTGTGCTAACGCTGTTCGACCCAAAATTCATAGGCAGTACCATCAGGCCGAAACTTTATTACCAAAAAGTTTGGGTCCATCGTTGACCAACCAACTGGGTACAACATCAAAGTATCAGGGTGGCTGTGGGCTTTATACCATGCGTTGAATTCTTTAAGCTCCCTGGCAGTCTTAATTTTTGAGCTATCCCTCTTGTTTTTAGTTTGCAAGTCTGCAGAGTCAAGTAGAGATGCCAGGCCAGCGGAATCCATCGCGAGCGATAGAGAGTCAGGAATTTCAATTCCTTTTGGAGGTCTGTTCTCGATTCCATCAAAGTATGGTTTGCCCAGCATGTTCAGAATTGAGTCTCTGGTCATCGCCGGCTTCAAATAATTCTCCAATAAATCGTTAGTCATATTGGCTCTTGGGTTCCATTTGTCCGCCACGTCGTTGTTGGATAGCCATACATCTCTGTCAAATTTGTCGGACCTGGAACACTGACCAAGAAAGCCGATAAGAAAAACTATGCAAATTCTGAATCTCATTTTTCTTAATGGTTTCATTGTTCTAGCGTGAGTGTTCGTTGTTTCAATGAATTGATTCCGTGGAATATCTCCCTCAATTCAATTTCTTTTTTGAAATCAAATTCTTCTTTAGAAGAAAATGTGCTCAGCAGTCTTTTTAAAAGTTTTTTCTTTTCGAATTGAATCGTTGTAAAAAAAACATCGTCTCGGTTTTGAAATACGTCCGACCTAGCCAGTTGTCCGTCTTTGTAGTATTGAATTTCCTTTCCTGCTAACCCTTCCCTTAAAAGTTTATCAAAGTGATCAATATTTAATTGGATAAACTCAAGACCGGGGTCGCCATAGCTCTCAGTTGGGTGAAAGCTGTATTTATAAAAATACTCTCGTCTTTGTTGTTCACTAAATCCCGGGGTTAATGGATTGTGAATTTCAAATGTTATTAAGTCTCCGTTATCAAGAAGGCCAATTTGAATGGTTGTCAAATTGTCGCGGGCAGAATTCTTGAAGGTTAAAATATTTGTTTCACCGTGACGAGCTTCATGGTCAAAAATGAATTGCCCCGAGCCTGCCAGTCGCGTTTTAAAAAAGGTACTCCAATCGCCCATAGCAAATGACCGCTAACGCCCCAAATATAGGTATGTGCTAGTTGACTTTATTCTTGGCTGTAGAATCTTTCTCCTGATCTAATTGCACTGACGACCGACCCGCAACAAAGCTTCCTGCCATTCCAAGTCCAACGCCCGTAGCAACCGTCACCCATAATATCGCCCAACTGATACTGTCAACGTTCAGTAAGAAAAAGCTTTTATTCCAGACTCCCCAATACGGAAGAATAGATGCGCCCCGAAGGTGAATATTGGCAAAGGCTGTGGCAATGAATAATCCATTCGCCGAGGTGACGATCGCCGCGATCCTTTTCCCTGTTACAGCCAGGTAAAAAGCGATAACGCTTGGGGCATAAACAAACAGGTTGACAAGCTTAACCGACCAGGGGATGTCGTAACTCCAACATAAAGCCTGGCGAAAGTGGTCGGCATCGTGAATCAGGATCACGGCCACCATAACGGTGTTAGCCAACAACAGGAGTTTTCTGTCTTCTTTTTTCACACCAATGAGATTTAGATTTCAACTGTAAGACAATCAGCACTGCGGTTTTGTGACGATCTCTTTGTTAATTCACTCCGAACGGTCCATCAGTTTGTTTTCACGATCATTAAAAAAATCAATTGTTATTTTACATAACATCTCACTTTTAGATTCGGGCATATCATGTCCCATACCAGGGTAGATACACAGTTGACCCTTTTTAAGCGACCTGAATATTTCGATACTATGTTCCAACCTGATCATATCCTGATCCCCACGAATGATGAGAACAGGAATATCAATACTTGAAAGTTTGTCGTCCGGCACTTTGATTTCTCTTGCCCACATTTTTTGAGTGTCCTCCCAAAACTTAACCCATTTATCGGGTTGGGGATTCATACTTTGATAGTGTTCGAGCCATTCTTTGTCCTCTATGACGGCTTCTACGGTGTATTCCTTCAGCAAGTCCCGGCCTTCCTGTGTTAAGCCACTGGCCCTGGTGTTCGACCCGCCGCTGACGACTTTCTTTACTTTGTCCGGTCGGCTTGCTGCAAGGAGTAACGATATGTTTCCGCCCATGCTCCAGCCCATGACATAGACGCTGTCTAACCGAAGTTGATCGATCATGGCGGAATAGTATTCAGCCATGAGGTCTCCGCTTAGGCTGTCGGCTTGCGCTGAGCGTCCATGCCCTGGTGCATCCGGTGCGATAACCCTGAAGTGTTTTGAAAGTTCTGGAATGATGTCGCCGAGATTTTCTATTGAACCGAGCCCCTGGTGGAGGAGCAACAGCGGCGTACCATGGCCGTACTCTTCATAGTACATGTTGGTGCCATCGATAGTCAAATATTTTCCATTGTTTGACCCGTACGGGATGGATTCTGTTGACTCCGACGGTTTGTTACAGCAGGCCAAGAGGATTAATATTGATAAGTTTTGAAATGTTCTTCTCATCGTGTTAATCTCTTGCGGTCTTTGCTTTGTTTGGTGGCCGTGATTACTCGTTCTTGAGAGTTGTATTATCTATCGGTATACCAAGAGCGATCAGTTCTTCAATTTGGTGTTTGCCAGCAACCCACCGGATATTTTCTCTTTTGGAGATGTCGTCACGGAGTATGACATAAAACTCATCGTGTGAATTTATATTGTAAAACCGACTTACCTCGATATAAGTTATTTTGTCACTGGGGAATTTATTGAATAATCTTTGTACTTCTTCATAGCAACACGTATAAACTCTACCATAGAGTCGATATTTCAATGGGCTCTCCGATAGTTTTCTTATAGGGAAATTTACAACAGTCTGCTCGCTTTGCTCAAAGGCATCAAGTTCCTGTTCAGTCAATTTGAATTTTGAATCCTCATTGTCATTGAGATAGTGAATGATACTATAAATTGGTGGTACGAATTTGTTAAGAAGACTATTCTTACCGCTATTATCAAATGCAAATGCTCTTGTTGAACCGTTAAGAGTTACTGTTATTGTTACTGGCGTCCCATCAGTCCACAATCCATGATCCTCTTTGTATTCCTTTTTGTGGAAGCTCTCAGAAACTACTTTTTCGAGTTCAGCAAAATATTTGGTCAACAAAGAGTCGTCCTCGTCAAAAGAATAGTCAATGTCGTTTATACTACATTTGCCATCAAATTTATTAATCGTATAAGAAATGTGTGGCGAAAAAGATGGTCTCACGTTTAGATTCATCTCGTAGTCAAGCGTCTGCCCCTTTTTGGTTGATTCCAAGTCCCCCCGCTTCTGCTGACACGCAGTTATAAGAAAAAATAATGGTAGTACTAATCTATAAATCTTCATCTGTCCAATTATTGCTCACAACTGTAAATATAAGGCATATACTAAAAAGCGGACATCATACTAAAAAGGAGACACCATCACCGTTTGAGAGAAGCAAGTTGCAAGTCAACGTTAGACTTTTTTGCATTATGGCTGGAAGCGATAGTCTATCCAGAATGGCCTGAGGGTTGTTGGTGTGCCGACGCGCAAGGCCGGCACACAACACCAACAACGGCGTGGCAATTCTCATCTATTTAAGAATACTCTGACGTTATTGTCTGTCCGGACAGCAACACCTTTTATCTTTCCAGGAACCCAGGTAGGGTATTTGGATTTTATATGCTGCACGGCAGCGGAAAACAATTTATCCTTATACTTTTCATTTTCACTCGACGCCGCTACGAATCCCCTCACATAAAAGCTTGAGATTGTGCTGTCTTGCTCAACCACAAATCCCAAGTCGAAAAAAGGCCATTCGCCTTTGTTAGCTTTAATGTCGATGTCCGAGACGATTATGTTTGGTAGGTAGTCGTTGCTTCTCTTACTTTCATGCGGTAGTCTGGGTCGTTCATCGCAATCCCAGTATTGAACAGTTGTATTTGTTGAGCTTACGTTGACTAAAAACAGACTATCGGCCTGGGCATGCAATCGCGCTTTAAACTCAGGGCCGAATTTGTCCTTCAACATTTCGTCCATGTAATGGCCATAGCAGCCTTGACTTTGACCTTTGAAAATGACACAGCCTATCAAATCAACGTCGAATATAAGTCCATGCTTTTCGCATAATCTTCGAAGTTCATCTTCATATCGAAGTCTTCCAGTTGCAAGGGAGACAGGCTGTGTGAAAACGAACCTCCCGTTTTGCAGGTCCTCTTTTGCTCTTTGGATATCGCGTATACAAAGGGTGTCAGTCGGATTGGGATTTCCTACGTATGCGATTCGAGTAGGAGCGCTTTTTTCGCTCGTAGATTTCTTTTGGAAACAACTGTTCAGCAAGATTAACGGTAATAAGAATGTTAGATATTTCATGCGCCTTAAATACCATTAGGATGATAATCCAAAAGATAAAGTTTTACGAACCTGTTATACATTACTTTATCGGCCGGCCTGCGCACAACGCAAATGCGCAACAACGACAACAGCGGCGTGAGAAGTTTTTTTAGCTATTCTTATTTAAAAACACACTCAATATCAATGGTTGCCCCACTTTTAAGTTTATATAAACCAGTGTTGTCGTCTAAGTAGCAGGATAGTCCTGGGAAGTCTTCACTGGAATAAAAGAGATGCTTACCATTTTCATCGATAGCGGATAATAAAACTACATAGGCCGGTCTGGGCTCGTCCTGAACAAAAAGCAGGTAGTAATCTATAACAATATCATTTTGCGGAAAAATTGAAATGACTGGAGATTCTATACTTACATCCTTTATTGTATCACTGGTATACAGAATGGTGCTTGGTATCAGGTAGTCATGCAACCCAAGAACTCCAATCTCCAGCACTATATCTGAAACTTTATCCTCAGTCCATCCCAACTCTTCCAGGTTATAAAGATTATGGTCCCAACCCGAAAACGAAATAGAGATTTTCTCAATAACGCGTTCATAAATTTTAATTTGTTTTGTGAGTACTGATGTATTGCCGGTCTCACTTTGCAAACTCAACGTCACTGTGTATTCTCCTCCCTTCGTGTAATGAATGGTCGGTTCCTTATCCATGGAAACCTGACCATCCCCAAAATCCCAAGAGTACTTCACTCCATTAATACTCTTATCGATAAACTTTATGGGCTCAAATGTTGAATATCTTGGGATGTTGTTTTTGTTTGATTGAAGATAGTTATAATCTATAGCAAAATCGGTTTCAAAGTCAGCCTTGGGCATAACATCCTGCTCACAGGAACCGAGCGAAAATGCTAAGAAAGTCAGGAATATAAAGGTGATGTTTTTCATGGTCATAACGTTAATATTCAATTTTCGCCCAACATTGATAGGAATGATTTGCCCGACTACCACTACAACTGTCCCATGACACAAAACGTTGTATGATGATAAAACTAATACCTTAAACCGAGCCCCGCAATAGCCTATACATTGTTGGCGGCAGTGCTGCTTACACTTTACTTTCCTTGAGTATCCCAAGGTCCTTCGTTATTTTCTAAGGACCACTAGGTTATTGTCCAGGTGGACTAGACCTGAATGAATTTCTGCTTTCAAATCCTCTACGTCATTTCCTTTGTACTTGTCCAAGAGTGTCAAATATTCCCGCTTGATCTCGTCATAGCTTTCGGGCTCAAATGTTTTCGTTAATATCAGGCCATTGACAATCCGCTTCTCGAGTCGAGATGTCGGCAAATAATCAAAGAAGTGCAAGGGTCTTGAATTGTATAGCTTATGTAAGGATTCATAATTGGAGATTTCAGTGAAAAGTCTGTCAGCTTGCGGCTTAATTGTCGCGAAGAATTCCAAAGCCAGTGAGTTGATTGTTTTGTCCGTATACTCACCTGTTTCTTTGTCACAAAGCCAACCATCAGTCCAGTGGAGATTCAAATGAACTGTCCAGTTAGCCCAACCATATTTAGGATAGATCTTCTTAAAGGCTTTTTCTAAATCGTAGAAAATAATTTTTACAAAGTATTGAACGCTGGAAATATATCCTGCATCATTTGTATAGTGAAGGCTAATTATCCGTCTACCAAGCTCAAAGTCTTGAGTGAATTCATTCTTTGATTTAAGGTAACTATAACCTTCCTTCTCTAGATGATGAAAAAGTACCTTTTCAAACCTAACGCTTGGCTTGTCGCCAGGATCGGTTGGTATCAATTCAGAAGTGCTCATTAGTCACAAGTTATCATTGCTTTCCAACGGTATTGCCACCAACGTCTAGCTATAAGGCGTGGCGGCACACCGAAATATAAAAATTAAATATCAACCGTGCCGCCATGACTTATAGCTTTTGTTGGCGGTAGTTATTTTTGTTTCACCAATTCTCCGTCCTTGTAAAATTGTTCAATCGTCTCGGAGCCGTCCTCTTTGTACATCGTCCACTTACCGTCATACTTGTCATTCTTAAAATTTCCAACTCCTCTCAAATTACCATTTGGATACCAATAAGAATGTGTCCCAGTCCGCTTACCCTCATCAAAACTTCCTTCTCTTGCCTTTTGTCCGTTTTCGTGCCAGTATGTCCAAGGTCCGCTTTCCTTTTTGTTTTTAATCTCACCTTGTCCTGAAAGTTGTCCGTTGAGGTAGTAGATCTTCTTTTGTCCATCAGTTATCGGTTTGAAGGCCAAAAGTTTCGCTCGTTCACTACTTAAACTTTTCCCATTTTTAATAAAGTCCGTCTTATTGATTAATGTGTCACCGATAAATATGTCGTACTCGTCCAAGTTCAAATTTTGCCCATGAAGAGTTATCGTCAAAAGTGAAATCGCAAAAAGTAAAAGTGTCTTTTTAATCATAGTCTAGTCTGTCCAAAAAATAATTACCGCCAACGTGTAAATATAAGACATATACTAGGAAGCGGACATTATACTAAAAAGGAGACGCCATCACCGTTTGAGAGAAGCAACGTTAGACTTTTTTCATTATGGTTGAAAGCGATAATCATCCAGCATGGCCTGAGCATTGAATGTATGTTGGCGCTTCAAGGATTCCTCGAGATAGCCCTTTACATTTTGAAAATCACTATTGCGTTCTGCCAGTACCGCGCAGACATAGAATGCCGTTGCAGAAGTTTTTTTATCAGGAGAGTTGGTTAATCTTTGACTAGCCTCGAATGCTCCGGCATAGTTCGAATGTCGGATGGCTTCGCCAATGGCTTTAAAGTCCTTGGAAAGCATGAGGCGACGAATTCTGTTCTCCTCCCCGGGAAAGAAACTCTTTAAGTACTGATCGACGTTGACGTAAACACCTTCGAGCGCATCGTTGTGGTTGGAAACAATGCTGGGCCCTGCCGCGAGCAGTCCGCTGAGCACACTGCGTGAACTATGAAACTTTCGAACCGAAACTAAGGTATCCAGTGAAAGTCCATCGATACCGCGGAGGGAGTATTTCATTTCAACGACAATATCATAAAAGGCTTCACGGTCTTTGCCGTTCTCGGTCTTCGTTACTTCCACGTGGGTTTGATCGAAGTAGGCATTGAAGGAAGTGATAAAAATTCCATGTGTTGCATGTGAGGAGTGGAGGAGCTCTTGCATGCTGCTTTCGCGATTGGCGATTGAAATCCCTTTCACGCCTTCAGCTTCTGCCTCGCTGTGCGATTGAACTTGGTCTGTTGCGCGTTGAACCGCGGCTTCGAGGAGCAAATTGAATTCTGCTTCCTTGCTGTCACGGTATGATTTTGATTTAACATCAAAGGCGTTAGCAACCACTACCTTTTCCGGCGTCGGAGTGAGTGGATGAGAAGGGTAAGTTGGAATAGTCGTTTGAACGGAAGTCAGGGTTCCGCAGCTCATCAGCGTGAGCCCAACAAGCAGCAATAGCATGGCCTGTTGCAGTCGAGGTGTTAGGTAGTTCATGGGGGTCTAAGTTTATTTAACTCCCATTTTGCAAAAATGCTGCCGTAAAATTTTGAGCGGAATAATCGCTTAAAGCGCGATGGATTTGCACTTTTTTGGAGCTCGACTTGGGATCTGGACAGCAAAATCACAGGCAGAGCCTATCTGCGTCAATCTGCGAGATCTGCGGGAAAAGGGATCTTAAATTTTTCCCGCAGATCGCGCAGATAAGCGCAGATTTAATGCAGGAAGTGAGGTCAAGTTTGCCCTAGCTAGACTTCGGATTCACCATCGTCTGCTGCCGGCGGAAGGTCCAGGGCGGTGTAGGGTTTGTGTCCTGCCATAAACCTTTTCCCTTCTGTTGTGCCCAGGTACGGTAAGGTTCGAGGTCCGGATTGGGGTTTTTCTCGGCCGTCCAGGCCAACCCCTCCTTCAAAAGCTCTACGCGCGGATCGTCGTCGCCGTTCACCAGCACCTCAGCCAGTCGGTTGCCCCAGCGGTCTTTACCGTGAATGATAGCCTTTACGTTCTTGTTCAGCACCAGTCTTTCGAGGAATTTCTTTGCTTTTTCGCCATAAGCTTGTTCGAGCTCGGGGGAGTCGATCCCGATTAAAAGCACTTTAACTTTCTGTTTGTCGTCTTGTAGAATTTCGATGGTATTGCCGTCGATAACCTTCACCACCTTACCCGAAATTTCTTCAGGCCCGGAGCCGAGGAACCCTGGAATAAATACCAGGACCGTCATGGCCGATTGAATGATTTGCTCCAGGATTCTCATACAACAAAGATGCATTGTTAAAACGGGTTAGGAGGCGCCATTCGTATAGGCCCCTGTCGCATGTAAGATTGAAAAGAAACTCCTTTATTTTTAACTCAACTCCGCTTGCGATAATTCCAGACCGCTAGCCCATTCGATACAGCCCCGAACGCAAGCACACTGAAGAAATGATGACGAATGTCATACAGGTTACTGCCCTTCAGCACCACCATGCGCATCACTTCGATGAAGTGTGATACGGGATTGATCGCTGCAAAAACCTGCGCCCATGTGGGCATACTATCAATAGAAGTAAAGAGCCCGCCAAGCAAAATGAAAATCATCATCAGGAAAAATGAGAGTAGCATCGCCTGCTGTTGCGTGTTGGCAAAAGTTGAAACGAGCAATCCCATGCCCAGCACGGCGATCAGGAACACGGCTGCGAAAACATAAATCGTCATTAAGCTTCCCGTGGGCACGATGCCGTACACCAGCCGCGCAATGGTGAGGCCGATCGTCAGTACAATAAGACCGAGAATCCAGAACGGAATAAGTTTGCCGAGAATGAATTGATGCTTACGGATCGGTGTCACATTGATCTGCTCCAACGTGCCGACCTCTTTTTCTTTTACGATGTTCAGCGCGGAAAGAAATGCTCCGACCATCGTGACCAGGATCACGAGAATTCCAGGCACCATAAAAAACCGATAGTTCATCAATGGATTGAACCAGTTCGCTGACGTAATTGAAACGACAGGTTGTTGAACGGGCGGCGATGTCGTTCGCCATTCCATTCTGATGTCCTGGTTGAAATCACCAATCACGCTTCGCAGGTAGGCACCACCCATGTTCGCCTTCACGCCGTTGATCGCGTTGATGGCCAGGAATACAGTGGCCTTATTTTCGCGAACGAGATTTTTTTCGAAGCCGGGCGCGATTTGTAACACTAGGTCGGCTTCGTCATCCTCGAGGCGAGTCAATGCCTGGTCGTATGAATCAGTGAAGTCAACAAGGGTGAAATAGTCTGTCGCGGTTATCTTGTGAATGAGTCGACTAGACGCCGGCGATCGGTCGTAGTCAACCACGCAGATGTTGACATTCTTCACTTCATAGTCGGCCGCGAGGGGCATGATGAGCAACTGAATCGTCGGCACCATGAACATGATCCGCAGGATCGCCGGGTTGCGGAAGATCTGCCGGAATTCTTTTTCTAATAATATCCGCAGCGCTCTCATTCCAATCGTGTTTTAAATTTCTTGATACTGACAGCCATGAAGAACAGCGTCATGCCAGCGAGGATGAGCGTCGGCTTCCAAACGTGTTCCATACCCAGCCCCTTGATCATTACATTCTTCACGATGATGTAAAACCACTTAGCCGGAACAATGTTGGAGATCACGCGGAGTGGAAGCGGCATGTTCTCGATGGGAAACATGAAACCACTAAGCAAGACTGTCGGGAGGAACAAGCCCATCAAAGAAACTAACATCGCCACCTGCTGTGACGTGGCAATGGAGGATATCAAAAGTCCCAGCATCAATGAAGTGGTGGTGAACAGCATGCACTCTAAAATCAACAACACGAGGCTTCCCTGAATCGGCACATCCAAAACAAAAACACTGAGGAGGAGGATGCTCCCGATATTTACAATCGACAGGAGGAAGTATGGAACGAGTTTGGCCAGGATTACCCGCAGTGGAATAATGGGTGACACCAATATAACTTCCATGGTTCCCAACTCCTTTTCCTTAACGATTGAAATCGAGGTCATCATCGCGCAAACGAGCATCAGCACCATCGCCATAACGCCAGGCACGAAGTTGTAGGATCCTTTGAGCTGCGGATTGTACAACATGCGCATTTCGGTTTGAATCACCAGGGGAATGTCGAGCTCACCGCGACGTCCATTTTGATAATCCTGAATTACGGCGGACGCATAGTTGATCAATGTATTGGAGGTGTTGGGATCCGTGGCATCGCCGATGAGTTGAATCGCTGAGGTATTGGTGTGCGCGAGATCCTCCTGGACCTTTGGCGGAAAGACAACGGCCAACTTTATTTTTCCAGATCGAAAAGAAGCCTCGAGCTGCTCACCAGATGGGATGAGTTCCACAATTTCAAAGTAGCGACTGGCTTCCAATTGCTGCGTAATTGCCTGCGTCATTTCGTCCTTTGAATTATCAAGGATAGCTATCCGCGAATTCTTTACTTCATTAGTAAGAGCAAATCCAAAAATCAAAATCTGCATCAACGGCATGCCGATGAGAATCAGCAACGTCTGCCGATCTCTCCACAGGTGGTAAAACTCCTTCCGCACAAAAAACAAAAACTGATGCACTACTAATTGTTAATTGTTAATTGTTAACTGATTAATCTCCCCGTTTCGCTTTCCTCGCCAATTGCAAAAAGACTCCTTCCATATCCTTTGAAGAGTATTCCTTTTTTAATTCATCAGGCGATCCAAGCGCATCGATCCGCCCATCCACCATGATAGAAACGCGATTGCAATACTCGGCTTCGTCCATGTAGTGGGTGGTTACGAAAACTGTTGTTCCCTGGTGCGCTGCGTCGTAGATCATGGTCCAGAAATCTCTTCGCGTGATCGGATCAACACCGCCCGTCGGTTCGTCCAGAAATACAATTTGTGGCCTGTGAATCATGGCGACTGAGAAAGAAAGCTTCTGTTTCCAACCCAGCGGAAGGGACTTCACCAAAGTGTCGACCTTATCTTCGAGCTGGAGATTCCTGGCCAGCACTTCGGCCTGGCTTTTTATTTCAGCATTCGATAATCCATAAATGCCACCGAAGAATCGGACGTTCTCGCGAATGGTCAGGTCCTCGTACAGCGAAAACTTCTGGCTCATATAGCCGATACTCTGCTTGATCTTCTCCGACTCACGCGACAGATCAAATCCCGCAACTTGCGCGTGACCAGAGGTCGGAAAGGAAAGTCCGCACAGCATGCGCATCGCTGTGGTCTTACCTGCGCCGTTTGCACCGAGGAATCCGAAGATTTCTCCTTTGTCTACTTCAAAAGAAATATCATCGACGGCGGTGAAGGAGCCGAAGCGCTTGGTTAGATTTTGAACAGCGATGGCTTTCATACCTTCTCGGCTTTCATCAAGTCCATAAAACAATCTTCAATGCCTGCCTCGATGCGCGCGAACGAGACATCGGTGTGGCCTGCTTCTTTTAGCCGCGCTCCTACTATCGCTCTTGCATCTTCATTCTTAAAAACAAGGTGATGCTCCTGCCCAAAGGGATAACACGACGCAACCTCATCCATCTGCCTGAGCTGTATCATCACATTGTACATGTCGCGGGAGCGAACTGCCCAAAGGGGCTTGCCAAATTTGTGCGTGATTCCGGCTGGAGAGTCTATGTCGAGAATTTTGCCTTCCTGAATCAGCGCAACACGATCGCAGAGACTGGCTTCATCCATGTAGGGCGTCGACACGAGGATGGTGATGTTTTGTTTTTGTAAGTTTCGGAGCAGTTCCCAGAATTCTTTTCGAGATACGGTATCTACGCCGGTGGTAGGTTCATCGAGAAATAATACAGAGGGTTTGTGAATCAAGGCGCAGCTCAGGGCCAGCTTCTGCTTCATCCCGCCCGACAACGCGCCGGCTTTGCGTGTTTTAAATTTTTCGATTTGAACATAGATGTCCTTAACCAACTCGTAATTCTCTTCGATGGAAGTATTGAACAAGGTTGCAAAAAACGCCAGGTTTTCTTCCACTGTCAAATCCTGATACAGCGAGAAACGTCCAGGCATATAACCGATTCGCTTTCGTATTTCCTTAAACTGCGAGACAACATCGAAACCATCCACCTCTGCAGAACCCTTGTCGGCCAACATCAAGGTGGTGAGGATACGGAAGAGCGTAGTCTTGCCTGCTCCATCCGGACCAATCAGTCCGAAAAGTTCTCCACGGTTTACGTCGAAGGAGATTTCTTTCAACGCTTCGATCGCGGACTTTTCCTGCTTAAAGGATTTGGAGACAGCATTGACAGAGACGGCCTTCACGTAGTATCGCGTTAAATTATTTCGAGGTAATGGCTGATTCCTTCATTTTGATTTCACCGTACATGCCTAATTTCAAGTAGCCGTCATTCTTCACTTTCACTTTCACGGCGTACACGAGATTGGCGCGCTCTTCTTTTGTTTGAATGGTTTTCGGTGTGAACTCTGCCTTATCGGAAATCCAGGTGACACTGCCGGGATAAGTTTTGTATTGTCCGTCGGCAGCATCGACGAATACTTCTACCGCTTGTCCGAGTTTTATTTCGGAGAGCTGTACACCGGAGATGTAAACGCGCAAGATCAAAGTAGACAGATCAGCAATTTTGTAAAGTGCCTTTCCAGGGATCGTCATTTCATCCTGCATCGCATATTTCGTAAGCACCGTTCCTTGGACCGGATTGGTGATGGAACATTTGCTCAGCTGATCTTTCACAATGGCGAGTTGGGCCTTTATGGCGTTGCTCTGTTCGGTTAAGGTCGCGTCAGTAGTATTAAGACTGTTTTGCTGCGCAGCCAGGCGCGCTTCAAGCACAGCGATTTTGTTGTTAACATCGTCCAATTGTTTCTGACTGGCGACTTCTCCCTTCACCAGATTCTCGATCCGCTTCTTTTCCAACTGGGCGTTTTGAATTTCTTTCCGGGTGGCATCGATCTGGGTTTGCACGTCAGGTTTTCCGGCGAGTACAGCTTTTTGATTTTCGCGTAACTGCAACCACGAAAGGTGAAGCTGTGTGCTGTCGATGAACCCCACTTTTTCTCCGCGTTTCAATTCCTGCCCTTCTTCGAGCGTGAGCGAAAGTATTTTTCCCGATGCCTCCGAGGAAACGATGGTCTCCGTCGCCTCGAAAGTTCCGGTGGCGTCAAAGTCGTTGGTGTTGTTACTGCAGGATAAAAGTAATAATCCTGCAAAGAGGGGGAGAGTAGTTTTCATAATTCGGGGTGACATGGTAGCGGTTAGTTTCCGGAAGTGATATTGTGTTGGTTCTGGGCCATGAGCAGCTGAACTTCATGCGTGGCTTGCGTGCTCAGCGCTTCGTTCTCGCTGTTGATAACTTGAAGGAGGTCATTCATAGTGCAAATGCCATTTTGATATTTCAGTTCGTAAGCCTTCTTGATTTTGGTTTTCAGTTCGACGATCTCCGTGTCTTTGGCGAGGATGGAGCGTTGCTTCTGGATGTCGGTGTTTTCCTGCGTCATCTTTAGGTTCGTGTTGAATAAAAAGGTTGCGCGTTGATTGTCGATGCGATCCAGCTGGAGCTTGGTAAGTTGCGTGTTATTGGACGATTGATAAAGTGACTTTGTGTTCCATGAAACACTAAGTCCCGCGAGCGCCAGTGAATTCATTTTTTCTGCTCCGAAATTTGCGCCTGGTTGTATCATTACACCTGCGGCAAGCAATCCTACCTTAGGCATGTTGCCTACTTTGTTCATGGTTTGATTTGCCTCAACCTGCGACCGTTGATACTGATAAAGATTTAGTTCTGGTCGATTGACCGGCAATATGGCAGGCTGATCCTGGATGGCGGGTTTTTCCACAAGCAAATTGTTGTTCGACTCTCCGATCAACAACGCCAGCATGTTCGCATATCCCTGTCGCGTGTGGGTGGTTTCGATCACGCGCTGTTCGGCTTTCAGAAGTTCTACTTTCACTTCGTCGACATCCGAGGAATAAGCAATACCGTTTTCGTTCGACAACTTCACGGCTTTCAAATTTCGATTCAGGTTGTCGCTGAGGATGGCAGCGTGTTTCAGTTGCTCGTCCAACAGCAGTATTCCAAAGAACAGCTGGCTTACGCGTTCACGCAGATCGTACAGTGCAACATCAACGTTCGCCTTGTCGACGGCAGCATTGCTCTTGATAATGTTCTTTTGAGATTTCGTTGCACCACCATCCCAGATGGTCTGGTTCAGTTGGCCGATGCCGATAAACTGAAACTTATCTTCGCCGCCTTCGGAAGATGGACCCATGGCTGGCAAGCCCTTTATAATGTATCCTGCAATAGCCGTCGCGCTGAATTGTGGCAGGTAGCCCTTGCTGGCATTCGACAGGGTAAACTCCGTTGATTTGTCGATCAACTCATATTGTCTTATCAGGGGATAGTTGGCTTTGGCTTTTTCCTGGCAGGCCTGGAGGGTGAGTTGGGCCTGCAATGTGGTTGATATGAGGGCTAGGAAAAGGAGGGTGCTGTACTTCATAACAAGGGTCTTTAGCGGGACGGCGATTGACTCTCAATTTACCGACTTTGCGTCTAAACGATTAAAATAAGAAGGGTGGATGAATAAATTATCGCAGAAAACTGAAGCCCGATTTTTTTGATCTGAAGTGCTTAAAACCGGGCGTTAACGGAAGGCTCATCGTGATCTGCGGTGCCTTTAGCGCTTGGGATTTGATCTGCGTTAATCTGCGAGATCTGCGGGAGAAGCATTTAGATTCCATTCCCGCAGATTGGCGCAGATTTAATATTGTGTTAAACGACTCTTTGCCACAAAGACACGAAGGCACTAAGGAGCACTAAGAGTTCGGTGGATGGGGCATTCTTTATGAACCTTAGTGCCTTGGTGTCCTGGTGGCAAAAGAATGCAGAAAATAACGGCGGCAGATCACATCCGAGCGCACTACCGTGAACTGTCAACCGTGAACCGTGAACTACTTACAGTAGGAGTCAATCTGGAACCGCGCCTTCGCATCGCCAAACTCGACGGCTTTGCGCCAGTCGAAGCAGGCCTTTTCCTTATCATTTAGCTGATAGTGGAAATTTCCGCGCTGCTTGTAGTAAGAAGCATTCTTGGGCTCAAGACGAATCGCTTCATCCATGTCAGACACTCCAGCCCCATAATCTTCAAGTTCAGATTTGCAGGTTGCGCGGTGGTAGTAGGCAACACCATCGTTGGGGTTCAACTGGATTACTTTGTTGTAATCCAGAATGGCGCCTTCAAAATCCTTGATTCCTTCTTTGATATAACCGCGATTGAAATGCGCATCGACATTCTTCGGGTCGATGTCAAGCGCCTTGTTCAACGCCAACACCGCCGACTTGGTATCTTCCAATGCCAGGTGCGCTCTGCCTTTGTTGACATACAATTCAACGGAGTTCGCGCCAGCTTTGGCGGCGTTGTCGAAATCGCTGATGGCGCCTTCGTAATCTTCAGCTTCAACTTGCATCAGTCCGCGCTTCAGGAAAACGTCTTTGTCTTTAACACCGGCGTCGATGAGCTTGTCGTAGTAGTCGCGCGCCGGCACATATTTCTTAGTGTTGTAGAATCCGTCACCGAGCAACTTGTACAATTCGGGCTCAGGCTTCTCTGTAGCCTTTTCGATTTCGCGGAAATCTTTTATTCCCTCTTCAAACTTGTTGATTTTGTAATACGCTTGCCCGCGGTTTTCGAACGCTTTCAGATAATCCGGCTTTCTATTGATGGCTTCGGTGAAGTCGGCGATTGCTTGCGGATAAGTTTCCTGGTTGTAATAAGCCTTTCCGCGATTGTTGAACAGCACAGGATCTTTCACGCCCAGGCTGATGGCTTGTGTGTAATCCTGAATCGCTCCCGGCAAATTGTTGGTGACGAACTTCACATCACCACGGTGATAGAAGGCTGAGCCAAGCTTGGGATCTTTTTCTACTGCCATGTTAAAGTCACTCGTCGCACCATCATAGTTCTTGCCGTCATACCGGCAATGACCGCGCATGTCAAACGCGAGCGCGTAGTCTGTTCCGCTGGTGATAGCTTTGTCGAGATCAGGCAGCGCCGATTTCAGTTCGCCTTGATAGTACTTGGCTGCACCACGCTTGTAGTAAAGGTCGCTGTCGGTTAATCCGCTGGCGATAGCCTTATCGAAGTCCGCCACGCTCTTAGCGTACTCTTTCAATTCGAACAAAGAGTTTCCGCGTGCCGGATAGATGGCCTTGTCCTTACTACCTGAGTCGATTGCTTTTGTCAGGTCGGTGACGGCGCCTGCATAATCTTTCGTGTTGTACTTCGAAACACCCAAGGCAGCGAATTCTTCCGGGCCCGCTTCGTTTCTCGCGACTACTACGGCCAGGTCGAGGATTACATTGGGATAATCTTTCAGTTGATATCGTGCTGCCGCGCGATTTTTCAATGCTGTTGTGTAGTCTTTCTTGATTCCCAGTGCGCGATCAAAGTCGGCGATCGATTCCTTTGCATTGCCAGCGTTGAGCTTGGCTTTTCCGCGATTGTTATAGATCACTTCGTCGTTGGCGCCCAGCGTTATCGCTTTGTCGTACGATGCGATAGCACCGGCAAAGTTGCTTTGCTTGAACAACGCATTTCCCAACTGGTAGTGGATGTCTTTGTTCTTGCTGTCCATCGCAGCTGCCTTCTGGAGGTGCGGCAATGCTTCTTTGTCTTTTTGTGATGCGAGATAGGAGAATGCCAGCGCTTCGTACGCTGGTAGATCTGCTTTGTTTTTCAAAACGGTCTTCTCCAGGTCGATGATGGCGGCAGCATAATCTTTTTGCTGATAGGATGCCCTTCCGCGTTTCAGTTGGATGTCATCGTCTTTTTCGCCGGCCATCTCGGCGGCAGTCAGCGCTTCGATCGTTCCTTTGTAGTCGCCAGCGTCAAAGCGAAGGTATCCGGCATAGAGTGCCACCTTTCCATCTTTCACGCCAGCCTGAAGTGCTTTGTCGAGGTAGGGCTTAGCAACATCTTTCTTGCCGAGCAAATAATTTCCTGTTCCCAGCATGCGGAGCAGATCGGGCGTTTCTCCTTCAACTGCTTTCGCTTTTTCAAGGTCTGACATCGAACCGGCGTAATCTTTCAGCGTGTATTTGGCGGTACCGCGATTCAAGAATGCCTTCGTGTAATCTGATTTTAGCTGAATGGCTTTGTCGAAATCGGCGACTGAACCTTGTGCGTCATTTTGGTTGAGCTTGGCTTTTCCACGGTTGTTAAAGAGAATGGGATCATTCGCGCCGAGGTTCACGGCATTGTCGTAATATTTTACGGCGGCAGGGAATTCGTTCTTCATGAATTTTATATCGCCGAGATTTTTGAAGGCCTCCACATCGCTGGCGCCCATGGAAACAGCTTTCTCTAAATCGGTGAGGGCTTTGTCGTAGTCTTTCTGAATGAACTCCGCGTTACCTTTGTAGAGGTAAATTTCTTTTGATGAAGCACCAGCCGTGATGGCGCGGCTAAGTGACTCGATAGAACCAGCGTACTCCTTATTCTGATACTGGCACGTTCCCAGTTGCGTGAACACTTCTTTATCGGTGACACCCATCGATACAGCAGACGACAAACTCTTCGTGGCTTCACCACAATTTCCGGCCAATGCCTGACTGAGTCCAAGCATCTTGAAGATTTCCTTATCCTTGACACCTTTCTGAACTACCGTTGTCAGTGTTTCCGCGGCGCCTTTGTAATCCTTCAAGGTGTATTTGGCTGTACCAATGCGCTGATAGATTTCGGTATCCGAACGCCCTGACGCCAGCAACTTTTCATAATCGGCAATGGAACCTTTCCAATCCTGAACCTGGTACTTTGCATCCGCTCTGTTTTCAAGTGCTTTGTCATAGGCGGGGCGTAGCTCAAGCGCTTTGTCGAAATCGGCGATCGAACCTTGTGGGTTCTTCAGGTTTACTTTTGCTTTCCCGAGGTTGTTGTAAAGAACAGGGTCCTTGCTTCCCAGTTTCACGGCATTGTCGTAGTACTTCACAGCCCCGGCGAAATCGTTCTTTAAGAATTTAATGTCACCCAGGTTCTTGAAGGTTTCTTCATCGTTCACACCCAGGGACACAGCCTTCTCCAAATCCGGCAATGCCTTATCGTAATCTTTTTGGATGAACTCTGAATTTCCTTTATACAGGTAGATTTCTTTTGACGACGCACCCGCAGTGATTGCGCGGCTCAACGATTCAATGGCCCCGGGATATTCCTTGTTTTTGTATTGGCATGAACCGAGGTGGGTGAATACTTCTTTGTCAGTTACGCCCATCGATACAGCAGACGAAAGATTCTTAGGAGCATCCGTGCAGTTTCCGGTGAGCGCCTGACTGAGGCCAAGCATTTTGAAAGCCTCCTTATCTTTTACCCCTTTTTGTACGACCGTGTTCAGCGCTTCAGCGGCACCTTTGTAGTCTTGCAATGCATACTTCGCGGTACCTACTTTCAAATAGATCTCTGCGTCTGATCTTCCGCTGGCCATCACCTTTTCGAAATCGGCGATGCTGCCTTTCCAATCCTGCACCATGTAGCGCGCATCCGCTCTGTTCTCAATGGCCTTGTCGTATCCACTGCGCAGCTCGAGTGCCTTGTCAAAGTCGGGGATGGAACCCTTATAATCTTTCAGAATGAATTTTGCTTTACCGCGATTGTTGTACAACACGGCGTCAGCTTTACCGGTGGCGATCGCTTTGTCGTAGCTGGTGATGGCTTCTTTATAGCTCTCCATGCGGAACTTCCCGTTGCCCAGGTTGGCGAACGTTTCAAAACTCGTTGCACCCATGCTCACTGCTTTTTCCAAATCCGTAACGGCGCCCTGGTAGTCGTTGAGATTGTAGCGCGCATTGCCGCGGTGTTCATACAACTCGGACGAATTGATGCGCGCTTTTACAGCATCATCAAAATCACTCTTTGCTTTTTCGTAGTCCTTGAGGTTGTAGTAGGATATCCCGCGTTTAACGTACACTTCCTTGTTTGAAAAGTTGGAATTGATCAACTGCGTGAATTGCACGGCGGCGTCATTGTAATCGCCGGCTTTGAATTTTTTCAGCCCCGATTCATACTGCACCAGCATTAAGGAGTCAGTGTTTTGAGCCGTTGAAACCAGGGTGGAAAACAGGAGAATTGCAAAAAATAAATTCCGCATGGTAGGAAGAAAATGGTTTGAGCAAATTTAATGAATTATTCAGGTTTCGCGGGGGAGGATGGAAGGGGGAAGAACGATGGCTTAAAGGAGGGAATACAGAATACTGGAGTCAGGAGACAGAATACAAAGCCTTCTACGGTACATGCTAGGAAAGGCTTCGGTATTTGGGTTCCATAGGAACCACCTATGGGCAGCCCCGGGTTTCAACCCGGGGCTAACAACGCAATTGAAATTCGTGCCGTCTTTGATCGTTCTATGAAAATATAGCGTCGTGTCCGGCACGGGATGCTTCGCACGTTATTCAAAGCGTGCATTTCGAGCCGTTGCACGGACCTACTCTCTCGTGGACTCGTGATCCCAAAAAACTTGCAGGCAAATCCTTACCCCTTTACCACATTTCCGGCGACCTGCATGGTTTCTAAGGTAGGCGATGGCCTTCCGCCACGGGGTTCGATCGTGACGGCGAAGGTGATGGCGCCCGTTCCAATGTCTTTCATTTTCAAAAGTCCGTCTACCTGCGCATCGAACACACCGGCGTCGACGGGTTTGCCGTCAATAATGGCCCACAATTGGTATTGATTTTCTTGTGCGAGGTGTTTCATGTTTTGAACGCTGAGGTATACCTCCTTCGTGTTTTCATTCCAGAACACGGTCGCCATTAAATCCGATGCTAGCGTGGTGCCTTTCATGACTACACGCGTGAAGGCAGGATTGTAAAGTACACTGAAATCACTTTCGATCTTATCGAGGCGTTGATTGACCCGGTTATAATCCTGTGCCATGCGCTCATTCTGCGCGAGGAGATCAGTTAAGTCATTTTGTGCGGACCGCCAGTTTGAGTAGTAGGTGTATGCGAGATAAGAAGTCATCACCGCGATGGTTACCGACGCGGCCACCGCCCACTTCCATAAAGTCAGCGAAACTATTTTTGCTTCCTGGCGGGGTGAAATTTTCGAAAAGAGTTCAGCTCTCACCTCAGAACGGGGTGCAATGGCTGTCTTTATCAAGAAGGCCTCCTGAGCTTCTTCGATTCGGTCAAGTTCCGCCTTCAATTCCGGGTATTGCGCGAGGTTTCTCTCCACCTCGGCGCGCTCCAGATCGGAGAGGTCACCCAGCGCGTAAGCCTCCAGAATTCCTGACGATATGTACTCGCTTACATTCACGATTGAGGCAATAGTTTTCTTAATAGTTGCATCGCTATGCGAAGTCTCGTTTTCACGGTTCCCAGGGGAATGTTAAACTCCTCCGCCATTTCCGATTGCGTATATCCTTTCAAATACAAACAGTCGACAACAAAACGCTGGTCTTCTGGCAGGGCATTCAAAAGCTCTTTTACGCCGATTCCTTCAATGGATTGTTCACTGAACGACGACCGCTCGACTCTACTTACGACCTTTTCAAGGTCTCCGGTTTTCCGGCCTTTGCTAATTTCTTTGGACCGAGACTTATCGATGGCCTGATTTCGGGCTACATTGAGCAGCCAGGTAAATAGCTTACCGCGCGAAGCATCGTATCCATCAAACCTTTCCCAGACTTTCAGGAATACATCCTGCAGTACTTCTTCCGCGATGTCTTCTTTCTGCAGTACGCGGAAGATGACGCCATAGAGTGCTCCCGCATAATGATCATACAGGTAGGCCAGGGCGGAGGGCTCCTTTGCCTTTAGCCGTTGTACCAACGCTTCTTCCTGAATATGTTTTTGTGCAGCGGGGATGGGATTCTTTTTCCGGAAGTAACTTAAAACGGACGACAAAAGCCAGTTGCCGGTTGCCAGTTTCCGGTCACTAGTTTTGTTACGGTTAAGATTCACATTTGTTTGCAAACGAACCGGCAACTGGTAACCGGCGACTGGCAACCTGTAACCGTCAACTATTTCCTTACAATCAACAATAAGTCCAGCGCATCCGTCGCGTCATCAACTACTATGTAATCGTCGTGATGGATGTTCTTCACCAGGCTATTATCGGTCGACTGAAGCTTGTTACGATTCCAGCGGTTCAGGATCTCGTAGGGTATCTTCAGAATCGATGAAGGGAGTTTGTATTGGAGATTGAAAACATCAAACCGGGTGATCCGGTTAACGGATTTTTTATTCTGCTCGTAGTATTCCATCACCTTCGCGTTTCCGGTGATGCCTTTCATCTCTACATGTTGAAAGTATTTTTGCGCTAGCGACTTCAGTTCCTCCGGAAGGTATTCACGAATATGCCATGGGTTCCGCGACAGCGACATCTTACGGTTCGGCGTGGTGATCAGGGCCAGTCCGCCCGGTTTCATAACCCGGTGGATTTCCTTCAGGAACAGGTGGTCCGCTTCGATGTGCTCGATGACCTGGAAGCTTACCACGCTGTCGTACTTATTGTCGGTGAGCCCGGAAAGGGGAGGGATGTTCATGCTCATGAATTTCCCAGCCGGAAATTTCTTCTGCAGGCTGTCGATCACGGGTTTTATTTTATCCACCGCCGTAAAGCTGTCGGCCTTTGGGAGGAGCACCTCAATTCCGCGGCCTTCACCGCAACCCACTTCCAGAACATGTCCATTGACCTTATCCTTGGCAACAACATACGCCTTGAACAACCGTTGATGGATAGGGTTATCGGAAGCAATCTGCTCGCTGGTGATTTCGGTGGTAAATACTTTGGCCATAGTTAAGGGCGCAAAGATAATATGATTTATGAAAGCGCTGTCGAAATGCCCTGCAACGGCCTACCGACTTGGCAAGCACTTTGCTCATTTAATCGTATTTTTCGAACTATGAAGCGAATCGTTGTTTTGCTCTTGTTGATCAACACCCTTGCCTCAGCACAGGTTCTCCGCGATATCAATTACCGCTACTTGTATGACGCTGCGGAGCGGTTCAACTTTCAGATGAAAGTGGTTCGGTCAGAGGGGAAATGGAATGTTTTCTACACCCTTCAACTCAAGGACACCACTTCGTCGGTGTCGAACTACCTCATTCAGTTCGATGTTCGGACTGCCCTGAGCGAGCAACTCGGAAAGGTAGTACGGGGCGACAGCTTGCGCCGGGATAAACCACGCGGTGGAAGACAAAGCGGAGTAGTATTACTTCCGGTTACACCGACACCTCAGATCATTGTCGCGAGAGTCAGCGACAACTCCGCAAGACAAGCCTGGATTTTTTATAAGGTGCTTGAATCCAACTTTCCTACCAACGGCGGACTGGTAACGAGCGGACAACAATTGACAACGAACTATAGTAAAGGGGGAACGTTCACCATTACCGGCGTCGGGAAAATCCCGCTGATCGTTTCCTATTATAACGACAAGTTTCCTGCGGCCACGCCAACATTCTCGACAACGATGGGAAGGGTTTCTCCAGGTATTCGGGCTGACTCCATCTTTATGCTAACATCACCCGACTCGGCGCGCTTCACACAGGAAGGTCTCTACCTGATTCAGGCAGACACGACGCAAGCGGAAGGCATTTCGTTCCGCATTCAAAATGACTACCCCAAACTTGCCAAGATTGAAAATCTGGCAGATCCCTTGATTTATGTTTGTAACCGGCAGGAGCACGATCGATTAAAATCGGTAAAGGGAGATAAGAAAGCTTTCGACCGCATTGTCATGGGCATTATCGGTGACACCGAACGGGCGAAGAAATTTATGCGCAGCTACTTCAAAAGAGTGGAGTTAGCCAACCAATTTTTCACATCGTACAAAGAAGGGTGGAAAACGGACCGCGGAATGATCTACATCATTTTCGGATTACCCGACGAGGTATTCCGGTTTTCAGATCGCGAAGTGTGGAGTTACAAGAATGATGAGTATACCGTCACCTTCGATTTTACGAAATCACCAAGCGTATTCGATCCCGACAACTACGTGTTGGTTCGCGACAAGAAATACGAAAAAACGTTGTACGAGGTAATTGACCTGTGGCGCAGCGCCAGGTTTTAACGTCTCACCATCAAATTCCAATGACCAGTTTCTGGCCCGGCTGAATCTTGTTGTCGTTCAGGTTGTTCAACGATTTGATTTTCTCGATCGTAAGTCCTTCAAATTTTCTCGAGATGTCCCACAAGGTATCGCCCGGCTGAACGGTGTACGTCTTTGAATCCGGGACAGCCATGGGTGTTGCCGGTGTCTTTGCAGATGCGATCATCGTGCTGGTACTACTGCGGGTGCTGGGTCGGATCCAGATGTTGAGACGTTGTCCGACGCGGATGGTATTGCTGCGAAGGTTATTCCATTTCTTAAGGTCGGCTACCCTCACACCGTAACGAATGGCGATGGAGCCCAATACATCTCCATTCCTCACTTTGTACGCGATGCGATCACGACCATAGGTACTGCCCTCCGTGTTGCGGGCCAGCACTTCCAATTCCTTCTTTCCGATTTTCGACGCAGAGTCGAGGATCGCCAACCGGTTTTCCTCCAGGCGAATCTTTGCGTCGACAGGAATATAAAGGACATAGAGCTTGCCAGTTTCAGGCAACGCATTGCGCTGAATGGAAGGGTTGAGGCGTTGCAAATCTTCGAGGCAAGTATTGGTCAGGTTCGCGAAGGTCTCGAAGTGCAAATACTTTTTCACGTGAATGGTATCAGCGGTCACCAGCATCTCGGAGCCCTGATCCAGGAAGTTGTGCTCATCGAGGTAGTTCATGGTATAGATGATTGCCACAAACTGCGGCACGTACGAGCGCGTCTCTCTTGGAAGGTGCGAATAGATTTCCCAGAAAGATCTCTTATAACCCGACTTGCGAATAGCGCGCTTGACATTTCCGGGGCCGGTATTGTAAGCGGCAAGTGCCAGCTCCCAATCCTTGAACATGCCATGAAGGTCACGCAAGTAACGGCACGCTGCGTCCGTGGCTTTCTCCGGATCCATGCGCTCATCAATGTACCAGTCATTGTGAAGTCCATAGTAACGGCCCGTGCCCGACATAAACTGCCACAACCCTACAGCGCGTGCACGCGACACGGCGCGGGGGTGAAGACCAGATTCAATAATGGAAAGGTATTTTAATTCGTCCGGGAGGTTGTACTTCTTCAGGTACTTTTCGAAGATGGGGAAATACAGATTCTTCCGACGCATCATCAATTTCGTATACTCACGATCGCGCACCGTAAAGTAGTTGATGAAGGAATGAACGCGATCGTTGTAAACCAGTGGTATGGTTTTCTCGATACACTTCATCCGGTCGCGGGTGACGTCCGGATCTTCATCGGTTGGAACATATTCCAAATCCGCCGGCATAGCAAAGTAGACGAAGTCAGCGGTGTCTTCTTTAAAAAGCATTTCCTCTTCGGCCTGGGCTACTTCCAGGGAATCAACAACAACAGAGTCAGGTTGAACGGTAACGGAAAGGTCCTGACCCCAACCGAGCGTTGAAAAAGTAATGAGGGCTGCTAGGAGAAATAGTTTTCTCATGTCAGTTCATTGTCATTAGGGTGTTTGAAAAATGAAGCAGTTTTGATTCTTCGAAATCATCCGCAATTACTTGCAGTCCGATGGGCAATCCTTGTTTGTCGGTTCCACAGGGCAACGCAATGGCTGGAACACCAGCCACATTAGCCTGAACGGAAAAAAGATCCGCCAAGTACATTTCCAGTGGATTATCTGTGTGCTCGCCCAACTTGAACGCCGTGGTCGGCGTGATGGGCATCAATATAAAATCGTATCGATTGAGAAGTTCTTTGGTCTTGTCGCGAATCATCCGGCGCACTTTCTGTGCTTTCGTATAGTAGGCGTCGTAATAGCTGGCGCTCAAAACAAAAGTTCCCAGCAAAATTCTTCGCTGTACTTCCTTACCAAATGCTTCCGAACGGCTCTTCTTGAACAGCGACGCGAACTCTTTGGTGTTTGGGCTCCGGTATCCGAAGCGGACGCCGTCGTATCGCGATAAGTTAGAGCTCGCTTCCGCGGTTGCCAGGATGTAGTAGGTGGGCAACACATATTCCTGTAACGGAAAATCAATCGCCTCAACCGTGTGGCCTGCGGAACGGATTTGTTCCAGGCGCTGGGTGATGGCTTCCTTGATTTCCGGTTGCAATCCTTCAGAGGTATCGATCTCGTGGATGTAGGCGACCTTGTAGGTCTTGCCATCCTTCTGCAAAAGTTCTTCTGAAAAAGCTGGAACCGATTTTCTGGAAACGGTGCTGTCGAATTCGTCGGCGCCGGCGATCACTTCAAGGACCAGGGCTACATCGTCGACAGATTTCCCAAAAATTCCTACGCAATCAAAAGACGAACCGTAGGCGATGAGTCCGTAACGTGAGATGCGCGAATAGGTAGGTTTCAATCCGACCAAACCGCAGAATGCGGCAGGCTGCCGAACAGAACCTCCGGTGTCAGATCCAAGGGAAACCCTGCACATCTCCGCTTGCACAGCGACAGCAGAACCTCCGGACGAACCGCCGGGTACGCGACTATTATCGGCGTCATTCAGGACAGGACCGAAGGCTGAGTTTTCATTGGAAGAACCCATGGCGAATTCATCGCAGTTCTGCCGTCCGATGATGATAGCATCTTCGTCGAGCAGGCGCTGAACGGCTGTGGCGTTGAATTGGGAAATGAAACCTTCCAGAATGCGGCTTCCGGCCTGGAGTGGATGATCCTGGTAGGCCAAAACATCTTTTAAGCCTACCACCAGACCGGCGAGTCTTCCTGCTTTACCCTGTTTGATTTTTTGATCGACTTCGGAAGCGCGCTTAAGCGCTTCCGCTTCGTACACGCTCAGAAAAGCGTTCAGGTGTTTTTTCGAATGGATGTTACCGAGGTGGTAACGGACTAATTCAAGACAAGTGAGGGTGCCGCGCTGCAGTTCGTTCCGTATTTCGCGAAATGTAGCGTATGTCTTCAACTCTATTTACCGTCTTCGATTTTCCCCGCTGAGGTTCCTTCCTCAACTTCCTTCTTCACATCCTTCACAGCGTCCTTAAACTCGCGAACGCCTTTTCCCAAACCTTTCATGAATTCAGGTATTTTCTTGGCTCCGAAAAAGACGAGGACAAAAAGGCCAATGAGAAGAATTTCCTGGAAACCGACCCCCTGCAAAAACAATAGTGTAGCGTTCATGGCTTTAATCATTAATGAAAGAACAAAATTAGGTCAAAAAATGGTAGGAACAAACCTGCGGTGCCGGGTGGCGAAAAGTGGTGTTTGAGGGTTGAAATCTAAATTTTGGCTCAAAAATGAGGGTTTTCCGAACGCCTGATTGCTCACATATTCCTGAGCCAAATCTGCGGATCCAGCGCGGTCGTGTTCTTGAAAATCTGGAACTTCAGTTCCGACACGCCGTCGTGATTGGAGAATACTTTTCCGATCTCCTGGTTGGTCGATACTTTTTCACCCTTGCGGACAAATACTTCTTTCAGGCCGGCATAAACGGTGAGGTACTCCCCGTGCTTGATAATCACCGTGTTGCCCATGGTCTGGATGAAAGCGACGCGGCTGACCTCTCCCTCAAAGATGCATTTCACCTTTTCGTCTTCCTTCGTTTGTATGTTGACACCATTGTTCTGCAGCACGATCCCTTTCAATACCGGGTGATTTTGTCTGCCGAATTTTTGAGAAACAAATCCTGAAGACACCGGCCATGGAAATTTGTTCTTGTTCTGTTCGAAAGACGAAGACAACGCCAATGCCGCTTCGGAAGATTTACTCGTAGCCCGGGCCGCGCGCTCCATTTCCTCTTTAATGATATCCTCGATGAGTTTGTCTAACTCGGCGATAGCTTTTTTGGTCGCCTCCAGATCTTTCTTCAGCTTTTTCTCTTCCTTCTCGAGCGATCGAACCATCGTGTTCTGTTTCTTTTTGAGGTTCGTGAGATTGTCATTTTCGGACACCTCTTCGGTGAGCAGTTTGTTCTTTTCCGTGCGGCGGCCTTCAATTTCTTTCACCTGTACGCCCAGGCTCTCCTGTACTTTCAAAATTTGCTCAGCCTGCAGCTTGCGCGTGTCAGAGTATTGCTCCATGTATTGGAGGCGCATGATGAGTTGATCGAAAGACTCTGCGGAAAATAAAAATGCGAGGCGGGTAGTACTGTTGCTGGTCTTCTGCGCAGCGACGACCATGGCGGCGTACTCTTTCTTTAACTTGTTGAGGTCATCTTCGAGCGCTTTGATGATGTCGTTGTTTTCGCTGATCTCGCCATCCAGCAGTCCGATTTCTCCTTTGATAGATTGAATCAGATTTTCCTGCTGACTGATCCGCGCTTTCAGGGCGTTGAGTTCACCAACGGAATTCTTTTTCTTGGCGGCAGTCTCGGTGAGGATCTTCTCCGTCTCCTTGATGCGCTCCAGGTTTTTCTGCTTTTCGTTTTGAAGCTGTGATTTTGTTTTTTGGGCAATGGCCGGTATAGAAACGGCTACAATAAAAAGGCACAACCCTATGCATCTACCTGCGCTCATACTTTTTCGGAATGTTGAACGGGAACTTCAGTTCCTTGTCGCCTACTTCCGCCTTGTTGTACTCAAAAATAACGGTTGTATTCAGCAAGCCCCCCAGTGTTTTGTAAAAGAGGTTTATAGTACCATTGTACGGAAACACTTTGCTTCCGACCGGCTGAAAATTTGAATAGTTAATCACCAGCGAGTTGGCGGAATTGGCCTCCTTCATCTCAATCTTTTCAATCTTCATGCTGGCCGAGTTGATGTAATTGACAACGTCGATCGTGCCGGTATGTTGTTTGAGCAGAAAGAAAGAAGGCTCTTGCACGATGTCGTCCTCTTCCTTCCGGGCGATGATGGTATTCCCCAGCATCGCCGCTTGAATCACCTGGTAGTCGATGGGGAAGTTGTATCGCTTCGAAAGCTCAGTATACTCGAACACATAGTATTCCTTATCAACATTGCTCACAATGGTAATGGAATCCTTGTTGATGAGCGCTTTGCCGCCCTGTACGCCAATGACGGAGAAAGTCATCCAGATCACACTGTCTTTGCGGACCCTGATGTTGGCCTTCACTTCACGCTCTTTGTTAGCATCGCGCAGCACCATGCGCGCTTTTCCATGAAAGTATTCGAAATCAATTTCCTCAATGTTCAGCACAGGCTTGGGAGGAGCCTGGACAGCAGCGGGAGGAGGTACAACTTTTTTGCTGCACGCCATCATAAAAAGGCACAGGCAGAGGAGGAGTAACCTGAGATTGCTATTCATATATCTTTCGGTTCACAATTTTCTTGTTCAGAGTTTCGCTGTTAGCATTAAGCCCACGCGCCTTCTCCCACTGCTGAACAGCGCCGTCTACATCACCCAACTGATAGAGGATGTCTCCATAATGTTCGAGGTGTGTAGCATTAGCTTTTCCCGTACTGATTGCCCGCTCTATCGCTTTCCTTGCCTCCTTGAATTTCTCCCGCGAATACAACACCCACGCATACGTGTCTAAGAAGGATGGATTATCCGGGCCATTCTTCACGAGTTGTGCCGCCATCTTCTCGGCTTTCTCCAAATTTGCTTTTCGCAAGGCCAGGAAATAACTGTAGTTGTTCAGAACAGTATTGTTGTTGGGATTGATGGCCAGCGCTTCGTCATAGGCGCGTTCCGACTTATCGTATTCCCTGGTGGCGTTGTAGGCATCGCCCAATGCGCCGTTGATTTCACTCAACACCTGCGGGTTATTGGCAGAAAGTTTTTTTGACTGATCAAGGGCGGCGATGGCTTCGCGATAGCGACGCTTCTGCAGTTGCGCCATGCCGTTGAAGTAGTGAATCATTCCCAGATTCGGGAAGAGTTCGAGTGCCTGGTCGGAATGTTTGAGAACATTATCCCACTGGCCGGCCTGCGCTTCAAGGAACAGCAGATTCTCCCATACTTCAAAGTTCACGTCGCCGAGTTCGATGGCCTTTAGGTATTCCTGTTGTGCCTCACGCGTTTTTCCGGTTGTGAGATATAAGTCACCCCCGACAATATGAACGCTGGCATCATTCGGATTTCCCTTTGCAAGTTTTTGGAAGAGTGACAGCACGAACGCTTCCTTGTCTACGTCAGCCTGATTCAGCGCTCTCTTGTGCGACATCTCCGCATTGTACGTTCCGAGCATGATCAACTTGCTACCCAACTCAACGGCAGGATCATCGAACAATTCCAGCAACAACGGCCGCGCTTTCGTCTCTTGATCACTGTCGCGGTAAAAACCAGCCAGCAGCATCTTGCTGTCTTTCGCATCGGCATTTTCAGCGATGAATTTTTCCAGGTAAGTGATTGCTTCAGGAAGATGGTCTTTCTGCGCAAGAATGTCGGCAAGACCCATGGTGTAGCGCTCTTCGGTTGGGAATGCTTTGACCAATTTGTCACCCTCGGCAAATCCTTCCTTCAGCTTCCCCATTTCCAAATAGAGTTTCATCTTTTGAATCGAGGATGTTTCATTTATGCCCAGCGCATTCTCCGCGCGGTTGTAAGCACGAATGGCGTCTTCAGGTTTGTTAGCGTACTGATAGGCGGCGGCCAATTCAAACAGGTACTCTTCTGTTCCCTTGACTTCGGTAATCATGGTTTCGTAAACCTGCGCGACTTTGTCAAAGCGTGTCATGCTGCTGTAAATGTTCGCAGCCAACAGGTAGAAGTATTTATTCTTTTTCTCCAGGCGAAGCGCCGTCTCGATGCTCAGGGAAGCGCGTACGCGATCTTCCTGCTTGTTGCTTCGAGAGAGTACCTCGGCGATCTTATAATGAACGGTAGCGTTTTCCGGAGTTATTTCGAGGGTGCGTTGGTAGTACAGCAGCGCTTTTGCATAATCCTCCAGGATGAAGAATTTTTCGCCCTCAGTAAAATAGAATTCGGCCTCCCGCAGGCGGATGCCCGAAGCCTGTGCCTCTTCTGATCCTTTTTTCTTCCGTTGAGCGTAGGCACCCGCCGGCAGAAGCATACTCAGAATGAGGAAATAGAAAAGTACCTTTTCTTTGGTCACTGTAATACGTTGAAGTCCCCCAAGCTAAGATCTTGCCAAGGACCCTCAAAAGTAACGAAATTCCCCAACATGCTGTCCTTCAATACGACACCCGACACATTTGTTTCCTTCTGAATAATCGAGTTCTTGATTCGACTGTCGCGGATGGTGGTTTTTTCGCCGACAGATACATGGGGACCGATCACGGAGTTCTCGATAACCGCGCCCGCGCCTACAAAACTGGGAGGAATAATTACCGAATTGGTAATCTTCGCCTGGTCCGAAATCAGCTTCGTACCATTCAAGAATTCCAGGTAGCGTTGATTGGTCTGCACGGTCACGGTTTTGTTGCCGCAGTCAAGCCATTCGGTTACTTGTCCGGTCATCAGCTTGGCTCCCTTCTTCGAAAGGTTCTGGAGCGCGGACGTAAATTGAAATTCTCCCTTGTCTTTGATGTTGTTATCAATGAGGTATTGCATTTCGCGGGCCAGCGCGGCGCCGTCTTTGAAAAAATAAATGCCGATGATGGCGAGGTCTGATACGAATTCAGATGGTTTCTCAACCATTTCAATAATCTCCTTTTTGTCATTCAGCCTCACGACACCAAACTGCGAAGGGTTGTCGACGCGTTGCACCCAGATAATTCCGTCTTGCCCCATGTCAAGTTTAAATTCTGCTTTGAACAGCGTATCAGCAAACGCGACAATTACTTTTCCGGTGAAGAGTTCTTTTGCAAACAGGAGTGCGTGCGAAATGCCAAGCGCCTGGTCCTGGTAATATATTTTTCCCTCGGCGCCGACCTGCCTGGCAATTCCCTTCAAGCTCTCTTCCACTTCTTTCCCGAAACTGGGATGCACGATAAACCCGATGGTCGATATTTTCTCCGGACAAACTTTGGCGATGTCTTCTACCAGTCGGTGCACAATGGGCTTCCCGGCAATCGGCAACAACGGCTTTGGCACTGAAAGGGTGTGCGGACGTAAGCGCTTACCCAGTCCGGCCATGGGAATGATAATGTTCATAGGTGTCTTTTGTTTCTACAATAATTCTGGAAAAGCAAATTAAGGAAAATTCAAGCGCGGGCCGGAAGATGCTCTTTCCTTTCTATTAAAAAAATAACGCCCATAAAAAGCAGGGTAACGCCCACATGAAAGGTTGTCGCCAACCATGGATTGAGAATTGAAACCTGGTTGACGGCGTAGACAATAACGATTGAAGCCAGTATGTAAGCTGCTCCTCTTCCAATCTGGTAGGGAATAGGGTAGAATTTTTGCCCCAACAAGTAACAGGCTATCGCCATTGAAAAATAACACAATAGGGAAGCGTAGCTGCTTCCAAGATATCCCGCTATCGGAATAAGCAAATAATTTGCAGCAATGGTGACCACCACGCCGCCGGCTGCGATGATCGTTCCAAAATATGTCCTGTCGGTGAGTTTAAACCAAGTGGAAAAGTTGTAGTAGATCCCGAGAAACATTCCGGCGAGCAGTAAGATCGGAACAATGAAAAGCCCTTCCCGGAACTCTGGCCCACGCAAAAAGTATTGGAAGATATCCATGTTGATGCTGACACCTACCAGGATAATACAGCACACGATCACGAAGTAGTGATTGACGCGGGAGAACAACGCCGGCGAATCCTTGTCAAGTGCGCTCGAAAAAAAGAAAGGCTCGGCTGCGTAGCGGAAAGCCTGCGTTGCCAGTGTCATCACCACCGAAAATTTGTAACACGCCCCGAAGACACCCAAAGCATGAGCGGAACTTTGGCCTTCATAAAAACCTTCCGGAAGCCATAGGTCCAACGTAGTGCGTGAGAACATTTCGTTGGTCATGCCCGCCAGTCCCGTGATCATCACTGGGTAAGCATAAGTGAACATGACAGGAGTGAGATCCTTGTCATAGGTAGGTCTCCAGCTGACAAGGGATCTGAAAACAAACAGAATGTAAAAGGAGTTTGCAATGACGTTAGCAATCATGACAAAGCTCACACCCAATGCCGGTGTATATGCGTATTTCAAGAAGTAAACATTCAAAGCCACCAAAATGGTCACGTTGATAAGCTTGCCGGCAGCAAACAGCATCGGCTTTTTGAGAAGGCGAAGACGCGCGAAGGGCAATGACACGATCGCGTCGATAAACATGATCGCCGACAACCAATAAATGTAATTTGTTTTTCCCGGAACGCGAGCCAGCTCCGCGATGGGTGATGCCAGCAAAACAAACAACAGTGTTCCGCAGACGCTAATGGCAAGAACTACGGTCTGTGCCAGGTTGAAAACTTTCTTTTCATCGTTCCCGGGTTTGGTCGCAAAGCGAAAGTATGCCGTCTCCATGCCAAAGGTGAAGATCGTATAGACGACCGCTGCGTAAGCAAAGAGCTTGGTGATGACGCCATAATCTTCAGGATTGAATACGGCCGTGTGAAGTGGCACCAACAAGAAATTCAGAAAGCGGGGAACGATGCTACCTAACCCATAGAGGATGGTTTCACCGGCAAGTCGTTTGATTCTTCCCATGTATTGTCCGTTGTTCGTTATCCGTTATCCGTTATCCGTGCCTGTTTTCTAAACTTCACGTGCTCTCGCACCCATGCCTTCGCACTCGGATAACGATTAACGGATAACGCTTCTTTATCGTCCCTTAAAATTAGGTTTTCGTTTTTCAATAAATGCCGAAGTACCTTCTTTAAAATCATCAGACATGGTACAGTCAGCGAAATATTTTGCTTCGGCATTGTAGCCGGAATTTTCAAAATCAAATCCGGCATTGACGCTGCGTATGGCGTGCGCTACTGCTACCGGTCCCTTGCTTAAAATCTTTTCCATGATTTTGCCGGCGAGTTCCATCAGGGCTTGCTTACTTTCAACAACGTGATTGACCAGGCCGAGCGTGAACGCTTCATGAGCGGAAACCAAATCTCCGGTGAGAATAAGTTCAAGCGCTTTTCCCCTTCCTATTAATTGTGTCAGGCGTTGCGTTCCGCCATATCCCGGGATAATTCCCAGATTGACTTCAGGCTGTCCAAATTTGGCGTTCTGAGTTGCAATCCGCAGGTGGCAAGCCATGGCCAATTCACACCCTCCCCCGAGAGCAAAACCATTGACTGCGGCAATAACAGGCTTTGGGCAATCTTCGATTTGCTTGAATAATTGTTGGCCACTTTGCGCAAGCGCAAACGCTTGTTCTTTTGTCAGCGAAGAAAGTTCTTTGATGTCGGCGCCAGCAACAAAAGCTTTTTCTCCCTCGCCGGTAAAGACGATTCCACGAATGGCGTCGTCTTGGTAAGCTTCTTGCATAATTTTGCGAAGCCCGTTCAGAACCCCACCATTTAATGCATTCATCGCCTCTGGCCGTGATATAGTCGCGACCAGAACGCCATTTGTATTATTTGTTGTAATCAAAGATGACATACGAGAATTAATTAACGCACTAATTTATCAAGACCCTGTCACATGAAAGGATTTTTTTTCGGCATTCTACTCTTTCTATTCGCGTGCACCGCGGTAGCACAAACCACTACTACCGCGGGTGCCTGGACCACCGGCTCTAACTGGAGTACCGGAACGGCGCCCAACACCGGCGGATTGTCTGCCAATGTGATCATCAACAAGGCCATGACGTTTAACTCCGGATCGATCACCGGTTGGGGCAGCACCACCATAACGATCACTACCGGAGGATCGCTTACGGTCACCGGAAATCTTGACCTGACCGGTAGCGGTGCAAACATCACCGTGCAGTCTGGTGGTTCCCTGAGTGTATCAGGAAGTACATCCGTTACCAATGGCGCAAGGATTACGATCGCCGGAGGCGCAACGCCCGGGTCAGCCAGCTTTGCAGCCCTCGCCGCGAACAGCGATGGCAAGGTGACGATCAATTCCGGCGCCTCCGTAACCGCTACTTCGTTGACCACATCGAGTAACAATGATGCGATCATCGACAACCAGGGAACGCTTACTATCAACGGAAACGTTTCATCGTCCGGTGTCGTCACAAACTCGGGCACCCTTCAGGTAAACGGAAGTTACACGCAGAATAACTCAGGCAATTCAACGACGAGTTCAGGAACTTTCAACGTGACGGTAAATGCGACGGCGAATGGATTGATACAACTCAATCCGGGAACTTCATCGACCATGACGGTCAACGGCACGCTCACGGTCGATGCCAATCCCTGGATCATCGTGGGCACTAACGTTTCGGCCTGTAACTCGGTGATCACGAACTACGCGAACCTTGTCGTGAAAACGAACCTTGTGCTTACCGGCAGTGGAGATGTGACCGTTAATCAAAACGGAAGGATGGTCGTTTTCGGAAACGTGTCGCGCTCGGGAGGGTCAGGAAATCTCATGACGATCAATTGCGGTGGACAGGTATACGTTCATGGAAACATTAATCTTGGGAGTGGTGGAGGTAACACCGTCGCGAACAACAACGGTGCGGGCTCACCGACGGGAAGTAACGGTTCACCAGTGATAGGACTTTACGTCAATGGAACGGTTACTGCGCAAAACATTACAGGAACTGTCGGAACAAGAAGTCAGCTGCAAACCAACGATCTTCCTTTTTACAATTGGATCGGAAACATTCCCGCGAATCCATTGCCTGTAAAATTGTTATCGTTCGAAATCCGTGAGCAAACCGCAGAGGGCTTATTGTTGGGATGGATAACCGCTATGGAAAAGGATTTTGAATACTTCCTGATTGAGCGAGCCGGAACAGATTTGAATTTCCAATCGATTGGTCAAGTCGAATCGAAAGGCGGATTGGAAGTTACCACCGCATATTCCTTTTTCGATGGTCAGGCTAAAAGCGGAAAAAATTACTATCGACTGAAGAGCGTGAATCTTGACGGTTCGTTTGAATATTCACGTGTGATCGTTGCGGATTGGCAAGGTGAAAATCGCGGCGCAAGTATTTATCCTAATCCTGTTACGAATCGCACCTGCACGATCAGCCTCAACGCAGTAACGACAACGCCTGCCTACCTAAGGATGTTTGATGTTGCCGGCTATGAGATCTTTCAAACGGAGCTACGTTCAACGACCACAGACATCAGTTTCCCTGCTGATCTTCCTGAGGGTGTTTACGTCGCGACGATTACATCGGGTATGGCTAGAAAGGTGATCAGGATCGTGATAAAGTAGATCGTTTCTCCATCTGCCAGGAAGGGACATACCCGTCCCAGTTTGGTTTTTTATTTTCCCAAATCTGGCATTCGTGTGGAGATTTTGCACCCACCATGTTCTGGTCGGGGGAGGGATAATGCGTTTTCCTACAACTTTTAATCTGGATTTAGGCTATTGCGAGTTTCTAAATCCGTTTGCCTATCCGTCTGTTTGCAAAGTCTGGGCCGGTTTCAGGAATCGAGCCTCCAATTTTCTAAATTTGACTAATAAGGGCCATCGGCCACGACCGTTCTTTGCTAGCGCCACACCCATTCGTGGTATACATCTTGATCAACTTCTGGAGGCAAAATGGGTTTCGATCCGTTTTTGCATTCAGAAAAGGCAAAACGCAGTTATGAAAAGGACGGATTATTTGAAGTATTGGTTGGCAAGAGTCACAGCTGTGACTTTCGTGGTGACCATTTCTTCAATGATCACCACCGCGCAAACCAGAACTTTTTCTAACACTACCGGCTTTTGGGACGTGGCTGGAAACTGGACCAATGGTGAAATCGCCGATGATGTTGCCGAAGATGTAGCCTTCAGCAACGGAGCAAACAAGACGGCGACCGTGAGAGCCGGGACCACCTATACTGTGGGAAACATTGACCTTTCAGGGAACGGTGACATTGTGGTTCAGGCCACTGGAATTCTTAATGTTGGAGCTGCCGGCACGCCGAAGGGTATCTCCGCTGTCAACGGCGCCTTAATCCTGGTTCTTGGTAGACTTGAGATCTGGGGTGATCTAAACGTTAAGAACAGCCTTACCTGGAATGTGGGTGACGGAGGTGTTGTAATCATTCATGGTAATGTGATCATGGATCAAAATGCAAGTCTTACTGTCACCGGTGATATACAAATAAACGGGAACTTCACAGCAGGCCAGAACACGAACGTCACCATCAACGCTGGTGGAGAACTTGCTGTTGGCGGCGATATAGTTGTTGGCGGAGGAACGACATCCATGTCGAACAATGGAACATTTAGCGCCAGTAGTTGCACCGGCCCGGCCGGCTTTTGTAACACCGTGATCTTGCCCGTTACGCTGATCTATTTCAGTGGATCATCAGAAAATGGAGAGGTCGTCTTGTCATGGGCCACCGCTACCGAGATCAACTTTGAAAAATTCGTGATCGAGAAAACGCTCGATGCAAAAACGTTCACTGAAATCGGAAGCCTCGCTGGCGCGGGAACAAGCTTCGAGCGAAGAGACTATGTATTTAAGGATCCTTATCCCACATTAGGCAAAGCGTACTATCGACTCAAGACCGTCGATTTTGACGGTTACACAGAATACTTCGGAATGGTAATGGTGGAGGTAAAAGGACAAAAAGGAATTTTTGTTTATCCGAACCCAACGACTAGCGACCAAGTGGGTGTTGAACTGAACTTCGATCCGGGCGCCAATACGCACGTGGTACTTTTAGACCTCTTCGGTCTTCAGCATGGCAAATACCAAATTGTCACACAGTTCCAGCACTACGACTTCGGACAACTGAAGCCAGGCACCTACATCGTCCGTGTGATTTCGGAGGGTGTATTCAGCCAATCCAAGATTGTGATTAAATAGCTTCTGCTTTTAAGAGCTCCGGCAGATGCTTCAGAATGTGGGCTGTCATCTCGGCCAGATCATACTCAGGCTCCCATCCCCAATCCAATCGCGCTGATGAATCATTAATTGACTTGGGCCAGGAATCAGCAATGGCTTGTCTGAAATCCGGATTGTAAGAAATCTCAAATTCGGGAATGTGTTTCTTGATAGACGCGGCAATTTCAGAAGGGCAAAAACTCATACCCGAAACATTGTAGCTGCCGCGTTCATTGATCTTTTCCGAGGGAGCTTCCATCAGATCCAATGTCGCTTTCACTGCGTCGTCCATGTACATCATGGGGAGATAGGTGTCGGGCTTTAGAAAGCATTCAAATTTTTTATCGGTAAGTGCTTTAAAGTAAATATCAACGGCGTAGTCGGTAGTTCCGCCACCGGGCTTTGTCTTGTATCCAATCAACCCTGGATAACGGAGGCTCCGCACGTCAAGTCCTTTGTTCTTGAAGTACCATTCACACCAACGTTCACCCGCCTGCTTGCTGATGCCATAGATCGTGGTTGGATCCATCACGGTATCCTGCGGCGTTTTGATTTTTGGCGTGGTGGGTCCGAACGCCGCGATGGAACTGGGCCAGTATACTTTGTTGACCTTGTACTCGACGGCAGCGTCGAGAACATTGATCAGCCCGTCCATGTTCAGGTGCCAGGCGAGCTTAGGATTTTTTTCTCCGGTGGCGGAGAGAACGGCCGCGAGATGGTAGATCTGCGTAAACTTGTTCTTGGCAATAAATTCTGAAAGGTGGGTTTGCTTCAGTACGTCGAGGATTTCAAAATTACCCTTCGCTAAAATTCCCTGGGGAGCTTTGATGTCGGTGGCCGTGACGTTTTCCTTTCCAAACAAATTCCATAATCCCTGCGTCAGTTCAGATCCTAACTGACCGCCTGCTCCGATGACTAATACTTTTTGCTTCCCCATAAAAATTCTAACTCCGTACTTCGAACTCGGTGGCGAAATTACCAAAATTTACTATTTGGCTATCATCCGTTAGGAATGGTTTTGCATTAACTTAGCGGCCGTGAATTTTGAAGAGTACCTGATCAGCAAAAAGATTGATTCTGCCGCGTTCCAGGCCCATGAACCCACCGTCTGGGAATCCTGGAAAGAAGAGTTTGCGCAACTCCATCCGAACAGTTTTACTGCTCAAAAACTTTATTTGATCAATCCAATCCGTCGCAAGTATCAACTGAAGTTTGTACCACCGATACCTGAAAAGAAAGAACAACCGGCGACACCTATTAAAGAAGAGCAGATCGCATCCGACAGCACACCGGCTAAAACGGAGACTCCTGCAGTAGCAAAACCTGCCATGGCCAAGCCGGTATTTAAGCCTAAGCCGAAAATGAACTAGACAATGTATAAGAAACTCCAACCAGTATTAGAAAAGGAACTGCAGTCGATTCGTGAAGCCGGCCTCTTTAAAAAAGAACGGATCATCACAACACCTCAAGGGGCCGACATCAAGACGGGCGATCAGAAAGAAGTCATCAACTTTTGCGCGAACAATTATTTAGGATTGTCGTCGCACCCGCGTGTGGTGGACGCTGCCAAACGCGCGATCGACACACACGGGTTTGGGATGTCGTCTGTTCGTTTCATCTGTGGAACGCAGGATATTCATAAAGCGCTGGAAAAAAAGATTTCAGAATTTCTGGGAACAGAAGACACGATACTTTACGCCGCCGCTTTTGATGCCAACGGCGGCGTATTCGAACCACTACTCGGTGCGGAAGATGCAATCATTTCAGATGAATTGAATCACGCGTCGATCATTGACGGGGTACGTCTCTGCAAGTCCATGCGCTACCGCTATAAACACAACGACATGGCGGATCTGGAAAAGCAGTTGAACGATGCGCGAAATGCCGGCGCCAAACAAATTATTATTGTTACCGACGGCGCTTTTTCAATGGACGGAACCATCGCGGCGTTGGACAACATCTGCGATCTGGCAGATCGGTTTGAAGCGTTGGTGATGACAGACGAATGTCACTCCACGGGCTTTATCGGAAAAACCGGAAGAGGTGTTCCAGAATACAGGGGAGTGACGGGTCGTGTCGATATTATCACCGGCACCCTTGGCAAGGCCTTGGGCGGAGCATCAGGAGGTTTTACTTCCGGACGCAAGGAGATTGTAGAAATGCTTCGTCAGCGCTCACGCCCATACTTGTTTTCCAATACGCTCGCACCTTCCATCGTTGGTGCTTCGATTGAAGTCTTCGATATGCTCTCGGAGACAACGGCCTTGCGCGACAAGCTGGAGCAGAACACAAAATACTTCCGCGCACAAATGACCGATGCCGGTTTTGACATCAGGCCCGGAGAACATCCAATCGTTCCCATTATGCTGTATGAAGCGCCGCTCGCACAGAAGTTTGCCGAGAAGCTTCTGGACAAAGGCATCTATGTGATTGGATTTTTCTATCCTGTGGTCGCCAAAGGTCAGGCGCGGATTCGCGTTCAGATTTCAGCGGCGCACGACCGGCACCACCTCGATAAAGCCATCAAGGCTTTCACTGAAGTCGGGGAGGAATTGGGCGTGTTGAATTAAGCTAATTTTCGACCAAGAACGAAAAAGCCCATGGTTGCTACCACGGGCTTTTATATTGAGTTTGGTGATACTTATTTTATGCCAAAGTCCTTCTTCCGCTTTTCAACGATCTCTCCCATTTTAGAAGTGTCCTTGGCCATCAATCCACCGAAAGCGGGATCAATGTTGCGAGACGGAAAGAAATAGATGCTTCCCTTTTTTCCTTTGATCTTCAGTTTGTAGAGGTTGAAGAAGGGTACAATCTTTAATGATTTGACTTCCGGCCATTCAAAGCGGGTGTTCCGGTGACCTTCGAGTACTACAATTTTGTTCTTGCCTACAGCCACCCTCCGGATCTTATCGCTGATCAATGAAAAGATGAAGAGTAGCACTAATCCAAGGGTGAAGAAAATGAGCGCGATGAAGAAATTTTTAGCGTTGAACTCACGCTCGAAGATGATCAACCCTCCCACAGACCACTGCACGATAGCAAAGGCGAGGAAAAAGTATTTAGCGAAATAGAACTTAACGGGACTTGCTTCTACCATTTCAAAGACTTCACAATTATTCTCAAGCGAATTTACGATATAAATGTGTGTAATGTTTCCTTCCGATCAACTTTTTACTCTTCCAGCACAACCGGAAAGTCCTGCCCTCGACTGAAGGTGTACGGATACTGCGGCTTGCCCTTAAGCTGACGCGTCATCTCCGGCACCTGATCGTCTATGTATGACTTCAACTCGTAGATTGTAACCTTCCCATCCTTCGGTGCGCCGTCGGCCGCGCCCTGGAGTGCCTTGATCAGCACGTACGTGAACAGACCATGACCGAGTTCCGAAAATTCTGTGGCGAATTGTTCACTGCCTGCCGAAGCCATCACATGGATCCCGGCACTTCGCGACAGCTGAGCGATGGCTTTCTCCTCGCCCGCCCCTCGCGTGGCCAGGAGTTCTACCGATCCACCCGATTGACAGGCGTCCATCACGATCAATTGCTTCAGCGCCTGGATCTGCTTGAGCTTGTCTTGAAGCATGCTGGCTTCAATGGCCTCCTTCTGAAGAGAAGAGGCATCATACAATCTCAGGCTTTCCGTCGGGATGAAGTAGAATTTGTCGTCCACCATACTACCGTGGCCGGCGTAGTAGAAGATGAATACATCCTCCTGGTGAATTTCGGCGCTGAGCTCTTCGAGCTTCTTCAGGATCTTGGGCCGCGTGGCGTCCTCGTCGTAAAGGGTATGAAGCTTGACCTCTTTGAAAAGCTGCGCGCTCTTCTCCATCGCCTGGCCAAACGATTCAGCATCTGGCTTGGCGTAGTTCAGGTTCAGCTTGCTGTTCTTATACTGGTTGATGCCGACGGCCAGGATGTGACAGGTACTGCTTTTCGAAGCATGATCAGAAAAGAGCTCGACAGCTTGTGGATCTGATTCTACATTGTCCTTATTGTTCGCGACGGCCGTAAAGGTGTTCGTACCTCCGATCAGGTCGATGGCTTGCTTATAGGTTGTCGACTGACCTTTGCCCGATGGAAATTTTAGCACAGTCCGGTCGATCTGAATACTCTTTCCGTTGTGCTGCAGTCGCAGGTTCTCCACACCAGCACCGTTGTCAGTGATGCGGACGAAGAGGTCAGCTTTTCCTGTCGCCGTTGCGATGGCCGCTACCTTCACGCTGGGCGGGGGAGAATTTTTCAGCTTGCCCTGAATGCCCTTGGAGTCATCGCTGCCACCGCGGTTTTGAAAAATCTTGGGAAGCAGGTCGGGGCGATAAAAGTCGTTGAAGAACTGATCGACAGCGTAAGTTTTCAAACCGCTCACAAAGTGAATGTACTTGCGCGCGTCGTCTGTGCTGTTAAAGTAGCCTTCCGGATTTTTTACCATCCAGTCTTTTTCACCCAGGTGAATGTGTTCGAAGAACTCTTTGCCGGTGGTGAGATCCCAGAATTTGGTGACGCCGTCCACGCTGTGACTGATCAGCATCTTGTTATCCGGACTGAACAATAACGAAGTTACCTCTGCCTTGTGACCGTCGAAGGTTGAAACCACTTTGGATGTGCCGATATCCCACGCCCTGATCTTGCGATCGGCGCCGGCGGAGTACACCAGTCGTTCATCCGGGCTGAAGATGGCGATGTGCACCGCGCCGGCGTGACCGATAAATTTTTTCGACATCAAACCAGTGCCGACATCCCAAAGCCTTACGCTGCCATCCCAACCGGAGCTGAGCAACATCTTTTGATCGCGACTCAATCGGATAGCGGAGATCACATCCGTGTGTCCCACAAAATTTCTCACCTCTTTGCGCGTGTCAGTTTCCCAAAGTTGAAGGGTATTGTCGAGGCGAGCCGTGAACACGTAAAGGTCAGTGGGATGAAAGAGGATCGAATAGGCCGAATTATTTTCAAGGTCAAAATAGGTAAGAACCTTTCCGGTTTCCATGTCGTGTATTTTCATCGTCGCATCCCAGCTGGAAGAAACAACTTTCGTTTCATCACGACTGAAATGGATATCGAAGATCGGTTCGCGATACGATTGAATCACTTTGAGGGAGTCGCCTGTTTCCAGATTCCACAGCATGATCTTTCCATCGCCGCCGCCCGTCAGTAATTTCTTTCCATCCCTGGACAGGTCGTAACACAGGACAGCCTTCTTGTGGCCCACATATTCCATGATGCCTTTTCCTGTGGCGATGTCCCACCGTTTTACTTTGGTGCCAAACTTACCTTTGATCAAACTCTTGCCGTCTCCGGAGAGCATCAGTGTATTCTTAAACCGGACATACTTGGCGATGTGCGATTCCCAGTAGAAATTTGGATCATAGTTAAGTCCGCCGCGATCGCGCTGATTCAGAAACCCGGTTAAGGTTGTTACTTTTTTATTGTCAGGAATGCTCCAGGTAAAGGCGGTATTGTTGTCGGAGGCGACGAGAAGTTTTTTACCGTCGAGCGTAAAGGAAATCTCGTGAAAGTCGCCCTGCTCTTCTGCCGGAAAGGTACCCGCGACCTGCCCGGATGATTCATCCCACACGACCACATCCTTTTCCGTTGAGCGCGCCAGTTTTTTTCCGTCGGGGCTTATGGCAAACCCCGTAAGGTCTTGCGGACTCTTCTCATACTCCTTCAACATCTTGAAGTCTGTCAGATCAAATTTCCGTACAGGACCGTTGTGGGAAGCGAGGTACATTTTCTTGCTATCACTGCTGAAGGCTACGCGCGTGCCGCATCCGCCGCACCATCCCTCTTCAAACGCGAATTTGTTGGCGTGCTTCCACGTCATCGTTTGGTACAAATCAACCGTGCGGTTGTCCTGCCCGAAGGCGATCCATTTTCCATCAGGGCTGATCGCGATATCGACGCCGCTGCCTAGTCCCTGGTCGGGTGTAACACGGATTTTAGCCAATGCTTTTTGAGATTTGAAATCATAAACAACCGCCGTGTCTCCATAGCCGGTCTGGTTGAATCCCACGTGAACGAAGAATCGCATCTGTGGATCGATAGCGACGTCCGTAATGAAGTCGATGGTTTCGATGCTGACCAATTCTTTGCCCGTTTCGACCGACCAAAGCTTGATGGTTTTGTCGTTGCTGCCGGTGAGAAGTGTTTTTCCATCCGGAGAAAATTCAACGCAAGTGACGGTAGCACCGTGGCCGAGAAAACTTCGGACCTCACGTCCGGTCTGGACTTCCCAAAGCTTGGCTGATTTATCCTTGCTTGCCGTGGCAACGTAGTTGCTGTCCGGGCTAACGGCAACCGCCATCACGGCTAGCTCATGACCTTTTTGAATGACGGTCTCGAGCGATTGCGCCGACAGGCTTATGGAGATACAAAAAATGGGGAGGAGCAGAAGGAGTTTTTTCATAGGGTGTTCTTACCGTAAAGATAAACAACCTGCTACTGCTCTTTCTCTGTTTCAGTCTCTTTTACGGGTGATGGCTCGGCAGCTTCTTGTTCGTCTTCAGGGATGTCTTCCCAGTTGGCGGGTTCTTCATTGTGCAAGTAGTCCATGATTTTGCGTTCCACCTGCTTCAGCTTAAGGGCTCTCAGAAATTTTCCATTCCGCGCGAGGATCAGCCTGCCGGATTCTTCTGAAACCGCCATCACGAGCGTGTCGGTGCTTTCAGACATACCTACTGCCGATCGGTGACGAAGCCCGAAGTTGGGGGGTAGGTTGTCGTTCTCGCTCACAGGAAGTACGCATCGCGCTGCTTTTATCCTCCCTTTATGAACGATTATCGCGCCATCGTGCAGCGGCGAATGCTTGCTGAAAATGGAAAGGATCATTCGCTTCGTCACTGCCGCGTCGACCGTGTCTCCAGTCTCCGCATAAAATCTAAGTTCTGTGTCGCGGGAGAATACGATGAGGGCGCCCGTCTTGGAAGCCCGTAGTGCTTTAGCGGCTTCAATGACCTCGTGAATATCAAAATCATCGTGATATTGATTTCGCCAGGTGGCGAGGGTCTTAAAAATGTTTTCGCGGAACTCGGCACTGCGACCGATCACCAACAGGAACTTTCGAATCTCAGGTTGAAACAGGATGATCATCGCCAGTACACCGACGCCCATGAACTGACCGAGTATGGTGGCCAGCAATTCCATTTGAGCGGCGCGGACAATCAAGTAGACCAGGTACAACGAGAGGATGCCGAGGAAGATGTTCACCGCGATACTACCGCGGATCAGTTTGTACACCTGGTAGAGCAGAATGCTCACCAACGAGATGTCAATCAGATCGACCCAGCTTACCTCGAGGAATCCTATTTTGAACAAAAAAATCATAACCAGACAAATGTAAACCGAGCGGTATGAATTATGAAGGAGGTAGTGGATTTTATTAGGGAAAGTACAAGGTAGGAATGACGAAGTACGAATAAGGTCGACCAGCGTGATGCAAGGCAATTACCTTCTACTTTCCTCGGCGAGTATGGTCGTCAGTTTGATAACTTCTGACGCCGCTTTTACATCGTGAACGCGAAGAATGCTGGCGCCCTTCAACACAGCAATGGTGTTGAGGGATGTTGTTCCGTTCAACGCATCTTCAACCGGTATGCCGAGCGTTCGCCAAATCATTGACTTTCGGGAGAGACCTACCAGCAAGGGCTTCCCAATCATGGTGAAATACTCAAGCTTGTTCAGGAGCTCGAAGTTTTGGTGGAGGTCCTTGGCGAATCCAAATCCCGGATCCAGAATAATGTCTTTCACCCCAGCCGATTGGAGCTTGTGCACTTTCCCATGAAAGTAGTCGGTGATATCCTTGAGGAGGTTCGCATACTCGGTTAGCTTGTTCATCGTCTTGGGCGTGCCGCGCATGTGCATCAACACGTATGGTACCTGCAGGTTTCCGGCGACTTCAAACATATGGGGATCGCCTTCGCCGCCCGTGACATCGTTGATCATACAGGCCCCTTCCTGAATGGCAGCAGCAGCGACTTCGCTTCTGAACGTATCGATGCTTAAGAAAACTTCGGGAAATTTTTGACGAATGCTTTTGATCACGGGTAGTACACGCGATAGCTCATCTTCTGGTGAGATGTCTTCAGCGCCAGGGCGGGTGGAATAACCACCGATGTCAATGAAGGTGGCGCCTTCCTGCAGCATTTTTTCAACGTGCTGAAGAATAAGGTCGATGGACTGATACCGGCCACCATCGTAGAAGCTGTCGGGGGTAACGTTCAGGATGCCCATGATTTTGGGCGTGTGCAGGTCCACGATTCTGCCGTGCAGGTTCAATGTTCTGTTTGTGAAAAAAAAATTACTTTCGACCGTGGATTTCATGAAAGAAGTAGTGGAATTGTCAGTCAAATTAAGAAGTTTGCGGGCTAAAGTTTACTCCCTTGATCGAAAAAACATCCCAGGAATATCAGTCGGTGATGGCCAGCTGCAAGTCGCTCTTCGAAAAGAAAACACGCGACTATGGCACGGCCTGGCGCGTGCTGCGCCTGCCTTCTATTACGGACCAGATTTTCATCAAAGCGCAACGTATTCGGAGCATCCAGGAAAAAGGAATTCAGAAAGTAGATGACCCTATCCGCGACGAATTTATTGGGATCATTAATTACTGTATCATTGCCCTTATCCAAATCAGGTTGGAGCGCTCGGCGAATCTTGAAATGAGCTTTGAGGAACTTGAACCCCTTTACGATCAGGCGGCAAAGGAGACCTTTGAACTTCTTCAAAACAAAAATCACGACTACGGGGAAGCGTGGCGTGATATGCGGGTCACATCCATCACCGATATCATTTTGATGAAACTGCTTCGTGTCAAGCAAATCGAAGACAACCAGGGGAAAACTTTAGTAAGCGAAGGAGTAAAAGCAAACTACCAGGATATGATTAATTATTCGGTGTTTGCCTTAATCAAAAGCAGTTAGTTCACAATTCACCGTTCACGGTTGACAGAACTACCGTGAACTGTGAACTGTGAACTGTTAACTTTGAATGTATGAGAAAATTCATCGATCAGTTTTCAAGATTCTTTGTGGGCGGCCTTTTCATTTTTTCAGGGCTCATCAAGCTCAATGATCCGATCGGAACACAAATCAAGCTTGAAGAATACTTCGAAGTGTTCGCAGAAGATTTCACTTCCTGGTTTATTTACCTCAAGCCAATCGCGCTGGAATTGGGAATGGTGCTCATTGTGTTGGAAGTGGTATTGGGCGTTGCTGTTCTAATCTACTACCGAATGAACCTGACCACGAAGGTGCTGTTGGGCCTGATCATCTTTTTTACTTTCCTGACTTTCTACTCCGCCTACTTTAATAAGGTGACGGACTGCGGCTGCTTTGGCGATGCGATCAAACTTACGCCGTGGGAATCGTTTGGAAAGGATATGATCTTATTTGTATTTGTGCTACACCTCTTTTGGTACCGGAAAAACTATCAGCCCGTGTTGTATTCGAAAGAAGGTTACTCGGTTGTTCTCGCGGTGACGCTGATTTGTCTTTTCCTTGGCATCTATGCCGTGCGCCACCTGCCCTTTATCGATTTCAGAGCGTATCAGATCGGTAATCATATTCCGCAGCAGATGGTGCCGGAGGAGCAACCCGTCTTTGAGTACGTGTTCAAGAATAAAAGTACCGGCGACGAAGTAGCATCAGAGACATATCTGACCGATACGTTGACTTATAAGTATGTCAGCGTTCGGCAAACCAACGCAGACAAGACACGTGCAAAGATCACCGACTACTCTGTGTTCGATGCGGATGGCAATGATCTCACGCAAAGTACGTTTACGGGTGTTAAGCTGCTGTTCATCATTTACGACGTATCCAAAGCATCTACCAAAAACATCGAGGCCATCCGCACCCTGGTGAAATCACTGGACGGCAAAGTGGAGATGATGGTATTGACAGCATCCAGCGCTACGGAGTTTGAAGCGTTTCGTCACGAGCATCAGCTGGCGATCCCTTATTATTTTGCCGACGCGACGGTATTGAAGACGATCGTCCGCGCTAATCCTGGAATTACTTTGTGGGTTGATGGAACAGTAAAAGGAATGTGGCATCACAATGATACACCCAATGCGGCGGAAGTACTTGACTTGGCAAAATCGCTAAATTGAGGTTGAAAAAATTGTCTGCATTCGCTTCAATCTTGCAACCTTTCAATCTTAAAATTTTCCAATCCTTAGCATGAAAGTCTACCTCGTTGGAATGCCCGGATCAGGAAAGAGCACACTCGGTAAACAGCTTGCTCAGGAAATCCTGTTGCCGTTCGTTGACCTCGATGAAGAAATTGAGAAGCACGCGCGGAAGTCCATACCGGAGATATTCAGGGAGAAGGGTGAAGATTATTTCAGGCAGATCGAATCGGAGTTGTTGAACAAGTGGGCGGCGTCTAGTGGCGGATTCATCATGGCTACCGGAGGCGGAGCACCTTGTCACTACAAGGGAATGGAGACCATCAACGCTACCGGCATTAGTATCTATCTAAAGGTGGGCATTGCTGAGCTCTCGAGAAGAATTGAAAAGCCTGGCGACCGGCCGCTGCTCAACACGGCGGACCAAGCCGAGAAAGAAAAACGCCTGCAACAGTTATTGGAGAAGAGAGAAGTGATCTATAATAGCGCGACAATCAAGATATCAGACCCAAGCCTGGAAAAGCTAAAAGCGGAAATGAAACTCAGAATGTAACGCCAATCGTCAGCATTGACGTTAGTGTTTTATTCTTCATATGAACGACGGGTTCTGCGTGATCATTCAATAAATAGGGGCTGTAGTAATTTTCAGATTCCCGTTGAATGAGGGCAAAGTCGAAATAGAACTTTTCAAGACGAACGCCGGCGCCACCACTCAGCGTCACAATTTTGCCTTCAGGCGCATTATTTTTGAAAGGACTGGCCATCTTGTTATAACCGCCGCGCAGTCTGAAAATCTTGTATCTGAATTCAGCGCCGATGCGGTAGTTGATAACCTTGTCAAACGACTGAGCAATCTCTTCATTGTCACCAGAAAATGACATGTCCGTTTCGTCGGAGCTGTATCGCGCTTTCCCAGGATTCGTCATTTCAATGTCTCCGGAGATAAATCCATACTCCGAAATGAAGGCAGCACCCGCGCTCAGCTTCAGCGGCGTGCTCAGGTTATAGGTCGACATGACAACATCGGTAGAAGCTTCTTCATTGTTCAGGTTGATATAACTGTCGCCATCCCAATAGTCGTAGTCGTTCCAATACGATTGCATGGTGGCGTCGTAGCTCTCCGACATCTGATAATATGTTGGCGAGATAAAGGAAACCCCGAACTGGAAAAAATTCACCGGTCGCACAATCACGCCCAATGTTGCATTGATACCTGACCCGCGAATGTCGAGGCGCTCGACTACATTCATGGACTCAATGGTATCCTGGTCGAGATACTCCTCGCTGAAATTCTTTTCACCTTTAAAGCGGAGGGTTGTCAAGCCGATGCCGCCGCCGAAGAAGAGAACGTCTTTGTAGTTGGCTCCATAGGAAAAGCTCCACTGATAGGACGTTCCTTTCGTCTTAATGATTTCTTGCTGATCGGATGCTACGGGGGCGTCCGTGAAGTATCGGTCGTTCGGTCCGGGCGGGTCCAAAATCGATTGAGGACCGATTAGGTAGTTGTAATAGGACAATCCAATAGGATCATTGTAGTGATAGGTATCAAATTGATCAGGTGTATCACCATTAGCTTGTTCCATGAAATAGTCGATGATGGAGGTAGAATTGTTTCTTCCCTGGTATTGCCAGGTTCCATTGAAATCGTTGATGCGCGTCATGCTCAAACCGAATGATCCCCCCAGGAATCCATTATTCTCTTTGGGAAAGTTTAAGACCACACTGAAGCCGGGCACGTTGAAGATTGATTCAGTTCTTTTGGTCACATCTCCATCGAAGTCTGATTCCGTGGAGTAATTCGAAACGGCAGGTGAAAAAGTGACTTCATGACGGTTGTACATTCCTAAGCCGGCCGGGTTAGCAAGTACAGAACTGTAGTCGCCGCCGAGCGCAACCTGGGCGCCGCCGATTGCCTGGATACGGGCGCTTCCACCCAATTGCGTCCGGCTGAAAAGCAAAGCCGATTCAGCATAACTCTGCGCCAAAGCGTGGAAGGGAAGGGACAAAACAATAACCGTCAGGGTGACCCCAATTTTTTTTGCTAACATAAAAGTCGATTTTCTTTTTCTGAGGATGATCAATCTCTGGTTCTACCTCTTGAACCTCCGCTGGAAGATGAACCGCTGGATCCCGATGAACTACTCCGTCCGGCGTCGCTACTGCTCCTTGACGGGGTGTAGGAAGAGCCTGAGCTGGAAGATGAAGACCGATGCGAATCAAACGTTGAACTCGAGCTGCCAAAAGAGCTGCTTGAATTACTTGAACCGGAATTACTCCAGCTACCCCAGCTGCTGCTTGAAGTTCGTGTAGGGCTCGGTGTAGAAGTGGATGACGCCGTTCTCCATGACCGGTTGTAGTATTCCTCTTTCTTTACGCGTTGGACGCTGGTGTAGTCGTTACCGCTGGTGCTTGTAGTAGCGCCAATCCGTCCGCCTGTCGATCCATTATCAGCATCTGATGATCGCACGGTAACGGTCGGGCGGTTTCTGGAACCCGTATAACGCTCATGATCTGTTACCATTGAGCTTCCCCGGGTGCCGCGTCTTCCGTATGCCGTACCCCTGCCTTCGTTTGCAGGGTTTGTAACCACCACTGGAGGATGCGCGCCACCGCCATAATATGAATTGCCAGCGCTGCCGGGATAACGATTATAAGAACTGTAGGAGCCGTAAGAGCCGTATGGATTGTAGGGGCTGTAGTATCCGCCCATGCCAGAACCGTAGCCATAACCATAGTAGCCAGGTGAGCCCCAGCAACTAGAAGTGCTATAGGGATTATACCAGGAACTGGAATATCCATAACCGTAGTACGGGTTATTCCACGAACTCATAGCAGCCGCTCCATAGTACGTCGGGGTGTACCATGAGTTCCCGTACCAGGAATTAAAATTGTTATTCCAGTTGTTCAGGTCATTGGTGGTGGTCTGCTGGTAATTGCTCATGAAGTAGTCCTGGTTGTCGGCAACGGCGGTTTGCGCGTTCGACCGTGAGGTATACTCCGGGTTTACATTCCGGGCCGAGTAGCTATCGGTAGGATTGATATACTCTTCGGTGACGGTATTATTGCTCTTCTTGGTGTCGCGGTTGCTCGCCAACACCGTCGCGGAAGCTTGAGCCCGCTTTGCGTTCAGCGAAACGCGATCCTTGGCGTTAAAATATAGGTCATCGTTTTCCAGTGTCTGGGCCATCGCAGAGACAGTTAGACCCAAGGCCATCAGACTCATCAGCACATTCCTGGTTTTCATATTCGTGAACAGTTTGAAACCTTTAATTTAAAACGGCAATAACTCTCAAAAGTGTTGATAAAGCTACGAATTTTAGCCGGGAATAATTCCCGTAAAAATTATATTTGCCGTCCGTAAGAAATAATAAACAATAATTATACCAGCATGGCCAAAGATTTACCCAGTCGCAAGGAAGATTATTCTCTATGGTACAACGAATTGGTAAAAAAAGCCGACCTGGCTGAGCACTCCGACGTGCGCGGTTGTATGGTAATTAAACCGTATGGGTATTCCATTTGGGAAAAGATGCAGCAGGCTCTGGACAAGATGTTCAAGGACACCGGCCACGTGAACGCCTACTTCCCCCTTTTTGTGCCGAAATCGTATCTGGCCAAAGAAGCGAGCCATGTGGAGGGATTCGCCAAGGAATGTGCCATCGTGACGCATTACCGACTGAAAAATGCGCCGGATGGCAGTGGTGTAATCGTCGATCCGGATGCGCAGCTCGAGGAGGAGCTGATTGTCCGCCCGACTTCTGAAACCATCATCTGGAATACCTATAAAAAATGGATTCAATCCTATCGTGACCTTCCCATCCTGGTTAATCAATGGTGCAATGTGGTGCGCTGGGAAATGCGCACGCGCTTGTTTCTCCGCACTGCGGAATTTCTCTGGCAAGAAGGTCACACGGCCCACGCTACCGCGAACGAAGCCGTGAAAGAAACGCTGCAAATGCTTGATGTATATGCAGAGTTTGCCGAATCCTTTATGGCGTTACCCGTGGTGAAAGGAAAGAAATCGGAAGGCGAGAAGTTTCCAGGAGCGGTCGACACCTATTGTATCGAAGCAATGATGCAGGATGGTAAGGCCCTTCAGGCGGGCACATCGCACTTTCTGGGACAAAATTTTGCGAAGGCATTCGAAGTTCAATTCACAAGCAAAGAAGGTAAGCTGGATTACGTCTGGGGAACTTCCTGGGGCGTGAGCACGCGCCTGATGGGCGCATTGATCATGGCACACTCCGACGACGACGGGCTAGTATTGCCGCCAAAGCTGGCGCCGATTCACGTGGTGATCGTTCCCATCTTCAAAACTGAGGAAGAGCTCGCCAAAATTTCTGTTAAAGCCGAAGAGATTGCCGGCACCCTTCGCAAGCAAGGGTATGCGGTGAAATTCGACAATCGCGATACGCACAAGCCAGGGTTCAAATTCGCTGAATGGGAATTGAAAGGTGTCCCTGTGCGCCTGGCGATCGGACCACGGGATATGGAAAATGG
>Ga0315912_10000416_pt1 | contig 82426 bp, 80 predicted proteins | sample VfabasoilMG_FD_204469 | JGI IMG/M metagenome (GOLD analysis project Ga0315912, IMG submission 204469) | Garden soil microbial communities collected in Santa Monica, California, United States - V. faba soil | ecosystem: Environmental > Terrestrial > Soil > Garden | place: USA: California... | reverse complement strand
CGCGACACGCGCGGATTCATCTCGATGACCAGCAATCGCCCGTCTTTCGGATTCACGGCGAACTGCACGTTTGATCCGCCGGTGTCCACGCCGATCTTGCGCAGCACCGCGATCGACGCGTTGCGCATGCGCTGGTATTCCTTGTCGGTCAGCGTCTGCGCGGGCGCCACGGTGATCGAATCGCCGGTGTGCACGCCCATCGGATCGAAGTTCTCGATGGAGCACACGATGATGCAGTTGTCGTTCCGGTCGCGGACGACTTCCATCTCGAATTCTTTCCAGCCGATCACCGATTCTTCGATGAGGACTTCGGAGGTCGGCGAGGCGTCGAGCCCGCGCTCGACGATCTGTTCGAATTCTTCGCGGTTGTAGGCGATGCCACCGCCCGATCCACCCATGGTGAACGAGGGGCGGATCACGCAGGGGAAACCCACGGTCTGCTGGATCTCGTGTGCCTGGGGCAGCGAGTGCGCCACCGCGGCACGCGGGCACTCGAGCCCGATTTCCTTCATGGCGTTCTTGAAGAGCTCGCGGTCTTCGGCCATGTCGATGGCTTCGCGCGACGCGGCGATGAGTTCCACGCCATGTCGCGCCAGCACGCCTTCGCGCACCAGGTCGAGCGCGGTGTTGAGCGCCGTCTGGCCACCCATGGTGGGCAGCAGCGCATCGGGTTGTTCCTTCTCGATGATGCGCGCCAGCGTGCGCCAGTTGATGGGCTCGATGTAGATCGAGTCGGCCATCTCCGGGTCGGTCATGATGGTGGCCGGATTCGAGTTCACGAGGATGACGCGGTAGCCCTCCTCCCTGAGCGCCTTGCAGGCCTGTGCCCCGGAATAGTCGAACTCGCACGCCTGCCCGATGATGATGGGGCCGGCGCCGATGATCAGGATGCTTTCGATGTCTGTACGTTTTGGCATGAGTCTCTAACTGGTCAGGCGGCTTTGTCCGGCGGCGGTTTCCCGCTGGTGCGGGCCCGGAGCTTCTGTTGCAGGCGCCTCAGCATGAGGTGCACGAAGCGGTCGAACATCGCACCCATTTCCTGCGGGCCGGGACTGGCTTCCGGATGTCCCTGGAAACTGAACGCGGGCTTGTCGATGCGCGCGATGCCCTGCAGCGAACCATCGAACAGCGAACGATGCGTGGCCTTGAGCGTGGACGGCAGGTCGCTTTCGTCGACCGCGAAGCCGTGATTCTGGCTGGTGATGAACACGCGGCCGGTCTCGAGGTCCTGCACCGGGTGGTTCGCACCGTGGTGACCGAACTTCATCTTCATGGTGCGCGCGCCGCTGGCCAGGCCCAGCAGCTGGTGGCCGAGGCAGATACCGAAGGTGGGCAGTTCCGCGACCACGAGCGCGCGGATGGCCTCGACGGCGTAATCGCAGGGTTCCGGATCACCGGGGCCGTTCGACAGGAACACACCATCGGGCTCGAGCGCCAGCACTTCTTCGGCGCTGGTCTGCGCCGGCACCACCGTCATGCGGCAGCCACGGTCGGAGAGCATGCGCAGGATGTTGCGTTTCACGCCGTAGTCGTAGGCCACCACGTGCAGGCGCTGGTGCGCGCGCATGACGGGGCGGTTCTCCGGCTGCCAGAGCGTGCCTTCGTTCCACTGGTAGGCGCGCTTGGTGGTCACCACCTTGGCGAGATCCATGCCCTTGAGGCCCGGGAACTTGGTGGCGAGACGCACCGCGGCCGCGGCGTCGATCTTGTCGCCTGTCATGATGCAGCCCGCCTGGGCGCCCTTCTCGCGCAGGATGCGCGTGAGCTTGCGCGTATCGATGCCGGAGATCGCCACGACCTTGTGGCGCGTCAGGAATTCACGCAGGTCTTCGGACCGGCGCCAGTTGCTCGACAGCGGCGGAACGTCTCTAACTACCAATCCGGCCGCATACGCCGTCGGTGCCTCGAGATCTTCGGGCGTGGTGCCCGTGTTCCCGATGTGTGGATAGGTCAGCGTCACGATCTGCCGTGAGTACGACGGATCGGTGAGAATTTCCTGATAACCGGTCAACGCGGTATTGAAAACGACTTCGCCAGTGGTGTTGCCTTTGGCGCCGATAGACTGGCCGTTGAAGATCGTTCCATCTTCCAAAGCCAGAACCGCGGTTACCGTCACGCGGGTACTCCCCTCGAGCCCTGACCGGCCCGAAAACTGTGTTGATAAGTGATTTCTCTCCGGGCGCGGAGCGTACATGCACAAAGCGGGAGGAGTTCTCGCGAACATCCTCCCGCCCTGCGTTGGACTAACCCGTTTCGGATTAGGCGGCAATTTTACGAAGCGATCCCCGGGGTGTCCATGAAACTTCTTGGCCGGTTCGTAAAAAAACTGGCCTGCTAAGTTCTAACGCCCGGCTTGAAAAAGCCTCTTAACCGCTTGTTTTTAATCCAAGTACGTTGGCCATGCTGTACCGGCCGGGTTTTTGCGTTGCGAGCCAGGTGGCCGCCCGGACCGCCCCGAGCGCAAAGATGGATCGGTCGGTGGCCTCGTGGCCGATGGTCAGCCGCTCCCCGGTCCCGGCAAACAGCACGGTATGGCTGCCCACGATGTCTCCGGCCCGGATGCTGGCGATTCCGATCTCACCCGGACGCCGCGCCGCCTGCCCGGACCGCCCGGTCAGGGTATCGGCATTCGGGTCCAGCCCCCGGGCCCTGGCCGCACTGTCAGCCAGCGCCAATGCCGTCCCCGACGGCGCATCGACCTTGTGCTTGTGGTGCGCCTCGAAGATTTCGATGTCGAAGTCCGGCGGCAAGGCTTCGGCCGCGATGCGCACCAGGGCCTGCGCCACGGCCACTCCGAGCGAAGTATTCGGCGCGACCAGCACCGCGATCTCGCGCGCCGCCGCGGCAATACGCGCCTCGAACTCCGAACCATGACCCGTGGTTCCGATCACGATGGGCACGCGCGCCGCGCGGCACACGTTGAGGACTCGCAGCGACAACTCCGGGCGCGAGAAGTCGATGGCCACTTGCGCGCCACCGAGGTCCGGCGGCAGATCACCGGCCACGTTCACGCCGAGTGATTTCGTACCCGCGATCTCGCCGAGATCGCGGCCCAGCGATTTGCTGCCGGCCGATGCCACCGCGGCGACGATGCGCAGCGGCGCATTGTCGGCGGCGCAGGCGCGCGCGATCGAAGTACCCATGCGCCCCGTGGCGCCTATCAAGGCCGCTTTAGCCATGTGCTCCCCATCTCCGTCTTGCGCGACAGTGTGCCGTAGCGCCGCGACTCATGCGAGACTGCCGGCCATGTTACGAATCGGAATCCTGGGTGCGGCACGGATCGCCCCACGCGGCATCGTCGCTCCTGCCAACGATCTGCTTGGCGCCGAGGTGGTGGCGGTCGCTTCGCGGGAGCTTTCACGGGCACGCGACTTCGCCGCGCAGCACTCCATTCCGCTCGCCCTGGGTAGTTATGCGGAGCTGGTCGCGCGCGACGACATCGACCTGGTCTACGTGCCGTTGCCGCCGTCGGCGCACCTCGAGTGGTGCACGAAGGCGCTGGAAAGCGGCAAACACGTGCTGGTGGAGAAACCCTTCGCCAACAATGCCCAGGATGCCGCGCAGATGGTGGCGACGGCGCGCGCCGCCGAGCGCTACCTGATCGAAGGATTCCACTACCGGTTTCATCCGCTGTTCGAACGGGCATTGACCGAATTGCGCCGGGGCACCATTGGCCGCATCCGCCACATCGAGGCCCTGTTCAACGCCATGCTCCCGGACACACCCGGCGAACTGCGCTACATCGAAGAACTGGGCGGCGGTGCGTTGATGGACCTCGGCTGCTATTGCATGCACTGGATACGCTCGGTGGCCGGCGACGAGCCCACGGTCGTGAGCGCCAGCGCCCGCTGCATTACGCCCGGAGTGGACATCGCCAGCGAGGCCGAGCTCGCCTTCACCAGTGGCCCGACCGCCACGCTCAAGTGCTCCATGCAGCCCGACGACGGCGTGTTGTTCCGTCGCCTGCGCGTCGAAGGTGAAAAGGGCGTGCTCGAAATCGACAACCCGGTGTCGCCGCACGCGGGCTCGACGCTGTCGATCGAATCGGACGCGCCATCGTTGCCGCAGATCGTTTCGGGTGGAGACACCACCTTCCACTACCAGCTGCGCCACGTGATGTCGGTCATCGAGGGGCGCGTCATGCCGCTCACCGGCGGAGACGACGCGCTGAACAACATGCGCGCGCTGGATGCCGTCTACCGCGCCGCCGGCCTCAGGCCGCGCGGACTCGCTGCCTGAGCGACTCGGTTCGCGGCGCCGGGAATGACTGACCAGTTCATCCTCGCGCTCGACCAGGGCACCACCAGCTCACGCTCGCTGCTGTTCGACGCCGCGGGACGCGTGGTCGCGCAGGCGCAGCGGGAGTTCACGCAACACTTTCCGCAGCCCGGATGGGTGGAGCACGACGCCAACGAGATCTGGCGCACCCAGCGCGCCACCATGGTCGATTGCCTCGCGGCCGCGCGCATCACGGCGCGCGAAGTGCTGGCCGTGGGCATCACCAACCAGCGCGAAACCACCGTGCTCTGGGATCGAAAATCCGGCGAGCCCGTGGCGCCCGCCATCGTCTGGCAGGACCGGCGCACCGCGGGTGCCTGCGAGCAGATGCGTGCCGCGGGACTCGAACCCGAGATCTCCGCGCGAACCGGCCTGCTGCTCGATCCGTATTTTTCGGGCACCAAGCTCGGCTGGCTGCTGGACCGGGTGCCGGGCGCGCGCACCCGCGCCGAGCGCGGCGAGCTGGCCTTCGGCACCATCGACAGCTGGCTGCTGTTCAAGCTCACGAATCATCGGCGGCACGTCACCGACGCGACCAATGCCAGCCGTACCCTGCTCTACAACCTGCGGACCGGGGACTGGGACGACCGCCTGCTCGAGCTGCTGCGCGTGCCACGTGCCTGCCTGCCCGACATCGTCGATTCCTGCCTGGACCGGGCTTCCGCCATCGAGGCCGAGTTCGAAGGCGTCAAACTACCGGTGACCGGCATTGCCGGCGACCAGCAGGCCGCGTTGTTCGGACAGGCCTGCACCAGCCCGGGAATGGCGAAGAACACCTACGGCACGGGTTGCTTCGCGCTCTCGCACACGGGATCCGAGCCGCGCGTCTCGCGTCACCGTCTGTTGACCACCGTGGCCTGGCGTCGTGGCGGCTGCCAGTTCGCGCTCGAAGGCGGCGTATTCATGGGGGGCGCCACCGTGCAATGGTTGCGCGACGGATTGGGAATCATCGAGCGTTCCGACCAGGTCGAAGCGCTGGCGACCAGCGTGCCCGACAGCGGCGACGTCTACCTGGTACCCGCGTTCGCCGGACTTGGGGCGCCGCAGTGGGATGCCGCGGCACGCGGCACCATCGTGGGACTGACGCGCGGATCGACACGCGCGCACGTGGCGCGCGCGGCGGTCGAGAGCATCGCCTTCCAGACCGCCGATCTCATCGATGCCATGCAGCAGGACTGCGAGGCGCCGCTGGCGGAGCTGCGGGTCGACGGCGGCGCGGCACGCAACGACCTGCTGCTGCAGTTCCAGGCCGACCTGCTGGGCGTACCGGTTCTCCGTCCCGTGAATACCGAGACCACGGCTTTCGGAGCTGCGGCGTTTGCCGGCCTGGGCATGGGACTGTGGCAATCCCAGGCGGAAGTGGCTTCGCTGTGGAAGCTCGACCGGCGCTTCGAACCGCGCATGTCCCGCGACGTCGTGGCCAGCCGGCGTGCGCGCTGGCTGCAGGCGGTTGAGCGCTCGCGCGCGTGGGCGACGCTGGCTTGAGGGCATCCCGTCTCAAACTGGCTGCCAGTCTCGGCACGGCCCTGCTGGTCGCCGCGGTCATCGGATGGCTGCATCAACGCGCCAGCGGTCCGCACTTCCTCACTTCTTCGCCGGAACAGTTCGCCGCGCAGTTCGCGGCGCCTGCCACTCCCGATTCGGCGGAAACCCGCCGCGAACTCGACGAACTCCTGGCCCTGCAGGCCACGCGCACGGACGAGCAGGTGGCCGCGGCGCGCGCCGATCGCAAGACCCGGGTGGAAAAGTTTTACGCCGCACTGGGCTTCGGAACGGATCCGCCGTCACTGCCGAAGCTGGAGCGGCTCGCCGAACGAGTCGAAGACGACGTGCGCATCTACGTGCGGGCCGCCAAGGACCGCGCGCGGCGCCTGCGCCCCTATGAAATCGAACCGCGTCTCGAGCCCTGCATCGACGACGTACGCGGCGACCTGTCGTTCCCCAGCGGCCACGCGGCCTATGGCTGGTCGATGGCCTATCTTCTCTCCGCGCTGGTGCCGGAGCGCAGCGCCGAATTGCAGGCGCGCGCCGAAGAATTCGCCCGCCAGCGCATGGTGTGCGGCGTGCATTTTCGCAGCGACGTGGAAGCGGGACGGATGGCGGCCCAGCGCCTGGTCGAGGAGATGCGGCGGGATCCGGAATTCCGGATCGAGGAAGCGGCGGCTGCGGCCGAGGTGCGGGCGGCGTTGGGACTGAAGTAGCGGGCTACCGGTCGGATGGCTACCGCTCAGTGGGGTCGCACAGCGACCACAAACATCAGGAAGGCTCGCTCGAAAAGAAGCGCTTCACTCCCTCGAAAAAGCTTTCACCACGCGGCGCGTGCTTGCGGCTGTCTTTCTGCAGGGACTCTTCAAATTTCCGCAGCAGTTCGCGCTGCTCACCCGACAGGTTGACCGGCGTCTCGACCACCACGCGGCAGAAGAGATCACCTCGAGCTCCGCCGCGCACGGGCTTCACGCCCTTGTCTCGCAAACGAAATACCCGCCCGGACTGCGTCTCGGAGGGAATCTTGAGCGAGACCTGGCCGTCGAGCGTCGGCACTTCCACGCTGCCGCCCAGCACCGCGGTTGCGAAGCTCACCGGCACTTCGCAGGACAGATGCTCGCCATCGCGTTCGAAGATTTCGTGCTCGCGCACGTGGACTTCGACGTAGAGATCGCCGGGCGGCCCGCCATTGCGGCCGGACTCGCCCTCGCCTGACAGCCGGATGCGGTCGCCGGTATCCACGCCCGCCGGGATCTTCACGGCGAGACGCTTGGAACGGCGCACCCGGCCCTGGCCGAGGCAGCTGTCGCAGGGATTCTTGATGATGGAGCCCGTGCCACGGCACTTCGGGCAGGGTTGCTGGAGCTGGAAGAAGCCCTGCGAGATGCGCACCTGTCCCACGCCATTGCAGGTCTCGCAGGTCGTGGGCTTGTGACCCTTGGCGGCACCGCTGCCACCGCAGGTATCGCACTCACTGAGCTTGGCGACGTCGATCTCCACCGAATGGCCGAACACGGCCTGGTTCAGATCGATTTCGAGTTCGTACTTGAGATCGGCGCCGCGGAAGACCTGGGAGCGTCCGCCACCCCGACGACCACCGCCGAAGATGTCGCCGAACATCTCGCCGAACATTTCGCCAAACGCGTCGGCACCCGCACCCGAAAAGCCGCCGCGACCCGCGCCCTGGCGCGAGGCATCGATGCCCGCGTGCCCGTGCTGGTCGTAGATAGCCCGCTTGTCGGCCTCGCAGAGGACTTCGTAGGCCTCCTTGGCTTCCTTGAACTTCTCTTCGGCGTCTTTATCACCCGGATTGCGGTCCGGGTGATATTTCATGGCCAAACGACGGTAGGCCTTCTTGACGTCGGCCTCCGTTGCGGTGCGCGGTACATCGAGCACCTTGTAGTAGTCGCGTTTCGACATTCGGTCTCGCCCCCTCCCAGGGACGAATCAGCGTCAGGCCTTCTTCTTGTCCTTCACTTCCTCGAACTCCGCGTCCACCGCATCATCGTTGCCCTTGGATTGCGCGCCCGCGCCGGCACCCGCGCCAGCCTGCGGACCGGCGCCGGCCTCGCCACCGCCCTGCGCGGAAGCCGCCTGCTGCATCAGCGTGCCCGAAGCCTGCAGCAGCGCATCGAACTTCTTGTCGATGGCCGCCTTGTCGTCGCCCTTGAGGACGCTGCGCAGATCCGAAATCGCGGACTCGACCTTGGCGCGCTCGCCGCCGTCGACCTTGTCGCCCAGATCCTTGAGTGTTTTCTCCACGCCGTGCACCAGCTGGTCGGCCTTGTTGCGCGACTCCACCAGCTCGCGGACTTTCTTGTCTTCCTCGGCATGCGCCTCGGCATCCGCGACCATGCGCTTGATCTCGTCCTCGGACAGGCCCGACGACGCCTTGATGATGATCTTCTGTTCCTTGCCCGTGGTCTTCTCTTTCGCGGACACGTGCATGATGCCGTTGGCATCGATGTCGAACGTGACCTCGACCTGCGGCATGCCGCGCGGCTGCGGCGGAATCTCGGTGAGATCGAACTTGCCCAGCGACTTGTTGTCGGCGGCGCGCGTGCGCTCACCCTGAAGCACGTGAATGGTCACGGCCGTCTGGTTGTCCGAAGCCGTCGAGTAGACCTTGGTGGCCTTGGTCGGGATCGTGGTGTTCTTCTCGATGATCTTGTCGACCACCGCGCCCTCGGTCTCGATGCCCAGTGACAGCGGCGTCACGTCGAGCAGCAGCACGTCCTTGACGTCGCCCGCGAGCACGCCGGCCTGGATGGCGGCGCCGACCGCGACCGCTTCGTCAGGATTCACGTCCTTGCGCGGCTCCTTGCCGAAGAACTCCTTCACGTACTTCTGCACCAGCGGCATGCGCGTCTGGCCACCGACGAGGATGACCTCGGCGATGTCCTGCGTGCCGATGCCGGCATCCTTGAGCGCGGTGCGGCAGGGTTCGATGGTCTTCTTGACCAGCTCTTCCACCAGCGACTCGAGCTTGGCGCGGGTCATCTTGATGTTGAGGTGCTTGGGACCGGACGCGTCGGCCGTGATGTACGGCAGGTTCACGTCGGTCTGCTGGCTGGACGACAGCTCGATCTTGGTCTTCTCGGCCGCCTCCTTGAGGCGCTGCACGGCGAGCGGATCCTTGCGCACGTCGACGCCGGATTCCTTGACGAATTCATCCGCCAGGAAATTGATGATGCGGTTGTCGAAGTCTTCGCCACCGAGGAAAGTGTCGCCGTTGGTGGAGAGCACTTCGAACTGGCGCTCGCCATCGATCTCGGCGATCTCGATCACCGACACGTCGAAGGTACCGCCACCGAGGTCGTACACGACGATCTTGCGATCCTTGCCGGACTTGTCGAGGCCATAGGCCAGCGCCGCCGCGGTCGGCTCGTTGATGATGCGCTTGACGTCGAGACCGGCGATGCGACCCGCGTCCTTCGTGGCCTGGCGCTGCGAGTCATTGAAATAGGCCGGCACGGTGATGACGGCTTCGGTGACTTCCTCGCCGAGGAAATCTTCCGCCGTCTTCTTCATCTTCATGAGCACGCGCGCGGACACTTCGGGCGGCGCCATCTTCTTGCCCTGGGCTTCGACCCAGGCGTCGCCGTTGTCGGCCTTCGCGATCTTGTAGGACACCATGTTGATGTCCTTCTGCACCACTTCGTCTTCGAAGCGGCGGCCGATCAGGCGCTTCACCGCGAACAGTGTGTTCTGCGGATTGGTGACGGCCTGGCGCTTGGCGGACTGTCCGACCAGCACCTCGTTGTCCTTGGTAAACGCGACGATGGACGGCGTGGTGCGATCACCCTCGCTGTTCTCGATGACGCGCGGCTTGCCGCTGTCCATGATGGCGACGCAGGAATTGGTGGTTCCCAGATCGATGCCGATTACCTTAGCCATACAAAACTCCACTCATAGTTCATTAGCGTGACCCCTCTTTGGAGGTAGGGGCCTGTTGTTTCAAGGAAGAATTCTTCGAATTGTTCAGTTCTTCCGGGATCAGCTCTTCTGGGCCGACACGACCACGCGGGCCGGGCGCAGCAGCCGCCCATTCAACTGGTAGCCGCGCTGGACCACGGCAATCACCGTGTTCGGCGCCGCATCACTGGGCTGGGCCATCATGGCCTCGTGCAATTCCGGATTGAACGGCTGCCCTTCCGGATTGATCTCTTCGATCTGCGCCTTCTCGAAGGCCTTGGCGAGCAGCCGCAGCGTGGCGCTCTGGCCTTCGACCAGGCTGGCGACATCGGCCTTGCCGGCGTTGGAAATTCCGAGCTCCAGCGAATCCTTCACGCCGATGAGGTCCTGGGCAAATTTCTCCACCGCGTACTGGCGGGCGCTCTCGAGATCCTTGGCACCGCGCTTGCGCACGTTTTCCATGTCCGCGATGGCGCGCAGGTACTGGTCCCAATGATTCTTGGCGCGCTCTTCGGCCGCGATCAGCTCACCCTGGAGCCGTTCCATCTCCACCAGTGCGGTCGCGGTTTCCGGAAGCACCGTGGTTTTTTCGTCCGGACCGGCGGTATGCGTCTCGGCCAGAGGTGAACGTGTCTCCGTCATCAATAGACCTCAATAAAATCAATGATTTGTAAAACCATAGCCAACAGGCTGGCGGCGATGTTGGGCCGCCGCATCGGTAATCAAGGGGCAGACGCCACGGCGTGCGTTTTGAACAGCCGGCGCGCGGCACTTTCCGACGTGCGCTGATATTTCGCATAGGCCCGGCCCGCTGCCTCCCGTGCCCGGCTTCCATCGCCACCGCCGAACCAGGACTCGAGCAACGCACCCAGCGAATAGGCCTCGGGTGCCATGAGACCCGTGGTCGTGATCAGGGGTACCGAGTCCCTGGCCAGCAGGCTCGCGAAATATGATTCGCTCATGCAGGCCAGCACCACGCTGGCATGTGGCCGCGCCGCGATGTTCGAGGACGGCAAGGCAGGCGCGGCAAAGTCCATGAGCCCGTTGTGGCCGATGAAGGCGACGACATGCGCCGCGCCGCCCGCTTCGAATTCCTGGTCGCCGGCGCGCAATGACTCGGCGTGTTCGCCGCGGTTCAGCTCGAGGAAGTGGCGGATCGCATCAGCGATATTCCGGCCGCGCCAGGCTTCCGCAACCAGGTAAACCTGCGTGGACTTGCCGTCTCGCATCACCACGCGGCTGAACATGACCCGTTCGAGCACGCGCGGATCGCGTGCAGGCTCGATGCCTACGGTTTTCCACCCGGGCTGGTTGCGAAACCAGGTGCGCACGCCGTACATCGCGCCCCAGTAGAGATTCGATTTCGGATCGTCGCCGTTTCCGAGGCTGGCCGGCACCGGCACGATGCCCTGGAACTCGTTGTCACAGAGGGCCACGACCACGTGAGCCACCAGCGGCTTGCCGGCGGCCGCATCGGTGTCGAGGCGGCGAATGACTTCATCGAGGGATGCGCCCTGCGCCGAAGCCATCAGGCCGAGCACCCAGGCGTGGCGCCACTGCATGGTGGGTCAGCGCCGGCCCATGACTATCGACAGCCCATTTCTAACGTCGACCAAGAGCTGCGCCGAGAATCTTGGCCGTCACATCGACGATGGGAATGACCCGCTCGTACGCCATGCGCGTCGGGCCGATGACGCCGATGACACCGACCACCTCGTTGTCGGCGATATAGGGCGCGGTGATCACGCTGCAGTCATCCAGGATCCGGAAGCCAGATTCCTGACCGATGAAAATCTGCACGCCGTCAGCGCGCAGGCTGTGGTCGAGCAGATTCAGGATGTCGCGCTTCTCGTTGAATGCCTCGAACAGGCGCCGCAACTTGTCCACCGACGACAGTTCGCCGGCGCCCATGAGATTGGTCTCGCCCGCGATCATGTATTCCATGCGGCTGGCTTCGTCCACCTGGAAAACGCGCTCGGCCACGGAGATCGCATCCTTCATGAGCGCGTTCATGGACTCACGCGCCTCCTGCATCTCGTGCAGGATTTCGCCACGCACCTGCGCCAGCGTCTTGCCGCGGCAGCGCTCGGTCAGGAGGTTCGCGGCGCGGCGCAGTTCATCCGCCGTGTGATAACGCTCGAGATGGATGATGCGGTTCTGCACCTCGCGGTCGTTGAACACGAGGATGACCAGGGCGCGGTTGTCTGACAGCCCGACGAATTCGATCTGGGTGATGGAGGCCTGCTGGGCACGCGGCAGCGTGACGACGCCGGCGAGGCGGGTCACGTTCGACAGCAGCTGCGAGGCTGCCGCCACCAGGGCTTTCGAGTCGTCACGCGAGGCGTCGAGCTGGCGCCGCAGTTCCGCGAACGCGGGATCATCTTCGATGGGCGCCCGCGCCTTCAGCAGCGAATCAACGAAGAATCGATACCCCTTGTCGGTGGGCACCCGTCCCGCCGAGGTATGCGGCGAGCTCACGAATCCCAGTTGTTCCAGGTCCGCGACGATGTTGCGAATGGTGGCCGAGGAAAGTGCGAGCCCGGACTCCCGGGAGAGCGCCCGGGAACCCACGGGTTGCCCGTCGCGTATGTAACTGCCGACCAACACCTTCAGGAGCAGCTGTTCGCGCTCTGACAGTGCCTCGTCGGGATTTTCGTTGACCACGGTGGAGACCGTACTGAGCGACCACCCGCCCGTCAAGGAACCGACCGCCGGCACCATTTCATGAAATTCACTGTGAATCAGTGCATTGGCCGCCTGTGTGGCCCGTGCTACAAAGCAACATGCCTCTCCCGGCGCAAGCTTGCGCGCTCATAGGCCGATTCAGCGACGCGCGCGTTGCCGAATCCGCGATGACCCTGTTGCCGCACCTCAAAAAGCGCGGCATCCGCGTGTATTTGCCCGACGGCGATCCGCTGGACGCTCCCGGCCTCGTGGTCCGCATCCCCGAGGAGCAGATCGCGGAACGCGCCGACCTGGTCATCGCCATCGGCGGTGACGGCACTCTTCTATATGCCGCCCGGCTGGTGGCCCATCGCGGTGTGCCTCTCATCGGCATCAATCGCGGACGCCTGGGATTCCTGACCGACGTCCTGCCGAAAGACATCCTGGATTCCGTGGACGCCGCCATCGACGGCCGTTGCGAGCCCGATGAGCGCTCGCTGCTGGAAGCCCGGTACATTGCCGCCGACGGCACCACGATCACGGCGCTGGCGCTCAATGACGTGGTACTCCAGAAATGGGAAACCGGGCGAATGCTCGATTTCGAAACCTGGATCGACGGCGTCTACGTGAACACGCACGGGGGTGACGGGCTGGTGGTGGCGAGCTCCACCGGGTCCACGGCGTACGCGCTGTCCTGCGGCGGACCCATCGTCGCGCCGCACCTCGATGCGCTGGTGCTCGCGCCCATCAGTCCGCACACGTTGTCCGATAGACCCATCGTGATATCCGGCCGCTCGGTGATCATGGTCAAACTCATCGATCGGCCCGATACGAAAGCGCAGGTCACCTGCGATGGCGTGCCGCTGGCCGCGCTTCAGCCCGGTGACCGGCTCGAAGTTCATCCCACCACTCAGAAGATCACGCTGCTGCACCCGAACCGTTTCGAATACTTCCGCCTGCTGCGCTCCAAGCTTCACTGGGGCCGCGGCAGCTTCAACCCGCCTGGATAATCCATGCTCACGCACCTGCAGATCCGCGATTTCGCCATCATCGATCTCATCGAGCTGGAAGTGCGCGCGGGACTCACCGTCCTCACCGGCGAAACCGGCGCGGGCAAATCCATCGTCGTCGATGCGCTGGCGCTGCTGGCCGGCGGCAAGGGTGGAGCCGAGGTGGTCCGCGCTAATGCCGAACGTGCCGAACTTTCGGCCACGTTCGACATCCGCAAGAGCTCCGAGGCGCTGCGCGAGCTGCTCGCCGAGCAGTCCGTGAAGGCGGACGACGAGCTCACGCTGCGACGGATCATCAGCTCCGATGGCCGCTCGCGCGGCTATCTCAACGATGTCTCCGTGCCGCTCACGCTGCTGCGCGAAGTCGGTAGTTTGATCGTCGACATCCACGGACAGCACGAATTCCAGTCGCTGACGCGCCCCAGTGCGCAGCGCGAACTGCTCGATGACTTCGGCAAGAACCTCGAACTCGCGGGCAGCGTGCGCGAGGCGCACGCCATCTGGATCGCGCTGGTGAATCGCACCGTCGAACTCGAAGGCAAGGCCCGCGACCGCGAGTCCCGCATCGAATTGCTGCGTCACCAGGTGACCGAGCTCAAGGCGCTCGATCTCAAGGACGGCGAAGTGGCGCAGCTAAGCGAGGAGCGCACCCGCCATTCGAATCGCGGCCGGCTGGCCGAGGCCGCGCAGGCCGCCGTGGGACTGTTGTACGACTCCGACCAGGGCAATGCGCATGCCACGGCCTCGCGCGCGCTGGCCGGCATCAAGACACTGTCCAGCGTGGATCCCCGCCTCGCCAAGGTGATCCCGATGGTGGACGAAGCGACCATCCAGATCCGCGAGGCCGCGCGCGAGCTGTCCCGCTACCTCGAAACCCTGGACATCGATCCCGCGCGCCAGGAAGAAGTCGAACGCCGGCTGGCCGCCATCGAAGAACTCAGCCGCAAACATCGCATCAGCTCCGCCGAGCTGGTTGGCCGCGGCGCACAGCTGGAACGCGATCTCTCGGAGCTCGAAAGCGCCGACAGCGATCTCAATGCGCTCAAGAAGCAGCAGGGCGAAGCGCTCGACGCCTATAGAAAGCTGGCCATGCAGCTGTCCGCCTCGCGCCAGACGGCGGCCCGCGCACTTTCCAAGGACATCACCGCCCGCATGCAGACGCTTGGCATGGCCGGCGGACGTTTCCTCATCGACATCAACCAGCCGGGCGGCGAACCCGCGGGCCACGGTCTCGACACCGTCGAATTCCGCGTGACGGCCAACCCAGGCCAGCCGCTGCGTCCATTGGCCAAGGTGGCTTCCGGCGGCGAACTGGCGCGCCTGTCACTCGCGGTCCAGGTGGCCTGCTCGGCCAAAGACCTGCGCTGCATGGTGTTCGACGAAGTGGATTCAGGAGTCGGCGGCGCCGTGGCGGAGATCGTCGGCCGCGAACTCAAGGCGCTGGGATTTTCCGGGCAGGCGATCTGCGTCACTCACCTGCCCCAGGTGGCCAGCCAGGGACATCACCATCTGCGGGTCGCCAAGCTCACGGATGGCAAGACCACGCGCACCACGATCTCGGAACTCACGATGGACGAAAGGGCCGAAGAGCTGGCGCGCATGCTCGGCGGGCTCGAAGTAACCGGCAAGGCGCGCGAGCACGCGCGCGAGATGCTGCAGCTGGCGGCAAATCCGGATCAGAAATCGCGGGGCGGAAAGCGCAAGGCCTGACCCGGCACGGAGGCCGCGGCGGCTCAGCTGTTGCGAGCGCCCTGCTTCTGCACACCCTTGAACGAGGGACACCCGGGCTTGCGGCAGTGGCCATAGAGCGTCATGGCGTGATCCCGCAGTTCGTAGCCCAACCGGCGCGCAATGGCTTCCTGGCGCTCTTCGATGGATTCGTCGATGAACTCTTCGACCCGGCCGCAGTCCAGACACACGATGTGGTCATGGTGCACTCCCTGGTTCAGTTCGAATACGGCCATGCCGTCTTCGAAGTGATGACGGGACACCAGGCCCGCAGCCTGGAACTGCGTGAGCACGCGATACACCGTCGCCAGACCGATGTCCTCGTTGGACTCGATCAAGCGTTTGTAGATGCCTTCGGCGGACATGTGACGGGTCTGGCTGCTCTCGAGAATTTCGAGAATTTTCAGCCTCGGCCCCGTGACCTTGAGCCCCGCCTTGCGCAAGTCCTTGCTTTCCAACACCAGCCTCCTGAAAACCCTTCGGGTATGATGCGCCACCATGAAACGCCTTGCACTATCAATCATTTCGCTTTCCCTGGGCACGCTGCTCACCAGCGGCTGCGTCTACAAGATGAGCATCCAGCAGGGCAATTTCCTCGTCACTGAATCCGTTTCGCAGCTCAAGGAAGGCATGACGCGCAGCCAGGTGCGCTTCCTGCTCGGCACTCCCATGGTGCCGGACGCGTTCGATGAATCGAGGTGGGACTACTACTACTTCCTGAACACCCGCAAATTCGACAAGCCACTCGAACGCCGGCTCACGGTGTACTTCCAGGACGAGCGTGTTCAGCGCATCGAGAACCAGGGCGTTCCCACGCAGTCCGATCTCGACCAGCTCGAGCAGGATCTGAAGCGCGCCATCGAGGCGAACCGCAAGAACATGCGCAAATCGTTCTGGAAGCGCGGCAAGAACGATCAGGCGGAAGAAGCCACAACGACTCCGGACACCACGACTCCGCCGCCGGAGCCTAAGAATTCCGCCGAGGCCGAGGCCCAGAAGCCGCCCGATCCGGTGCCGCCGCCGAATTCCTTGCCCGCGCCCGCCGGGATGCCTTCGGGTCAGCCTTGAGCGGTCGATAGATTTCGATCCGGTCCCCGTCGCGGGGGATCGCGTCGCGGTCGCACAAAGCGCCAAAGATCCCGACGGCACCATCCCAGGGCACTTCCACGGTCGCTGCCGTGGCGCGTGCGGCGTCGAGCGCCATGGCCACCGTCGCGTCGTCCGCCAGCGTCAATACCCAGGACCACTGTCGATCCGGCAACGCATAGCTCACCGTGCAGCGTTTCATGGTCCGGACTAGCTAACGCGCGTGTCGCGCGCACGTTTGACGAAGGCATCGACCAGCGAGGCGGCGGTGTCCTCGAACAGCGGTTCGAACAGCGTGCCCGCCACGCGATTGGCGAATTCGAAGCGCATTTCGAGCTCCACGCGACAACCGAGGTCCCCGAGCGCCGTCAGCGTCCATAACCCTTCGAGCACGCGAAACGGTCCGCTCACGAACTGCATGAGCACGCGGCTGCCGGGTTCCAGCAGATTTCGTGTCGTGAACTCGGTCTTGAGCGGACCGCGCTTGATGTTGAGCGTGGCCACCACCTCGTGGTCGGTGCGCGAAACGATGCGGGCGGCGGTACACCACGGGACGAACTCGGGGTATCGCTCGATGTCGTTGATCAGGTCGTACATTCGCGCCGGCGGCTCGGCGATGAGCGCGGAACGCTTCACTTCACGCATGCCGCAATCATAAACCCCGCACAGGTACAATCCGCTCAATCCATGAGCAAGCCAGACAAGAAGGACGCCCCGCGCCTGATCGCCGAGAACCGCAAGGCGCGTTATGACTATTTCATCGAGGAACGGCTCGAAGCCGGCCTGGTGCTCGAAGGCTGGGAAGTGAAGTCCATGCGCGCCGGCAAGGCGCAGATCGCCGAAGGGTACGTCTACCTCAAGAACGGCGAGGCCTTCCTGTTCGGCGCCCTGGTGACCCCGCTCAACACCACCTCGACGCACGTGACCGCGGATCCGAAACGCACGCGCAAGCTGCTGCTGAGCAAGGCCGAACTATCGCGCCTGGTCGGCAGCGTCGAGCGCAAGGGTTACACGCTTGTGCCCCTCGACCTGCACTGGAAAGATGGGCGCGCGAAACTCGAGGTGGGGCTCGCCAAGGGCAAGAAGCAGCACGACAAGCGGGCCACGGAAAAAGAACGAGACTGGCAACGCGACAAGGCGAGAGTCTTGCGACGTGGCTGAGACCGCGAAACGGGAGTGGTCATGAACAGAAAGAAGTTTGGGACGCTGGCCGCGTTGTGGTGCGCCTGCGTGTGGTCAGTGACCCTGCGGGCCGCGCCGATCCCGGTCGAGGCCTATGGCCACGTGGAAGCGGTCTCCAATGTCACCATCAATCCGGGCGGAACCCGTCTTGCCTGGGCGGCGAACGATGGCAAGGACACGCAGGTCACGGTGTTCGAAATCGCGTCGCGCAAGACTTTGCGCACCTTCCAGGTGGAGCGCGGTTTCAAGGTACGCCGCGTCGATTGGGCCAATGACGACACCCTGTTGTTCGCGATCAGCGCCACGTTGACCTCCACGCGCCGGCGTTGGCCCGGCCGACTCGAATACCTGCAGTGGCTGGCCGCCGACATCGCCACCGGCAAATCGCAGCTGCTGATGACCGAAGGCAACAAGCGCGTGCTCGGTGGCTCGCAGGTGATCCGGCGGCGCATCGCCGGGGATCCGAACCTGCTCGTGATGGCGAGCACCGATTTCGCGGCTCAGGCCCAGGGCACGGAGATCGGCACGCGCCTCGGCGGCAAGCGCCGCGATTCGGGCTACGTGTACAGCGCCTTCTCGATGGACGTCAGCACCGGCAACTCCAAACTACTCGAGAGCGGAACTCCACACACCCAGCAGTGGCTGGCCGACTCCAGGGGCCGGGCCGTGGTGCGCTCGGAGTGGAACCCGGAGCTCCAGCGGTACAGCGTGCTCGCGAAGGACGGCGCCGGGTGGCGCCGGATTCTCGAGAGCAAGGACGGCAACGAGGCCTTCCTGGCCGGACTGAGCGACGACGACTCGGCGGCGCTCGTGGTCACGAACAACGGCGAAGCGCGCACCACCCTGTGGTCGGTGCGCCTCGACGGGTCCGCGGTCACGAAAATCATCGACGACCCGCAACGGGACGTCGAAGACCTGAACTGGGATCCTTTCGATCGCGGCGTGGAAGGCGTGCGTTTCAGCGGCGCGGAACACACCTGGAGCTGGATCGACCCGGCTGCGCAGAAACGTTACGCGGCGCTGGGACGCACGTTCGCGGGCCGCCACGTCGACATCGACAGCCGGTCCGCCGACAACAAGCGCATCATCGTGGAAGTCGAAGGGGCGTCCGCGCCCACGGCCTACTACCTAGTCGACTACGGCGCGAAGAGCGCCGACATCGTGGGCGAACAATATCCGGGACTGGTCGACAAGCCGCAGGGCGAGGTGCGTCGCTTCGAATACGAGGCGCGCGACAAGTACGCACTGTTCGGCTACCTGACGATTCCTCCCGGCGCCGAAGCGAAGAACCTGCCGCTCGTGGTGTTGCCGCACGGCGGACCGGAGTCGGACGACACGCCCTACTTCGACTGGTGGTCGCAATTCCTGGCGTCGCGCGGGTATGCCGTGTTCCGGCCTCAGTTTCGCGGTTCCTCCGGGCTGGGCGACGCGCATCGCCTCGCCGGGCGCGGCCAGTGGGGCCTGCGCATGCAGGACGATGTCACCGACGGCGTGAAGGCGCTGATCGCCCAGAACATCGCCGATCCGAAACGCGTGTGCATCGTCGGCGCGAGTTACGGCGGATACGCCGCACTGGCGGGCGCCGCGTACACCCCCGAGCTCTATGCCTGCGCGGTCAGCGTGGCCGGAGTTTCCGACCTGCCCGAAATGCTGGCCTGGAACGAGAAGATGTCCGGCACCGAATCGGATGGTTTCTTCTACTGGCGCGATTCGATCGGCGACTCGCTGGACTCGCGCATCGCGGAGCGGTCCCCGGCGCGCTCGGCCCGCAATATCCGCGTGCCCATCCTGCTCATGCACGGCACCGACGATTCGGTCGTGCCAATCGCGCAATCCGAGATGATGGCGAATGCGCTGAAGTCCGCCGGCAAGACCTACCAGTTCATTCCGCTGGAAGGCGAGGATCACTGGTTGTCGACCAGCAAAACGCGGGTACACCTGCTCAGTGAAATCGAGAAGTTCCTGGCCGCGAACCTGGGGTCGCCGACTGCGAAGTGAGGCGAAATGCGGCGCCTGGCGCGGTTTTGACGGAACTTGCCACCGGGACCACCGTCCCCATGTATGCTGCGCAGGCTTTTACGGGGGCGACCGGTTTCGACGTGGGTTGCGAACCGTGAGAGGCGTACCGAGGGTGTATGGACCTCGTAAATCCCTATGCAACTCATAGTTGCCAACGACGACAACTACGCTCTAGCTGCCTAGTCGCAGCTGACCCCTGGACCAGCTGGTGCCTATGCCACTGAAACCAGGGTCGCGCTCATAGGATCGCGGTTCCGTGTGCTACGGGCGGAACCGTTAAGAGTCACCGCAGCTGGCTGGACGTCTTCCCTGCTCTTCGGGTAGCGGACAGTAAGAAAATAATGAAGCAGCTACGTACGTAGATCCTCACGTCTAGTGCTTGCGGACGCGGGTTCAATTGATGCGAAGGAACGCAATGGTTGCCTTCACTCGTAAGAGTGAAGTGAATAACGGGGCTCATTCGGTGAACCCTTCCGTCACGAAAGTGACATGGCAACGCCGAGGGGTGGGACGAGGCCAACTCGCCCTGCCCTGTAGAGACTCATGGACTGGCTGAGATGCGCGAGCATCGGAGCCGGCCCCAGGATCCGGATCGGGACAAACGATTCGGATAACACGCCCCGCATCCCACTCACCGCGCAACGGTGAAGGATGAAGGCATAGTCCAGCCCTGCTCGAAAGAGTTGGAACAGCTGTCCCGCCGCCTCCACCAAAAAGTAAAGGCTCTCCGGAGAAATCCGGGGAGCCTTCCTCACGCCTGGGCAGTACGATGCGGAATGAACTCCGCCCTGGTTACACGTTCACTTTCCCTTGAAGCTGCTGCATACATTGCCGGACTGATCGATGGCGAGGGCACCATCACCCTGAGTCGTCTGCACGCCAATGAGAATCGCCGCCTGGTGATCAGCATTGCCAACACGGAGATTCAGTTACTCGAGTACGTCCTTTGTTCTGCTGGCGTCGGCAAGATCACGCGAAAGCGGAAGACATCCGAGGCGCATACCCAGTCCTTCTGCTACTCGGTAACGAGCCAGCAAGCGCTCGCGCTCCTCAAACAGATCACTCCCTTCCTGAAATCGTACAAACGCGGTCGCGCCCTGCTTGCCCTGGACCGCTACCAGGCTCTTACGCCGCGCAATGGCCGATACTCGCGCGCGCAAGTCGCCGAACGCCAGGAATTCGAAAGTACTTTCCTGTCACTGGTCCCCACGGGCAAACCCAGTGGCGTCCGAGACAGCGCGGACGTGGATTACGCGCTCAACCACCAGGCGCGGAACTCGTCGATGTTGATGTGACCGTTGTGGTCCACGTCCGTCTCTTCGAACCCGATGCGCAGGATCGAGTCCGCGATCTGCGGATCCAGCTCGCGCACCAGCGACCTGAATTCGCTGAAGACGATCTGCCCGTCGTGATCCGAATCCGCGCGTGCGAACAGCGCGTCGATCTCAGCCAGTTCTTCCGTCTTGCCGACCATGGGTCCTTCCATCGTAGGTTGTGAGAGAGCCATAGAGTTCCGGACGCCGGTCGCGGAACACGAACCAGTTGTTGCGCAGGTCCGCGATCTGCGCGAGGTCGAACTTCGCCGTGATCACGGCCTCGCTCTCCTCGTCCGCCTCGGCCACCTTGGCGCCGGTCGGGTCGGCGATGAAGCTCGATCCATAAAACCGGATGTAGACGTCATCCGGATTCTGCAGCGCGCGTTCGGTGCCGATGCGATTCGAGACCACCACCGGCGTGAGGTTCGCGGCCGCGTGCCCCTGCTGCGTGCGCTGCCAGTGGTCGCGCGAGTTCACCGGCAAGGCCGGCGGCGGCTCGCTGCCGATGGCGGTCGGGTAGAACAGGATCTCCGCGCCCTGCAGCGCCATGGCGCGCGCGCACTCCGGGAACCATTGATCCCAGCAGATGGCCACGCCAATGCGGGCGAACCTGGTATCGAACACCATGAAGCCGGTGTCGCCGGGGCTGAAGTAGTTCTTCTCCTGGTAGCCCGGACCGTTGGGAATGTGCGCCTTGCGATAGACGCCGAGATTTTTTCCGTCGGCGTCGAGAATGGCGATGGAATTGAAGAACGAATGATTGGCCTTCTCGAAGAAGCTGATCGGCAACACCACGCCGAGCTCGCGCGCCACCGACGCGAAGTGCCTGATGGCGCGATTGTCCGCCACGCTCGTGGCCACGCGCAGGTGGCGCGAATCCTGCTCGATGCAGAAGTATGGCGTCTCGAACAATTCCTGGATCAGGATGATCTGCGCGCCGCGCTTCGCCGCTTCGCGCACCAGCCGCTCGGCGGTCGCGATGTTGCGGTCGATGTCCCAGCCGCAGGCGAACTGCATGGCTGCCACCGTCACCTTGCGCTCGCCGCGCGTCAAATGGGCCGGCTGGCTCATGCGAATACCTTCCCTGGATTCAGGATGCCCTTGGGATCGAGCGCCTGCTTGAGCAGTCGCATCGTGGAAATTTCGGCGGGCGTGCGCGACAAAGGCAGGTAGGCGCGCTTTTCGAGCCCGATGCCATGTTCGGCTGAAACCGAGCCGCCGATTTCGGCGAGCGGGCGATAGACGATGTCCTCGACGCGCTTGCGCGTGGCCGCATCGTCACCCGCCGCAACGACGATGTGCAGGTTGCCATCGGCCATGTGCCCGAAGATGAACGCACGGTCTTCGCCCGCGAAAGCCCGCACCGAGTCGCAGACATTGCCGGCATAGGCCTTCATGTTCTCGATGGGCAGGCTGACGTCGAAGGTGAGCAGCGGCCCGACGTTCTGCACCTGCCACACGTCTTCACGGATGGCCCAGATGGCGCGTCGTTCCGTTTCCGAGTTCGCGATCACCACGTCGCTGACGACGCCGGCCTCGAGTGCCTCGCCCAGCACGGCCTCGAGCCGCGCGCGGTCGGATTCCGGATCACCGCCCAGCGACTCCGCGATGGCGTAGTACGGCGCGCCGCGCGCCAGTGGGGCCGCGTTCTTCGCGGGTGGCGCGGTGTTGTAGTCGTAGTAGTTGCCCCACAGCGCTTCGAAGGCCGCGAGCTGGCCGCCGAGGCCGCCGTCCAGGCGGCCTAACAACTCGACCATGGCATCGAAACTGGGAAGCGCGGCCAGCAGGGTCTCCTGGCTGCGCGTGCGCGAGACCAGGCGCAGTTCGGCGCGGGTCACCACGCCCAGCGTGCCTTCGCTGCCGATGAACAGCTGCTTCAGGTCGTAGCCGGCGTTGTTCTTGAGCATGCGGTTGAGCGAGGTCAGCACCGTGCCATCGGCCAGCACCGCCTCGATGCCGAGCACCAGGTTGCGCATCATCCCGTACCGCAGCACCCGCAAGCCGCCGGCGTTCGTGGAAATGTTGCCGCCCACCGTTGCGCTGTCGCGCGCTCCGAGGTCGAGCGGGAACACCATGCCGTGCTCCTCGGCCTCGCGCTGCACGCGACCCAGCTGCACGCCAGCCTGCGTGCGCAGCGATCGTCCCGGCACGTCGATGCGTTCGATGGCATTCATCGCTTCGAGCGACAGCACGATGTCGCCGTGGCTCGCGTCCGCACCCTGCACCAGGCCGGTGAGCCCACCGTGCGTGACCACCGACTGTCCGCGCGCATGGCAGAGCCGGAGCAGCGCCGATACCTGTTCGGTGCTGCGCGGACGGACCAGGATGTCGGCGTCCACGCGTCCATGAAACAGGGCCTTGCCGCGATCGCGCACGGCCGCGCCCTCGAGCAGGCCCTGCTCGCCGACGATGGCCTTGATATCCGCAATGAGACTGGAGTTCGACATGCGGCGCTAAGGTAGCGCCTCTGGCAGGTCGCCGCCAGAACGACGGCGACCTGCATCGACACGATGCATTTCGCTCAATGCAGTGTCGGACGCTCCTGCGCTTCTTCCTCGTTGGCCGGGAACAGGGCCTGGTCCAGCGCGTGCACGTAGGTTGCGACGTTGACGGTACCCGGCACCAGCACGCGGCCACCAAACAACAGGTTTGGTACCGTGCGCACACCGAAACCGCGCAGGCGCTCTTCGCTGCCGACCAGTGCCGCATCGCCATCGCGGGTTTCGCGGAAGGCCTGCAGAGTCTTGTCGCTCAGCCCGGCGTCCGCGCCGATGTCGGCGAGAACCGCGACATCCGCGATGTCCGCGCCGCGCTCGAAGTACGCGCGAAAGATCGCGGCGGCGACATTGGCATGCCGGCCTTCATTCACCGCGAGCTGGACCAGCCGATGGGCTTCCGAAGTACTCGGCAGCGGCCCCAGCTTCTCGAAATGGAAATCGATGCCGAGTTCGCGACCCGCCTCGGTGAGACTGCGTTCGGCGAAAGGCACGCTGATCCCGGCCGGAAGTCTCTCGGCCAGGTAGTCGTGGAAGGTCCGCGGTGCGGCATTCGCGGCTGGCGAAGCCATGCGGAACGGGTGCCAGCGCAGACGTGTCTCGACGTCGCCCGAGAGACTGCCCAGCGCACGGGTCAGCTGGGCCATCCCCAGCCACGACCAGGGACAGGTGAAGTCGGCGACCAGGTCGATGTCCAGCGTCCGGCGCACGTCAATCAACGGTCGGATGGGTGTGTTCATGCGGCATATGTATGTGCGCCGCGGGCACCTTCAAGCCGATTTTCGATTCCCGGGGAGATTCGCGTAGACCTGTTCGGTGATGCGAATCGCGGTCTCGAGCGCCCGCAGCCCATCCTCTCCTGACACGATTGGCCGACGCTCGTTCCGTATGCACTCGATGAAGGATTCGATTTCGCTTTTCAGGGCGTCACCCTGCTCGAGATTGGCTTCCTCGATGCTCACCGGGAGGTGCCCGGGTTGCGGAACCCCCTCGCGCTTGCGGATCAGCGTCAGAATTTTCTGCTGCAGGTCGAGAGAAATGTACGCCGCATCTTCGAATATTCTCAGTTTGCGTTCCGTCTTCAGGCTGACGCGGCTGGCCGTGGTGTTGGCGACGCAACCATTGGCAAAGCGGATGCGAGCATTGGCGATGTCGATTTCGCCCGAGAACACCGGGCTGCCGATGGCGTCGATGCTCACGATGTCACTGCCGGCCAGTGACTGCACCAGGTCGATGTCGTGGATCATGAGATCCAGTACGACGTTCACGTCGGTGCCGCGCTCCTTGTAGGGCGCGAGCCGCTGGCACTCGATGAATCGCGGCTCGCTGATGTGCGGTTCCGCGGCGAGGATGGCGGCATTGAATCGCTCCAGGTGCCCCACCTGGAGGATGCGCTGGCGCTGCGCGGCCAGCGTTATCAGCTTGCGCGCCTGCTCCGGGGTTTCGGTGATGGGCTTTTCCACCAGCACGTGCGCGCCGGATTCCAGGAAGGCCGCTGCGATCTCGAAGTGAGCCGGCGTCGGCGTTACCACACTGACCGCATCCACCTTGCCGAGCAGTTCGCGATAGTCGGCGACCGCCGCGCCCGCACGGACCTCCGCCGCGACCGCATTGCGCACTTCCTCGCGAGCATCCACGACCGCGACGAGTTCACAACCGTCGACCTGTGCGTACTTCTGTGCGTGAAAACGGCCTAGATAGCCGACCCCGATGACTGCCGCCCTGATTTTGTCCATGCGCTATTATGCGCGCGCTTCCCCGCCCACCGGCGGGGCCACGGGGGCATTGGCGGAATTGTTCAACTGGTTCAGGCGCGCGCGCGACTACTACGTCTCGCAGTCCCGCCCCAAATTCGAAGCGATGACGCTGGGGCTCGCACTGCTGGTCGGGTTGCTGGTGATGCCCGCTCTCATCTACCTCGCGGGTCGCAACACGCTCGAAGCCTACGAACATGGCGGCGTGTTCTCGCTTTACCTCGACTTCTTCAAAGGCCTCGTCGGTCTGCGGCCCAGTTGCTGGATCGTGGTGCTGGGCCCCTACGTTTTCCTCAGTCTGGTCAGGCTGTTCCGCTTGATTCTTCGCAAGCTATAAGTTAAACGGCTCTCCACGAAACGTGAACTCGTTCACGTAATTTCCCGGTTCCGCGAAAAGCGGGGCACAAAATTGTGACGCAATTCGGCGACACTGGTCCCGGGAAGAGCGTCCAGGCCATGCGTTCAGAGGCACGGCCTGGCCTGTTGGCACAGACTGATGGGGAAAAAAGAACAATGAGCGAGTACTTCCTCGCGGACCAGAAGGCCGAAGAGCGTGCGCGTCAGCGCGACCTGCTGCGGAATGAACCGGTAACTCCCGCGCCGAAACAGCAAATGAAGATCAGCTTGTTAGGGGACTTCATGTTCCGGAGCACCGAACCGCCGGGCTGCGATCCGTACAACAGCGTGCAGGGCAAGACACTCCAGGACGCCTGGCGGAACCGCCGCGAGCGCCGCTGATCGAGGTTGATTGGGGCCTCCCCTCGGGGTCGCCCCGGGTTTGCCGGTCCTCGCCGACCGGCGGTCGGAACCAACCCTGCTCCGACCCGCTCGAATCTCCTCATGCGGGCGCAAATCAGGTCTTTGGCCAGTAGACCCACAATACGCCGGCCAGGACCAGCGCCAGTGCCGCATGCGCGGCCAAGCGCCACCCCTTCGCACGCAATTCCCCGTAGAAGCTGGTGACCGCCATCGTCGCCAGGACCACCGACAGGACGCAGGCCGACACCAGCGCTCCGCGTTCGTCGGACAGGCGTTCGGCGTATTCCGGCAGCAGCAGAAAAACCACGCCGGTGAGCAGCAACGCAACTGCGATAGAGACTGTCGAACCCATCACGATTCCAAGGAGAACGACCAGTGGACGCATGGATTCGCCTATGTTTGCGGAGATGACACTTGAGCAGGCCGTCGCGCGGCCTTAGTGTTGATTGTACGGACCGTTCCCACGATCGAGATACGAGTCGCATGAATTCATCGCTTTCCCGCTCCTCCCGCTGGCTTGCCCCCTCGATGGTGGCCGCCCTCCTGGTCCTCACCGGGTCGGCGCAGGTTCCGGCGAATACCCAGCTGCCCGCGGGCTCGATCGTCCCCAGTGAACGGCACCGTTCGGTGGCGCGACGGGTCGGCACCATGCTCGAAGGCATGCACTACAGCCAGTCGAAGCTCGACGACAAGCTTTCGATGACGGTGTTCACCCGCTACCTCGAAAGCATCGATGGCCAGCACACCAGCCTCCTCGCCTCCGACATCGCGGAGTTCGAGCAGTACCGCCTGCGCTTCGACGACATGATCCGCAGCGGCGACGTCGATCCCGCTTTCGCCATTTTCGCGCGCTTCCAGCAGCGCAACCGCGACCGCATCAAGTTCGCGATCGCGCAGCTCGACAAGGAACCCGACTGGACCCTCAACGAAAGTTTCGAGTTCGATCGCGAAAAGGCGCCGTGGGCGGCCTCCCAAGCTGAGCTCGACGAGTTCTGGCGCAAGCGCGTCAAGAACGATGCCCTGTCGCTGCTGCTCACCGGCAAGGCCTGGGATGAGGCGTCCAAGCTCCTGAAGAAGCGCTACGAGACCACGCTCAAGCGCGTGGACCAGGTGAGCGCCGACGACGTGTTCGAATCGCTGATGAACTCGTACGCGCGCGCCTACGACCCGCACTCGAGCTACTTCTCGCCGCGCAGCTCCGAGGAATACCGCATCCAGATGAGCCTCAACTACGACGGCATCGGCGCGTCGCTGCAGCTCGTGGATGACTACGTGACCATCATGAATCTCATCGAGGGTGGCCCGGCCGCCGTCGCGGGAACCCTGTCGGTCAAGGACCGCATCACGGGCGTGGGCCAGGGCAAGGAAGGCCCGGTCACCGACGTGCTCGGCTGGCGCATCGACGACGTGGTGCAGCTCATCCGCGGCCGCGCCGGCACGCAGGTGCGCCTGCAGGTGCTGCCCGCGGGCGCCGCGCCCGGCACGCCGGAAAAAACCCTCGAGTTCACGCGCAACAAGGTTTCGCTCGAAGCGCAGGCCGCGCAGAAAGAACTGCGCACCCTCAAGCGCGGTGACAAGGAAATCCGCGTCGGCATCATCAACGTGCCGGCCTTCTACCAGGACGTGGAAGCGCAGAACGCGGGCGAGAAAGACTTCCGATCGACCACGCGCGACGTGCGTCGCCTCATCAACGAATTGAAGACCGAGAAGATCGACGGCCTGGTGCTCGATCTGCGCGGCAATGGTGGCGGCTACCTGCCCGAAGCCACCGCCCTCACCGGTCTGTTCGTCGACAAGGGACCCGTGGTGCAGCTCAAGGTCACCACCGGCGAACTCGAAGTGCAGGACGATCCGGAACCGGGCGTGGCCTACAACGGCCCGCTGGCGGTACTGGTGGATCGCTTCAGCGCGTCGGCGTCGGAAATCTTCGCCGGCGCCATCCAGGACTACCACCGAGGCGTCGTGCTGGGACAGCGCACCTTTGGCAAGGGTACGGTCCAGAACCTGGTGCCCCTCGATCGCTGGTCGCCGCGCCCGGTCAATGGCCAGCTCACGGTCACCATCGGCAAGTTCTACCGCGTGACCGGCGAGAGCACGCAGCATCGCGGCGTCGAACCCGATGTGACGCTGCCCTCGCAGATCGACATGGACGAATTTGGCGAGAGCGCGCTCGAAGGCGCGTTGCCGTGGGATCGCATTCCCGGTGTGCCGTTCCGCAGCGAAGCCAAGGCGTCGCAGCCCAACATCACCGCGCTGGCCAACGAAGAGAAGGTTCGCGCGGACAAGGATCCCGATTACCGCTGGCTGGTGGCCGATCTCGCCGCGAACGACGCGGTGCGCAAGCAGACTTCGCTTTCGCTGAACCTGCAGCAGCGCAAGGCCGAGCGCGAGCGCATCGACAAGGAGCGCCTGGCGCGTGAGAACGCCCGTCGCGCGGCCCAGGGACTGGCCCCGCTCAAGACCTCCGAAGAACTGGCGGATGCCAAGTTCCCGGACACCGTGCTGGACCAGGCCACCGAGGTCATGACGGACATGGTGACGGGCATCCGCCCCACCCATTCCGCGCCGGCCCGCACTGCCCGGAGTGAGAACACCAAGACCAAGGACTGAAGATTCGCCCAGTCCCCCCGGCACCCCTAAGGCCGGGCTGGTGTTGTAGTTGACTACAACACCGCATCCCCGTAGACTGCCCGCCATTCGCAACCAATGCGGTCGCTGCCGCGTCCTAAGCAGCAACGACCAGGGGATGGGCCATGGAAAACAAACTCCTTCGCGCCGGGGTCTTACTACTCGTCATGACTCTGAGCGCCTGCGCCCGGGACGGCGTGGCAGGCGACTCGGCCAAGAAAACGGACGACAAGGCTGAAGCCGCGATTCCTGTCGAAGTCGCCAGGCCCGTGCGCGGCGAGATGCTCGCGATGTACAGCGGCACCGCGACTCTCGAGGCCGAAGCCGACGCCGAAGTGCTGGCCAAGGTCGGCGGCGAAGTGCGGCGAATCTACGTGGAAGAAGGCGATCGCGTCGCTGCCGGGCAGATCCTGGCGCAACTCGACGATCAACAGCTGAGGCTGCAGGCCGCGCAGACCCGCGCCGCCCTCGCCAAGACCGAGCGCGACTTCAATCGCCAGATCGAACTCAACAAGAAGGGCCTGGTCTCGGCCGGCGCTTTCGAGAGTCTCAAGTACGACCTCGACAACGCCCGCGCCGCCGATGACCTCGCGCAGCTCAACCTCTCGTACAGCGCGATCCGGGCGCCATTCGCCGGCGTGGTCGCGATCCGCCACGTGAAGCTCGGCCAGGAACTCGCCATCAGCGCCAAGGTGTTCCGCGTCACGGATCCCACGCCGCTCAAGGCAAGCGTATTCGTTCCCGAACGAGAGCTGGCGAGACTCAAGCCCGCGCAGACCGCCACCATCAGCATCGACGCCCTCTCCGGCCGCAACTTTCCCGCCGTCGTGAGCCTGGTCGCACCCACGGTCGACGCCGCCACCGCCACGTTCAAGGTGACGCTGGAGGTCAACGATCCCAAGGGTGACCTCAAGCCGGGCATGTTCGCGCGCGTGGGCATCGTGTTCGAGCGGCGGCCGGATGCCCTGAGCATTCCGCGGGTCGCGCTGCTGGACACGGACGGCGCATCGAATGTCTTCGTGGTCGCCGCCGGCAAGGCCGAGCAGCGTGCCATTACCACCGGCCTCTCCAACGCCGGCCGCATCGAAGTGGTGGATGGACTCGAAGGCGCCGAGCAGGTGGTGATCGTCGGGCAAACCGGGCTCAAGGACGGCAACCCGGTACGCGTCGTGAGTCTCGAACAGACTGCCACCGCGAAGCGATAGCCATGAACATCGTGGATTTCGCGATACGCCGGCGAGTGACCATCGCCATGGCGACGGTGGCGATCACCCTGCTGGGATTCATTTCCCTGTCGCGGCTCAAGGTCAACCTGCTGCCCGACCTGTCCTATCCGACACTGACCATCCGCACCGAACTACCCGGCGCCGCGCCCACCGAGGTCGAGAACCTCATTTCTCGCCCGGTGGAAGAAGCCGCCGGCGTGGTGCGCAACGTGCGCTCGGTGCGCTCCGTATCCCGCTCCGGCCAGTCCGACGTGATCGTCGAGTTCACCTGGGGCACGGACATGGATTTCGCGGGCATCGAGGTGCGCGAGCGCCTCGACCTGCTGTGGTTGCCGGTGGAGGCCACGCGCCCACTCTTGCTGCGATTCGATCCCTCCAGCGAGCCAGTGATGCGCGTGGCCTTCGTCGACGAAACCGCGCGCGTGGGCAACGAGGACCGGCTCAAGTTCCTGCGGCGCTTCGCCGATGACCGCATCAAGCCGGAGATCGAATCCGTGGAAGGCTCCGCCGCCGTCAAGGTGAGCGGCGGTTTCGAAGATGAGGTGCAAATCTATGTCGATCAACAACGCCTCGCGCAACTGCGCCTCTCCATCGAGCAGGTGGCCCGCCGCATCGGCGCGGAAAACGTCAACCTCTCCGGCGGCCGTCTGGAACAGGGCACGCAACGTTTCCTGGTACGCACCGTCAACGAGTTCGACACCCTCGAAGACATGGCCAACGCGGTCATCGCCACGCTCGATGGACAGCCGGTCTACCTGAAGGACGTCGCGCGCGTAGAGAGGGGTTACAAGGACCGCACCGCCATCACGCGCCTCAACGGCGAGGAGTGCATCGAACTCGCCATCTACAAGGAAGGCGACGCGAACACCGTGCAGCTGGCGCAGGACATCGCCGCCAAGCTGGAGGCGCTGGGCAAGACCCTGCCCGGCGGCACGAAACTCGTGCCGGTCTACGACCAGTCGAAGTTCATCGCCAGCGCCGTGAGCGACGTGAAGGACGCCGCCATTCTCGGCGGCCTGCTCTCCATACTCGTGCTGTATTTCTTCCTGCGCGATGCCTGGGCCACCATCGTCACCGGCATCGTCATCCCGGTCACCGTGGTCGGCATCTTCGTGATGATGTACGCCTTCGATCTCACGCTGAACGTGATGTCGCTGGGCGGCATCGCGCTGTCGGTGGGCATGCTCATCGACAACTCCGTGGTCATCCTCGAGGCCATCGCGCGCCGCAAGGAAGCGGGACTATCTACCATCGACGCGGCGCGCGAAGGGTCGGCCGAAGTCGCCACGGCGGTGACGGCCTCGACGCTGACCTCGGTGGCGGTGTTCTTCCCGATGGTGTTCGTGAGCGGCATCGCCGGCCAGCTGTTCCGCGACCAGGCGCTCACCGTGAGCTTCGCGCAGCTCATTTCGCTCATGGTGGGCCTCACCCTGGTCCCCATGCTCACCGCCTGGCGGGCGCGACTCGGCGAACAGAAAGAGCTGCCGCCGGATGCCGGCGAGCTGCGGGAAACGGTGGGTGCACTGCGCGGTTACGTCGGCGGGCTCTTCGGGCAGTTGCGCGTAGGTCATCTCGTGCGGCGCGGAACCCTCGCCTGGCCACTGCATTACCTGATCACCTTCGTGACGCGCACCGTGCGCCTGGTGTTTGGCTTGCTGGGCAAGGTGTTCGCGGTACTGCTCTCGCCGGCCGTGTGGATCACGCAGAAAGGTTACAACCTGCTCGATCGCCACTACCCCGCGTTACTCGAATGGGCGCTGGCGAAACGCGCGGCCGTACTGTTCACGGCCTTTGGCCTGCTCGCCGCCACCGCGCTCATCCTCCCCAGCCTGGGCACCGAGTTGATCCCGCAGCTTTCGCAGGGCGAATTCACGGTGAAGATGCGCCTGCCGGCAGGTTCGCCGCTCGAGACCACCGATCGCCAGGTGGGTTACCTGCATGACGCCGCTCGCAAGCTGCCCAACCTGGACAGCGCCTATGCGGTGGCCGGCACTGGCAACCGCCTCGATGCCAACCCGGTGGACTCGGGCGAAAACACCGGCAACCTCGACCTGAGGCTCAAGGCCAAGGGAGCCCGCGAGGAAGAACTCGCCATGCAGCAGCTGCGCGCAGAACTCTCGCAGATACCCGGCGCCCAGTACGAATTCACGCGCCCCTCGTTGCTGACGCTCGCCACGCCGGTGGAGGTGGTTCTCGCCGGCTACGACCTCGAACGGCTCTCGCTCGCGGCCAACGCGGTTCGCGACCGCATGGAGCGCTCGGGCGCGTTTCGCGATATCCGCTCGAGCATCGAAGGCGGACACCCGGAAATCCAGATCATCTTCGACCAGGAGCGCGCCTCGAGGCTGGGCCTCGCGGTACGCGACATTGCCGATCGCGTGGTTTCCAACGTTCGCGGCGACGTCGCGACGCGTTATCGCCTGCAGGAAAAGAAGATCGACGTGCTGGTGCGCAGCGTCGACACGCGCGCGGCCTCCATCGAAGAAGTCAGGAATCTCGTGGTGAATCCGGGCTCGGAACGTCCGGTCCCCCTGTCCGCCGTTGCCGAAGTCCGGCTCGCCACGGGACCTGCTGAAATCCGCCGCGCCAACCAGGAGCGCGTGGCCGTCATCTCCGCCGCGCCGGCGAACGGCGATCTCGGCGCGGCCACGCGCGAAGCGCAGGGCATTCTCGCCGACACCGTGCTGCCGGTCGGCATCCTCGGCAACGTCTCCGGCCAGAGCGAAGAGATGGCGCAGAGTTTCCGGTCGCTGGGCCTGGCCTTCGCGCTGGCGGTGTTCCTGGTCTATCTCGTCATGGCCTCGCAGTTCGAATCGCTGGTGCATCCCTTCGTCATACTCTTCACGATTCCGATGGGACTCATCGGCTCCATCTGGGGCCTGTACATCACCGGCACGACCATCAACTCGGTGGCGCTCATCGGCCTCATCATGCTGGCCGGCATCGTCGTCAACAACGCCATCGTTCTCATCGACGCCATCAACCAGGCGCGCGAACGCGGGCTCGAACGCCTCGACGCCATCAAGCTCGCGGGTCGCACGCGGCTGCGACCCATCCTGATCACCAGCGTCAGCACCATCATCGGGCTGATCCCGATGGCCATCGGCATCGGCGAAGGCGCCGAGATCCGCCGCCCCATGGCCATCACCGTGATCGCCGGCAACCTGGTCGCGACCTTCCTCACTCTCATCGTGATCCCGGTGTTGTACTCGGTGCTGGACCGCAAGGAATACTCTAAGCCCGCGCCCGATCGACTGGTGGTCGCCGCGGGACCGGCTGCGCTAACTACCCCGGCCGCGCCGCCCGCCCCGGCGCACAGCCCGGAGCGCTAGGCCATGGTGCACACCGACTTCGCGCTGCGTCGGCCGGTCACCACGCTCATGGTGTTCGCGGCCGTGGCCGTCATCGGCCTCGTGTCCTCGCGCCTCCTGCCGCTCGAACAGTACCCGGACGTCAGCTTTCCGTTCATGGGCGCGGGCGTGCCCTACCCGGGCTCGACGCCCGAGGAGACCGAGGAGCTGATCACCCGGCCCATCGAGGACGCACTCGCCACGCTGCCGGGCATCGAGGAGATCCGCTCGACGTCCACCGACCAGGACGCGCGCTTCGAGATCCGCTTCGCCTGGGGTACGGACATCAATACCGCCGGCTTCGAGGTGCGCAACAAGCTCGACTCGGTGCGCGCCCAGCTGCCGAAGACCGCGGACCGCATGTGGATGTGGATGGCGTCCACCGCCGATTCGCCCATGCTCACCGTGCGCTTTTCCGCCGAGCAGGACCTGTCTTCGCAATACGACCTGCTCGACCGCTACTTCAAGAAACCCATCGAACGCATCGACGGCGTGGCGCGCGTGGAACTGGCCGGCGTCGAAGCGCGCGAGGTGCGCATCCTCGTCGATCCCGGCCGACTGGCGGCGCATGGCGTGGACGTGCGCCAGCTGGTGCAGCTGCTGGAGAAGAGCAATTTTTCAGTGGGTGCCGGCCAGATCACCGGCTTCGGCGAACGCCTGATGGTGCGTCCCATCGGCGAGTTCCGCTCGCTCGACGAAATCCGCAACCTCACCATCAAGGGCAACGTGCATGTCGGCGACGTGGCCAGCGTCGAGCTCGTGAGTCCGGAGATCCTGCGGCGCCGGCATCTCGACGGACGCCCGGCCGTGGGACTCGACGTTTTCAAGTCGACGCAGGCCAACGTGGTCGAGGTCGTGGACCAGGTGCTGGCCGTCATCGACAAGAACAAGGCGCTGCCGCAGATGCAGGGCATCAGCGTGTTCACCATCGACAACCAGGCCGAGGCCATCCGCACTTCGCTTTCTGATCTCACCGAGGCCGGGCTGATCGGCGCCGCCCTCGCCTTCGGCGTGCTGTTCCTGTTCCTGCGCCACTGGCCGACGACCCTGATCGTGAGCGCCTCGGTTCCGCTGTCGCTGCTGGCCACGCTCGCCGTGATGTATTTCCTCGGGCTCACCATCAACGTGATGTCGATGATGGGCATGATGCTGGCCATCGGCATGCTGGTGGACAACGCCGTCGTGGTCACCGAGAGCGTGTTCCGCCACCGGCAGCTCGATCCCGCGAATCCTCAGGCCGCGACCCTGGCGGGAGTGAAGGAAGTCGGCGTCGCGACGCTGGCCGGCACGGCCACCTGCGTGGTGGTGTTCCTGCCCATCCTCTTTGGTTCGAACAACCAGATTTCGATCTGGCTGACGCACGCGGCCATTCCGATCTGCGTCGCCATGGTGGCGTCGCTGATCATCGCGCAGACGCTGATCCCGATGGCCACGTCGCGATTTGCCGCGCCACCGCCCCTGGACCAGACCAGCTGGATCGCCCGCCTCCAGGAACGCTACACGCGCGCGCTCGACTGGAGCATTCATCATCGAGGCTGGACCTTGTTGGGACTGATCGCGGTGCTGGCCCTCACCGTGGCGCTGCTGGTGCTGTCCTCGAAGTTTCCGGACAAGTTCCTCAAGTTCGACCCCGGCGCCCAGGATGGTGGCAACCAGGTATTCCTCGGCTACAACATCAAGGGCACGCATCCTATCGACCGCATGGAATCCGCGGTGGCGACTATCGAGCGTCACTTCGAAGGCCGGCGCGAGGAACTCGGCATCCGGAGTTTCTACTCGGTGTACGACCAGACCGAGGCCTTCTCGATCATCGTGCTCAAGCCACGCGACCAGGGCGGCCTCAAAATTCAGGACTTCATCACGAAGGCGCAGGACGGCATTCCCGAGATCATCATCGGCAAACCCAGTTTCAAGTGGGATGACGCCAACTCGATGGGCGGCCAGCGCTTCAGCCTGCAGCTCACCGGCGAATCCACCGAGAAGCTCGCGGTGCTGGGTGACGAAGTGGCGCGGGTCATGTCCAGCGTCACGGGACTGGAGTCCGTGCGCTCCGAAGCGCGCGAAGGCGATGAAGAAGTGCAGATCGTCGTGAACCGCCAGCGCGCAGCGGCGCTCGGGCTCACCGCCAGCGACGTGGCCCAGGCCGTGGCTGCCGGCATGCGCGGCGACCGGCTGCGGGAATTCCGCGGCACCGAGCGCGAACTCACGCTGCGCCTCGCGTTCCGCGAGTCCGATCGCCAGAGCATCGAGAACCTGGCCGAGTTCCCCATCTACCTGCCGAGCGGCACGCGCGTACCACTGTCCGCCGTCGCGGATTTCCGCATCGCCAAGGGTCCGCGTGCCATCGAGCGTCTGGACCGCCTCACCTCCGTGGTCATCACGGGCAACGTGAAGAAGGACGCGACCCTCGAAGGCGTGGGCAAGGAAGTCGAAGCGCTGATGAAGAACTACCAGTTGCCGCCAGGCTACTCGTGGAAGCTCGGCAAGGGATTCGACCAGCAGGACGAGAACACCGCCACCATGATGTTCAACCTGCTGCTTGCGATCGCCATGATCTACCTGGTCATGGCGGCCGTGTTCGAGAGCACGGTCTACCCGATGTCCATCATCACCTCGATTTTCATGGCCATCGTCGGCGTGATCTGGCTGCTGTTCCTGACCCGCACCACGGTGACGCTCATGGCCTTCATCGGCGTGCAGATCCTGATCGGCGTGGTGGTGAACATCGGCATCGTGCTGGTGGCCCACATCAACGAGCTGCGCAGCGGCGGCATGGAGCGCATGGCGGCCATCGTGCAGGCCGGACGCGATCGACTGCGGCCCATCCTCATGACCACGCTCACGGCCTCGCTCGGGTTGCTGCCGCTGGCCGCGGGCGACGCCTCGCTGGCGGTGGGCGGTGGCGGGCCGTCCTATGCGCCGATGGCGCGTTCCATCATGGGCGGCCTGCTGGCCGGTGCCGTGATGTCGCTGTTCGTGGTGCCCGCGTTCTACGTCTGGATCGACAATGGAGCCGAGCGCGTCAAGCGCTTCATGCGCCGCACGCGCGTCGGCAGCACTCCGCTTCCCGCCGTCAGCGCAGCAGGACCTTGAAGAGATCCCAGGTGTCTTCGGCGAGCACGTTGGGTAGTTTGGCGGAGGTCACGCCCTGCGAGCCGTGGGTGATGACGTCACCCTGCGAAACCGCGCAGGACTCGGGGATGGGAACCGTCTCGAAGTCGCCCAGGTAGGCGGCCGTGGCACGCAGGCGCTCGCTGCGCTGCGCGACCTCCTGCGTGAGGCCCGCGCGCTGCTTGAGCAGGTTCCGCGCCTTCACGATGTCGCTCATGATGGAAATGCAGGCGGCGAGATCGCCGTAGTACTCGCCGGCCTCGCGTCGCGCCATCGCGGCGCGCGCCGCTCCGACCAGGTTGGTGCGCGCCAGTCTCAGGCACAGGACTTCCGCGCAGGCGATGGCGGCGATGTTGATGGCGCGCCTGGACTCCACCGACAGCCCGGGGAATTCCCCGGCACCGGCCTTTTCGATCTGTTCGCAGCGCGCGCGGGCGCCGTGCAGGTCGCGTTCCGCGGACTCGAGCGCGGCCGCGAACGCCGGCCGTTGTGCTTGCACCTTCGGCCGCTGCCAGCGGTGCCACCACTTGTCGAGCCTGGCGAGGCGCGCGTCGAAGGCCGTGAGCGCCTGGCGCGCGGCGACAATCTGCGACTCGGCGGCGCGCAGCGCCTGCTCACTGTCGCGACGCAGCTGGAATTGTTTGCGGTTGCCTTCGAGCGCGAAGGCCTTGCGCTCGCGCTCTTCCTGTTTTCCGGAGAGGTCGTTGACCAGCAGCGAGATGATTTCGCGTCCGTCCGACCACAAGGCGCGCAGGTGATAGAACACCAGCGTGGAGAGCCCGGTGTCGGCCGACTCGAGCCGCTGCTCGAGCGCCTGGAACATTTCCTGGACTCGCTGGGTGGCCGCTTCCTGCTGCTTCAGTCGGTCGCGCAGCCTCTGCGTTTCCTGGCCCAGTTCTTCGTGCTGCTTGCGAAGTTCCGCGCGCGCACGGAACAACTCGACGACGCGACCGTCTTCAGGTGCGTCCTTGGCCGCGGAATTGCTGTTGCCGAACAAGCCGAAAGGCTTCAGCGCTTTCATATACCCCGTGCGCGCAGCCCGGGGTGTTACACACGAAACCCGTGGCCGCGATCGATGCAGTACTCCAGCCACTTATTTAGCATCGTATTCCGGGCCCAACGCTGATCCAGTTCACGCTCCGCCAGCCCGCGCAGGCGCCGCAACGCCTCGTGGCCGTGCTGCGATGCCCATTCCTGGGCCTCCACCAGCCGGGCATCGTGGTAGATGCGCACGCGCATGTCCGGGTAGGTGCTGATCTCCTCGCCTTCGACGAAAAGATAGGTCAGGTCGAAACTGGTGGTGTATGGGGATCGTTCGGTGACGCTGAGACGCAAATCACAGTCGTCCGCCACGCGGGACACCCGCGTATCGGCCAGCTGGCGCAGATCCCCGGCCAGCGCGCCGAGGCGCAGGTAGTTGCTTTCGTACAGCGACATGAGCGCGACGAAGCTGCCGGGCTGGGAGCGCCAGGAAACGACGTTGAGTGCGTCATTCAACATGTGACCGAATATAGCGGACCAAGACGATGATTCAAGACGCAAAACTCAAGCCAATCCGGCGTGACGCAGTTCGCGAGAGCTATTTTTTTTCTTCGAACTGAAAAACTTCGTCGAGCGTGGCACCGAGCGCCAGCGAGAGCTTGAACGCCAGCTCGAGAGACGGCGCGTATTTCTGCGCCTCGAGCGCGATGATGGTCTGCCGCGTCACGCCGCACGCGGAGCCGAGCTGCTCCTGCGTGACGCCGCGCGCGGCGCGCAGCACTCGTATTCGATTGCTGATCGCGATGTCGCTCATCGGCGCGCGAGCGCGTATCGCGCCACCAGCACCACGTGCTCGACAAAATTCCTGAAGATCAAGAGGCCGACGAGCAGATTCGCAAGCACCAATGGCTCGAGCCACCACGCGAGCAGCTCACGTGGCATGACGACCAGCAGCACGACGCCGTTGACCACCGCGAGGGCCAGCGCCAGGTCGCCCGCCTGATCGGCGCCATATCTCATGCGCAGATCGCGCTCGTCCTCGCCCACCGGACCCGCGCCGCGCGCGAGCACCCGCGCACACACGCCCCAGGCGATTCCGAGCACGACGAGCAGGCTGATCAGGTTGCGACCCGGCAATTCACCAATTCGTTCCGGGACTGGGTCGACGTGTGACAGCAGCCAGAGGAACTTGCCGAAGGTCAGCAGGATGAGCGCGGTGACCAGCAACCCCACCCAGCCACGCCGTTCCGACAGCGACCAGTCCTCAGGGAAAACCTCGCCGGGTTTCGTCGCCAGCCACGTGATGGCCGCGGCCATGGCCAGCACGAACACCGAGGCGCCTGTCGCACCGATGTCCACGCCCAGCCAGCGGTCGGCTGGGCCGAAAAGAGCTGCGAGAGCGGCGATGGCTGCGACGGCCATCAACACCCGCCATAGACGTCCTGCGGTCCACATAGAGAAGTGCCTCCTGATGTAATGTAAACATTACATGTGGCTCTCCTCGATGTAAAGTATTTTTTACTTCTTGTTCGGGTTGCCGCGCAGGAAGGGGCACAGGGACAAATCGACGTTTCCGCCCGACAGCACGATGCCCACGCGATTTCCGGGCGCGCCGATCTTTCCAGCCAGCAGCGCTGCGACGGGAACCGCGGACGAAGGTTCGATGAGCAGCTTGAGGTCATCCAGGACCACGCGCATGGCGGCCACGATTTCGGCCTCGCTCACGGTGACCACGTCGTCGACGTGAGACCTGAGCAGCGCGAAATTGCGTTCGCCGATCGAGCCGCGCAAGCCGTCCGCGATGGTCTGCGGGGCATTCACCGCCTGGCGCAGACCCGTGCGGAATGAACGGAATGCATCGTCGGCCTCGGCAGGTTCGGCGCCGATGACGCGAATCCCCGGCAACATGGCCTTGGCGGCCAGCGCGGTTCCGCCGATCAGTCCGCCTCCGCCGACCGGAGTACTGATGACATCGAGTTCCTGCACTTCGGAGATCAACTCCAGCGCGGCCGTCCCCTGCCCCGCGATGATTTCCTCGTCGTCGAAAGGATGGACCAGCAACGCCGGTTCGATCTCCAGGATTTCCGCCAGTCGCTTCTCGCGCGCGGGCAGGCCCGGAGCGCAGAACTCGATGCGCGCGCCGGCCGCCTCGATGGCGGCGATCTTCGAGCGCGCCGAATCGCGCGGAATGATCACGACGGCACGCATGCCCAGGGAGCGCGCGGCCAACGCCAGCGCATTGCCATGGTTGCCCGAGGAATGCGTGATCACCTGCGGTGTGCGTTTCGCATCGAGTTGCAGCAGCACGTTCATCGCGCCGCGATACTTGAAGGCACCGCCGGTCTGCAGGTTCTCGCATTTGAACCAGACCGCACGCCCGCAACGCGCATCGAAGGCCGGCGAACGCATCACCGGCGTGCGCACCACGTGGGGCGCGAGCCGCGCCGCGGCGGCCACGACGTCACTGAATTCGGGAACGCGCGCGCTCACCGGCTGTACGGCGGCGCGAACAGGTGTTGCCGGTAGTAGGCCAGCTCGCGGATGGATTCCTGGATGTCCGCCAGGGCCTTGTGTTCACCCTGCTTGAGGAATCCGCCCATGATTCCCGGCGCCCAGCGTCGCGCCAGTTCCTTGAGCGTGCTGACATCGAGATTGCGATAGTGGAAGAACTTCTCGAGCGTGGGCATCTGCCGCGCGAGGAAGCGTCGATCCTGGCAGATGCTGTTGCCGCACATCGGCGAGGAGTTCGGTTCCACCAGCGCCCTCAGGAACTCCATGGTGCGGTTTTCGGCCATCGCCATCGTCCACTTGCTGTCGCGAACCCGTTGAATGAGCCCGGATGCACCGTGGGTGCGCTTGTTCCAGTCGTCCATGGCGTCCAGCACGCTGTCGGGCTGGTGAATCGCAATCACCGGCCCCTCGGCGACGACGTCGAGATGGGCGGTAGTGACGATGGTGGCCATCTCGATGATCACGTCGGTCTCGGGCTTCAGCCCGGTCATCTCGAGATCTATCCAGACGAGATAGTCGCTGCTCGGCATAAGGATTGACGCGATACTACACGAATGACTTCTCAGCGCACCGCCGAAGCATTCGATGCAGAGGTGACGGCCTCCTTCGGCCGGCACCTGCTGGTTCGCGATGCCGGCGGGCTGGAATTCAAGGCGCGGCCTTCGGGACGCAAGCTGGGCGTGGTCTGCGGCGATCGCGTCCGGTGTGAGCGCGATCGTGATGAAGTGCTGATCGTCGAGGTGCTGCCGCGTCGTACGGTCCTGGCGCGCGCCAACCTGCGCGGCATGGACGAACCGGTGGTGGCGAACATCCGCCAGCTGGTGGTGGTCGTGGCACCCCTTCCGAAGCCCGACTTCTTCATCGTGGACCGGTACCTGTGCGCCGCGACGGCGGCAGGCATCGCGGGCGCCATCGCGGTCAACAAGGCGGATCTCGAGAGCAGCCGGATCGAACGCGAAGAGCTCGACGCCTACGAGCGCGCGGGTTACGCGCACGTGGTGTGCTCGGCGAAGTCCGGTGATGGGCTCGGACAACTCGAAGGCCTGCTGGCGAACTCCGTGAGTGTGCTGGTCGGGCAATCCGGCGTGGGCAAGTCCTCGCTGGTGCGCGCACTGCTGCCGGAGGCGCAGGTGCAGACCGGCGAGCTCATGCGCGAAGAAGAAGGCCGGCACACGACCACCGCGTCGCGCGCCTATCCACTGCGCGGTGGCGGCACGCTCATCGATTCACCGGGCGTGCGCGATTTCGCGCCGGCCATCGATCGGCTGGACGCGAGGACGCTGGGATTTCCCGAGGTGGACCGCCTGGCCGCCGGATGCCGCTTCCAGGATTGCCGGCACATGCAGGAGCCGGCCTGCGCGGTCATCGCGGCGGTCGACGCCGGCGGGATGCTGGCGCGCCGCTACGAAAGCTACCGGCGCCTGCGCCGGTTGCATGCGGACCTCGTGGAAGCCCGCGGACCGGGCGCGCGCAAGCGCTAGACCGAATGCCGGCCCGCCAGCGCGTGGGCCAGGGTCCCGCCGTCGACGTATTCGAGCTCGCCACCGATCGGCACGCCGTGCGCGATACGGCTCGCCTGGATCTTCCGCTCGGCCGCGCGTTCACCGAGAAAATGCGCAGTCGCTTCGCCTTCCACGGTCGGGTTGGTCGCGAGGATCACCTCGCGCACCTCGCCCGAGTCGAGCAAGGCCTCGAATTCGCGCGCCCCGATCTGGTCGGGTCCAATTCCGTCGAGCGGCGAGAGATGACCGTGCAGGACGAAATACCGACCGCGATAGCTGCCCGACAACTCCACCGCCACCACGTCGGCGGGTGATTCCACCACGCACAACAGCGCCGCATCGCGCGAACCGGAAGCGCAGATCGAGCACAGCGCCTGGTCGGTGAGCATGCGGCAGCGCGCGCAGCGGTGAATGCTGGCGAGACCTTCGGTGAGCGCGGTCGCCAGCGTGCGCGCGCCGTCGCGCCCACCTTGCAGCAGGTGGAATGCCATGCGCTGGGCCGTCTTGGGCCCGACGCCCGGCAATGCGCGCAGCGCATCGATCAGGCGGGAAAGCGGAGCGGCGTGCTGCATCCGGCTGGCGTCAGAACGGCATCTTGAAGCCCGGCGGCATGACGGTGGCCATGCGCGCCGTCGACGCCGCCTCGACCTTGTGCACGGCGTCGTTGACGGCCGCCGCGATCAGGTCCTCGAGCATTTCGCGATCTTCGGAGGCAACCTGCGGTTCGATCTGCACGCGCTTCACTTCGTGTTTGCCATTCATGGTCACCTTGACCATGCCACCGCCGGACTCACCAATGATTTCCATCGCGGCGATTTCTTCCTGGGCCTTCTTCATGTTGGCCTGCAGCGCCATCGCCTGCTTCATCATGTTTCCGCCACCGCGCATCATCGTCTCCTCATTGTTCCGTTGACCGCACCGATTCCGGGTGCAGCGTCGCACCAAAGCGTGATTTCATTTCCAGCACCGCCGGGTCTTCTTCGAGCGAGCGACGCGCGGCATCCAGCACCTCGGCGGAACGGCGTTCGCCATGCTGCGTCGGCGTCTCTACCGGCGCGGCGCCTTCCGCGAATTCGAGTTTCACCAGCGGCAACGCCAGGTAGCGGGCCAGTGCCTGCGCCAGTCTTTCGACCTGGGCCGGCGTGCGTGCAACCTTGGGATCGATCGCCAGTCGCAGCGTATTGCCACGATGCTCCAGCAGCGCGCAATTGCTCGCCAGCTGGCGCGCCGCGCCGGAAAGATCGAGGTCGCCGATCACACGCGCCCACTGCACCGGATCGATCGCGCCCGCGTTGGCGGGCCGCACGATGGGTGCACCGGAAGGCGAACCCGAGGGAGTCGATGTGACCGCGGCCCGGCCGGAGCCGGTGGCCGGCGAAGCCGTCGCCGCCGCGCCGCCCGCGGGCCGGAACGCCAGCATGCGCACCAGGCACATCTGGAAGCCCGTGTGCGGATCCGGAGCCAGGGCCAGGTCGCGCCGTCCGAGGATGGCCGTCTGGTAATAGAGCTGCACGTCTTCGCCGCTGAGAGCCTCGGCGAATTCGCCGAGCAACCCCGGTTCGAAGAGCTCATCGCCTTCGTACCCCGGCACGATCTGCCGCAGCGCCACGCGCGTCAGCAGCGCGGCGAAGTCGTCCAGCACCTGCCCGTAATCGGGCGAGAATTCTTCGATACCGCGCGCGGTTTCCAGCAGGCGGGCCGCATCACCCGACGCCAGCGCGCGCACCAGGCGCACCACGTGCTCGCGGTCGATGGTGCCGAGCATGCCGCGGGCGCTCGCCTCGTCCACCTTGCCGCCCGAGAACGCGATCAGCTGATCCATCAGGGAGAGCGCATCGCGCATGCTGCCATCCGCGGCCTGCGCCACGAGCTTGAGCGCCGCGGCGTCGGTCGGGATCTTCTCCTCGCCCAGCACCTTGCCGAGATGTTCGCTGATCAGCGAGATCGGCAAGCGTTTCAGATTGAACTGCAGGCAGCGCGACAGCACCGTCACCGGCAACTTCTGCGGATCGGTGGTCGCGAGCAGGAACTTCACATGCGGCGGCGGCTCTTCGAGAGTCTTGAGCAACGCGTTGAAGGAGTGCGTCGACAGCATGTGCACTTCGTCGACGAGATAGACCTTGTAGCGGCCGCGCGTCGGTGAGTACTGCACGTTCTCGAGCAGCTCGCGCGTGTCGTCCACCTTGGTGCGGGAGGCCGCGTCGACTTCGATGAGGTCGACGAACCGGCCCTCGTCGATTTCGCGGCAGGCAGCGCAGGTGCCGCAGGGCGTGGCCGTGACTCCGGTCTCGCAGTTGAGGCACTTGGCGAAGATGCGCGCGATGGTGGTCTTGCCAACGCCGCGGGTGCCCGTGAACAGGAAGGCGTGGTGTACGCGCCCCTGCGTGAGCGCGTTGCCCAACGCCAAGCGCACGTGTTCCTGGCCCACCAGCTCCGCGAAGGATCGCGGCCGCCATTTGCGCGCAAGCGCAAGGTAACTCATCGGATCGCAGCTCCTTTATCCACGTCGCCTTTGGAGGCAGCCCGCACCAGCCGGACTTCGGCGCCCGACATCGATGCTACCGCTGCTCCCTTCCGGGCCTGACGGGGTTTACAACTAGTCGTCGCGAAGGAGCCGATACGGACTGCCATGGTAAAGAACTGGCGGACAGGGTGGGATTCGAACCCACGAACACCGTTAGATGTTACTTGCTTTCCAAGCAAGCGCCTTCGACCGCTCGGCCACCTGTCCGGGAAATCCGATGCTTCCCATGCATACACATGCCGCGATCCACGGGGACCACGGGGTGCGCATGATATCAACTTGTTACCGGGGTTGACGATCCGCCGTGCCGGTGCCCGTGTTGAACGGCGGTGGCGTATCGAGGCAGGGTTCGTCCTTGCCGCGGGGTCGTTCCGGGGAATTGAGCGGCGGGACTTTCAGGGCGTTACGGGTATCCGGAGCCTCGAGCCCTGGTGGCGCCTTCAGGGGCGGCATTTCTTCGGCGCCGGCGTAATCCTTGTCGCTCTGGCTGCAGGTCTGCATCCGGCTCTTGCATCCGGAAGTGACGGCCACGCACAGGAGGCTGGTGATGACAACGGCGGCAATACGCATAGTTCCTGCGACTCTCTTTGAACTCAGGAGTTCACGGTAATGCCGGCCGCGAACAGCGACTCGACCACGACGGCGTGATAGTTGGCCGACAGCTCGGTCAGGGGCAGGCGCAATGTTCCGCCCATGAGGCCCATTTTCGACAGCGCCCATTTGACCGGAATCGGGTTGGTTTCAACGAACAGGTTCCGGTGCAGGGCCACCAGCCGCTGGTCGATCTGGGTGGCGATGGCGCGTTCGCCTCGCAGTGCGGCGGCCACCATGTCCGACATGGCACGCGGCGCCACGTTGGCCGTCACCGAGATGACCCCGCTGGCGCCGACACCAATGACTTCCCGCGCGGTGAGGTCGTCACCACTCAGGACTTTGAATCCCTCGGCACAGGTCGCGACCAGCTCGCGCACGCGTGCGACTTCGCCGACGGCTTCCTTGATGCCGGCGATGCGCTTTTCTCGCGAGAGGCGCGCCACCGTGGCCGGCAACAGGTCGACCGCGGTGCGGCCCGGCACGTTGTACAGCAGCACGGGGACGCTGGATGCATTCGCGATGGCGCGGAAGTGCTGGAACAGGCCTTCCTGCGTCGGCCGGACATAGGCGGGCGTCGCGACGAGCAAGGCATCGACGTCGAATTCCTTGCCGGAAAAACGCCGTGCGCGTTCGCAGGATCCCGCGGTATCGCTGGTGCCGGTGTTCGCGACCAGCAAAACCTTGCGGCCGATGACCTTGCGCGCCTGGACGAGGAGTTTGCCGAGTTCTTCGTCGGTGACCGAGGCCGACTCGCCGGTGGAGCCGGCGACGACGAGGCCAGACGTGCCATTGGCGAGATGAAACTCGAGAAGTCGCGACCAGGCTTCGTAGTCGATGCCGCCAGCGGGCAGCATCGGGGTCACGACCGCCACCAGGCTGCCGGCGTACATGAGCGTCCAAAGTTCTGAAAAAACGGTCGCGCATGGTACGAGCCCGCCCCTCGGGTCCGCAAGACACCGGCGGCCTGCGGTACACTCGCCGGCCAGATGAAGCAGCACCTCGCCGTATCCGCCATTGGCAGCGATCGGACCGGAATGGTCCACGACCTCACCCGCGTGATCTCGGATTGCGGCGGCTCCATCAGCGAGAGCCGCATGGCCAGTCTCGGCAACGAGTTCGCCATCCTGGTGCTGGTCACCGGCAACTGGCATTCGCTGGCCAAACTCGAGAGCGAGTTGCAGCGGCTGGCCGAGTCCACCAGCCTCTCCCTGCACATGAAGCGCACCGAGCCCCGGGCTCCGCGCGCCGAACTGTTGCCATATTCCATCGACGTGGTTTGCCTGGACCAGTCGGGTATTGTTGCGGGCCTGTCGGGCTTCTGCGCCAGCCGCGGAATCGACATCGCCGAGGTATCCACGCGCACCTACCCCGCCGCCCACACCGGCGCGCAGATGTTCGCGGTGCAGATGATCATCAACGTGCCCAAGCGCCTGCAGCTCGCGCACCTGCGCGAAGAGTTCATGGACTATTGCGACGCGCAAAACCTCGACGCCATCCTGGAGCCCGTGAAGTCTTGAGTATTGGCGCAGGCAAGAAGCTCCCCGCCTTCTCGCTGCCGCGCTCCGACGGCACGACCTGGAAAACGTCCGATGTTGCCGGGGGCAAACTCGTGCTCTATTTCTATCCCAAGGACATGACGCCCGGCTGCACGCTCGAGGGCCAGGACTTCCGCGACCTGCACGGCGCCTTCCGGCGCGCGAAGACCACGGTGCTCGGCGTCTCGAAGGACAGCTGCGAGCGTCATGCGAAGTTCCGCCAGAAAGAAGATTTCCCGTTCGAGCTGCTCTCGGACGAAGACGAAAAGGTGTGCCGCTTGTTCGACGTGATCCGCGAAAAATCGCTGTATGGCAGGAAGTTCATGGGCATCGAACGCAGTACCTTCCTGTTCGATTCCTCGGGCAAGCTGGCGCGCGAATGGCGCAAGGTGCGCGTCAAGGGCCACGCCGCCGAAGTACTGGAAGCGGCCAAGTCACTGTGACCTCCGCCAGGCGCACCGCCGGCGGCAAGCCGGCCAAGTCAGCGCAGCAGCGTCGGCTGTTCGTGCTCGACACCAACGTGCTGATGCACGACCCGACGGCGATCTTCCGCTTCCAGGAGCACGACGTCTATCTACCCATGGTGGTGCTCGAGGAGCTCGACGCCAACAAGAAGGGCCTGTCGGAAGCCTCGCGCAACGTGCGCCAGGTCAGCCGCTTCCTCGACGACCTGATGCGCGACGCCACCAAGGACCAGATCGACGCGGGCCTGCCCCTGCCCACGGCCACGCACCCCAACCGCAAGGACGGCGGCAGCGGCGCCGCCGGCCGGCTGTTCTTCCAGACGCGGCAGCTGTCCTCGGCGCTCCCGGACTATCTACCCGGCCACGGCGCCGACAACGCCATCCTGTCGCAGACGCTGGCCCTGCAGGCGCTGCATCACGAGGCGCGTGTCACGCTGGTGTCCAAGGACATCAACCTGCGCATCAAGGCCGCGGTGGTGGGTGTCCACGCCGAGGATTACTACAGCGACAAGACCATCGAAGACGCCGACGTGCTCTACACCGGGCTCGCGGCGCTGCCGGGCAACTTCTGGGACGCAAACGGCAAGGACATGCGCTCGTGGAAGGAAGCCGAGCGCACGTATTACGAGATCTCCGGGCCCGTGGTGGCCGACCTGCACGTCAACCAGTTCGTGCACGAGGCCGGCGAACAGGGCATCGAGGCCATCGTGCGGCGCGTCGAGGCCGGCAAGGCCACGCTGGAACTGGCGCGCGACTACCGCTCGGAGCGCCACGGCGTCTGGGGTGTCAACGCCCGCAACCGCGAGCAGAACTTCGCGCTCAACCTGCTCATGGATCCCGAGATCGACTTCGTGACCATCCTCGGGCCGGCGGGTACGGGCAAGACCCTGCTGACGCTCGCGGCCGGCCTGGCCCAGACGCTGGAATCGAACCGCTTCGTCGAAATCATCATGACGCGCGTGACGATTCCGCTCGGCGAGGACATCGGCTTCCTGCCCGGCACCGAAGAAGAAAAGATGGAGCCCTGGATGGGCGCCCTCATGGACAACCTCGAAGTGCTCACCAAGACCGGCGAAGGCGGCAACTGGGGACGCGCGGCCACCAACGACCTGCTGCGCAATCGCATCAAGATCCGCTCGCTCAATTTCATGCGCGGCCGCACCTTCCTCAACCGCTTCGTCATCCTCGACGAGGCCCAGAACCTCACGCCCAAGCAGATGAAGGCGCTGGTGACGCGCGCCGGACCGGGCACCAAGATCATCTGCCTGGGCAACATCGCGCAGATCGATACGCCCTACCTGACCGAGACCACCTCGGGATTGACCTACGTGGTCAACCGGTTCCGGGGCTGGTCACATTCCGGCCACATCACCCTGATGCGCGGCGAACGCTCCCGGCTGGCCGATTTCGCGTCTGATACGCTCTGACCTGCCCGGCGGCCGAAACTCGTCCCGTCCGGCAAGGTCCAAACCGCGATGCGCAATCTGTCACTCCGGGGCCTGAGAAAACGCCTGGCATTGGTGCTGTCGGCGCTGCTGTGCCTGCCCCCGCAACTGCTCGCCCAGAACACGGGTAACGACCTGCCCGACATCGGCAGCCCGGCCTCCTCCACCCTGTCCCTCGACGACGAGTACCGCATCGGCCTGCAGGTCGTCCGGCAGCTGCGCGACGAAGGCCAGGTCATCGAAGATCCGGAAGCCACCGAATATCTGCAGGCCGTGGGCTCGCGCATCGTGGCACAGGCCACGGGTGATACCGCGCAGCGATTCCAGTTCTTCTTCGTGCGCGACGACACCATCAACGCGTTCGCGCTGCCCGGCGGGTTCATCGGCGTCAACTATGGACTGATGCTGGCGACGCGCAACGAATCGCAACTCGCGGGCGTGCTGGCGCACGAAGTGGCGCACGTCACGCAGCGCCACATCGCGCGCCGTATCCATGCGCAGGGCCGGCAGAGCATCGCGACCATGGCCGCCATCCTCGCCGCCATTCTCGTGGGCGCGGCCACGGGCTCGAGCGACGCGGCACTGGGCGGCATCTCGGTAGCGCAGGGCGCCGCCATGCAGCAGCAGATCAACTTCACGCGCTCCAACGAAAACGAAGCCGATCGCGTCGGAATGGGATTCCTGTCCGCCGCCGGATTCGATCCGTACGGCATGCCGGATTTCTTCGAAACCATGGGCCGGCGCGCGGGACTGTCCGCCTCCTCCCGCAGCGCCATCCCCGAAATCCTGCAGTCGCACCCCATCACCACCAACCGCATCGCCGAGTCGCGCTCGCGGGCCGCGCTGTACAAAGACCTCAAGCCCACCGCGGAAAGCGTCAGCTATTCGCTGACACGCGAGCGCCTGCGTGTGATCACCACGCCTCCGGACCAGAACGTGCGCCGTTACTACGAAGACCGGCGCGCCAACCAGGACCAGACGGTGGGCGAGCGCTATGGCGAGGCCCTCGCCATGTACCAGTCGGGAAACTCGAGCGCATCCCTCGATTCGCTGACCGAGCTGGCGCGTGAATATCCGCAGGTACCGATGCTGCAGTCCACGCTCGGACAGGCGCTCATGAATGCCGGCGCGACGGACGCCGCGCTCGAAACCTTCCGTCGCGCGCTCATCCTCTCGCCGCGGAACATCCCGCTCACCATGCGCTATGCGGAAGCGCTGGTGAAGGCCGACCAGGCGAAGACGGCGCATGCCGTGCTGCTCGATCTCTTCAACAATGTGCCGCCCACGCCGGAGCAGATGCGTTTCACGGCGCTCGCGGCCAGCAGCGCCGGCGACACCGCCGACGCGGCTTACTACATGAGCGAGTACCACATCGCCACCGGCAACCTGCCGCTGTCGGTGGCCCAGCTCGAAATGGCACTCGCGGTACCGGGAATCAGCGGAGTGCAACGCAGCCGCTTCCAGGCGCGCCTCGACGAAGTGCGAGAAGCCCTGTTTGCCGGCCGGAAGAAACGTCCGCCACCTGAGCAACGGCCCACAGAACAGCGTCCGCAGCGATCCGCCCAGGACCGGACTGGTACACTTTCAAGATGAGACTTCTGACGATTCTGATAGCCGGTCTGATGCTGACCGGATGCGCAATGGTGCCCGCGGGCAAACCCGACCCGCGCGATCCCTGGGAAAAATTCAATCGCACCACCTTCGCGTTCAATGACGCGCTCGACAAAGGGGTCGCGAAGCCCGTGGCCAAGGCCTACGTGAAAGTGGTTCCACGCTTCGTGCGTACCGGCGTGGGCAATGTCTTCAACAATCTGAACACGGTCGGCACCGTCGTGAATGACGTCCTGCAGGGCAAGATGCGCCAGGCCGGACGCGACTCCGCGCGCTTCCTGCTCAACAGCACGGTGGGCCTCGCCGGCCTGCTCGATCCGGCCACCGATGTCGGACTCGAACTCAACGACGAAGACTTCGGCCAGACTTTCGGCAAGTGGGGCATGAAGCCCGGTCCGTTCGTCATGCTGCCACTGCTGGGCCCGTCGACGACGCGCGATGTATTCGGCAAGTTCGTGGACCAGTTCACCTACCCCGTCACGTATCTCGAAGACGACAGCACGCGCTTCATCATCCGCGGCGTCAGCCTGCTCGACACGCGCGCCGACCTGCTCGATCTCGATCCGCAGCTCGATCGCGCCTACGACCGCTACGCCTTCGTGCGCAATGCCTGGCTGCAGCGGCGCGAATTCCAGGTCACCGACGGCGAAATCGACGAGTCGGAGTTACTCGAAGAAGGCCTGGACGAGGAGCCGGCGCCAGAAGGCGATGCCGAGCCTCCAGCCGAGGCCCCGGTAGACGAATCTTCCACTGGTGAAAAGAATCCGGCCGCCGAAGCCCCTGCCGCGCCACCGCCCCAGTAACTAGAATCCCCGTCAGAGGGACGACCGTGAATCAGCCTGGAAAACTGCCGCCGCTGCTGCTGCTGCATCCTGACGACAACATCCTCGTGGCGCGCCGCGACATCGCCGCGGGCGAACGCGTGGAGCTCGATGGCGAGTCGCTGGTGATCCCGGCGCCCGTGGAACTCGGGCACAAGCTCGCGCGCCATGCGCTGGCGGCCGAAACCCGCGTGCTCAAGTATGGCGCGCCGATCGGCTCGCTGAAGGCGGCCGTGGGACGCGGCGAACACGTTCACCTGCACAACCTGCGCAGCGACTACATTCCCTCGACCACGCGCGACGGCGGCACGGACGGACATTGATGAATGCATCGGGCAACAGTTCTTCGATGAGAGGCTATCCGCGCAAGGATGGCCGCAAGGGCATCCGCAACGTGGTGGCGGTGGCTTATCTGGTCGAATGCGCGCACCACGTCTCGCGGCTCATCGTGCAGAAGTCCGGCGCCGACGAGGTGCATCTCATCGGTTTTCCGGGATGTTTTCCCAACAAGTACGCGCTCGAAATGATGAAGCGCCTGTGCACGCATCCCAACGTCGGCGCCGTGCTGCTGGTCTCGCTGGGCTGCGAAAGCTTCAACCGCGAAGAACTGCGCCGCACGATCGTCGCCAGCGGCCGGCCGGTGGACCTGCTGGTCATCCAGCAGGCCGGCGGCACCACGCGCACGCTGAACGCCGGACTCGAGATCGTGAAGCGCATGCGTGCCGAGCTCGCGAAACAGACACCGGTGCCCATGGGCCTGGATGAATTGATCGTCGGCACCGTGTGCGGCGGTTCGGACGGAACCAGCGGCATCACCGCCAACCCCGCCGTGGGCCGCTGCTTCGACTGGCTCATCGAAAACGACTCGGCCTGCATCTTCGAGGAAACCGGCGAGCTCATCGGCTGCGAACGCATCATGGCCTCGCGCGCCATCACGCCCGAGCTCGGCCGCGAGATCGAGGCCTGCGTGGAAAAAGCGGCCAACTACTATCGCATCATGGGCTACGGCAGCTTCGCGCCCGGCAACGCCGAGGGCGGGCTGACCACGCTCGAAGAAAAATCCATGGGCGCGTACTCGAAATCCGGCTCATCGCCGATCTCGGGACTGATCAAGCCGGGAGACATCCCGCCGCGCGGCGGCCTGTACCTGCTGGACGTGGTTCCCGACGGTGAGCCGCGTTTCGGGTTTCCGAATATCTCGGACAACGCCGAGATCGTCGAGCTCATCGCCTGTGGCTCGCACCTGGTGCTGTTCACGACCGGCCGTGGATCGGTGGTGGGTTCCGCCATTTCGCCGGTCATCAAGGTTTGCGCCAACCCGGACACCTACGAACGCATGTCCGACGACATGGACGTGAATGCCGGCCGCATCCTGCAGGGCGCCGAGCTCGACGACGTCGGCCGCGAGATCTTCGGTCTCGTGCAGCGCGTGGCGTCGGGCGAAGCCTCGAAGTCCGAGGCCCTGGGCCACCAGGAATTCATTCTCACGTACAAACAATTCGAACCGATCGGACCTGCCTGCCTGCCGGCGGCCTAGGGAGTCAACTTGAAGCTCGTACGTTTTGGTGCCGCGGGCGCGGAACGCCCCGGACTGGTCAGCGCGGATGGTGGCCTGCTGGATCTCGGCGGCGTGATTCCCGATTTCGCGGGCGACGCGCTGTCGGCCGCTTCGCTCGACCCGCTGCGGTCACTCGACCTCACCAAACTACCGCGCGTCCCCGCCGGCCAGCGACTGGGCCCCTGCGTGGGCAACGTCGGCAAGTTCATCGCCATTGGGCTCAACTACGCCGACCATGCGGCCGAGACTGGCGCGAAGATTCCCGCCGAACCCATCGTGTTCATGAAGGCCACGAGCTGCATCGTCGGCCCCAACGACGACGTGAAGAAGCCGCGCGGCTCCACCAAGCTCGACTGGGAGGTGGAACTGGGCGTGGTCATCGGCAGGGTCGCGCGCTACGTGAGCGAGGCCGAAGCGCCCGCCCACATCGCGGGCTACTGCGTGATCAACGACATCTCAGAGCGCGCGTTCCAGCTCGAACGCGGCGGCCAGTGGGACAAGGGCAAGGGTTGCGACACCTTCGGCCCACTGGGGCCCTGGCTGGTGACTCCCGACGAGGTCGGAGATGCCGCCAATCTTTCGATGTGGCTGGACGTCAACGGCACGCGCCGGCAGAACGGCTCGACGCGCACCATGATCTTCAAACCACATTTCCTGGTGAGCTACCTCAGCCAGTTCATGAGCCTGCACCCGGGCGACGTGATCACCACCGGCACGCCGCCGGGCGTGGGCATGGGCATCAAGCCCAGCCCCATATTCCTGGAACCGGGCGACGTCATGGAACTCGGCATCGAGAAACTCGGCCGGCAACGCCAGGTCGTCGCGGCCGCCTGAGTCCGCGCCGACATGCCGGTGATCAACAGCATTGCCGACCTGCGCGACATCGCGCGCAAGCGCCTGCCGCGCGCCCTGTTCGACTACATCGATCGCGGCTCGTACGACGAGTTCACCTGGACGCGCAATCGCGACGACCTGCGCGCCCTCACCTTGCGCCAGCGCGTCATGGTCGACGTGTCGAGCCTGTCCACCGGCATCACCGTGCTGGGAAATCACTGGAACGTGCCCATCGGCCTGGCGCCGACCGGGATGACCGGGCTCTTCTGGCGCGACGGCGAAATCGCGGCGGCGCGCGCCGCCTACGAAGCGCGCGTGCCCTACGTGCTCAGCACCATGTCCATCTGCTCCATCGAGGACGTGCGCGCGGCGGTCGAAGGCACGTTCTGGTTCCAGCTCTACATGATGCGCGACCGGGCCTTCAACGAAAGCATGATCGCGCGCGCCCAGGAGGCGCTTTGTCCCGTGCTGGTGCTGACGCTGGACCTGCCGCTGCAGGGACTGCGACGGCGCGACGCCAAGAACGGACTCGCGGTGCCTCCGCGCCTCACGCTGGCCAGCGCGGGAGATTTCCTGCTGCGGCCGCGCTGGCTCACCGGCGTGATGTTCGGCAAGCGGCGCACCTTCGGCAACCTCGCCTCGTTCTTTCCGAAGCGAGGCACCTCGGAGATCGCCGAATGGGTAGGTAGTCAGCTCGACTGTTCACTCACCTGGAAGGACATCGCCTGGGTACGTGACCGCTGGCCGGGCAAGCTGGTGCTCAAGGGCATCCTGGACGCGGAGGACGCCACGCTGGCGCTCGCCACCGGCGTCGACGCCATGGTGGTGTCCAACCACGGCGGCCGGCAGCTCGACGGCGCCACCTCGACCATCGCCGCGCTGCCCCACGTGCTCGACGCCGTCGGCGGACGATGCGAGGTGCTGATGGATGGCGGCATCACCTGCGGCCAGGACGTTCTCAAGGCGCTGGCGATGGGCGCTCGCGGCTGCCTGGTCGGCAAGAGTTTTCTGTACGGACTCGCGGCGCACGGAGGCGCGGGCGTATCACTCGCGCTGGACATCCTGCGGCGCGAGTTCGAGATCTCGATGGCGTTGACCGGTGTATCCGACGCGCGCAACGTGAACCGGCAGGTGCTGGTTCACGCGGCCTGAGTTCAGCCCGTCGCCGTCAGCAGTTCGTCGACTTCGGAGATTTTCGCGATCGCCACCAGCGACGCGGGCAGGTTCTCGAACGTGAGCGGCCGCGAACGCCGCCGGCTCCATGCCAGCCAGTCGAGCAACACGGCCAGTCCGGCGCTGTCGGCGCGCTTGACGCCCGCGCAATCGACCACGATGTGATCGGCGCGCGTGCCATCGAGCACCAGCAATCCGAGCTGTCGTGCCTCGCGGGCGGTGGCGAACGTGAGTTCGCCGCTCACGGTGACGCGCCCCGGCGCACTCTCGCCGATCTGCACACCCGCCTTGTGAGCCGCCTCCCCGTTCATGATCAGGTGGACTTCGCCTTTGCCGTGCGCGCGGATTCCGCCTTGGCTTCGAGACGCGAGATGACGGCGTCCAGGCCCTTCTGGCTGACTTCGGCGCCATAGTCCTCGCGGTAACTCTTCACGTAGCTGATGCCGTCAATGACCACGTCCCAGGCCTTCCAGGCGCCGTTCACCTTGCGCATGGAATAGAACACCGCGACCTTGGTGCCGTTGGATCGCTTGATCTCGGTGCGCACCGTGGCCTTGGTGTCTTCGGGCCCCACCTTGGTCGGGAAGACCTTGAGCCGGTCCGCGGTGAAGTCGACCATGGCGTCGCCGTAGGTGTAGAGCAGCGACTTGTAGAACGCCTCGACGAAACGCTTGCGCTGGTCCGCGGTGGCGCTGCGCCAGTGTTGTCCCAGCACCAGCTGCGCCGCGTAGGGCGTGTCGAAGTTGGGCAGCAGGGTGTTTTCGACCAGTGCGTAGAGGTCGGTTGGATCCTTGCGGAATTCGGCGCGGCGCGAGTCGATGCCGGCCAGGATGACGTTGGCCGAACTCTCGATGAGTTGTGAGGGGCCACTGGCGTCCACCGCCGTGGGCGCGCTCTTTCCATTGGTTGCAGCCGGCTCCGCCGCGAGCACGGATCCCGCGACCAGCACCGACATGAACCCGGCCTGAACGAAAGCTCTCAAGGACTGAATCATTTCTGCTCCTGTGCGTCTCCCGCCGCCGGCGCCTCGCCTTTCGATTCCTCCGGTCCCTTGCTCGCCATGTTGGCGAAGAACTTGTTGACCAGGCTCTCGAGCACGATGGCCGATTGCGTGAATTCGATTTGACCGCCTTCCTTGAGGAAGGTTTCAGAGCCACCCGGGCCGATGCCGATGTACTTGCCGCCCAGCAATCCCGCGGTCTGGATGCTGGCGTCGCTGTCATCCGGTATCTCGGAGTATTGATTTTCGATACGCAGCACCACCGCGGCCTTGAAATCCTTGGGATCGAAGCGGATGGACTCGACCCGGCCAACCGTGACGCCCGCCATGGTCACGGGCGAGCCCGCCTTGAGGTCACCGACATTGTCGAATTTCGCCGTGACCGCGTAGCCCACCGGTCCACTGCCGAACTTCAACGAGGTCCCGGGCAGCTGCGTGGTGAGGAAGGCCAGGGCCGCGAAGCCCAGCAATACGAACAGGCCGGTGCCGATTTCGAGCGAACGAGTGTTTTTCATGATTTACCGATCAGTGCGTAGTTAGGAACGCGGCGGTCAGCAGGTAGTTCAACAGCAGCACGAGAACCGACGAAATCACCACCGTGCGCGTCGTGGCCAGGCCGACACCTTCGGGTGTGGGTTCGGAGTGATACCCCTCGTACACCGCCACCAGGCTGACGGCGATGCCGAACACCAGGCTCTTCACGACGCCTTCCCAGACATCGCGCAGGTCCACGGCATTCTGGGTCTGCGACCAGTAGGCGCCCGCGTCGACGCCCATCTGCTGCACACCGATGAGCTGGGCGCCGTACAGCGCGACCGCCGTGAAGGTGGCGGCCAGCAGCGGCATGGAAATGAAGCCTCCCAGGAATCGCGGCACTACCACGTAGCGCACGGGATCCACGGCCATCATCTGCATGGCGGTGAGCTGTTCCGTGGATTTCATGAGACCGATTTCCGAAGTCAGCGCGGTACCCGCACGCCCCGCGAACAGCAGCGCGGTCAGCACCGGTCCCAGCACCTTGAGATTGCCCAGCGCCGCAAGCACGCCGACATAGTCCTCCGAACCGAAGCGCTGAAACACGTCGAAGCCCAGCAGGCCCAACACCATGCCCACGAACATGCCCGAGAGCATGATGATCACCAGGGATCGCGCACCGGCGTTGTAGATCTGGCGCACGATGAGACCGGGACGGGTGAAGGCCGGGCCGATGCGCGCCAGCACCTGCAGCAGGAAAAGGGTCATGGCGCCCACGCGGCGCACGGCCACCACCGGCAGTGAATCGGAGCCCGCGTTCATCGCGCCTCCCCTTCACCGCCTAACAACTCCTCGCGGTAGTTGGAGGCCGGGTAGTGGAACGCCACGGGCCCGTCCGCCAGGCCACCCATGAACTGCCGGACTTCCGGCAGCTCGCTGCGATTCAGTTCTTCCGGCGTACCCGAGGCCACCACCCTGCCGCCCGACAGCAGGAAGCTGTCGTGGGCGATGCTGGCGAGCTCCTGCACGTCATGGGACACGACGATGCTGGTGATTCCCAGCGCCTCGTTCATGTCCTTGATGAGGCGGCAGATGACTCCCATCGAAATGGGGTCGAGACCGACGAAGGGTTCGTCGTAGATGAGGATGTCCGGATCCATGACGATGGCCCGGGCCAGGGCCACCCGGCGCGCCATGCCACCCGAGAGTTCCGCGGGCATGAGACGCGACGCGCCGCGCAGGCCCACCGCATGCAGCTTGGTCAACACCAGCTGCCGCACCAGGGGTTCCGGCAGGTCAGCGTGCGCGCGCAGGGGGAAGGCCACGTTTTCATACACGTCGAGGTCGGTGAGCAGCGCGCCGTTCTGGAACAGCATGCCCATGCGACGACGCATCGCGAAGAGTTCACGCGTCGACAGCGTCGATACCTCGTTGCCAAATACCTGGACGCTGCCGCGTTCGGCCTGGGTCTGGCCGGTGATGAGCCTGAGCAGCGTGGTTTTGCCGGTCCCGGAGGGACCCATGAACGCGGTGATGCGTCCCCGGCGCGCGGTGATGTCGAGGCCGTCGAATATCGTGCGACCGCCCACGCGGTAGCACACATCACGGACCTCAATAACGGCATCGCCGGCTGGCGCCGGCGTATGGGCAATCGGCGCTGACTGGGTCAAGCGGGGGAGTTCTCGGGGTCTGGAAGGCGGCGAAGAATAGCAAATGGAAGGCCCCACGGCTTTCTGCGGAATTTAATCCGTACTAAAATGGTCCCAGTTTCAGGCAGAGCCCGTTTTCAAGGGGCAGCACATGCTTCGAATTGGAAAACTCACCGACTACGCGACCGTCATCCTGGCCAACCTGGCCACGGATCGCGCACGTCTGCTCACCGCCGGCGCCTTGTCCGAACGCACCCATATTGCGGCGCCCACGGTGGCCAAGCTGCTCAAGCAGATGCACCGCGCCGGGCTGGTGAACTCGACGCGCGGCACGCATGGTGGCTACCAGCTGGCGCGGGATCCGGAAAACATCAGCGCGGCGGCGATACTCGACGCGCTGGAAGGCCCGATCGCCCTCACCCAATGCTCGGCCGGCAGCGGACAGTGCGGTATCGAGCACACCTGCTCGACCGGCCGCACCTGGCAACGCCTGAGCGTGGCGATCCGGCGTGCTCTCAGCGAGATCACGCTGGCTCAGCTCGCCGGCCTCGACACACGCACGCCTGCCCTGCCCATCGAGCGCGAGTTGAAGTTTCGCGCCAGAAGTGTGACCCGGGAGACACCGTGAGCAGCGAGCCCAAATCCGTGGAAACGGGTATCGACGCCTTGCTCGCCAAGAGCTATCGCCACGGTTTCGTCACCGACATCGATTCGGACACCCTGCCCCCGGGGCTGGACGAAGACGTGGTGCGCTTCATTTCGCGCAAGAAGAAAGAGCCCGAGTTCCTGACCCAATGGCGCCTGCGGGCGTTTCGTCACTGGCTGACGATGAAGGAACCGCACTGGGCCAAGTTGCGCGTGAACCGCATCGACTACCAGGCGATTTCGTATTTCTCAGCGCCGAAGCCCAAGGCCAACGCGCCCAAGTCGCTGGACGAGGTGGACCCCAAGCTGCTCGAGACCTACGAGAAGCTGGGCGTGCCGCTGCACGAACGCGCGCGACTCGCCGGCGTCGCGGTCGACGCGGTGTTCGACAGCGTTTCGGTGGCCACCACGTTCAAGGAACGCCTGGCCGAAGCCGGCGTCATCTTCTGCTCCTTCTCGGACGCCGTGCTGAACCATCCGGCGCTGATCGAGCAATACCTCGGCACGGTGGTGCCCCATACCGACAACTTCTTCGCCGGGCTCAATTCCGCGGTGTTCTCGGACGGTTCCTTCGTCTACGTGCCGAAGGGCGTGCGTTGCCCCATGGAGCTGTCCACCTACTTCCGCATCAATGCCGCGAAGACCGGTCAGTTCGAGCGCACCCTCATCATCGCGGCTCCGGGCTCGCATGTGTCCTATCTCGAAGGCTGCACCGCGCCCATGCGCGACGAGAACCAGCTGCACGCGGCCGTGGTCGAGCTGGTCGCCGAGGACGACGCCGAGATCAAGTATTCGACGGTGCAGAACTGGTACCCCGGCGACGAGAACGGCATTGGCGGCATCTACAACTTCGTCACCAAGCGTGGCGAGTGCCGCGGCCGCAACTCCAAGATCGCCTGGACGCAGGTGGAGACCGGCTCGGCGATCACCTGGAAATATCCGTCCTGCGTGCTCAAGGGCGAGAACTCCGTGGGCGAGTTCTACTCGGTGGCCACCGCCAACAACTACCAGCAGGCCGACACGGGCACCAAGATGATCCACATCGGTGCCAACACCCGCAGCACCATCGTGTCGAAGGGCATTTCCGCCGGTCACGGTCAGAACAGCTACCGCGGCCTGGTCAAGATCCTGCCCTCGGCTCAGGGCGCGCGAAATTTCACGCAATGCGACTCGTTGCTCATCGGCGGACAGTGTGGTGCCCACACCTTCCCCTACATCGAGACCCGCAATCCGAGCGCGACCGTGGAGCACGAGGCCTCGACGTCCAAGATCAGCGAGGACCAGCTTTTCTATTGCCTGCAGCGCGGCATCGAGGAAGAAGACGCCGTGAACATGATCGTGAGCGGTTTCTGCAAGACCGTTCTCAAGGAACTGCCGATGGAATTCGCCGTCGAGGCGCAAAACCTGTTGGCCGTGAGTCTCGAAGGTGCCGTGGGATGATGTTGAAGATCGAAAACCTCTCCGCCACCGTCGGCGGCAAGAAAGTCCTGCAGGGACTCACCCTGTCCGTCAACGCGGGCGAAGTGCACGCCATCATGGGACCGAACGGCTCGGGCAAGAGCACGCTCTCCTATGTGCTCGCCGGTCGTCCGGGCTACGAGATCACCAGTGGCAGCGTCACCTTCGAAGGCCGCGACCTCACCACGCTGGCGCCCGAAGAGCGTGCCCGCGCCGGCCTGTTCCTCGGCTTCCAGTACCCGGTGGAAATCCCCGGCGTGAACAACGTCTACCTGTTGAAGGCCGCGGTGAACGCACGTCGCAAGGCGCTGGGACAGACCGAGGTCGACGCCTACGAATTCCTGCAGCTGGTGCGCGCCAAGATGAAGCTCATGCAGATGGATGAGAGTTTCCTGTCGCGCGGCGTCAACGAGGGCTTCTCGGGTGGCGAGAAGAAGCGCAACGAGATCCTGCAGATGCTGGTCATCGAACCCACGCTCGCGGTGCTGGACGAGACCGACTCGGGCCTCGATATTGACGCGCTGAAAGTGGTGGCGCGTGGCGTGAACTCGTTGCGGTCCGCCAACCGTGGCGTGCTGCTGATCACTCACTACCAGCGGCTGCTCGATCACATCGTGCCGGACCAGGTGCACGTGCTGGCACGCGGTCGCATCGCGAAGAGCGGTGACAAGACACTGGCGCTGGAACTCGAGAAGCGCGGCTACGACTGGGTCATCGAGGCGGCGTGATGACTGCGGCGTTCCCCGATACACGCGACGAGAACTGGCGCTACGCCAACCTGCGTCCATTGGCCAAGGCCCGGCCGGAGGCGCCGGCCGGCGTCGCGCTGCCGTCGCTGCCCGATCCACCGCCTCTCGAGGGATATCAACCGTGGGTGTTCGTGGATGCCCGCTATCTTCGACACAGCCCCGCGCCGGGCGGACACGAATTCGCCACGCGCCTCGACGCCCGCGCGGCCGGTGACGCCTTCGCCGGCATGCTGGACGCCGAGATCGCGGCCGCGGGCGTGGATTTCGCGCTGGCGCGCATGAACGCCCGCCGGGGTGACGAGGTGCTGCACATCGCGGTGCCTGACGGTGAACACGCGGCCATCGACGTGCGCTTCCATGCGCTCAGCGCGGGCGGCACGGGCACTTCCTATCCGCGCCTGCAGGTGCAGCTGGGCCGCCATGCACGCCTGGACCTGGCCGAACGCCACCTGGGTGCGGGAGCTCCCGATCCGGCGGTGAACGCCGCCGTGGACGTCAGCGTGGGCGCCGGCGCAACGCTCACACACGTGCGGATCCAGGATTGCGCCGAACAGGCCAGCGTGTTCGACACGCTGGTGGCGAATGTCGCTGAGCATGGGCAATACCGCCTTCGCACCATCACGCTCGGTGCGGTGAGTTCGCGGACCACGGCCTTCGTGAAACTCGCGGGACGCGCCGCGCGTTGCGATTTCATCGCGGCCAGCGTGGCCAATGGCATCCAGACGCACGACTTCTTCGCCGAGATCGACCACGCGGCGCCGGAGGCGGCGACGCGCGAAATTTTCCGGGGCATCGCCACGGCGCGCGGCAAGCTGGCCTTCAATGGCAAGATGATCGTGCGCGAGAACGCGCACGACGCCGACTCGGACCAGTCACTGAAGACCCTGTTGACCGGCAGCGGCGCGGAAGCCGCGGCGCGGCCCCAGCTCGAGATCTACACCGACCGCGTCAAGGCCCGGCATGGCGCCACCACGGGAAAACTCGACGACCAGATGCTGTTCTACCTGCTGTCGCGCGGCATCGACCGGCAGCAGGCCCAGGCGCTGCTGCAATGGGCTTTCGTCGAGGACGCGATCTCGCAGGTCGAACTCGCGCCGCTGCGCCAGCACATCGAGTCGCTCGTGGCCGCGCGGCTCAACGAGGTCTCGTCGCTCGATGGCCTGGTGAACCGCTCATGAGCGCGAATCCCAGGGCGGTGGATCGATACGACGCCGCCAGCGTGTGGCGCGATTTTCCGATCCTGGCGCGCGAAGTACACGGCCGGCCCCTGGTATTCCTCGACAGTGCCGCCTCCTCGCAGCGCCCCCAATCGGTCATCGACGCGGTCGACAACTACGAGAAGCTGCACCACGCCAATGTGCATCGCGGCGTTCACCAGCTGAGCCAGGAAGCCACCGCGATGTTCGAGCATGCGCGCGAACGCGTGCGTGAGTTCGTGAATGCCGCCTCGACGCGGCAGGTGATCTTCACACGCGGCACCACCGAATCGATCAACCTCGTGGCGCAGTCGTATGCGCGCACGCGGCTGCGCCCCGGTGACGAAATCCTGCTGACCGCGCTCGAGCATCACGCCAACATCGTTCCCTGGCAGCTGGTCGCCGAACAGACCGGCGCGGTCATCAAGGTCGTGCCCATGGACCGGCGTGGGGTGGTCAGCCTCGAGGCCTTCACCTCGAGTCTCGGACCGCGTACCCGCATCGTCGCCTGCGCGCAGGTCTCGAATGCGCTGGGGACGGTGCTGCCGGTGCGCGAGATCACACGGCTGGCGCATGCGCACGGCGCCGTGGTTCTCATCGACGGCGCCCAGGCCGTGCCACATCAGAAAGTGGACCTGGCGAAACTCGATTGCGATTTCTACGCGTTCTCGGCGCACAAGATGTACGGCCCCACCGGCATCGGCGTACTGGTGGGACGCGAATCGCTGCTCGAGTCCATGCCGCCCTGGCAGGGCGGCGGTGACATGATCCTCACCGTCTCCTTCGAGAAAACCACGTACAACGCGCTGCCGTTCAAGTTCGAGGCCGGCACGCCGAACATCTCCGGCGCCGTGGGACTGGCGGCGGCCATCGACTACATCGACAAGCTCGGTATCGACCGCATCCACGCGCACGAGCAGCGGCTGCTGACCCTCGCCACCGAAAAACTCAGCCGCGTTCCCGGGCTGACCATCATCGGCACCGCGCCCGACAAGGCCGGGGTCATCTCCTTCATCGTCGATGGCGTGCATCCGCATGATCTCGGCACCATTCTCGATGCCGAAGGCGTCGCGATTCGCACCGGGCATCACTGTGCCATGCCGGTGATGGACTTCTTCGACGTGCCCGCCACCGCGCGCGCGTCGTTTGCCTGCTATTCGCGCGAGTCCGACATCGACGCCCTGGTCGATGCGCTGGCCAGGGCGCGCGAGGTGTTCAACTGATGGACCTGAAAGACCTGTATCGCGAGGTCATCCTCGACCACAACAAGAGTCCACGGTTGTTTGGGCGGCTCGATCCTGCCGATTCCTCGGCGGACGGACACAATCCGCTGTGCGGCGACCGGCTGCACGTCACGCTGCGCCTCGAAGGCGATCGCGTCTCCGACCTGCGCTTCGATGGCAAGGGCTGCGCCATCTCCGTGGCCTCGGCTTCCATGATGTGCGAGGCCGTCAAGGGCAAGCACCGCGACGAAATCTCGCATCTCTTCCACGAAGTGCACGACGTGCTCACGCGGCATGACGCGCCCGTGCCCGAAGACCTCGGAAAACTGGCGGCGCTGTCGGGCGTGCGCGATTTCCCGGTGCGCGTGAAATGCGCCAGCCTCTGCTGGCATACGCTGAATGCCGCGCTCGAACGCAGCGCGGCCACCGTGCAGACCGAGTAGACGACGATGAGAACGCACGACAACGAACCCTTCGTCCTGAGCCGCGACGTCAAGGCCGTCATGGTGCCCGCCGGCATCGAGATCGAGCTCAAGTCGGGCCAGTCGGGTTTCATTACCCAGGCGCTCGGCGGCAGCTTCACGCTCTACATGGAAGGCAACCTCTTCCGCCTCGCGGGCGGCGACGCCGATGCCATCGGCAAGGAAGTGGTGAAGGCCCCGGAGCTGCCACCCGATTCCACCGAGGATGACGTGCTCGCGCTGGCCTGGGACCAGCTGCGCACCTGCTATGACCCGGAGATCCCGATCAACATCGTGGACCTTGGTCTCATCTACGAATGCACGGTGAGCGCGCAGGCTGACGGGCAACGGGTCATCAATGTCCGGCTCACCCTCACGGCGCCGGGTTGTGGAATGGGCGACGTGCTGGTTCAGGACATAAGGCAGAAACTGGAAATCATTCCGACAGTGGCGTCCGCAAATGTCGAACTGGTGTTCGATCCGCCCTGGAACCAATCGATGATGACCGAAGCCGCGCGTCTTCAAACAGGCATGTTCTGACCGATGAGCGAGTGGTTTGCAGTCGGGTCGCGGACTGACCTGGAAGCCAGTTCACATCTCGAAGCCGACCTCGATGGCTACCGGGTGCGGGTCGCACTTGTTAGTGGGACGCTGTATGCATTCGAAGACCGATGCACACATGACGATGCCCCCTTTGACGACGCGCCCATCGAAGACTGCGAGATCATCTGCCCACGGCATGGCGCCCGCTTTTCCCTGCGCAGCGGGGAGGCGCTCTGCCCGCCCGCCTACGAGCCGCTGCGCATCTTCGAAGTCCGCGACTCGGATGGCCGCATCGAGGTGCGCGTGTGAGCGCTGAAGGACCCAGGCGGCTGACGCTGATCCGTCACGGCAACGCCGAACAGGATTCGGACGTGCGCGACTTCGAACGCCCATTGAGCCGCAAGGGCCGCAACGAGGCGCAGGAAATCGCCCGGCGGCTGCAGGAGCGCGGGCTGGTCCCCGACCTCATCCTGGTGAGCGCCGCGCTGCGCACCCGCGAGACCGCCGATGAATTCGCGAAGGAACTGGGAGTGGCCGCGCGGCGCTTGCGGCCCGACGATTCGCTGTATCTCGCCGACGGCGACTACATCCTGAACACCATCCGCGGCGTCGGCCCGCGCATCGCGCATCTCATGGTGATCGGGCACAACCCGGGTATTTCGGCGGCGGCGATTTCGCTGGCGCCGGAGATCGTGAGCAACGACCTGCCGACCTGCGGGCTGCTGACCATGACGGTGAATTGCGCGTCCTGGAATCTCATCGACCGGCGCACGGTCAGCGACGCCGAGCGCGACCAACCGAAGAAGTTCTTCGGCGTCTAACCGCCGCGCGCAACCTGGGTGATGTCGACGATGGCGCCCTGGTCGCGCTCGCGACGCACGCTCACCGAGCCCACCAGCTGCGGATCGCCGATCGAGCAGCGATCACGACCATTCTGCTTGGACCGGTACAAGGCCTCGTCGGCAAACCGGATGATGGCTTCGCGATCGCGACCCATGGTCGAGTCGGCCACGCCATAACTCGCGGTGAAGATGGGCGTGTTGGACATCAGGTGAGCCTGGGCCAGCGCGGCGCGCAGCCTCTCGACCACCTCGGCCGCGCGCTCGGCGTTGGCACCGGGCAGCAGCAACGCGAACTCCTCGCCACCCCAGCGGATCACGTGATCGCGGTCGCGCACCACGGTGCGTGCCGTGTCGGCGAACAGCTTCAGTGCGCGGTCACCCGCCTCGTGACCCATGGTGTCGTTGAGCCGCTTGAAATAATCGAGGTCGGCCATGACCACCGCGAAGGCGGTCTCGTTGGCCATGAAATTCGCCAGCACCTCTTCGGCGACGCGCCGGTTGGTGAGCCCCGTGAGGCTGTCGGTGCTGGCCTGCAGCTGCGAACGCTCGAAGGCGCGCAGTGTGCCGATGCGATTGCCGGCGTGCACGCCGAGGGCCGTGAGCTGGGCAATCTGCTCCGGATTCGGCGGCTTGCCCTTGGCACCCGCCACGTGCAGCACGCCGAGCGCGCGGCCCATGAAATTCACCGGCACGCAGGCCGCGGACATGGCACCGCCCATGCGGCCCAGCAGTTTCGGACAGGCGTTGAGCGCCTCGGCGTCCGGGAAAATCTGCGGATGCCCGCGGCGCACGGCGATGCAGCTGTAGGGCGACTCCACCGAGCAGTTGGGTGATCCCGTCTTGGGATGCACGCAGGCGCGCTCGAGGTGGGCGCGGGAAGAATCGGCCAGCAACAATTCCATGGGATGCACGTCGGAGATCGTGCTCATGGCACGCGCGATGACGCGATCGGCCTCGGCCTCCGAGTCCGCCATTTCGAGCGCCTCGACCAACTGGTTGCTGAAGCTGCTGCGGCTGGCTTCCGAGCGCAGCCGGCTCAACATGCCCTGCATGGTGTCGGCCAGCAGGTTGATCATGCGCGCCAGCGCGCTCACTTCGTCGGAGCCGTGCGTGTCGCAGCGGTTGTCCATGTCGCCGGCGGCCAGCGCCTGGGCGACCTCGCCCACTTCGTGAATGGAACTCTGGATCGAGCGCGCGATGGCCCACAGCATCAGCGCCGCCAGCGCGGCGATCAGCAACCCGCCGCCGATCAGCCAGGTGACCACCATCGAACCGCGGTCCGCCTCGGCGAGCACCCGTGTTTCCGCGCGATGCAGCACCGCGCGCATGCGCGTCATCGCATCCTTGAGGCTGGCCTCGAGGGCCGCGCGGCGCGGCTCCACGTCGGCAAAGGCCCAGGCCGCGGTGCCATTGGCATCCGAACTTTCGCGGCGTTGCGCCTCGATACCCTGGAAATACTGCGAGGCCGGCACCCGGAGGCTATCGGTAATGGCCATGATTTCGGGCGTGGCCGGCAACGACCACGTGGCCTCGAGCTGCGAACGCAGCGCGCCCACCAGGTCTGAGCTGCCAGCGGAGCCGCCCACCGGGGTCGCCATGGCGACGGTGGTGTGCAACGTGAGTGCGCGATCCAGCGCGCGCTGCACGGCGGCGACGCGCGCCAGGTCCGAGCCCGCATCCGACTGCAGCTGGGTGGCGCGCAACGCACCGAAGACGACGCCGCCCACGGCCAGCAGCAGTACGCCAAACATAATGTAAAAACGCCCGGTGATCGGTATGGCTGTGAACCACCGTCGCGTCGGTCTGATCGTCATCTCCCCCCGATATCGGCGGATTCGGGGAGGACGTTAGGGGCAAGGCGCCGCCCGGCGGTATTCGCCCCGCGAACCAGTGCTCAGTTTCCGCACGGCGCGGTATGCGCCGACGTGCTAGCGGGCGGACTTCTCACTTCTCGCCGCGCTCAACGCGCGGCGAGCGACAGCAGACCGGCATTGCCACCGATGGCCGCCGTATTGGTCGTGATGGTCTGCTCGGTGGCGAGGCGGTGCAGGTAGTGTGGACCGCCGGCTTTCGGGCCGGTGCCCGACAGCCCCATGCCGCCGAAGGGTTGCACGCCCACCACGGCGCCGATCATGTTGCGATTGATGTACACGTTGCCGACACGCAGCGCTCGCGCGAGGCGCTGGGCCACGCCGTCGATGCGCGTGTGGATGCCCACCGTGAGTCCGTAACCCAGCTTGTTGATGGCGCCCACCAGCGAATCGAGATCGCGCGCGCGGTAGCGCACCAGGTGCACGATCGGCCCGAAGATCTCGCGTTCCAGCGCCCCGAGCGAATCGATCTCCACCGCGAGCGGCGCGAAGAAGCGGCCTTTCCCTGCCGCGGGCGCGGGTGCGCGATGACACCAGCGCGAATTGCGCGTGACCGCCGCCGCATGGCTCTCGAGCATGGCGCGGGCATCGTCGTCGATGACCGGGCCCACGTCCGTGGACAATCGCGCCGGGTCCCCCACCACCATTTCATCCATGCAGCCGGCCAGCAGCGCCTGCACGCGCGGCGCGATTTCTTCCTGCACGAGCAGGATGCGCAGCGCCGAGCAACGCTGGCCGGCGCTGTTGAAGCCGGACTGCACCACGTCGAGCACCAGCTGCTCGGCCAGTGCCGAACTGTCGGCGATCAACACGTTCAGGCCACCGGTCTCGGCTACCAGTGTGCCGATGGCGCCGGGCCGCGATGCCATCGCACGCTCGATGAGCCGCGCCGTATCGGTGGACCCGGTGAACACCACGCCCGCGAGCCGCGGGTCGCGCGTGAGTGCTGCCCCTACTTCCACGCCACCACCGGGCAGGAACTGCAGGGCCGCGGGTGGAACACCCGCCTGCAGCATCAGGCCGGTCGCGAACGCCGCGGTCAGCGCCGTCTGCTCCGCCGGCTTCGCGACCACGCTGTTGCCCGCGGCCAGCGCCGCGGCCACCTGGCCCGTGTAGATAGCCAGCGGAAAATTCCACGGACTGATGCAGCCGAACACGCCCTTGCCGCGCAGGCGCAGCAGGTTGCGCTCGCCGGTCGGCCCCGGCAGCGGCGACTCGTGCGAGAAATCCTGGCGCGCGCGCGCCGCGTAGTAGCGCAGGAAATCCACCGCCTCCCGCACTTCGCCGATCGCATCGGGCAGCGTCTTGCCGGCCTCGCGCACGCAGCGCGCCGTGAGCGCGGCCGTCTGCTCCTCGAACAACTGCGCGGCGCGTTCGAGTATGGCCGCGCGTTGTGTTCCGCCCGCGGAGTCCCATTCCGGCTGAGAGTCCGCCGCCGCCTGGATGGCGGCATCCACGGTCCCGGCCTCCGCCGAAGTCACGAAACCGATCTGCTCCTGGGTATTGGCGGGATTGAAAACTGCCGTCCTGTTTCCAGTGATGGTCTTGCCGGACACGACGGGCGCGGCGCTCCAGGGCTGTTGCGAGGCCCGGTCGCAATCGCGCAGCAGCGCATCCACCGCATGGCCGTCGGCGAAATTGAATCCGGCCGAGTTGGCGCGTTCGGATCCGAACAGGTTTGCCGGCAGCGGGATGCGCGGGTGCGCCACGTTCTCGAGCGCATCCACCTCGGCGACCGGATCGGCGACCACCTCTTCCGCCGGCAGGCTGGCATCGACGATGCGATTCACGAAGGAAGTATTCGCGCCGTTCTCGAGCAGTCGGCGTACCAGGTAGGGCAGCAGGTCCTCGTGCGCGCCCACCGGCGCGTAGACGCGGCAGGCGTACCGGCCCCAGGGCCCGCGCACCACGCTGTCGTAGAGCTCGGCACCCATGCCATGCAGGCGCTGGAATTCGAAACGGTTGGCGTCGCCGCCGAAAACCTCCGCGACGTGTGCGATGGTGTGCGCGTTGTGCGTGGCGAACTGCGGGTAGATGCGATCGCCGGCACTCTCCAGTAGTTTGGCGCAGGCCAGGTAGGAGACGTCGGTGTTGGCCTTGCGCGTGAACACCGGGTAGCCCGCAAGACCGCGCTCCTGCGCGCGCTTGATCTCGCTGTCCCAGTACGCGCCTTTCACGAGGCGCAGCGTGATGCGCCGGTCGGAGGCCTTGAGCCGGCCGATGAGCCACTGGATGGTCGAATACGCGCGCTTCTGGTAGGCCTGCACCGCGAGCCCGAAGCCCGCGTAGCCGCGCGTGACCTCGCTGCCCAGCAGCCGGTCCACCAGCAGCAACGACAGCTCGAGCCGGTCGGCCTCTTCGGCATCGAGGGTGACGCCGATGCCCGCCTCGCGGGCCTCGGCCACCAGCTTCTCGATGACCGGAAAGAGCTCGCTCATCACGCGGCCGGTTTGCGCGAATTCGTAGCGCGGATGCAGCGCCGACAGCTTGATCGAGATGCTGTGCCGTCCCGTGATGGACTCGCGCGCCTCGACCGCGCGGCCCACCGCCGCGATGGCCTGCGAATACTTGTCGCGATAACGCCCGGCATCGGCGCGCGTCAGCGCCGCCTCCCCCAGCATGTCGAACGAGTACCGATAGTCGCGTTCTTCCTTGCCGGCGGCGCGTGACAGCGCCGCCTCGATGTCGCGACCCATGACAAATTGGTGCCCGAGGATGCGCATGGCCTGCTTGAGCGCGGCGCGCGCCACCGGCTCACCCAGGCGCGACGCCAGGCGCCCGTACCACGAGCGCGCTTCTCCGAGATCCTGGCGGTCCATGGCCACGACCCGGCCCGTGAGCATGAGGCCCCAGGTGGAGGCATTCACCAGCAGCGAATCGCTGTCGCCCAGGTGCTCGTCCCAGGCACCGCTCGGAATCTTGTCGGCGATGAGCCGGTCGGCGGTCTCGCCATCGGGAATGCGCAACAGCGCCTCGGCCAGGCACATGAGAATGACGCCTTCACGCGAGGCCAGGCTGTACTCGCGCAGGAAGGCGTCGAGCGCCCCGCCGCTGCCGCGCATGGCGCGCACCGCCTGCACCAGGGCCAGCGCACGGCTGCCGACGTCGTGGGCCGAAGCCTCACTGAGCCGCGCCTGGGTCGCGAGTTCCCGCACCAGCGGTTGCTCGTCCGTCAGAAAACGCGGGTTGATGGCCCGGGCAATGCCGTCGGGCCTCTCGAGAGTGGGAAAACGTATCATGGTCAAATTCTATTGAATTGGCCTGTCAGCGTCCCAATAGCGTGAAACCATGAGCGCCACCGTACCTGCCGTCACCACGGCGACTTTTGCCAGCGAAGTTCTCAACTCCACGCAGCCCGTGCTCGTCGATTTCTGGGCTCCCTGGTGCGGTCCCTGCCGCATGCTGGGCCCGGTGCTGGACCAGGTCGCCGATGAACACGCCGGCAAACTCAAGGTGGTCAAGGTCAATACCGACGAGAACCAGGACCTCGCACAGCAATTTCAGATTCGCAGCATTCCGGCCGTGAAGCTGTTTCGCGGCGGCAAGGTGATCGCCGAATTCCTCGGCGCCCAGCCACTGGGAAACGTACGCGCCTTTCTCGAGCCGCACCTGCCGCGGGCATCGGAGGGCGAACACCAGGCCGCGCGCGATTTGGGTAACACCGGCGACTACGCGGGCGCCGTGGTCAAACTGCGCGCCATTGCGGCATCGGATCCCGCGAACCTGGACGCCCGCCGCGACCTGGCGCGATTCCTCGCCCTTTCGGGCGACGTGGTCGCCGCATCGCAGGTGCTGGGCCAGTTGCCACCCCAGGTGCAGAACGATCCGGCATCCAATGCCACGCGCGCGCTGATCCACTTCGCGGCGCTGGCCAGTGACGAGGCAGCGCGCACCGACAGCCTGCGGGCGGGTGCGGCCCGCTCGATCCTCGGCGGCAGCCCCGACGCCGCCGTCGAAACCTTGCTGACCCGCATGCAGGGTGACCGCACCTTCGCCGCCCGTGCCGGTCGTGAAGACCTGCTGCAGGCCTTCGCCTTGTTGCCCGCGGACGATGCCAGGGTCGCCGGCTGGCGGCGCCGACTGGCCGCGCTGCTCAACTAGTTAGCGGCGGCCTCCTCGCGCAGCCGGTTGGCCTCGGCCGCGCCGAGGTAGCGGCCGATGGCCGCGCGCGCGATGTACAGCAGCGGAATCAGCGCGATCGCGGCGCTCATCTTGTAGAGGTAGTTCACCGTCCCCACGGCCAGGAACTGCGGGATCGACCAGTGCTGCGGGCCGAGCACGAAGGCGATGTACAGCACGATGAAGCTGTCGAGCAGCTGCGAGACCGCGGTGGACGCGGTGGCCCGCAGCCACACGAAACGATCTCCCGTGTATTTGAGGATGCGGTGGAACACCACGACGTCGATGAGCTGTCCCACCAGGAACGCGACGATGGAACCGCAGATGGTCCACAGGCCCTGCCCGAAGATGAGCGCGTAGGCTTTCTGGATGTCGGGCACGCCCAGGCCCGAGTTGATGTCCACCCAGAACGTGGCCGGTGCCAGCGAGATGGCCGCGTACGCCGCGATGAATGCATAGGCGATGAGGATGACGGCGATCCAGGAGATCAGCCGCACGCCGCGCACGCCGAAGTACTCGTTGATCACGTCCGTCATGATGAACACGAACGGCCACACGAGGACGCCGGCGGTGAAATTGAGCGTTCCGGAGATGCCGAACATCGACCAGTTGAAGGGCTGCGCCCCCACGGTCGCTTCGAGCGCGAAGATCTTCACGCCCACGAATTCGCCGATCAGCGCATTGGTGAGGAAGAACCCGGCCAGGAAAATGAACAGCCGGTTGGCGCGGATGTCGGTGGTGCGAGTCATCCGTCCCGCCCGCGCAGTCGGCGCAGTTCGCGCCGTGAATGCTTGTCGGGACGTTCCGCGCTGCGCGGGGCGAAGGTGGCCGCGAGCCGCGCCTGCTCGGAGAATTTTTCGCGTGCCGCGCGCGCCGCGTCGGTTTCCGCGTAGCAGGCCTGGGCCATGGGCGCCGAACCGCGGCGATCCGGCAGTTGCAGCACCTCGCATTCGAACTCGAAGCCCGGCCGCGTGATCGCGATCCGGTCGCCCACCCGGACCGGGTGCGCGGGTTTCACGCGCCGTCCATTGATGTGCACCTTGCCACCGGCCACCGATTCGGCCGCCAGCGATCGCGACTTGAACAGGCGCGTGCACCACAGCCAGCGATCGATTCGCAGGCTCAGGCCACCGCCTTCATTTCCCTGGGACACTTCGCTTTCATGCGGGTTCGACATCTGGCGGCCAGTATAATGCGGCGCATCCTTTTTACCCCCGGTGCCACTCGATGGATGCCGCTTTTTATCAGCGATTCGACGGCCAGCTCGCCGAACTGCGCGAGCAGGGCCTGTTCAAGACCGAGCGCGTGATCTCGAGTCCCCAGTCGGGACAGATCCGCGCCAACGATGCCGACGTCATCAACCTCTGTGCTAACAACTACCTGGGCCTTGCCAGTCATTCGGCCGTCCGCGAAGCGGCGCATCGCGCCATCGACCGTTACGGCTATGGCATGGCCTCGGTGCGCTTCATCTGCGGCACGCAGACCGTGCACAAGCAGCTCGAGGCCGCGCTGTCGAAGTTCCTCGGCACGGAAGACACGATTCTCTATTCCTCCTGCTGGGACGCAAACGGCGGACTGTTCGAGACCGTGCTCGGCGAGCAGGACGCCATCATTTCGGATTCACTGAACCATGCGTCCATCATCGACGGCATCCGGCTCTGCAAGGCACGGCGACTGCGGTATGCAAATCGCAATCTCGCCGAGCTCGAACAGCACCTGAAAGACTCGCAGGATTGCCGCACGCGGCTCATCGCCACCGACGGCGTGTTCTCCATGGATGGCAGCATCGCGCCGCTCCGGGAAATCTGCGATCTCGCCGACCGGTACCAGGCGCTCGTCATGGTCGACGACTCCCATGCCACCGGCTTCATGGGCGCCGGCGGTCGCGGCACGCACGAGCATTGCGGCGTCATGGGCCGCATCGACTTCCTCACCGGCACCTTCGGCAAGGCCCTCGGTGGCGGCAGCGGTGGCTACACCAGCGGCAAGGCGAACGCCATTGCCTGGCTGCGGCAGCGTTCCCGCCCCTATCTTTTCTCCAACAGCATTCCGCCCGTGGTCGCGGCCGTGACCCTGCGCGCCCTCGACATGGTGGAGCACACGCCCGGCCTGCGCGAGACGCTGTTCGGGCACGCGAAAAAATTCCGCGCCGGCATGGAAAAGGCCGGCTTCCGGCTGCTGCCGGGCGAACATCCCATCATCCCCATCATGATCGGCGACGCGGCGCTGGCCGCGCGCTTCGCCGACAAACTACTCGGTGAAGGCGTGTACGTCATCGGGTTCTCCTTCCCCGTGGTCCCGAAGGGCGAGGCGCGCATTCGCACGCAGATGTCCGCGGGACTCAACGACGCGCAGCTCGAGCGCGCGATGGCGGCCTTCATCAAGGTGGGTCGCGAACTGGAGTTGATCAAATGAAGGCATTAGTGAAGAGCGAAGCGAAGCCCGGCATCTGGATGAAGGACATCGAGGTCCCCAAGGTCGGCCACAACGATGTCCTGATCAAGATCCACAAGACCGCCATCTGCGGCACCGACATGCACATCTACCACTGGGATGCGTGGGCGCAGAAAACCATCCCGGTGCCCATGGCCGTGGGCCACGAGTACTTCGGCCGCATCGTCGACATGGGCAGCGAGGTGCGCGGATTCTCCGTGGGCGACCGGGTGTCCGGCGAAGGCCACATCACCTGTGGCTTCTGCCGCAATTGCCGCGCCGGCCGCCGGCACCTGTGCCGCAACACGGTGGGCGTGGGCGTGGATCGCCAGGGCTGTTTCGCCGAGTACCTCGCCATTCCGGCGAGCAATGCCTTCAAGTTGCCGGATGCGATCACCGACGACATCGCCAGCATCCTCGACCCCTTCGGCAATGCCACGCACACCGCCCTGGCCTTCAACATGGTGGGCGAGGACGTGCTGATCACCGGCGCCGGGCCCATCGGCATCATGGCCGTGGCGATCTCGAAGAAGATCGGCGCGCGCCACGTGGTCATCACCGACGTGAACGACTACCGGCTGGGACTCGCCCAGAAGATGGGCGCGACGCGCGCCGTGAACGTCACGAAGCAGAAGCTCGACGACGTCATGTCAGACCTGAAAATGCAGGAAGGCTTCGACGTGGGCCTCGAGATGTCGGGCAATCCTTCGGCGTTCCGGGACATGCTGCGGACCATGCACCATGGCGGCAGCGTGGCCTTGCTGGGCATTCCGCCCGGCGAAACCGCCATCGACTGGAACCAGGTGATCTTCAAGGGCCTCAACATGCGCGGCATCTACGGACGCGAGATGTTCGAGACCTGGTACAAGATGGCCGCGCTGCTGCAGGCCGGTCTCGACATCACGCCGGTGATCACCCACCACTTCCCGGTTCAGGATTTTCAGCGTGGTTTCGAGACCATGGGATCGGGTCAGTCGGGCAAGGTCATCCTCGACTGGTCGTGTATTTAGGCGCCTGCGCGCCAACGACGGAAAACGGCGCCGTCCGTGAATGAATGATCGCGCGACTATCGAACGTCGCAGAAACAATAGACGTAGCGATTGTCTCTTGAGCTCATGCGCGTCCAGCGCTCGAGCTCGCGCTGCATCGGCTCGAGTGAGCGCGAAACCCGGGCCAGCGGATTCTTCGCGAGGACTTCACCCAGGAAGTTCTTCGCAAACCACACCTTGATCTGCAGCGCCAGCGTCTCGGCCCACGACAGTCGCGGTTCGAGGCGTTCGATTTCGTACTCGCCTTCGATCTTGCCGAGCTTGGCCGCCGACTTCACCGCCTCGTTGAACAGGCCCAGCTGGTCCACGAGGCCATTGTCCTTGGCCGCCGTGCCGATCCACACGCGGCCCTGCGCAATGTCGTGCACCTGGTCGCGGGTTTTCTTGCGGCCGTCAGCCACGCGCTCGAGGAATTCCTCGTAGCCATATTCGATGCCGGATTGCAGCATCCTCTTCGCGTCCTCGCCGAGGGCGCGGTCGAGGCGCAGCTGGCCCGACAGCGTGGTCGTTCCGACGCCATCCACATTGACGCCGATTTTTTCGAGCGTGTGCTGGAACGTGGGAATGGCGCCGAAGATGCCGATCGAGCCGGTGATGGTGGATGGGTGCGCCCAGATCTCATCGGCCGATGCGGAGATGTAATAACCGCCCGAAGCCGCGAGGTCTCCCATGGAGGCCACCACCGGCTTGCCGTTCTTCTGCGCGGCGCGCACCTCGCGGTAGATTTCTTCCGAGGCCAGCACGCTGCCACCGGGACTATCCACCCGGATGACGATGGCCTTGACGTCCTCGTCGCGCCGCGCCTCGCGGATCAGCGTCGCGGTGCTGTCACCACCCACCGAGCCGGGCGGCTGCGAACCATCGAGGATTTCGCCCGAGGCGATGATGACGCCAACCTTGGGCTTGCCGGCGCCGCGCGCCTTCTTCTCGGCCTCCACCACGCGCAGGTAATCCTCGAGCGAAGTGGAATTGAAGGATTCACCCGCGTCGCTTTCCTCGGCCTCGACCTTTTCCTTGCTCTTGCGCGGGGAGTCGACACCGACGAGTTCGACCATGCGGCGCTCGACTTCGAGCGATGACTTGAGTCCGGTGACCAGTTTCGCGTCCAGCGCAACCTGGGCCGCGTTGCCCTTGGCCGCCAGCAGCGCGGGCACGGAGTTGGCGACATAGGCGCTGATGTCGTCGGGGGAGAGACCGCGCGCCTTGGCCACGGCGGTGCGGTAGTTCAGCCACAAGCCGTTCAGGTAGGCGAGGCTCTCCTCGCGTTCTTCCGGCGACATGTCCTTGCGGACGTAGACTTCCGCGGCGCTCTTGTAGGCACCCACGCGGAACACGTTGACCTCGACGCCGAGCTTGTCGAACAGCTCTTTGTAATAGCTCCGGTAGCGGTCGTAACCGTCGATGGCCACGAAGCCCATGGGATCCACGTAGATCTCGTCGGCGGCGGCCGCCACGTAATACTGCTCCTGGCCGTAATACGTGGAATGCGCGATGACTTTTTTGCCCGAGGCGCGGAAGGCCTGGATGGCCGCGGTCAGTTCGGCGAGCGTGGGCTGGCCGCCACCGGCCATTTCGTCGAGGTCGAGGACCACCGCCTTGATGCGGGCGTCCTTGCCGGCGGCTTCGAAGGCATCGACCAGGTCCCAGAGCAGGGTCTCGGTCTGGCGCGCGCCCTGGACGCGATTGATGGCCTGGTCGACGGCGTCGCCGGAGAGCTGTTCGACGATTTCTCCGCGCGGCGTGATGACCAGCGCGGAGTTATCGACGATGTGCGGAATCGAAGTGCGGAGGGCCCCGATGACGATGCCGAAGATGATCAGCAGCAGCACCAGGTGCAGGAACTTGCGCAGTCCGTCGAAGATGAACCACAAACCCGCGAAGAACCGCCCGATCATGTCTTCGAAGCCCCCGCCAGGTGGTTAGACCTTTTCTTCGATGCGGGCAGCCTTGCCCGAGAGGTCGCGCAGGTAGTACAGCTTGGCGCGACGCACGCTGCCGCGGCGCTTGATCTCGATCTCGCTGATCGCCGGGCTGTAGGTCTGGAACACGCGCTCGACGCCTTCGCCGTGCGAAATCTTGCGCACCGTGAACGAGGAGTTGAGGCCGCGGTTGCTCTTCGCGATGACCACGCCTTCGTAGGCCTGCGCGCGCTCGCGGTCGCCTTCCTTGACCTTGACCTGCACGACGACGGTGTCGCCGGGGTTGAAGTCAGGGACCTTGCGCGTCATCCGCGCGGATTCGATCTGTTGAATGATGTTAGCCATGTCTGTCACCTTCGCGTTCAGCGAGAAATTCGTCCAGCAGCTTGGCCGCATCGGCCGGCAAGCCACCCTTAGCAATCAAATCCGGCCGGCGCATCCAGGTGCGCGCGACCGCCTGCTTCAAACGCCAGCGCTGGATGTCAGCGTGGTGCCCGCCCTGCAGTACCTCGGGCACCTTCCGGCCATCGAACTCCACCGGCCGCGTGTAATGCGGCCAATCGAGCAAACCCGAGTCGAACGACTCCTCGACACTGGAACGCTCGTCGCCGAGCACTCCGGGCAGCAGTCTTGCCACCGCGTCGAGCAACACCAGCGCGGGAAATTCACCTCCCGACACCACGTAGTCGCCGATCGACACTTCTCTGTCTATCCGCGATTCGATGACCCGTTCGTCGAGTCCCTCGTATCGCCCCGCCACCAGCACCAGGCCCGGCAGCGTCGAAAATTCCTTCGCCAGCGCCTGCGTGAAGGGCACGCCCTGCGCCGACAGGTAGATCCGCACGGAGCCACCCGGCAACCTCGCGGTGGCCGCATCGATGGCCGCCGTCATCGGCTCGGGCTTGAGCACCATGCCCGGGCCACCACCATACGGCCGATCATCCACCGTGCGGTGCACGTCCTGCGTGTGCGCGCGTGGGTCTTCGCAATCCACTCGCACCAGCCCGCGCTCCAGCGCCCGGCCCAGCACTCCGAACTTCACCGCGGCGCGGATCAGCTCGGGGAACAATGTCACGACCTCGATCTGCATGAGTCGTGTCAGAAATCCTCGGGCCAATCCACGATCACGCGCCGCGCGTGAGTGTCCACGCTGCGCAGGTGCTGCTTCGTCACCGGAACCCAGTGTTCCCGCGCACCCTTGATCACCATCACCGCGTTGCCCGGCGTGTCGACGAAATGATCGACCACACCCAGCAACACACCTTCGACATTCTTCGCTTCGAAACCGACGAGGTCATCGCGATAGTGTTCGCGTCCCTCGGCCGGCGGCAGCTGCTCGCGTTCCACGAGAATCATCTGCCCCGTCAGCCGGCTCGCGGCGTCGCGCTCCGCGACTCCCTCGAGCTGCGCGATCCAGCCATTACCCTGGGGCCGCGCTTCCAACAAATTCACTTCGCGTTCGGCGCCGCTCTCGGATTGGATGAGCCAGCGTCGCCACTCGAACAGTCGCTGCGGGGGATCGGTGAACGACTGCACCCGCAACCAGCCGCGCACTCCGTGCGCCGCTCCCAACCTGCCAACCTCGACCAAGCGGCGCTCACTCACCGCGCCACCGCGAAGATCAGGCCGCGTTCGCCTTGCGGAACTCGGTCACCAGGTGCTTCACGCGCTCGGACTGCTGCGCGCCCTTGGACACCCAGTAGTCGATGCGGCCGATGTCGAGCTTCAGGCCCACCTCGTTCTTCACGGGCTTCGGGTTGAAGAAACCCACCTGCTCGAGGCTCTTGCCACCCTGACGCTTGCGGCTGTCGGTCACCACCACGTGATAGAACGGGGTGTTGGTCGTGCCGCGGCGAGTCAGACGAATAGTCACCATGTCATTGAACCTTCAATTGTCAGTGGCCCCGGGGGGCGAAATTACCAACCCGGCCGGCCAAAAAAGAGCGCGGATTCTACGCATATCAGTGGGTTAGTGGAAGCGCGAGATGGTGGCACGGGGGTGTCAGGCCGGCGTTTCGGCGTTGCGGGCCCGGACTCGTCTGAATTCCGCCAACCGGGCCCCCGCAATGCCGAAATGCCGGCCTGACACCGTCTTCGTTCGGCCCTAGCGCGGCCCCGGAAACCCCGGCGGAACCCCGCCCTTGAAGGCCTGCATCATGCGTTTGAGCTTCCCGCCCCCGAAGCTCTTCATCATCTTCTGCATCTCCATGAACTGCTTCATGAGGCGGTTCACGTCCTGCACCTGCACGCCGGCGCCCAGGGCAATGCGGCGGCGACGAGAGCCATCGAGGAGGGCCGGGTTGCGGCGCTCTTTTTTGGTCATGGAGTTGATGATGGCGATCTGGCGGCGCACGTCCTTGTCGCCCTGGTCCGCATTCGGCGCCCCGCCCTTCATGGCGGCCTGTGGCAACTTGTCCATGAGCGAGGCCACGCCACCCATTTTCTGCAGCTGTTCCAGCTGGCTCTTGAGATCGACGAGGTCGAAGCCCTTGCCCTTGGCCACCTTCTTCGCGAGCTTCTGGGCTTCGTCGACATCGACCTGCTTCTGCACCTGCTCGACCAGGGCGACCACGTCGCCCATGCCAAGGATGCGGCCGGCCATGCGTTCGGCGTCGAAGGGTTCGAGCGCATCGAGTTTTTCACCCACGCCCACCAGCACGATGGGTTTGCCGGTGACTTCGCGCACCGACAACGCCGCGCCACCGCGCGCATCGCCATCGGCCTTGGTGAGGATCACGCCGGTGAGATCGAGCGTCGTGCCGAAGGCGCGCGCTGAATTCACCGCGTCCTGGCCGGCCATGGCGTCGATGACGAACAGGCGCTCGTGGGTTTGCACGGCGCGCTCGATGTCCTTCACCTCTTCCATGAGCTCGGCATCGACGTGCAGGCGGCCCGCGGTATCAACGATGAGCGCGTCGTAAACGCCCTTGCGCGCGGCCTCGAGCGCCTCGCGCGCGATGAGCGCCGGATTCTGTTTCACGTCGGTGGGAAAGAATCCCGCGCCCACCTGCTCGGCCAGTCGCTGCAACTGCAACACGGCGGCCGGGCGGCGGATGTCGGTGCTCACGAGCAGGACGCGCTTTTTCTGGCTTTCGATGAGCCAGCGCGCCAGTTTGCCCGCGGTGGTGGTCTTGCCCGCACCCTGCAGGCCCGCTAACAACACCACGACCGGTGGCTGGGCGCGCAGCTCGAAGCGCTGTCGTTCCCCGCCCATGAGCTCCACCAGCTCCTTGTGCAGGATGCCAACGAAGGCCTGTCCCGGGGTGAGGCTGGCGGTGACTTCGGCGCCCAGCGCCTTCTGCTTGACGCGCTCGATGAAGGTCTTGACCACCGGAAGGGCCACGTCGGCCTCCAGCAGCGCCATTCGCACTTCACGCAGGGATTCACCGACATTTTCCTCGGTGATGCGGCCGCGGCCGCGCAGGGTGTCGACGGTGCGGGACAGCCGCGCGGTGAGGTTTTCGAAAAGCGCCATGGGCGCGGATTATCCTAGGCCCCTATGCAAAACGCACCCTCGACCGTCCTCGGCATCGCGCTCGTAGTCCTCCTCCTGCTGATCGCGTTCTCCTCGGGCACGGAAGTCGCCATGCTTTCGGCCAATCGCTACAAGATCCGCGCCGCCGCCAAGGCCGGCAAACGCACCGCCAAGGCGCTCGACAGCCTGCTGTCCAAGCCCGACAGCTGGCTCGGCGCCAACCTGGTGGTGCTGGCGCTGGCCAGCGTGGCCGCGTCGTCCATCGCGACCTTGTTAGCGCAACGCACCGGCTATGAACACGCCATCCCGATCACCATGGCGGCGCTGTCGGTGTTCATGATCGTGTTCTGCGAACTCGCGCCCAAGATCTACGCGGCACTGAAACCGGATCCCGTCGCGCTGTCGTCCACCTACATCTACAAGGTGCTGGTGTTCCTGATGACGCCGATCAGCTGGTTCACCAACAAGGCGGCCTATGCATTCCTGCGGTTGTTCGGCGTGAAACCTGCCGGCGGCGATGGCGCTTCGATGTCGGCGGAAGAACTTCGATCGGTGGTGGCCGAGGCCGGCCCCATGATCCCGACCCGGCACCGCCAGATGCTGCTGTCCATCCTCGATCTCGAACACATCTCGGTGAACGACATCATGGTGCCGCGGCAGGAAATCGCGTCGATCAATGTCGATGACAACTGGGAAGACATCCTCGACCAGCTCCGCCAGACGCCGCACACGCGACTGCCCCTGCACGAGGGCGAACTCGACAATCTCATCGGCATCATCCACATGAAACGCGTGGCGCAGGAACTGGCTCGCGACACGCTGACGCGCGAACGCCTGGTCGAACTGGCCAGGGCCCGCGAGCCGTACTTCGTGCCCGAGGGCACGCCGCTGACCACGCAGTTGAACGCCTTTCAGCGCAACCGTCGGCGCCTGGCCTTCGTGGTGGATGAGTACGGTGACATCCAGGGCTTCGTCACGCTCGAGGACATCCTCGAAGAAATCGTCGGCGAATTCACCACCGACCCGGCGACCGTGACCCACAAACACGTACATCGCGAAGCGCCCGGTGTCTTCATCATCAATGCCAGCGCCACCATCCGCGCGTTGAATCGCTCGCTGGGCTGGCAGCTGCCGACCGACGGGCCCAAGACCCTGAACGGCCTGCTCATCGAAAAACTGGAAACCCTGCCGGAGAGCGGCGACACGGTGGACATGGGCGAGTACCAGTTCGAGGTGCTGCAGCTGGGCGAGAACACCATCCGCACCGTGCGCGCGCATCGCGCGGCCGCTCCGCCGGCGGCCTGAGATCGCTCAGTCCAGGGCCGCGGCGATGGCTTCGTCGATGCGGCTCAGCTCGCGAACGCGCAGGTTCTCGATGGGCGTACGCGGCGCGTTCTCCCGTGGAATCAGCGCGGTCGTAAACCCCTGCTTCGCGGCTTCGCGCAAACGCTCCTCGCCGTAGGCCACCGGGCGCAACTCGCCCGTCAGTCCGACCTCGCCGAACGCGACGATCGACTGCGCAATGGGTTTGCCGCGCAGGCTGGAGGCCAGCGCCAGGGTCACCGGCAGATCGCAGGCGGTCTCGCTGACTTCGAGACCACCGACCAGGTTCACGAACACGTCGTGATCCTGCAGCGAGACGCCGGCGTGACGATTCATGACCGCGAGCAGCATGGCGACTCGCTGCGAGTCGAGCCCCTGCGCCACGCGGCGCGGCGCACCGAAGCGCATGAGGTCCACGAGTCCCTGCAGTTCGACCAGCAAGGGGCGCCGGCCATCACGCGTCACCGTGACGATGCTGCCGGCCGCCGGCTGCGCGGAGCGCGCCAGGAAAATCGCCGAAGGATTGCGCACCTCGCGCAGTCCCTGTTCGCCCATGTGAAAGAACGCGAGCTCGCCCACCGAACCGAAGCGGTTCTTGGTGGCCCGCACATTGCGAAACCGGCTCGACGCGTCACTCTCGAAATACAACACGGTGTCGACCAGGTGTTCGAGCACGCGCGGACCGGCGATGGCGCCGTCCTTGGTCACGTGGCCGACGATCACCACGCTGACCTCCTCGGACTTCGCGAAACGCACCAGCTGCGCCGTGCATTCGCGCAACTGCGTGACCGCGCCAGCCGCGGTTCCCACCGAGGCCAGCTGCACGGTCTGGATCGAATCGACGATCAGCAGGCGCGCACGTTCTTCGCGGACACGCATCAGCGTGGCCTCGAGGTCCGTGTCGGACACCACCCGCAGATTCGAAACGGAAATCCCGAGGCGCCGCGCGCGGACGCCGATCTGGGACGCCGACTCCTCGGCCGACAGGTACAACGTGGGCGTGGCGCGCGCCACGTGATTGGCCAGTTGCAGGAGAAGCGTCGACTTGCCGATGCCCGGCTCACCACCTAGCAAGGTCACCGAGCCCGGGAGCAGTCCCCCACCCAGCACGCGGTCCAGCTCCGACATGCCGGTTTCGAGCCTCGGCAGGTTGCCGGTGGCCAGGTCGGCGAGCTCGGCCGCGGGCTGCGCCGGGGCTGTAGTCGTGGGCCCGCGGCGGGCAACCGTTCGTTGCTCGAGGGTGTTCCAGCCGCCGCATTGGGGGCACTGGCCCTGCCATTTCAGGGTCTCGGACGAGCATTCCGAGCAGACAAAGACGAGGGCCGGTTTAGGCATGGTCTGGGAGCAATTCCTCTTTTGTTCCTCTATTCCCGATGTTGCAAAGCGTGACGAAGTTCAAGGGGCTGAAACTCGCCGCATCGGGGACTCACCTACTGTGCAGTAGTCCGGTGCGCGCCGGCCCGGTTCGCTTTAGCATGGCGGCCCTAGATCGTTGATTCTGGCGGAGCCTGCCGGGCGAAGTGTGACTTATTGCCCGGCATCCGCCCGCGCTGCTGGTAGGTTATGGCGGGTGCGGGGAATTGTGCGGGCGTTTTTGCGCCCGCAATGGGCACTTTTTGAGTGTTGGGCACAGGGTGTGATCAAGAACTACGCTGAGAATTGCCGAGCGGTATGGGCCAAGCCACCACGTTGAAGACAAAGCTCACGTTTGTCGGCAAGACCGACACCGGGCGTGTCCGCGAACACAACGAAGACACGATCGCCACCGATCTCGAAGTGGGCCTGCTCGTATTGGCTGACGGCATGGGCGGTTACAACGCCGGTGAAGTCGCCAGCGGCATTGCCGTCAAGACCATCACCAACCTGGTGCGCGAAGGTCTCGCGCGTGAAGACCTCGGATCCATCGATCGCGGCACGGGTTTGTCGCGGCCGTCCATCGTGCTTCGTGACGCCATCACCCGGGCCAACAAGATCATCTACCAGACCGCGCGCTCGCAGGCCGAGTGCGAGGGCATGGGCACGACCGTGGTCGCCGCCCTCTTCTACGACAATCGCATTTCGATCGCGCATGTCGGGGATTCGCGGTTGTATCGACAGCGCGGCAGCGAAATTGCCCAGGTCACCATGGACCACTCGCTGCTCCAGGAACTCGTGGATCGCGGGTTCTATTCGCCGGAAGAAGCTCAGCGCGCGGCCAACAAGAACTACGTGACCCGGGCGCTCGGCGTGGAGCCGTCGGTGGAAGTCGAAGTCCAGGAACACCCGGTCGACAAGGGCGACATTTTCATACTTTGTTCGGACGGCCTGTCCGACATGGTGGAAGATGAAGACATCCGTTTAACTATAAGTACCTTTGGTGCTAATCTAGATACGGTCGCTAAGCAGTTGATTCAGTTAGCCAACGAGAACGGGGGTCGCGACAACGTCTCGGTGGTGCT
>Ga0315912_10000415_pt1 | contig 82544 bp, 65 predicted proteins | sample VfabasoilMG_FD_204469 | JGI IMG/M metagenome (GOLD analysis project Ga0315912, IMG submission 204469) | Garden soil microbial communities collected in Santa Monica, California, United States - V. faba soil | ecosystem: Environmental > Terrestrial > Soil > Garden | place: USA: California... | reverse complement strand
TACGGCTAGTACTAGTGCCTCAAGTCGGAAGTTCGTTCCGTGATAGGCGCGGGGCTGCGGCCCGAGGGCGAGGCGCGAGGCCGAAGCTGTATCGGGCATACTGCGAGCGCCGAGTAACAACGCCATCGGGCTGCATAACCGTGCATGGCACGGAACGAACTTCCGACTTGGGGGTCTAGTCCCCTGGAACCTTGAGTTCGATCGTAAGAAACGTCGTCAGCGTCGCCCAGGGCAAGGCGCGAAACCGAAGGTGTATCGGGCCATACATCGAGGTTTCGCAACGCGGCCATCGACGACGGGGGCGATGTTTTTTACGATCGAAATCAAGGTTCCAGGGGACTAGGCACAGCTGAAACGAAACGAGTCGTCGAGATCCCAGGGCATGACCAACGTTTGAGTGCCGTTGTCTGCTGCGGCTCCGCACACCTCATCGAGCAGCGCGGCCCCGTCCGCTTCGGTGTCCGCGTATTCGACGTTGAGGATTGGTTTGTTTGCACTACGGAATGGCGCAAGTTGCCCGCATTCATCGTAGGCGTGGCATTCTTCGTTCAAACTCCCATCGAAGTACTCGACGAGATCGGTCGCTTGGTCGCCGTCGTTCTTGAGCAGCACAGCGAGGTTCCGCTGATGAGCTTCGTTGGCGAGCCAGCGATTGTAGCCGAGCTGGTGTTCGGCAGTCAGGGCAATCCCGGTCGCATTGGTAAAGCCATCGACATTGTCCGGTTCGACGCCATCACACCCTTTGGCGACGGCGAGATCCAGTCGATCGAGCATGATGGCCGATACGTTGCTCGATGTGATATCGAGCCAACGTTCCCCTTCCCAGCCGTCGAGAGCGGACCCCATGTCCGCCTCGGCGAATCGCTCGAAATCGGATCGCCAATTCTCCGATGATCCGGCCGAGAAATAGCAGAACACGATTCGTCCAGCAGCTTTGAGCTCCGCGATCGTCGATGCCTCGTTGTCGAACAGATCGATGTCGTAGATATCCACGTCGTACGACGTGTCGAGAGTTCCAGTGAGTTGCCATTGCCAAGTCACTCCGGGCTCGAGCCGCACCCAATCCCCGTCCGCCGCCGGCGGGGCGTCGACGTCATCGGCCGCACCTTCGTCCTCCGCGGCAGGCCTGACCTCTTCGTCACTCCCCCCGCACCCAGCGAGAAGCGAGGAAACGACCGACAACACCCCAAGCCGTCGACGCATCAGCATGTCGAGGTCACCCTGACATGCACCGAGTCCGCCCGCAAACGGCCAGGCGTCCGGTGTCCACGGTCACCTTCAGCATCAATCGGCACCCGTTCTCGGGATCGGCCGGTCTCAGGCCTCGGTGGGCAAGGTCGAGCCCTCGGATCCCTCGTCCTCGATGAGACGGGCGGCGTCGGTCAGCCAGCTCATCACGGCGCGCACACGCGCGAGATCGCGGACGTCACGATGGGCAACGAGATGCACGTCCCGCTCAAGCACGACGCCACCGCCCAAGCGACGCAAGTTGGGGAACTGGCGAGCGAGCGGCAACGGCAACACCGCAGCCCCTGCCCCCGCCGAAGCGGCGGCCGCAAGGGCGAGACGCCCCGAGGCGCGCAGTCGAGGTGAGCGACCCTGAGCCGTCGTTTGGACCCAAACGGCATCGGGATGGTCGCGCATCGTCTCGTCGAGGGTGAGCCAGTCGAGCGTGGCGAGGTCACGGTCCAAACCGACCCGAGCGAGGTAGTCCACGCTGGCAAACGGCGCGAATCGAAGCACCGCGACCTTTCGCGAGACCATGTCACCTTCGCGTGGCGGTGACGGACGAAGCGCGACATCGGCATCGCGACGACCGAGGTCGACGATCCGCGGTCCAGCCAGCACCTCGACCTCGATATCGGGACAACGCTCGAGAAACGCAGGAAGGGTCGGAAGGACGACGAATGCCGCGAGTTCGTCGAGTGTCGCAACCCGAACCTTGCCCTCGAGTGCCGTCGGGGACGTTGCGGCGTGAACGAGCAGCTCCCCCACCGAGCCTTCGACGCCCTCGGCATCGCGGACCAAACGCTCGCCGACGGCGGTCAGGGTCAACTCCGCCCCATGGCGCAAAAACAAGGCCGCCCCCAGCGTTTCTTCGAGCGCGGCAACGCGACGACTCACGGTCGACTGGTGCACTCGTAGATCGCGGGCCGCGTGAGTGAAGGTCCGTGACCGCGCGACCGCGAGGAAATACCGCAGATCGTCCCACTGCAGGTCCGGCATCGATCCTCCTGTGCACTTTACCACGCGCATCGTTGCATGGCGGCCATGCCCGAATATGCATGGCCGTGACGAGTCCCGCGGCCACGCTTGGCGACATGCAACGGCGTGCACTCCTTTTCGCCGCGGTCCTGCTTGGCCTCGCATGTCGAGCGGACGCGCCTGCCCCCGAACCCCTTGCTCGCAACGTCGATCTCGAAGCGTTGGAGACCGCCGTGGATTGGCCCAACGCCGAGGTCGCGCCGATCATGATGCTGGCCACGCAATACTTTGCATCGCGTCGCGATGAAGATGCTTATGCATCATTCAGTCGACTCGCGGCCGCTCATCCCGATCGCGGCATGTTTCTCGCCCTTGCCGGCTTGTTTCAAGCTCGCATGGCCGAACAGATCACGCTGACCGAACGCATCGGCTGGGTCCGGGAAGCCATCGACAAACTCGACGCTGCGGTCGAGCTCGACACCGAAATGTCGAGGTTGTTACGCGGTGCGACGTTGGCCGCACTCCCCGAGCGGTTCGACACCGCGGAACGAGCCGTGGCCGACCTCGAATCGGTGCTGCAACCCGACTCGTTCCTGGTCGAACTCCCGCTGACGTTGCGCGACGGCATCCGCCGAACCGCCTGGCACAGCCTCGGGCTCGCCTACATGACGCTCGGTCGCGAAACGGACGCAGACGAAGCACTGGCACGGTCGGGCGTCGCGGTGGATGACCCGAATGCACCGCTCCTCGCGACCCCTTGGTCGGTCAACGCTCGCGATGGGTTTCGTTTCGCGAGCCCCGAGCTCTTGGACGTCGCCACGGGAGTTTGGGTCGCACGAGGATTCGATTTCGCGGACATCGCGTTCGTGCTCACGAATGACGGCGTCGTCGTGATCGACACGGGGACCACCGTCGGTACCGGCCGTGCTGCATTGATGGCATTCCGCGAGCAGGTCAGCCGCGCACCGATCGAGGCTGTGATCCTGACCCATGGGCACTGGGACCACGTGGGTGGCCTCGCCGCATTCCTCGACGACGACCCGCAGGTGATCGCACAGATCGGGATCCATGACGAACTCGAACGTATCGCGGGCACGGGCGTCGCTTACACCTGGTTCTTCGGGGCCGAGTTCGAGCGGGAGGTCCTGCACGTGGACGCCGATATCCTCGTGGCGGAGCCCGAACGACGGACGATCGGGGGCACGGAGGTCGAACTCATCCCGGTCCACGGTGGCGAGACCGAGGATGCGTTGCTCGTTCACCTGCCCCATACCGGAATCGTGTTCGTCGGCGATGCGTTCATGCCTTATGTCGGCGCCCCATTCATCGCCGAAGGCTCGCCCGAGGGCCTATTGGAGACGATCGACACCTTGCAGGAACTCGCCCCCGCCCGGCTCGTGCACGGGCACGTCCCGCTCACGGACTTCTATACGGTCGACGTGCTCGACCCACTCGAGCAAAGTCTTCACGAACTCTACGACCGAACACGAACGTCGATCCGCGACGGCCGTCCGCTCGCCGCGATGATCCAGGACAACGTCTTGCCCGACATTCTCCGCGATCACCCGAGTGCGGTGGTACCCTATCTCGTGTTGCGCGATCAGTTCGTGCAACGCGTTCAGCGCGATCATACGGGTTATTGGCAACCCGAAAGCCAAGGTCTCGCGATCGACTCGCGAACCGAATGGGCGACGGCGCTCGACCTCCTCGGCGGCGAAGATCCAACTTCGTTCATCTCCGCGGGCGAGGTCTTGATCGCTCGGGGTGATCATACATTGGCGTTCGAACTGCTCGACCTCGGCACCCGAGTGCATCCCGACGATGTGGTGCTCTTCGGTTTGCGCCAACGCGCGCTCGATGGATTGCGGGAACGCTATCAGCTGCTCAACCCCTTCAAATATATCGTCTACTCCGAACTCGGCGGCACTCCAACGTCGCCCGTCGGAGGTGAGCCATGATCGCCCTCCTATGGGTGCTCGCGATGTCCGAGCCGCCGGAACGTGTGCGGCTCGGCGTAGGCGTCGAACGACCGCTCGGGCTCGCCCCTCGAATCGAAGTCCAAGACCGCGAAGTCGCGATCCCCGGCCTTGGCTTGACCGTCGACATCCGTGGCCAAGGCGGCGTGCAAGCGCTGCTCGGAGCCGGTGGTTCTCGCGTCGACACGTCCGATCCGACCACGGCCCGTCGCTCCGTCGCCCAACTCGTCGTCGCGATCCGTGGTCTGTACTGGCCGGTCCGGACCCCTCGTTTCCGCCTGGGACTCGTGATCGGAGCGTCGACCCGCATCGATTTCGAGCACGGGCGAGCGGTGACGCGAACCAACGATCGTCGGACCTTCGACGTTGCGGCGGAGGTGGGACTTCGCCCGGAACTCTTCCTCGTACCTCGTTTGAGCCTGCACACGCAGTTTGGCGCCAGCTACGTCTTCGAGACCACGAACGATGGAGATCGTGGCCATACTGCAGCGATCGCGGGCGACCTCCTCGGTCAAGCCGGTTTCACGGCCTGGTTTTAGTCACCCCCGGCCGCCCGAAGACGCAAGGTCGCAATCCGTTCGGCGTCTCCTGGTTACTACCGGCTGCGAGAACGTGATCCGCTCGAGCGCCGCAACCTCGCGCTCACCCGAGGCGGCTCGCGAGGAGACTTCCGATGTTGAAACGACGGACTTGCATGAGACCTGACATGAATCGAGGTGCGGCTGTATGCGCAATCCTATTGACGTTCGCGGCTTGCGGCTCCGATTCATCCGGGGACACCCTTCTAGTCGAGAGTACGAACACGAGCAGCGGAACGTCGAGCGACGGGAACGGTTCGAGTGGACCGACCCCCGACAGCGAGTCGACCGAGTCGAGCGAATCGAGCGAATCGACGACGGGTGACGTCGCGCCGCCGCTGGTGGAGCTCATCAAAACGAATCAGGTCGGCTACCTGCCCGTCGGCGAAAAGGTGGCCATCGTTCCCGACGTGCCGGCAACCACATTCGATCTGGTGGCGATGGCCGACGGCAGCGTCGTCTATTCTGGCGACCTTTCGTCTCCCCTGATCTGGAGTCCAGCGGGTGCCGGCAGCTTCAAGCGAGCCGATTTCACGGGGTTCGAGGAACCAGGCCAGTATGCGATCCACGTGGATGGAGCAGAAGACTCCGCCCCCTTCCGCATCGATGCCGACGTCTTCGCCGAAGTGCACGACGCGACCCTCAAAGCCTACTACTTCAATCGCGCCAGCACGGATCTCCCGGAGACCTACGCGGGACCATGGGCGAGGGCGGCCGGTCACCCAGACACCGACGTTCTCGTGCATGGTTCCGCAGCCACATCGACGCGACCGGAAGGGACATCGATCGCCGCCGCCAGAGGTTGGTACGACGCGGGTGACTACGGCAAGTACACGGTCACCGCCGCCGTCGCGAGTTATACTCTGCTCGCCGCCTACGAACATTTTCCCGAGTATTACGCCGATCGTGACCTGAACATCCCAGAATCCGGAAATGACGTTCCCGACGTATTGGATGAAGTCGCATGGAGCCTCGATTGGATGATCGCGATGCAGGACGAGGATGGGGGTGTCTATCACCAGCTCACCACCGACGCGTTTCCTGGCCCGGAAGCTCCGGCACAAGATCTGCAGCAGCGCTACGTGATCGGTAAAACCACTGCGGCGACCCTCGATTTCGCCGCCGTCATGGCCGTCGCGAGCCGGGTTTATACCCCCTTCGAAACGGCATTTCCCGGTGCGTCGGATCGGTATGGAACCGCGGCTCTCGCTGCATGGGATTGGGCCAACGCCAACAATGACATTCCGTTCGTTCTACCGAGCGACATCGACAGCGGGGAATACGGTGATAGCGAGTTCACCGACGAGTTCGGCTGGGCGGCTGCAGAACTAGCGATTACGACCGGCGATCCTCAATACCTCGACATCTTCGCGAGCCAAGGTCTCGGGGCCGAGTTGCCCTCGTGGCAGGACGTCGGCGCGTTTGCATTCGTATCGCTCGCCGCCACCGATGCATTGGCTATTCCCGAAGCCGTTCGGACCACCGCTCGTGCGTCGCTCGTGACCACCGCCGATACGATGGAGCGACAATATCGCGAGTCTCCGTACGGGGTCCCGATGGTCACGGCGGACTTTTACTGGGGCAGCAACTCGGTCGTGTTGAACAAGGCCTTCATTTTGGCGCAGGCTCATCGTTGGACTGGCGAGTCGTCGTATCGGGATGCAACTCTGGGAGCGCTCGCGTACATCTTCGGCCGCAACCCGACCGACTATTCGTACGTGACGGGAGCGGGCAGCCATCCACCGCTGCACATCGCCCACCGCCCGTCGGAGAGCGATGACGTCGCTGACCCAGTCCCCGGCTTCGTCGTCGGTGGACCCCATTCGGGATGGCAGGACGGCTGTATCTATCCGTTCATGAATCCGGCGAGGAGCTATTTGGACGACTATTGTAGTTATTCGACCAACGAAGTCGCGGTCAACTGGAATGCACCGCTCGCCTACGTGCTCGCCGCCGTTCAGGTGGAATGACACGGCCCGCTCGGAGTCGCCGTTCGACTCCGGAACGGTCTTCCGGCGTGCTTGGCATCCGTCGCAGTGATGCTCGGGTCACGACTCACATTCGTCGATGACGATCGCGTCGATCAGCAGATTCCGATCTTGGCCGTTCGCATAATAGTCGTTGTCGAAACGAACCGTCACCGAGGACGACTGCGCGGCCGAGAACCACGTGAAATCGTAGGATTGGTAATCGCTGGTCGTCACGAACGTTTCACCGATCTCGACCCCGCCGACTTCCACGATCATGTGAGGCCACGATCCGCCCCCGTAGGCCCCAGCGGCACGAACCGTGATCTGGCTATCCCCGCCAGCGAACGAGTGCGTTGCCGCGAGGCTTCCATTGCTCCACAGGTTCCACCCCCCTGCCGTCGCACCGCCCGTCGTCGCTGGAAGCTGCTCGGCCTGGTAGGTCGTACTCACGTCCGTGTCCCCGCAAGCGTTCGGATCCGAAGGGCCGCCCGTATCGGGCGGCACCGACGGGAAGGTTCCCGTCGAGTCCTCATCGGTGAACGCAAGCACGAGCGCACCATTCCGAGTGGCCGCATTTTGCGGAACGTAGTCGTTGATGGCGGAGTCGAACGTCCAATTGGCGGTCCACCAACGCCCGTTGTCGAATCGATCGAAGTCGTCCCGCCAGAGCCGCGTAAAATCACCTCCGCCAGGCCCATCGCCCGGTGTATAGGCATACACCTCCAGGTAGTTCACGAACGCCGCCGCGGGGACGGCTGTGGAATCGAAACGTCCGGACCAGTTGCTGTCGCTCGCCCAGATACTGAGACGAATCTGGGCGGGCTCGGCTTCGTCGAAGAAAATTGCATAGGTCTCCGGATCGTCCTCGACGCGAATGAGTTCACCGTCGACGTAGAACGCGACCTCATTCGGCGTCCATTCCATGCGATACGTGTAATATCGCTCCCACGCTGGATCGGGCAGCGTATGATAAATGTTGTGTTCCGTCCGCTCGCCCCCATCTTCGCCGGGCGTCATGAGCTGCGTCTGGAATCTCCCGTTTCGCCCAAAGATCTCGAAGTCCTGTTCTTGCCAGGGCACATCGGGCAACTCCGAGTCGTTCTTCCAGAGGAAAAACGGCGTGATGAGCCCGGATCCACGCGCGGCGAGGATTCGTGCTTCGAAGGCGCCATAAAGGAACGTTTGCTGCGAGATGACTTCGGCGCCTTTCCACGGTTTCGCCGAAGCTGGCAACGACGCTCCAGCCGTGGCGATGAACAACGCTACGACGAACGCCCTAGGCCGCGGGGCCGATACGATCTGCATATGCGCGACTCGAGATGATGACATGGAACTTGCTTTCGCTGTGCGCTCGAGGAGGGTTCGGCATCGAAGTCTCCGATGCCGCCTTGGCGATCACTGCGAGAAACAGGCCAACGTCTAATGACAGGAATCGAACCGACCAACTCCCCGGTCCCAACACCATGACTTGTAAGACTTGCGTTCGAGTGAGGTTCGAACCAATGAATGCACGCAATCGCGTTCGACCTGCTCGCGATGTTCGAACGCTCCCCCCGGCACATCAAACCAAGGACATCGTTCGGGCTTTACGCTCCGATGGGTTCGGGAGACGACATGTGCCTGCGGTTTCGCGAAGCTTCGCGTCATGGCCCCCTCGTGGGGCACGGTCGACGATCCGGCGCAACGCCTTGCGAACAACCGAGACGACTCATGTGGGTCGCGGCGTAGGGTTCGAGTTCCCGTCCGGCAATGGAATGAGGCGGTAGCCGACACCACGTACGGTTTGGACGTAGTGACTGGCGGTCTTGAGCTTGTTTCGCAATCGGCGGACGTGCGTATCGACGGTGCGCGTTCGGTGATTCGCCGATCGGCCCCAGGCCAAACGCAACAACGCGGCACGGGATTGAACCTGGTCGCGACGCTCGTACAGTGTCAGGAGCAATCGGAACTCGAGCGCCGTCAGTTCGATGAGTTCGTCCTCGACCCAGACGTGGCAAGCGTTCGGATCCAACATCAACTTGCCAAACCGAATGGGCTCGGGCCGGCGCAATCTCTGCCAATCACCACGGTCGGGTGAACCACCGAACATGAGCAACTGGAGCAGGAATTCGTGAAGCGACGACGTGCCGCGCACGAGTCCGTCGGCGTCGAGTTCGAACCCGAGTGCCGTCAGATCCAACACCAGATGCTCGGTCGCCGGGTCGCGAGCGAGCGGAGTGGCCGATCCGAACCCCCATGGATTCGGCTCGAGCGCCTGAGAACCACACGCTTCGTCGATTGCACTGAACATCATTGTTATTGGCCTTACAACACGAGCATCCGCGTCTCGACGTCGACATCGGGCGTTCGAGCGACTCACACCCCGCACAACGCTTTCCAAGAATCCTGAGATCGGGCTCGACTCCCCCGCGCTGCACGGAGAAATGCGACACGGGGTGAGCCGGCCCTTGGCAAGCCGTCGATCGGCTGGTGGGTTGGGTGGGGAGTGCTCATCGACGACTTGAGGTGAGTGTCGCTGATGGAAATGGAAAGTCAAATTCAATTAGCGACCAGCCAACCGAGCACCGGACCAGCGGCGGCAACGCCTTGGCCATCGGCGCGAGCAAAAAGCAAAGGCCGGTTCCGTCTGTACGGACCGGCCTTTGTTCACCAGCTGTCGAGTTGAGCGAGGGGACGCGCCATCCCTATGTGAACCCGCTTCGGGGGCGACTCAATCCGGCGAGTCGATGGACTTCGACTCCACGATCAAGCGGTCGTCGTTCTCGGACCGTCGTCGTTCAAGACGGACAGCTCTTCATCGTGGAAGCCCTCACCGCCACGACGCCACCAATGCCAATTCCCGAACTTCGGAGGAGGAGGAATGGAAAGATCGTGCATGACGGGTGGAACGGCGGGATACCCAGCCACCATGTGCGAAGAACGATTCGACACAGCATCCATGCTCAATTCGCCAGGGCCACGGCTCGCAAAGTAGAGCATTGCGAGTGCGAGCAATGTTGGTTGCTCGGATTGCGTAAATGCAAATGCCGTCGCGGGCTCGACCACCGCCACGGTGATGAGCAGGGTCAAGAGTGCGACGACGGATGCCGCTGCGGTGGACATACCGAGCACGAGTCCCACGCCACAAATGGTTTCGATCACACCGAGCGTCATCGCGGATACATCCGCGAATGGGATGGACCAGCCCTCGAGGTTCGCGCTGAACGCATCGAGTTCGAGCAACTTGCCCGCTCCATGGTTGACTACGACCACCCCTACGGCGACACGCAACAGGGTCAGGGCCAACGTTTCGAAAGCGAGTGGCAGTGGTCTACGGTGCGTTCCCATGCACGCCGCCAGTGCAGGCGGCATGCCAAGGAGACTGGCAACGCATTCAAGCCAGCGGTAACAGGCCCGCGTGGCGCGCGAGTTTCGCGAATTTTGCCGTTAGGCGACGCCATCAACCACTATCGCGCGCTTCCGATCCGCAAGAAGTACAGATCCACGCCATTGCACTCCCGGCGTTACGCAAGTTGTGCAGTGTCATTCGATTGGGGAATGACCTGCAGCGAAAGCTTGGGTGTTCCATGTCGAAAAAATTTCGCACCCGACTCCACGGTCTCGGGCCTATTCCTCGCAAACAACTCTCGCGATGAGCCACCACCCGACATCGATCACCCGCGTTAAAGATGCGACTGCCACGAAATCGAAATCGATGGCGACCCTCGCGGAATGTGGTACGCCCTGATCCGTTTTTCGCGAGATTTCGCGCAAATCAGCAAATGAAGATGTAACGATATGAGTGTACCACGCCTCGAAATACTCCATACCCCTCACCAACAAGGGTCCATCGAGATCGAGGACGTTGGCCTCGAGGCTCGCATTCCAAGTGGATCGAGTCTCAAGTCCCGGTTGTTTGCTCACCGAATAGCAGCGGATGAGTTTCACCCGTCTCCTCCGCAATTCGGATCGATGTACTTGTCGCCCAGCAAACCGGATCGACCTTCCCGCGGACCCTTGGCACTCGTCATCGACCCGAATCCCGTGACCCGTCATCTCGTCGCCGGTTATCTCGCCCGTGCGAAATGCAACGTATACGGGACCGACGATCCTCTGACCGCGATGGGACCGAATGCCGTCGTGTTCGACCTCATCGTCGTCGCCGCCGAGATCCCGGGCAAGACGGCCATGACCCTCGCGCAAACCATGAAACGCCACCGCGCGAAATCGGTGGTCGTCCTCGCCGGCCCTGAAGTTGGCGATGGCGCATGGATCATCGGCATCGATGCCATCATTCAAGTTCCCCAGGGGATTGCGCGACTCGGGGAGATCGCTCACGACCTAGGCCGACGCCTCGCCGAACAAGCGGCGGTCCATCCACGCGAGCCGATCGATTACTCGGCGTTGGAACCCATGCGTACCGAAGACCCCGCGACCGTGCGCGAGGCGATCGAGGTGTTCATCGGTCAGACACCCGAAACGATCGCTCAGCTTGCCGACGCTGCCCGGGCTCTCGACCGACACGCGTTGTTTGCCGCGTGTCGGCGCCTATCCACGAGTTCCCGCGCCATGGGAGCCAGCGAGCTCGCCCAGATCGCTCGCACCGCGGGTGAACTCGGACGTCAGGGCGACCTCGAGTTCATTTCGGGTTTCATCGACGAAATCGAGCGCGAATACATGTTGGTGTTCCGCGTGCTCGTGCAGATCCACGCCACAATTCAAGGTTGAAAAATGAACGCCGCCACCACCACTCTCGATTGTCGGGGACAACGTTGCCCCAGCCCTATTCTCGCTGCTGCCAAAGCCGCCCGACGCATGGGCTCGGAAGGCGGAGGCACCATTGAAATCGCCGCAGACGACGATGCATTTCCCTTCGATATTCGTAGCTGGTGTCGTTCATCCGGATCGGAGCTCGTGGATCTACGTTCTGGGTCCGATGGAGTCCACACCGCAGTCGTTCGCGTGACCCCACAACCCGAGCGGACCACGACGCAACGCATGACCATGCCTCCCCGTCTGCTCCCGCCGCCCGCAAACATCCTCGCTCCTCATTCCCCCCCCGCTTCCGGACCCACCACATCACCTTGGACGATCCTGCCTCGACCCGCCGGGTCGGTTCAATCGCTCGACTACCGCGGACAACGGTGTCCAGCGCCCGTGCTCGGCCTCGCCCGTTACATCCGAACCGTGCAACCCGGTTCCGAGGTGGAGGTGGTGGCCGATGATCCAGCGTTCCGTCTCGACATCGCGAGCTGGTGTCGCACTTCGGGTTCGACCCTCGTCTCGCTGACGAACGAAAATGGTGCCCATACCTTTCGCGCGCGGATCCGTGTCGCTGGCGGATCGCCCAACCTCGACGCGGCTCCGATCACGACCGCGCCCTCGGAGGCCAACACAACGATGCAAACGACGACGAACGGGACCCACCACAAGAACGGAACCAACCACAAGAACGGGACCCACCACAAGAATGGAACCACCCTCGCCCATCGAGATCCGGAAGCGGAATTGGATGAACCGTTCACGCTGTCGTTGCTCGGCGTGGATCGATCCACGCGCTTTCAGGAACTCAAGACGCGGGTCGCCGACCAACGCGTCCCACGAATCCGAGTCCTCGCCGATTCCGACTTTTCGAGCGAACTTCTGCATTGGGCGATGGCCGAGGAACACTCGATCGTTTCATTGCACACTCGTCCACGCCTCGAAGCCGAACTCGAGCTCAAGCTTCCGGAACCACCGGTGACGGCCATCGCGGTGGCGGACAAGCTCTGTACGCTGCTCGTCCTCCGCAACGATCGCGAAGCCTTGCTCGCCGCGCTCCTCGTCGCGGTCGGGGCGGCGGCCCAAGGCATGAAGGTCATGATGTATTTCTCGTTTTGGGGGCTCAACCTGCTGCGCGGTGATCGACCCAACGAAGCGATCCCCGAAGAGCCGGTGAGCTTGGCCCAACGATTGTTCAAGTGGATGATGCCGCGCGGCCCCAAGCGCCAAAAGCTCGGGAAACTGAATATGGGGGGGATCGGAACGACCGTCCTCGGAACGATCATGAAGCAACACCACCTCATGGACATCCCCGAGCTCATGTCGACGGCCGAAGCGGAAGGCGTGCGTTTCGTCGCATGCACCATGAGCATGCAAGTCATGGGCATCACCAAACGCGACCTCGCTCCCTACAAGCATCTCGAGTACGGGGGCGTGGCGGCCTTCGTCGCCTCCGCCGCGACCTCGCGCATGAGCCTCACGTTCTAGCCTTCGAGGAGGGCCACTGTGGGCTCGGCTTCCGACTCGAACGGGCCGAGAAACGGGTAAACTTCGTTCGATGGGTAAGTCCTGCCGAAGAGCCTGGTGCAACGCCCTTGCGCTGATCGTATCTGCGTGCGACGCCATGGACGAACGTGCGCAAGACGTCGGCGGCGGCGTGCTCTCGAGCTCCGACGGGACCGAAGGCGGAGCTGGAGCTGAAACAAAGGGTCGTCCGGCAGAACGATGTGACGAGAATGCCGACGCGTGGGGTGACGACGCGGAGGAAGGCGGCGACGCTGGAGAGGACACGACGTACGGCATGGGAGACGACATGCCGCTCCGCACGACCATCCCCGATGTGCAACGAGGTCGCATCTCGACCCGCGAACGGATCGCCCTACCCGGCGTCGTCTTGATCTCGCCCTCGGCCGAAGAAGGCGTTGTGACCGGCTTCGAAGTCTTCGTTCAGGATCCTCTCGGCGGTCCGTTCTCGGGATTGCGAGTGCACACCGACACGTTCGATCCGAGCGAACTTTTCGTTCCCGGTGATGCGGTCGACATCGTCGGTCGGCTCAGTTCGCAGGATGGATTCTATCTATTGAACGTCGAAACGATCGACGACGTGACGTTCGTCGATGCGGGCGAAGTACCACCACCGGTCGTCCTGTCGGCAAGCGAGTTGCGAGCCACGGATCCGACCGCGCGGCCCTACGAAGGCATCACTGTTCGTGTCGAAGACGTCGTCGTCACCGATCCTCGCCCCTGCGAAGGCGAGTTCGTGATCGATGACACCGTTCGCGTGGACGACCGATTCGTGCCGCATGCTCTCCCCGCGCCGGAGGAGGGGCAGATCCTCACGGCGGTCGAGGGTGTCCTCATCTATGCGTTCGATCGTTACGAACTCGCGCCCCCCTCGGCGGACGCGGTCGAATAGCGCCGGTTGGTGATCACAGGGCTTCGAGCACCGTGCGGATCTCGATCAGCTCGTTGTCCGCCGGAGCAGCACCTTGCGCGCGAGCCAACGCCGCGAGTGCTGCGCTCACCGCCGCCTCGCCTTCGACGGATCCCGGGTCAGAGCGATAGGCTTTGAGCGCCTCGGCGTACTCGAAGACCGCGGCCCCCTTGAGCAAAAGCGGATCGGGCTCCTGCAACAGTTCGTTGAACGATACCGTCACGGCCGATTCTTTGGCTTCTGCAGTCGCCGCACTGACATATCGAACCGTCACGGTGACGGCAGCATCCTCGTCCAGCAACGCGGGAGCGCAGGTTTCGATCCGCTGATGGAAGACCATCGCATCGTTGGGTGCGAGGTGTTGGGCTTCGATATCGGCCGGGTCGGTGCCGAACTCCTCGCCCGAGAATCTGACGATCTTGAACCCCGGCGGCAGCTCGACCTTGACCTGAACATCACGGGCGGCAACGGCCAATGTATTGATGAATTGCGCAGCAAAGATCTTACGAGCCTCTCGTGGATCCGGAATGAACACCGAAGCGCCTTTGCCAACGTCGGTCACGGTATCCATGAGCAGATCGTTGTAGGAATTCGCGGTACCGACTCCGACGCCGACCAAGTCGATTCCATCTTCGGTTTGGTTGCCGGCATGCTGTGCAATGATCGTTTCATCGGTGATCCCTACATTCGCACCACCGTCACTCACGAGCACGATCCGGCTCGTGCGTTCTGGCGAAGCCGTTTGCATCGCCAGCGCATAGCCGGCAACGAGCCCCCCGTGAAGATCGGTTCCGCCGTCGGCCGAGATGGCATCGATCCGTTGGAGAAGCTCGAGATCATCGGACCCGGTCACGACGTGATTCGCCAATACGACCGTGTTTTCGGTGTTCCACGTCACGATCGAGATCACGTCTCCCTCGCGCAGGCTGGCTGCGATCGCTCGGCACGTCTCTTTGAGCATGTCGAGTGGATGACCGCTCATCGAGCCCGACGTGTCGAGCACGAGCGTGATGTTCATCGGGGGACGAACGTCGTCGACCACACGTTCACTGCTGACGCCGATCTGCAGGATGTATTCGCCTTCGGCCATTCCGTCCTCGTGCAGTAGGCTCGGTGTCACGCGCAGCTCACCAGCGGGCGCGGGTGAGTAGCCGAACGTGTAATAGTTGAGGAACTCCCACGTTCGGATCGGGACTGCACTCAAGCCGGTCAACCCATCGAGAACCGCGGCGCGGGCCTGGACCGGTGACGACATGGAATTCGAGTCGTCCGGGGACAAGAACATCTCGACCTTCGTCTCTTCATCGCAAGCGACCGCGGCCGGGATTTCGCCAGTCTCCTCCGATGCGGGAGGACCTTCATCTCCGAGATCCACACTCGGTTCTTCGCTCTGCGGCGTCGACCCGTCGCCCGCCGAACCTCCCGCGGCGACGCCCTCATTGTTGAGCCCTTGTTGATCATTTGCGACGTCGTCGCATGCAGCGAGCACGAGAGGACCGATAGCGGCGACGAGGGCCGGCAAGAGACGATGCCAAGATCCATTCATGACGGGGCAGTGCGCCCGGCACCCGAAACGATCACGGCGGATCCGCATGTCCACGATCGAACTCGTGGTCAGAAACGCGCAAGGAGAGCCTCGAACTCGGCTCGACGCGCAGTGTCGTGAGCCTCGAGCGCATCGTCGAGGCCGAGCTTCGCCAAGACGCGGGCCCGTTCGGGATCGACCGTGGACCAAGCCTGCGCGAGCCCCAGCCGGAGCCGCGCGAAATCATCAGCGGAAGCGCCGTCGCGTTCGAACGTCCGCGACGCGGCCATGAGGTGGTCGCGGGCCTCGGCGTCGTTCCCCATCGCGAGTTCCGACTCTCCGAGCGCGACGAGCCACGGGGCTAACCCTGGGTCTCCGGGTCCCCATGCGCGGCGACGGTTCTCCCAACCCTGGGTCAACAACGCGATCGCTTCTGCATGCGCGTGGCGACGGCGCAGCACGGTCGCGAGGTTGTAGCGAGCACTGTCGACCTCGCCGTGATCCGTGCCCAGGGTGGCTTCACGGACCGCGAGCGAGCGTCGCAGGTTCACTTCGGCCCCCACGAGGTCGTCTTGGCGCAAGCGCGACAAGCCGAGTGCGCCCACCAAGACGGCCGTCCGCGGGTGCTCGGCGCCCCATACCCGGTCGGCCGCGGCGATCGCTTCTGCGAGGCGAGCTTCGCCCTCGACGGGTCGACCAGCGTAGTTGAGGGCCGCCCCGAGATTGCCAATCGCCGCAATCGCGTCTGGATGTGCGGGACCGAGGGCCTCGTGGAGGAGCGCCACTGCTTGCTCGTGGAGGCTCACGGCTTCCTCACGATCCGTGTTCGGTGCGTGGGCCAAGGCCGATGCTCGATGGGAGAGCAATCGAGCGGTCGACACCGGAGGGTGCCCCACGGAAGCGAGGGTCGCGGCCGCAGCATCGGCGAGATCTTGAGATTCGCCGTCACGGTCGCGGACGCGTGAGAGTGCGTAGACGAGATCGATCCGGATCGCGGCACCCAACAATGGATCCCCAGACTCGTACGCCAATGCGAGGGCCCGACGCAGTTGCTGCTTGGCACCGACCGCATCCCCGTCGCGGAGTCGCAATCGGCCCGCCGCCCAGAGTGCACGGGCCAAGACGGGTGCATGGTCGATCGCTTCGGCCGCCGCGATCGCTTGCGACGCGGCAAGCTGGCCATCTCGTATGGCGGCGGCGAAGCGATACGATCCGTTGCGGGTCGACAAAGCGCCCAGGCTCCGCTCGAGCTCAGCGATCCGAAGACGCGCAGTCGTGGCATCCGGTGCATCCTCGGCGAACGCGCGAATGTGTGGGGCCTCCAGGCATGCTCGCGGATCGGGCAGGAGTTCAGCCTCGGCGACGGCTCCCACGAGCCATGCTGGGTCACCCGTCCGAGCGCGATCGATCGCGTCGCTCAGGCGGATCTGCATTTCGCGCAGGCAACCCGCGCTGGTCGAGGCAACCTCGCTCGTGGCACATACAGCGCGAGCGGCTTGGCTCCAACGATCCGCGTGAGTGTCGAAGCGGGTGACGAGCGCATGCGACGTGACGTCGGCCCATGGCAGATCGAGCTTGGCGAGCGCTGCGATCGCTTCGCGTTCTTGGTCGCTCCAAGTCGTTCGGATCGGCGCCTCGGCAGCCCGGCAGGGATCGTGGAGCGAGCCCAACATCCATCCGGACAACACCACGACGAGTGCCGTCGCGATGAGCCACCGTCGTCGCCGACGGCGAACCGGGTCGAGCGCGCGCAGCAAGGTTCGCATATCGGGCCAACGCGCACGGGGATCCCGTGCAAGGCCACGTCGCACGGCCCGAGCGACGAACCGTGGCACGGCCGCTGGGAGAGGCTCGAAGTCGCCGTGTTCCTGTGCGGCACGAATCCCTGCGATGGTTTCGTCACCATCGCCCTCGACTCGATACGGGCGTCGTCCGGCCAGTGCTTCGAACAACGCCACGCAGAACGAAAACTGATCGCTACGCGCATCGATGGCCTGACCCGACCACTGTTCGGGGGCCATGTAAGCCGGTGTCCCGAGCAACGCCCCCGTTTGGGTGAGCGAGATGTCGCCCGGGCTCTGCGAGGACCCTGCGGGATTCCGCTCCGGATCGACGCCCGCTCGAGCCAAGCCGAAATCGACGACGCGGGCTCGCCCATCGTGCTCGAGCATGACGTTGTCGGGCTTGAAGTCGCGATGCACGATGCCTTTGTCATGCGCCGCCGCGAGACCTGCCCCGGCCTGCAAGAATACGTCGATCACCTCCCGCCAACCGCGAGGCTTGCGGTCGAGCCAGCGACGAAGGTCTTCGCCATCGACGAACTCCATCGCCACGAAGACCTGCATGCCGGACTCGTCGACCTCGTAGATCTGGGCAACGTGAGGGTCCGACAGTCGAGCCATGGCACGCGCCTCTCGCACGATGCGCGCCCGAGCCTCGGGCGATTCACTCAGATGGGGTGCAACGATCTTGAGCGCGACACGACGCTGAAGTTGAGCATCGAACGCGAGCCAGAGTCGGCCCATGCCCCCCGCTCCGAGAGGTCGCTCGACGATGTAGCGCCCGAGCGTGACCGGGTGCTCGACGACGCCGAGCACCTTGGCCTCCACCGCAGCTTGTACGAGCCGATCCGTGAGTTCCCACGGCGACCACCCGCCGAGAGTCTCGCCGTCGAACGATGACCCCCTGTGACCCGGACCCGATTCGTGTTCGATGGCTGCTCGGTCGACGGCTTCCGTCACGGTGCTCGACCCCGCATCGCTCGGATCTGAGCGGCCCAGGTCTCGAGCGCCTCGGTGGTGGGAGGTTCGGTGGGAGCACCTCCGATCTCGAGCCTCGCGCGTACGCACTCCCGCAAGCGCTGCAACCCTCGGCTCAATCGACCCCGCACGGTCCCCTCCGGGATCCCGAGCGCGAGCGCGAGCTCACGACCGCTCAAGTCTTCGAAGTATTTGAGTTCGAGGACGATCTGATCGTCGACCGGGACATCGCGCAGCGCCTCGACGAAAGCCTGGAGCTCCCGCTGGGTGGTCTGGATCGAACTCAGCGAGCGAGGCTGCAACGAGTTCAAGCAGACCTGGGAAAAGTCGATCTGCTCGCGTTCCCGTTTGGTGCGGGTTCGCAAGTATTCCCGCAACGTGTTTTGCGCGATCGCATAGATAAAGCGTCGAAAACTAGTCTCGCCGCGGAAGCGATCGCGTGACCGCACACACCCGAGAAAGGTCTGGCTCACCAGATCCGCGACATCGGATTCGTCGAAGACTTTGTTCCGAAAGAACCACGTGATCTCACGGATGTGCCGCGCGAGCAGCCGGGAACCAGCCCGCGCGTCTCCGCTGCGCCAAGCAAGAAGCAGCTCGTGGTCGTCGTCCATCCGCGGACCTTGGGCTCGATCGCCAGCATAGCAGTGAAGCCGTAGACCCCCGCGGGGGTCCGCCATCGATCCAAGTGCGTCCATCACGATGACCCTCTGTCTTGGGACGGGTGACGATCGGAGGGCGATCGATCGGTATCATGGTGATCAGCGCTTTTTCCGCCGAATCGGTGCACTCGAGTCATATTCGATCGTCATCGGTTCGGGCCATGCTCGTCCCGGTGCGCGCTGCGGCTTCGTTCCTCGTCTTGGTCCTGGCCGCGTGCGGCCCCCGACTGCCATCGTCGCCGCCCGAGACCCAACCGGTCGTTCGCTTGAGCATCGCCTCGTGGAACCTCGAGCGGCTCGGCCACGGCGACAAAGACCTCGACGCCGTCGCCCGCATCCTCGACGACTTCGACCTGGTCGCCGTTCAAGAGGTCATGACCCACGATGTCGTCGACACGCTCTTGGACCGGTTGCCCGATCACGAGGCTCTGTTGACCGACACCCCGACTCCGGCAGCTGGCCCGTATCGGGAATACTTCGCATTCTTCTATCGGTCCGATCACTTGGATCCGGTCTTGAACACGTTCGTCGCGGACCCGGACGATCGGTTTCGACGAGATCCGTATCTAGCGTGCTTCGAGGTCGCGTCCCTGGGTGAGATCATTTGTTTGGTGACCTTTCACATCGTCTGGGGTGAATCGGTCGGCGAACGCAAACGCGAGGTCATGGCACTCGACGATGCACTGCGATGGGCGCAAGACGGCGATCCAACCTCGAAATGGGTGGTCTTGGGCGACTGCAATCGACCCGTGGACGACGGCGATCCCGACCGACAACCCGAAGAGGAATGGCAAGGGTTACTCGATCGTCGACATCTTCGAGCCCCCGTAGCCTTGGCGGGCCTGGAGTCACCCACGACCCTGGGCAAGACCGGCTACGCGAACGCCTATGACCATATCTTCGTGTCCGACGAGCTCGCCTCCACCGTGAGCGACGCGGGGAGAGTCGACATCGTCGCCAAGTTGTGTGGGGGGAACTACGAGCGATGCCGAGCCTCGGTCAGCGATCACGCGCCCGTTTTCGTCGAAGTGACCCTCTCCGGAACGGAGCTCAACCACGCTCGAAGGCGGCCCCCAGCAGAAGGATCGCGACCTCCGTGACTTCCGTCGCGGCACCGAGCGTGTCACCGGTCATGCCACGAATCCGTCGCCACCCCAACACCCCGACGACCGTGGCGACCAGGCTTGCGAGCCCCATCGCCGTCAAAGCCTGCCCGGGGCCCAACGCCAACACCCCCAACACCAAGGCGATCGATGTCGCGCCTACCCCTTCGCGCCAAGTGACGAAGTCGGTCATCGCTCGACCGAGTCCAGCCGGTTCGACCCGAGCGTATGGCATCAGCCAGCCGAGCATGACGGCCACCCAGCGTGCGACCGTGCACGCGGCGACGAGCCAACCCGTCGCATGGCCAGCCACGACGAGGGCCGTCAGCGCGACGCAGCGCAACCCCATCGAGAGCACGAGCGCGAGGCCTCCGAAACTGCCGATGACCGAGTCTCGCATGATGCGAAGCACGTCCGCACGAGTTCGACCACCGCCGAAGCCATCGGCCATGTCGGCGAGCGCATCCTGATGGAGTCCTCCGGTCAGGCGCACCATCGCGACCGTGGCCACGATGACGACGAGCGTGGGCACATGCGGCCAGATCCAGGTGCCCACGTAGAGGGCGAGCGCCGTCCAGCCCCCAATCAACGCGCCGACGAGCGGAAACCACACCGCGCTGCGGCCGATCCGTTCGGCGTCGAAGGGTTCGCGCGGAGTGATCGGAATGCACGTCAGGAACGCGATCGCTGCGGCAAGCTCGGGGCGTTTCACGATGGGCCCGAAACCCCCGCACCGTCGAAAGTGGCCATGCCCGCCATGCTGGCCGCGGCCGCCCGCAGCAGACCCAAGGCGAGTGCGGCCCCGGTGCCCTCGCCCAACCGCATGTGGAGATCGAGCAACGGCACGAGACCCAGATCCTCGAGCAAGAGACGGTGGCCCGGCTCCGACGAAAGGTGAGCCGCGAACACGTAGTCGCGCGCATGCGGTTCCATGCGCACGGCCAATGCCACCGCGACCGTTGCAATGAATCCATCGGTCACCACGGCGATCCCTCGTCGCGCCGCTTCGAGTGTGAGGCCGCACATCGCGGCGATCTCGAACCCGCCCAGACACCGCAACGCTTCGATCGGATCGTCGCGATGATCGCCGTGCAGGGCGAGGGCCCGTTCGATGACCCGGACCTTCGTACCGAGCATGGTGTCATCGGCCCCCGTCCCGCGGCCGACCGTGAGGGCGATCGGGCAGTCGATGAGTGCCGCCGTCAACGCGCTCGCGATCGTCGTATTTCCGATCCCCATCTCGCCCAAACCGACGGCATGAACCTCGTCGTTCATGCAGAGCTCAGCAGCTTCGCGTCCGACCTCGAACGCGCGAGTGAGTTGTTCATCGCTCATCGCGGCCTCGGATGTGATGTCTCGCGTTCCCGGTGCGATCGAACGAGCGAACACGCGATTGGGCCACGCGGGCGAATGCGGAGCGTCCGCGACACCTACGTCCCACACGAGCAAGTCGCTTTGCGTGGCCGCGGCGAGGGCGTTGATCGCAGCGCCGCCCGCCGCAAAGTTCAAAACCATCTGACGCGTGACCGTGCGCGGGTAGGGCGAGACGCGATGATGCGCCGTGATCCCGTGATCGGCTGCAAACACGCAAACCCGCGTACGTGACACGAGTGGCGGCACGCGCCGGCCGATCCCACACAATCGACACGCGAGTTCCTCGAGTCGCCCAAGGCTTCCGGGTGGTTTCGTCAGGCGATCCTGATAAGCGCGCGCTTGCGCGAGGATCCCCTCGTCGAGCGGCGAGATCGGGTCCGGCTTCGATCCATGCGGCTTCATATCGTCGTTCTTTCTTCCCCAGCGTCGCGCGGTCATCGACGGTTGCGCGGAGCCTCGACCAGGCGGAAGGTGATTCGTGCCTTGCTGGCGCCAAGCGAGCGCCGGGCGTGCATCGCCAGGCGCTGCCCGTGCTCCTGCTCGTACTGGTCACGGAAGGCCGCGATCTTCTCGTCGAGTTCGCGATCGTTCGCGAACTCGAAATCATGATGCAACGTCTGAGGTTCTGCTTTTTTCGCCACGCCGTCTCGAATCCGCAGATTAACACGGTTGCGGGTTGCCACATGACCTCTGGCGACCCGACCGGTCGAGCGGGTCGCATGGACCTCACCGTGCGTCGGTCGACCCACTCCATTGCACGTGACACCGAACCTCTCGGGCATGGATACGCTCGAGTCGGGCGTCGCCCTGCAAACGAAAGAAATCGAGCACGCCCAGCGAGAACCCGACCATCCCAAACAGGTAGACATCGTTCGCAGCGTAGAGGTCGGGCAGATCCGAATGAATCACCGAACACCCATTCGGCCCGGTCGATTCGGCCCGCAGGAACCCCGCATGCTTTGTCGACGCGGCAAAACTCCGTGGCATCACGCGAAGCAACGATGCCGGGGTCAACCCGAACAGCCGTATCGCCCCCTCGGTCACGTGCTTGAGCAAAGGCGACTCGAAAGCTTGGCGTAACGCTTCCCGATTGATCATCGTCGACCCGGTCATCCCTGCGACCTCGTAGACCGCGACGTTGAGGTCGACGTCGAGCGACATGCTCACCCACTGGGTCGCCCCTGCTTGCACGATCGCGGCGACGGCCGGAGCCGCAAGCTGCCCGACGCGCTCACGTTGATCGGGCGGAAGGCCCGTGAGGGCGGCGACCATCCCCTTCAAGTAGCGCGCCTTGATCAACGGTTCCGTCATCTCGCCTCCCGATGACGCCGATCGGCTGCGTCGGCGCCCCCACGTCGGAGTCCGGGCTCACCCAGGGACTCGTCGTGACGAGCTCGGTCGTTTTCGCTCATGCCTTCTCTCGAGACAGCATCGAATCGATACCACGGTCGACCACATCGCAGGATCGGTTTCGACGAGAGCAAGGCCCTCATCGGTGTCACATGTAGGGGCCACTCGCTCCGGTCTGGGTCACCCGCACCTGGACGAAATCGGGCACACCACTGTCGATCACGTAACGCACCCACTCGTGCGCGCGGGACGGAACCCCATGGCAGCGACATCTAAAGGGACAGGACGCTGCGACGATGCATCGCGGCGGGGCGCAACGGATATCCGCCGTGCGCGATGGGAGGGTCGGACGTGAAGCGCAATATGACCTGGGTCGGTCTGTGTGGGGTTTTGGCGATCGTGGGACCGGCTTGCGACGAAGGCGAGTCGGATCCGTTGGACGAAGCCTGGGACGAGGAAGATTCGGACGAGGGAGAGTGGGACGAAGAATCCGATGACGAAGACGACATCGAGATGCGCGCGTTCTCGGTCGCCAACGGCATTCCGATGTTCAATGGGCTCATCAACATCGGCAATGGTGTCATCAACATCGGCAACGGCGTCATCAACATCGGCAACGGTGTCATCAACATCGGCAACGGCGTCGTTCGGATCAATGCCGGAATGAACGCCCAAACCAACCTCACGCTCGATACCGACGAAAAGCGCAAGTTCTATGGGTACCTCGTCCAGTGCGCACTACCACCCGAGACATCGCTATGGGTGCAAGGCACGCAGTACACCGGGTTACTCGGTCTCGCCCCGACCTGGGCCTACGGCGCGTGCGACCAAACCTGCCAAGAATGGGTGTCGGCGTGCATGATGGCGCGGGTGAACTCGAATGGAAGCTCGGTCAAGCTTTCGTTCCGAGCCGATCATTCTAGGATCGGCCTCAACGCAGATTCCACGTACCCAACTCCAGAGGCTGGTTACTACGGGAATGTGTTCTTGAATCCGCCCGAGATGTACTACTGCATGTTGGGCGGCGCGAGCCAGTCTGCCGCAGCCGGCCGGACGTGTGCGAACCGGACCTCGGGATGTGGTTTCGTCTTCACCGACATGTGCAGCAACAACGCGACCGAACGCGCCTCCTGCACCATGAACAACAACGTTCCGACCAATTGTAAAGAAGTCCAGAAACAACCAAACGGAACCTGGGGAACGACCCGGTTTCGCACGATCGGCGTTTGGCTCAAGTAGACTCGGGAACGCCGAACTGCGCGCAGTGGGCCAAGATTCGCGTGCGATAGAAGTCGAGTCCCAGCGTGTTCACCAAGGCACGTGCGCGCCCGAGCAGGGTATGCGCGCGATCCCACCGACCGGCTTCGGCCGCTCGTACACCGCTCACTTCGACGATCTCCATCAGTTCCTCTTGCAAGGCCGACGATTCGGCCAGTTCGATCAACTGGTCCCACTGCGCATCATCGGCACGATCGAGCGCCAACTCGATCATGCGATGGAGCACTTGCTCTCCCGGCATGAAGTCCGCATCGACCGCTCCGACGGCGCGCCTCGCATCCTGCAACGCTGCGATCTTGTCGAGTTCGTGGCGCGCCGAAACGTCATCGCCGCACAACAAATGACAGCGTGCCAGGAGCAACCTCGTCATCGCGACTTTCTGGGCATCGCCGGCGACGGCCAACGCAAGCTCGATGCACGCCTGCGCCTGCTGAATGGCTTCATCGTAGCGCCGTTGCCAATAGTACACACCGGCGAGGCTGATCAGCGCCCGCGTCTCGACCAAGCGTAACCCCCCCCGTCGGGCGACTTCGATCGCACGGGTCAAATCGGCGATGAGCTCGTCGGAGCCACCACGTGCGACCCAGAGCGTCGAGCGGTTGAGATAGGTCGTCGCGAGGTGAAGCTCGTCGCGATGTTCGTGGCAGAGCGCGAGCAACTCATCGAACATGGATCGAGCCCCCGCTTCATCGCCGGTCAGCGCCGCGATCGGACCGGCCATGAGCAGTGCGATGACATGGGTCTCGTATCCCGCATCCCCGATTCCGGCGGCAACTCGTGCCGCTTCGCGCAGCAGCGTCGCCGCTTCGACCAACTCGCCGCGGCGACAATGGGCTCGTCCGCGCCCCTTGAGGATTCGCGCGCGGGCGTGTTCTGACGTTGCGGCCACGCCGAGAGCGTCCGCCACCTCGACGTACGCGGCCGAGGTGGGGTAGTCCTCGCTCCAATCCAGCACGGTAGCCGTGTCGAGCAGGACCTCGAACTCCGTGGATCGATCGCCACGTTCGCGGGCCAACTCGAGGGCGAGCATCAAATCGCGCAGCGCATCCTCGTGTCTTCCCGTACGAAACCGCATGAGGCCGAGCCCCTGAAGCGCCACGAGACGCCGCGGGTCTTCGGGTTGCAAGCGCTCGAGCGCACGCTGAAACGACGCACCTGCAAGCACGTAGTCGTGGCGATCGACAGCTCGTCGCGCGAGCGCGAGTCGGTGCTCCACAGCAGCTTCGAGCAAGCCCGCGCCATCCGCATGAAATGCCCACTGCAACAATCGTTCTTCTTCGGCGAGGCTTTGCGAGGCAACGACTCGATAGGCGGCACGATGGCAATCCTTCCGCTCGTCGACCGGCACCGAGGCATAGGCGCGCTCGCGCAACAAATCGTGGCGGAACGCAATGCGCCCGGCGTCCTCCACCAACACACCTGCCCTCAACAAGCGACGGACACCCACCGCAGGGTCGAGGTCGGAGGGCGGTCGGCCACCGGTACGTTCGAGCTCGCGGACGACCTTGGCCATGTGCTCGATCCGAAACCACGGGCCCATGACCGATGCGAGTCCTGCATGGGCGCGCAGGGATGGTGCCAGAGCGTCGAGTTCGCGTTCCACCAGCCATTCCACCGTCGGAACGTAGGACGCAGCCCGCACCGCATCGGTATCGACGTAGCACCCTCGACCGGAATCGCTCTGCCGGACGAGACCGTCGCGTCGGAGGCCACGCAGGAGCTCGACGATGACGAGCGGGATCCCACGCGTCCGCTCGACCAAATGCGCCACGATCGAGTCCGAGACGTTCGTCGCGGGCCGCAAGAGATGACGAACGAGCGTTCCTGCGTCGTCGGCCGTGAGCGCGGCCAATCGCACGACACGATGGATCGTCGCTTGAGCTCCCCATGCGGGACGAGATCCACCAAAGCCGACTCGGCCAAACACGGCGATCCAGAGTGGTGCCCGAACCTCCGAACGGGTCGCGTACTCGAGGGCATCGAGCACCGCATCGTCGAGAAACTGGGCGTCATCGATCACGACGCACAGCGGGCGGGCTCGGGCCCGACGCAAAAGGACTTCGCCGAGGGCTCGGGCCAAGAGCGACCGCACGGCCAACGGCGCCGCACGAAGCCGACTGAGCACAGGGTCGGAAGCACTCGTCCAACCCATCGCAACACTGATCCCGAGTACGAGGTCCTCGGCCGGCTCGTCCCCGAGCCGCTCACGTAGCGTGCTCACCGGATCGGCCGGTGCCTTCGTGGGCAACGGTAACACCGCGGTCAACAGCCGACCGATGACGGACTCGGGTCGTCCCATCGCCGGATCCGGGACGCGGAACGGAACCACCACGCTGTCCGGCATTCGCTCGCACAGGACCTCGACGATCGCTTGAGCGAGGCGGGTCTTGCCGTGCCCGCGCTCACCCACGATGGTCGCCAATCCCGGTACGTGCCCGAGCGACAGCGCTGCGTCGTCGGCGAGGCAACGAAGCTCCATTTCGCGACCAAAGATCGGCAGCACGGCCTCACCGACCGTGCTGACGAGCTTCGGATCGTCGCCCGCGGTGACCAACCGGAGGTCGTCATGGCCGGGAACTTCGCGATGCGCGAGGTCGGGCAGTGATCGTGCGGCGCGAACCGTGACGAGCACACCGAGCGGAATGGTTTCGTCGAGAGGTTCGTGTCCGCTCTGCAACGCCTTGCTCGAGATCCGCTCGCTACCATCCGGCTTGCGGCGCACCGTCGCGGCGACGACGTCTGCCAACGTACGATCGACCAAACCCCGACGCAGCAGCACGTGGCCGGCCGCCAACGCGGCTTGCATGGGGCTATCGTTTCGCGTGCGGGTGAAGGCGGCGACATAGTCCCTCCCCTTCGCTTGGACGAGCTGGCCGCCGCTGCCATGCACAGCGCTGCGCAACGCCACCACGGGAGCATCGGCATGGAATCGGAGGATCACCACGTTTTGTTCGGGCGAGGCCGAGCGATCCACGACCGGTTCGGGCTCGCGGTCGGCGATCGTGAACGATCCCGCGTGCTCGCGCGCACGGATCAATCGATCCGCAAACTCGTTCGCCGAGGCAGGTCGGTCGCGTGGATCTTTGGCGAGGGCGGCGAGCAGAACTTCGTCGATCGCGGTCGGTACCCCGAGTGATGCGAGCGAGGCCGGGCGTTTGCTGCGATGGCCTTCGCGGATCTCTTCGGCACTACCTTCGAACGGCGGACGACCGGACAGCAGCGCGTACAGGAGGATGGCGGCGGCATAGACATCGCTCGAGAACCCGACGATCGATCCCGGCGTGCAGCCTTCGGGCGACATGTAGTGCGGGGTTCCGACGACACGATCATCCTCGGGCAACGAAACGTTGGATGGACGACGGGCAAGCCCGAAATCGATGAAGCAAACGCTTCCGTCCGACCGCACGAGAATGTTGCCGGGCTTGAGGTCACTGTGCAGATATCCCGCCGCATGGATTTCACCGAGCGCGCGCAGGAGTCCGTCGAACCGCGTCAGCCCGAGCTCGAGTGGAATGGGGGGGTCGGCCATGCTTCGCCCGGGCCACCCGAGACCCGCGATCGCTTGCATGGCGAGCCAGCGCGAACCGTCCTGCAACTCCCCCGCATCGAGAAATTCCGGAACCGCGCGGCTGCGGATGGCCGCCAGGGCTTCGCGTTCGCGGTCGAGTGAGGCCAACGCGCCTGGAACCTTGGGGGATGCCAATTTGAGCGCAACCGAGGTCTTGCCTGGGTTCCGACGCGTCAAGTAGACCCGGCCGAAGCCGCCCTCACCGAGCAGCCGGACCGGCTCGTATCCGAACGGGAGCAAATCGACCGCGACCTCGAACACGCCGGCGATCGCTCCCGTAGGGCTCGAATCGGACCGGATCGGACCTCGTCGAAGTTCGGCCCCCATTTGCTGAGAGCCTGTAACGCCACGCACCCTGCCAAACCATCGCCAGTGAAACGAACCGTTGGCCTCACACTCGCCGAAACCGCGCGGCAGGCCAGAACCGACCTTGCGGCTCGACCTTGCGGCACCCACCCACGAGTCGATGGGCGAGCGTTTCGGGGGTGCGGAGGCAGCTTCGCTGCCGTATCCGCAATCCCGCACACCGCCGCTCAGGCCCGCGCATCGGACGGAATCTGGAAATGATCCTGGTAGAACGCGAGGGCAACGCGTCGCTCGTCCGCGTCGAGACCCACGTCCGCCAGACGATAGTCGATCACTCCGTAACGCCCGCGGGGATGGCTCTTGTAGTAGGTCTCGACGGCGTCGGCGATGGCGTCGTTCCAGGGCTGGTCGGCGAACGCAAAGGTTCGACGGACCGTTTCCATCTCTTCGCGCATGAATGCTTCGAAATGCACGTCGTGCACTCGATCCGGAACGAGGTGGGCACGAGCCTCGATCGACCCCCTCAGCAGATCTTCGATACGCTCGGCAACATGGCGCCCAATCGCGTTCGGATCGACGTGGTCGGTCTGCATCCGGGCCCCATACGCCACCATCGTGCACATCGAAGCCGTGACGCGCACCGGATCGCGATGGGTTTGAATCACCGTCGCATCGGGAAATGCTTGCAGGAGCGCGGGCAACTGTTCGAGGTGCTGCGGACTCTTGAGTAGCCAACGCCGCGGGTTGCGGTCCCGCCATTGCATCGCCTGCAGGATCCTCCGCAAATAGAGGTAGGCTCCCGTTTGGTCGTGCGAGCGGTACCAATCGCAGTAACTCGGCACGGAATACATCACTTCGAAGAGCATCGTCGAAAATGCGATCGCGAGGAGTTGAATCTCTTCGTGAGGTGATTCTGCCGTCAGTTCATGCATGCGCTGGAAATGCGGCATCGCCCAATTGAGGATTCGCATGGCGCCTTGACATCGGCGCAAACGCGGATCCGGCCGACCCGGGCGAGCGATGTCTTTGGGGCCGGGGAACGGCTCGAGGCTTTCCCAGTACGGCAGTGACCGCAACATGGGATCCTGGGCCATCAACGCATGCAAATGCGAAGTCCCCGTCCGCGGCAATCCCACGATCACGATCGGCCGGACGATCGGTTCATCGAGGATCTCCGGATGTCGATCGACGAGATGTTCGAGCCGCAACCGGTTGCCGAGCAATTGGATCAAGAATTCGCGCGACAACACGCGGCCGAGCGGCGAAAGCTTGGCCTCCGTCTCGAGCGCGTGCAGCAGCACCGCAAGCGGTTCGCGAAACGTGGCGTCGCCGAAGTTCTCATGGCCCGTGCGCTGCTGCGCCGCTTGGCAAAGCGACTGCTCGTCGAGCGGACCGAGTCGCTTCGCGAGTCGCCCCCCGACAGCGTTCCACGCTCGCAGCGGAAACGGCAAGCGAGGGCGCGCGAGATCACGGATCCGTTCGACGTTGTCGCTCATCTGGTTCTCCACCTCACCCGACTATAGCCAGCGAACCGATCGCCGCGTCATCGAAGGCGCCGACGAGCCTCGATAGAAATCGACCGGGTAGCCGGCCGGACGCGAGTGGTCACTCGAAGAGTGCACCACCCGCGATCCAGTCTTCGATCAACACGAACCTATGGTGGTACACCCTCGCCATGGGCTCACGATCCCGCAACGGTCTCGCCGCGACGCGAGGCGCCAGGTGAAGCTTCTCGTCACCGGTGGCGTGCGCAGTGGCAAAAGCCGATACGCTCAGCAGCGAGCGGAAGGTCTCGATGGACCCCGTACGTTCCTCGCGACCGCCGAAGCCCATGACGGCGAAATGCAACGAAGGATCGAGCGGCATCGTCGGGAACGCGACCCGAGCTGGACCACCGTGGAAGAGCCGATCGAGATCGCCGCGTCCATCGGATCCCCGGGGGTCGTCCTGCTCGACTGCCTCACGCTTTGGGTCTCGAACCTCCTCATGCACCGTGGCGACGACGCGAACCTCGACACCTCCTTCCGGGAGCTTTGCGAGGCCATCGACCACGCGAAGAACCATGTCGTCGTCGTCACCAACGAAGTGGGGCTTGGCATCGTCCCCACGAGCCCACTCGGACGACGATTCCGCGACGACGTCGGCCAGCTCGGGCAACAGGTGGCGAACGTTTGCGACGAGGTCGTGCTCATGGTCGCGGGGATTCCCCTCCGTGTGAAGTGACACCTGTCCGCACGCTCGGCTTGGCGATCGACCTTGACATGTATACCAAGTAGTATACTTAAGCCTCATGCCCATCTCGATCCAGATCACGCGTGGCCTCCTCACCCCGGCGGGTGAGCGCCAGATCGTCCCTCGCATCTCCCAGGCATTGCTCGAGTCGCATGGCCTGCAGAACAACGCGTTCATGAAAGCGGCCACGATCGGCCATCTCGTCGTCGCCGACGAGGCCACCGCATACGTCGGCGGTGAGTCCCAATCGCTCGCGGTCGTCGAGGTGAAGGTCCCGGCGCTCGCCTTTCGCGATCGTGCGGTCCAACAGCGGTTCGTCGCCGAAGCGACGAGCCTGATCGACGAACTGAAGGCGGGCAGCCATCCGCCCAACCGCACGTTCGTCAACGTCACCTATGCGGTCGACGGGACCTGGGGGATCGCCGGCCGAGCGTATACCAATGAGGACCTCGGTTCGGCGATCGCCGACGCCTTCGCGCAGTGATACGTGCGGATGCGACCTGCATTCGGGCCGTACCGTGCCAGGCGGCATCTTGACCCGATATCGTACGACTTGTATACATTGATCGTTGGGACGCCCGACGCCAAGCCGGGGCAAGTCGACGGGCCCAGGCAAGTCGAGCGGTGCGAATGGCTCGCGCGGTGGAACGGCCGGAAGCAAGCGGCGTCCGCCGGACCAGGCGCGGACGAGCGTGCTGGCGGCGGCCGATCGATTGTTCTATGAGCAGGGCATTCGGGCGGTGGGCGTCGATGCGATCGCCGACGCAGCCGGTGTCACGAAACGGACCCTCTACTATCATTTTTCGACCAAAGAGGCTTTGGTCGCCGCCTTTCTGGACACCCGGGATGGGCTCACGCGCCTGGCGCTCGAACGAACCGCGGGCGAGCATGCTCTGCCCGGAGATCGCATCCTCGCGATCTTCGATCACTTCGAGCAGTGGTTTGCAACGCCCGCCTATCGCGGCTGCCCATTCAACAATGCGGTGGCCGCACAGGCGGGCGACGAGGCGGCCATGATCGTTCGCCGACACAAAGCCGCGTTCGCAGGTTGGCTTGCAGACCAAGCTCAGCTCGGCGGTGCTCATGCACCCAAGCAAGTCGGTGCGGAACTCCTCGTGCTCGTCGACGGCGCCCTCAATGGCGGGATGGTCTTCGGCTCGCCCGAGTCCGCGCGAGTCGCCCGCGGCCTCGCCACGCTCGTGCTCGCTCACGCGGGTGTGAAGACCTCGAAGGTTGCCAGCCGCGAACGGTCGACCTGAACCAGCAACGCAGTCCATCGATGATGAACACCACGCCATATCTCTATTTCACAGGCTCGTGCGAGGCCGCGCTCAAGTTCTACGAGCAATGCGGATTAGGCACGATTCACGAACTCAAACGGTACGAGGGCACGCCGATGGTGGAGACGCATGGTCCAGCTTGGCGCGACAAAGTCCTGCATTCGGTGTTCGAAGGGCCGGGGATCCGCTTGTGCGCCTCCGACGGACCCGATTCGGAGCCGATGAAGGGATGCGCCATATTCCTCGAACTCGCCGACGCCGTGACGGGTGCGCGCCTCTTCGCTGCGCTTTCCGCCGGTGGCCGGATCACCGTGCCCTTCAAGCGCCAATTCTGGGGCGACCACTATGGCAACTTCACCGATGCATTCGGCGTGCAATGGGCGATGAATTGCCCCGAGAATCATCTCGGTTAGCCAACGACATCGCAGCTGCTAGCGCCCGCGGGGCAGCTCGGTCGATTCGCGGAGCGGTGAGTTCCCGTCGCGGGCCCAGGCGGCGACCTTTCGCGTGAGCACCTCGGTAGCCGCAGCATCGGCATGCACCGAATCGAATAGGTGTACGCCGTCGTCAGGCCCGAGCGTCGACAGATCCAACCACCGGATCCCGGTACGTTGGGCGATCCCGTCGAGCCGCGTCGCGATGTCGTATTCGTCATCGTTGAACGCGCGGATGCTCGGATGCTCGGGCATACGTACGAACAACACTCGCGTGCCCTTGGCCTCGAACTTCTGCACGTACCCCTCGAGCAAGGACCAATAACGGTCCGTCAGGAGATGCGAGAGACGCATCCGTTTCAGATATCGCTCGGCCATCACATCGAGGCCACGGGGCCAGTTGGGGCGATAGTCGACATGGACCCCGAGGTAGCCGAGTCCGTCGGTCTCGCTGCGAGTCACCTTGAACCACGACTGGATGTTGAGCTGAAAGAGCGAGCTGTCGAGATCGGCCGTCGTTGCGAGCGTGCCGAGAAAGATCGAGTAATCGAACAGATGATAGCGATGCCCGATCATCTGGATACGGTCCGACAGGACCTCGGCGATCGCGTCCTCGATCTGCTGCTGTCGCTTCCCGGTCGTCACACTCCCCTCGCGATAGGACTGCGTGTGTCCGCCGGGGGCCTCTCGTTGGGCCGGGACGACGCCGAGCGGATCGTCTTGGAACACCAGGTCACCTTCCTGCTCGAAATTCGTGCCGTTGATCCAGCTCGAGACGTTCGCGATCACGACATCGGGGTATCGATTCGTTCGATCGAGATAGTCGAAGAAGGCGATCGGGCTCTGCTCGTGGGTCGCGATATTGACGATCGTCCGATCGCCCGGTCCGAGCTCCGCCGCGAGCAGCTTCGGCGAGATACCCGTCATCACGAGGCAGTTCCCGAACAAGACCCACGTCTCCCCCTTCGCCGATACCGTCTCCATCTTCGGTCGGTCGAGCGCGAAACGGGCGGTCGCGCCCGCGTACACACGCAGGACTGCCTCCCACGCAACCGCGAGGACGAGAAACGTCGACACGAACGCCACCAGGTAGCGTCGATCAGAACTGGAAGTAGATGAAGGCATCGGAAACCTCACCAAGAACGAGCGTGGTAAATGCGAGCAGGCCGAGCACGATGCCGCGCAAGATCGGAAATCGCGCGAGCACGATGCCTCGCTCCCGCAGATACGCGTGGACCAAGTAGAGGACCATCGGGACGACCCAGATGCCGTCTTTGAGCATCGACTTGGCCGGGGTCGCGAGCCGCCACTCCGGCACCCAGAACATCGCGCGCAAGATGAGTCCAGCGTCCGCGAGCGAGCTCGCACGGAAAAACACCCACGCGATCACCACGAAGAGGAACGTGATCGAGATCCCCGAAACGTCGCGGATCCACGAAGAGATCGGCGGGCTCGGACGATCGCGGCGAAGCGCGTGTTCGACGACGAGATACGTGCCGTGCAGCGCTCCCCAAACGACGAACGTCCAGGCCGCGCCGTGCCACAGGCCACCGAGCAACATCGTCAGCATCAGGTTGCGATACGTGAACCACCGGCTTCCTCGACTTCCGCCGAGCGGAACGTAGAGGTAGTCGCGCAACCAGCTCGACAGCGACACGTGCCACCGCCGCCAAAAGTCCGAGAATCCACGCGCGAGGTAGGGGTCATGGAAATTCGCGGCGAGGTCGAACCCCATCACCTTCGCGAGACCCCGGGCGATCAGCGTGTAACCAGCGAAGTCACCAAAGATCTGAAAGGCGAAGTAGATCGTGGCGAGCCAGGCTTCGGTCGTCGACGTCTCAGCGGGAGTGGCATAAACGCGGTCGACGGAGGACGACAGGTTGTCCGCAACGCCGACCTTCAAAAAGTAACCGACCACGATCCATTCGATGGCCGTCATCACATCGGCCAGGGTCGGGCGGCGCTCGGTCTCGAGCTGCGGAAGGAAGTCACGTGCCCGCACGATCGGCCCCGCCACGAGGTGCGGGAAGAACGTGATGAACAGGAGGAGGTCGAGGTAGGAACGGGCCGGTCGGGTCTTTCGTTGATAGACGTCGACCGCGTAGCTGATCGCTTCGAAGGAGTAGAACGAGATGCCGATCGGCAGCAGCAAGTTCAGCGCCGGTTGCGCAACCGCAAGTCCCATCGCGTCGAGGGCGGTAACGACATTCCCGATGAAGAAGTCGACGTACTTGAAGGTGCCAAGGATGGTCAGGTTCGAGATCACGCTCGCCGTGACCGCGAGCCTGCGCCGCCGGGGATCGGCCGCGGGTGCCGACATGAGATTCACACAGGCGTAGTCGATCGTCGTGCTGAGGAAAACGAGGCCGAGGTACGCCGGGTTGAACCAGCCGTAGAACACGAGCCCGCCGACGAGAAGCCACCCCTTCTTTCCCGCCCACGACCGGATCGCGAAGTAGACCGGCAGGAAAGCGGCCAGGAACACGAAGAAGACGGGTGAGTGGAAGGTCATGCTCTCCGCTTCGGTCCCTCGAGACTCGCCGAAGTTGTGCTATTTCGCTCTGCCCGCATGAACATTCTCGGCATCTGCCACGATGTCTTGATTTGCTCGGCCGCCCTCGTCCGGGACGGCCACGTGATCGCGGCCATCCCCGAGGAACGTCTCGATCGCGTGAAACAAAGTCGAGTGTTTCCGTCACTCGCCATTCAGAAGTGCCTCGAGCTCGGTGGCCTCACGCTCGGTGAGATCGACGAGATCGCGATCGCATGGAATCCTGCCATCGAACTCGAGACGATCCCCGGGGGATACCTCTCGGCGCGCCGCTGGCGTACCGAGCACCTGTCGCAGGTGCCCGCCCGCATCATGCAGCTGCTCGGCACGAACGCCGCCGACGAACTGACCTTGCGCGGGGCCGCGCAAGGTTCTCCCCCGATCACGTTCATCAACCACTACGACGCCCACGTCGGCAGCGCCTTGTTTGCGAGCCCGTTCGAGCACGCCGCGATCCTCGTGCTCGATGGTCGCGCCGAGAAACAGACGAGCCTGCTCGCCGTGGGCCGTGGCACCACCGTGGAGAAACTCGCGGAGGTGAAGTTTCCCCATTCGATCGGACTGTTCTACGGTGCGGTCACGCAGCTGCTCGGCTTCAAGCCCGACGGTGACGAGTGGAAGGTGATGGCACTCGCCTCGTATGCGAGCGGCGAGAACGAATACGATCCCATTCTCCGGTCGCTCATTTCGATCGCCGACGACGGAACCTTCGAGATGGCCCTCGATCATTTCGGGTATCACAACTTCTTCGATCGCTGCATGTACAGCGACAAGCTGGCGAAGAAGCTCGGCGGCGCCCGTCAACGGGGCGAACCACTCACCGAGCGCCACGAGAAGATCGCTGCGGCGATGCAGCGGGTGTTCGAGGAATCCGTCACTCGGATCTTGCGCTGCCTTCACGCGCGGACGGGCGTGGGTGAACTCGTCGTCACCGGTGGCTGTTTCATGAACAGCGTCTACAACGGCAAGATCGAAGCGTTGACCCCGTTCGAGCGGGTCTGGATCGGCAGCGCCCCCGACGACTCGGGTACCGCCGTCGGTGCGGCCCTCTGGCTCGACGCTCAGCGCACTGGTCAGCGCAGTTCGGACCCGATCCGTCACAACTACTGGGGTCCCGAGTTCACCGATGCCCAGTGCCTCGACGTCGCCCGCAGGTTCAAGCTCTCGTCGGCGCAGGTCGTCGATGACCCCGCTCGAGCGGCCGCGAAGGACCTCGTCGACGGCAAGATCATCGGGTGGTTTCAAGGTCGGATGGAGTTCGGGCAACGTGCGCTCGGCAACCGGTCGATCTTGCTCGACCCCCGCCGGAAGGACGGCAAAGACATTGTCAACGCGGCGATCAAGTTCCGCGAGGCCTTCCGTCCGTTCGCCCCCGCGATCCTGCTCGAGAAGGTGCACGAGTGGTTCGAGTGTGCACCTCACACGAAGGTGCCATTCATGGAACGGGTCCTCATGTTCCGACCCGAAAAGCGTGAGCTCGTTCCCGCTGTCGTACACGCGGACGGATCGGGTCGTCTGCAGACCGTCGATGGCGATAGTTCCCCCCGTTACCACGCCCTCATCGAAGCTTTCGAGCAGCTCACCGGCGTGCCGATCGTGCTCAACACGAGCTTCAACCTCAATGGCGAACCGATCGTCTGCTCCCCGGAGGACGCCGTCCGCACCTTCTATACGTGCGCCCTCGAGGTTCTCTACCTCGGGAACGTGCGGATCACGAAGTGATCGCTCGACCCCCGATGCGCGCGCACGTACGGTCCCGACCGCCGGCGAACAAGGCGTCGATGCGGCCTTCCGGCGCCAAATCGGTGCCGCTGACCCAGGTCCCCGATCAGCCTTGCCGAACGAGAGCACCCACGCGCATCTTGTCGGCATGAACGACGAGTCCCCGGATCGGCAGCGGATCGTGATCCTCGGAACCGGGGGCTTCGCCAAGGAAGTCCGTTGGCTCATCGAAGAGTTGGATTGGACCACGGCCCCTCGGTTGGAGTTCGCGGGCTATGTCGCGGTCGACACCCGGCACCATGACATGGGGGCTCAGGTCAGCCCCACGAGGGCTGACCTGCGCGGCGATCTTGGCTGGTTGTTCGAACATCGCCATGAATTCGACGCACTCGCACTCGGGGTAAGATCGGGATCGGCACGCTACGAGCTCGCCTCCGAGCTCGAGGCTACGTTCGGTCCATCGTATTGGCCCACCATCGTTCACCCGACCGTTCGCTATGATGCGAGTACGCTCGAGATCGGACACGGCGTCACGATGTTTGCGAATACGATCGCCACGGTGGATCTCGTCATCGAGCCCTTCGTCGGTGTGCATATTGGTTGCACGCTCGGCCACGACGTCGTTCTCGGGAAGGGCAGCATGATCGATACTCGCGCCGACATCGCGGGGAACGTTCGGGTTGGTCGTGGAGTCCACATTGGCGCGCGCGCCCTGATTCTCGAACATGTGTCCCTAGGAAATGGGTCGATCGTCGGTGCCGGCATCGTCGTCGAAGCCGACGTCGAACCGGCGGTCGCCATTCGCCGATCGACGGAAGGGGCGCCCGCCATGCTGACCGCGATCGAGCAATTCGGAGCGGAGCGATTCTCACGTCCGACCACCGATCGCCCTCGCCTGGATGATCCGAGCGCGATCGAGGGTCGTCCTCCTAGCTGAGCCGCCGTGTTCGTCGACAACGTTGTCTCCAATGCAGCGGTCCAGATGTCGTCCGGCTCGATGGTCATCCGGCGACTGGGCCGAGCGCCAGAGCCGGATGCTGGGGCATCGCGACCGGCGAAGCCACCGGAGACTCGAGCGGCGAGAGTGGACGGAGCTACGTGGTATTCGGCAACGTCGACCCGGCAAGGGTCGAGCTCTCGGAGATTGCCGTTGGGATCGGGGGCTATGTCCTCGTAGGAGAGACGCATCGCGACCAGGGGGTCGCTGGACCACGGGGACGTCAATGGCGATGGCCTCTCGGACGTTGTCATCGGTGCCTTCAATGCGGATTTCAGCGGCCAAAACGCTGGCCGAACGTAAATTGCGTTTGGCAAGCCCGACACGAGCTCGGTGTTGCTTCGCGATATCGCGGGGGGACTCGGCGGATTCGCGATCGGCTTTGGAGCGGATCTCGGCCATCGTGATGGAGGTCGAGACCCTAGTGTGTACGGCGATCTAGCGAACGGTTGGATTCGGTGAAGTGACACGATCTCCATCGAGGCACCCATGGGATGAAGACCCCGCGGATGAGCGTGAACCCCGGTGGCTCGTACGCGGAGTCCAGGCTTCGATGGCTCGTAGCTCTTCAGGGGTATCCGTGACGATGAAATCGACTTTGGCCACGTCTTCGTTCGAGAGCCTCGCAAGGAGATGGTTCCAGACTTCGCTTTGTCGCGCGTGATCTTCGATGCCCTCGAACCTCGACGCGATGACAATCACCATATACTTTCGACGGTCCTCGAAGACGTGAACTGCGTCGACGTTGGGGAGCAACGCGAGCAGTTCCTTCAGACGCTCCCGAGTCAGCATGAGCGCAGGATGGTGCGGCGAGGGTCTTTCCGCAATGGGTAACTCCGCGGAGCCCGTTGCCGAACGTTCTCTCCCGAACGGTGTCGCGTCGACAGTTTGCACGTTGGCTCCAGTGACACGAACCGCGGTCCATCCTGAGTTCGGAATACAGATCGAGGTTGGCGTTTCGCGGAGCCAAGATTTGGTCGATGACGGGTATTTCGATCAGGGGGTCGTGCGAAATCTTTGCGGGGTGCCTGCAAAACCAGTCAATGGCTCAGCCCACCCGTGCGACCCGTGAATGCAGATCGGCGATATAGGTAATCTCCGGCGACGGTTCGAGGCGAGGTTATACCGCCACGCGTGACGGCCGTCGCCGTCAGCAAGGCCGTTGTGAGATGCCAAGCACAAGCATTCTCACTCCGTCGAGTCCGCCCTCGGTGGACCAAAACGAATTTGCGTCCAGGAATGGCCATCGACGCAGATGAGCCCGCGCTAGCGAGCGCCAACACCTCGCCCCGGAGGCTCCAATCGCGTACCCGAGGTCGCGCCAAAACCGGTAGACGCCAACGGACGACGCGCGCCAAGAGGGATGTACGACGTCGCCGATCGCCGCGAGCAACGTCGGATAGACCATGGCTGTGCCGATGCCCAGAAGCGCGGCCCCAGCTGATTCCAGCGCTTTTCGAAGGCGATGGTGCTCGACGGCTTGCCGCTCATGCCCGCACCGCAGGCCGAGCCTGCGAGATGGCCCGGATACACCTCGAGATCGTCCGGCAACGCGAGGAGTTTGGTGTGGATGCTGTCGTAGAGCTCGCCCGCGTTCTCTCGCGCACGGCCCGGAAAATCGGGACGACCTACGGTGCCGACGAAGAGCGTGTCGCCGGTCAGGACGAACCAAGGATCGGTGCCCCGTCGCAGATCGGTCACCACGAGGCTCACGCTCTCAGGCGTGTGGCCTGGCGTATAGAGTACGGTGATGCGAGTGTTGCCGAGCTCGATCTCTTGCCCTGGTTCTGGAGCGATGCGGCGTAACACGAGGCCATCGCGGAGACTCCGTAGCGACCTCATCGTCGCCGACACCGAGCTCGTCGCCCCAGCGCTCGTGCAACTTCCGAAGCAAGCGCACGACGACGCGCTCGAGGTCGGTGGTCGGCCTGCTGCTCCGCTATCGACCTTAGTACCTCGAACGAAAGTTCGTGCGGAGCGGCGGTTTTTCCGCGGAATCTTCGGCTAACGATTCGAGGAAACATTGCTCTCGCGAGTGAGTCGACGGGGCGAGCCTTGCCTTTTCTCAGCATCGAGGCGATCACCATGGCCTTTGCCCCAGCCACCGTCGTTTCGGTCGATGTATCGCCGACGCGCGAACGTTTGGCACCGGAAGCTGCGCTCGAACTCCAGGCCCGGGTTCTCGGCCGGCTACTCGAACGTGGGTTTTCGGTGGTGGGGATCGACGGCGACACGCGAGTCGAGATCGGACTCGAAGGCGACGATGTCATCCTCGAGGCCGAGCACAGGGATACGGCGGTCCACTCCAAAGTTCCCGGAGCGGGACCGTGGTCGATCGTCATGCTCGAGGTCGTGCACCGTGCGGTGGAGCTCACCGTCGAAGTCGATGCGGTCGATGCGAGTGACTCTGTCCCGGCCATTGCCGAGGCCCCCCGAATCGCGATCGAGTTGGCCGACGACGGAGCGGTGGATGCCCCGGACATCCTTCCGGCGATGCTTTCCCATGGCGTCGTGATCGTGCCTTGGGGCGGATCCGCGGACACGCGGCTGTGTCTGACACGGCAAGGTGACACCGTGCTGGCCCGACCTGCGATAGAGGACGATTGCGACGCGGCCGACCCCGATGCAGCTTCATCGATTCCCGTCGATACGCTCCTGCACGCCCTCACGCAGCCCCGGCCACCGCCCCCCTCGGCTCCGGTGATAGCGGCCGGCGCAACCCGGCAAGCCACTCCGTTCCCTTCGTCCCCCCGCTGGCATTGGGATCTCGCACTCTGTGGCGGAGCGATGTTCCGCTGGGCAGAGTCACGTGCCGCTGGTTTCGACGGTCTGATCGGTGCATCGGCCGCAGCCGTGCATCGATCGCGGTTCGGCGTCGCGGGTTCGGTGGACTTCGTTCCCACGACGGCTCGTGACCTCGAGGTTTTCGAGTTGCTGGTTTCCGCGGGTCCGGCTTGGCGTTTTGCGTGGCCCCGACGTGTCGCGCTTCGACTTTCCGGCGAAGTCGGAACGCTCGTTCACCTGGCCTCATTCGGGGGAGGACGATTCGAGAGCAACGTCGACTTCGATGTCCGTGTACCGGTCCAGATCTCGATCCGCGCAGGTCGACGTTTTCAATTCGTCGTCAAAGCATTCGGCGGCTATGCGCATCGCGGTCGTAGGCACTGGATCGCAAGTATGGAGGATCCGTTTTGGTCGAGAGGCCGATGGCGAGTCGGGGTCAGCCTCGGTGTGGGTCTTGGGGGTCCACCTCGATGATCTCACTCCGCCTGATTTCACCGACCGCTTCGTCCAACGAAGACAGAGACGGCGAGGCCTCATCGGCCATGGCATCTCCAGCGGACGCCGTCGAACAGTGTTTCGCCGAGCATCACGACTTCGTATTTCGGCTAGCCATGCGTTACGGGGCGGGGGATCGCGCGTGGGCGGAAGACGTGGCGCAAGACGTATTCATCGCGCTGCTCCACACGTTGGAGCATGGTGCTCCGATCCAAGAAATTCGCGCGTGGCTTTACCGTACGACGACCAATCGGTGTTTGACCTGCCTGCGTCGTGATCGGTTCCTCGAGTTGCCCGCCGTATCCCTGGTCCTCGGGATGCGGATGCATCGACCGGCCACGCCTGAAGACCTCGGCATCGTCGACGACGGCCTTCGCTTGGTGCACCGCGTCTTGGGTCGCTGCAGTGGCAAAGAGCGCGTGTGCTTTTACATGTACCACGTCGACAATCTCACCATGGAAGCGATCGCCCAGGCGCTCGGCCACACCAAGGGGTATGTCTCCAAGCTGCTCTCGCGGGTGGAACAGCGAATGCGAATTGCCGAAGCCAAAGGAAGGCAAACACGTCATGTCTAAACGGCGATCGCAGCAGATGCAGGCGTTGGATCGACACCTGGGGGACCGGGGTCTCTCGCGACGTGCACAAATTCGGATTCGGTCGTCCATACGTCAGCAGGTGTCCGGGCACAAACAGCGACAGCGGTTTGCGTTGGCGGGCATGTTTGCAATGGGATTGGCCACTGCCGCGGCGATCCTGCTCGTCAGCCGATGGCACGTCCCATCCCACGATGAGCCGACGGGCGAATCGCTGCTTGCAGGTTCGAGCGTCGTCGAACCTCGTTGCCACGTTCAGACGAACGAACCGAGTCGCATCGATGCAGGATGCCGGCTCGAGGTTCATCGCGTGTCCACAATCGTGTTGACCGTCTGGGATGAAACCTCGATTCGCGAACGCGCGGACGGGATCGACATGGACGACGGATGGATCATGTTCGAAGTGGCCCCGGTGGTGCGGCCCGAGGGCGAACGAGTTCGCATCGGTGTACCGAACGGGACGATCGAGGTCATCGGAACCCGCTTCAGTGTTCGGGCCATCGAGGCGCGGGGAGAGATCGTGCTCTACGAAGGACGCATTCGCTTTGTCCATGAGAACGGCGCGGTATCGGCAATGGTCGCCGGGCAGACCCTCGAATGGACACCGCACGGAATCGGGTCTGGGCCGCCAGAAGCCACCGCCGACCCCTCGCCAGTTACGCGTGGCTCGAGTCCCCGATCTCCGAACCCCGCAACGACGCCCGGACGCGCTGCTCGATTGCGGCCGCGTAGTCTGAAGCAGGAGGAGACGGTCCTCGTCGACGACGAGCCTGCGGTCGAAGACCGGTTTGCCCAGGGGCTCGGTCAGGTCGAACAGCTTCGAGCGACGGGTCGTTACGCGCGAGCACTGGTCGTGCTCGATGCGCTCGATGCCATGGCGACGGACCACCGTACGCGCGAGGTCCTGAGCTTCGAACGCGGAACGCTATTGGAATTGGTCGATGTCGAACGCGCTTGCGCACATTGGCGCGAGCACCTGGAGCGATTCGTCAACGGTCGTTACACGGCCGAGATCGCACGCCATCGAACGACGTGCGTCGATTCCAGGAAACACCCAACCGATTCGCGAGTCGATTGAGCATGAAACACGACATGTTTTTGCGTAACCGATGGATCGCACCCGTTTTGCTCGGTTCATGGTTGAACGCCTGCGATATCCCATTCCAGGATATTATCCACGATGACGCCGAAACCGGAGGCCATGCCGAAACCGGGGATGATGTCGGCGCGATTCCACGAGAGGATCCTTGGAGTATCCCATGCTTGGGAGATCGGTTCCCGCAGGTCTACGGCCAACAGCCGTCCACATTCGCATGCCCGGACGGCATGACCCTCGCTCAACCATTCGTCGAGGCCGGCTATTGTGCCGCATGCAGCTGCAGCACCCAGTGTACGACCGACGCGGATTGTCCGGATCCCGTGACCGGAAACGCGGTCGCGACGTGCAACAATGGTTTGTGTCGTCTCTTCTGTGATGACGCTACGCAATGCCCCGACGGCATGGAATGCATTGATTCACAAGGTAGTGACCGAAATTTGTGCATGTTCGCCGAACACGCAGAACTCGAATGCTCGGAGATCGGCCGCGTTGCAGCAGAACCGCTCTGCGATCAATTGACCACGCCGGAATCCTGCAATGCAGAGATTTCGGACCATAGTGCGATCCGTTGTCTCTGGGTCGAGGAACGCCTGTTCGGGACCGCCGTGGATTCGGGGGCTTGCGAAGCCGCGACCGTCGAGAATCGCTGTTTGGCCGTCCACGAGGTCCACGAGACCGAATTGACGAACACCTGTGGACTCTCCTCTTGCCAAGCCGACGTCACCTATTGGGAAGAGATCTCCGGTGGCACATTCGGCGTCCTCGATCTTCCCTGCGAGTTGCGTCCGCTCGGAGTGGAACCGGATACCTTGACCAACAGCACATTCACTGGTGCCCAATGTGGCCTTCCTGGGGTCCGCGATCCGTTGCTCTGCGAATGCGGCGACGGACTCGTTTGCCCCTGAACGCGGATCTTCGTCGGGAGATCAAAGAACGCACCCGTGTACAGGCCGAGCTCGCGCGATACAAAGATCAGCTTGAGGACCCGTGGTTGAGAAGAGGGAAGTGGCAAAATGCGTTCGCGGATGGCGCGCGGGTTGGGTGGGGGCCCTCAAGCTGGTAAGCGCTGCTCGGAAAGTCTCGCGGCAGTCCACCACGGCGACCCAACCACTCGAGATGGGCGCGTGTTTTCGCGCTCATCAGAACATATGGGCCTTCCCGCGCGATGTTTTGACAATGGCACTTCAAACCCGGCTCATGATGCAGCGGGGTCGGGTGGCGTCTTGTACCGCCCCTTCCTTTCTATAGGTCATGCGTGACCAGCCGAAAGCTGAGCTGCCGGCTCGGCGGTCCACGAGGTTGAGCCTTGTGCTCGTCGTTGGACTTGCGAAGCAAGCCGTGCCGCTGTAACCCAGCAACGATGGCCTCGGATGTCGTTGCTTGGAGTGCCTGGAACCAGGCTTTTCGGGCGGTCACGCGTCCGCGAATAGCGCCTCCGAGCTTGTCGCGACCGCGGCCGCTCGAGCCCAACGCTTGAGCATATCGACGTCGGCACACGCCACGATGCGCTCGCGTTGGACCTCGGCCAAGAGCGAAGGCCTGCGGTGGATCTCGATCCCGAGGACCGTGCGCAGTAACTGCCCAGCCAACGAGGGCTGCTCGCGGAGGAGCTTGACGAGGCTTTCGTGCAAGTGCGACGGCATGGATGGGGCCGGGCTTATCACGCTCGCCCGCGTCGGGGATCCGGTAGCAAGCGTGCAAGAACGGGCGAGATCGAGCATCCGTGATTTCGGGGCATCATGACCGAGGTCGGTGAGATTCTCCAACCTTCGTCGACAGCCCTGGACCGCGTTGGCGGGTCCAGGGCCTGTCGTTCATGAGGTCAACGTCGTCCGGTTGTTCTGCGGGTCGGACGACCTATGACGTCAGATCGGAATCATCCTCGCCGGGAGCCGGCTCCGTCTCGTTCGAAGGAGCCTCCTCGGCTCCGCCACCCCCCGAACGCGAACCCGCTCGATTGGTACGAAGCGCGTACAACGATGGGTACCATTGTTCGGCATCGTCGAACGCCGCAACCGCCCACCTTCGCATCGTCCCATAGGTGTCTTCGAGGACTCGAAACGCGCGAGCAGCATCGTCGCGAGTCTTGACGGCGTGTGGCGAATCGGTCGACCCCAACTCGCGCAAGATGGATCCCGAGAGGGAATTGGCCAATCCCTGATCTTTGGGACGATATCGACGACCCGCATCGGCCAGGTCTTCGGCGTAATCGCGATACAGCACGGCTAATCGCGACAAGTCCATCGCGAGGTCGAAATGCCCCGTTCCAGCGCGAATGCTTTCGACTTCACTACCTGCCTCAGGATGATCTCCGAGGATGTATTCGACGACTCGCATCATGCGAGCTTTCGTCTCGGTTGCCTTGGTCAACGTGTTGACCGAGACCTTGGCACTGCTTTCGCTCACCTCCGCGCTCGTCCTTCGAACACTCGCGTACCAAACCGCCCAAGCTGCTGGCTCCAAACGCTCGCGCATCTCATAGGGCAGGAGGGATTCGGGGATGAGCTTCAGTCTGGCTGCACGTTGCGGTTCCTTCAATTGTTTGACCACGTTCAGAGCGATCGCAGCCGATTGGTGGAGTTCCACACTCGGCAACGTGGCATCGGAATACGTCGCTCTCAGCTCCGCGGTGTTGCCAAATGATTGTTCCCCTACCCTCTCATCGTAGGTGATCTCCTCTGGCGCAACGTTCACGTCTGGCTTCGTTTTGGATAGTTTCTTTGCCATGTCAACTACGACGCCAAGATATGGCGTCGATTCACGATCCGCTCGTGTTCGAGTACGAATTTACACGCTCGTAACGTATCCATGTCCCTAGGGAACAGGCTATGTCCCCAACATCTCCGCGATGCGCCGAGTCTCGCCGCGGTGCACCGTCCTACGTGCCATGGGGTTCGCGTGTTCGGGCTGCGAATGGTCGAGCGCAAGGCCGGCGAGGAACGCGAATCGTCCGACTCCAGCGCGCGGCACTATGCGCGAGCCGCGAGTTCTGGACCTATCGTTCCGGCGGACTCAAGAACCTCGGTCGAACCCCGAAAACATTGTTCTTCTTGGGAATGGACGCCGGAATCGGATCTTTTCCGATTCCGAGGCTCTCGACGACCTCCAAATCGGATCTTTTCCGATCCAGAGGCTGTCGACGACCTCCGAATCGGATCTTTTCCGATCCAGAGACTGCCGAGAAACCTCCAGATCGGATCTTTTCCGATTCCGAGACTCCCGACGACCTCCGGCTCGGATCTTTTCCGATCCAGAGGCTCTCGACGACCTCCGGATCGGATCTTTTCTGATTTCGACCGGCCAACTGGCCGCATTTCCTTCCTCGAGCTTCGCTGCCAGCTGCGCGGCCGGTGGATTTGCCGTCGCGCGGGCCGAAGCTGGGGCTTCGACGTCGTTCCGAGTCGCTCGGCGGCGCGTGGAACCTCCGGGCGCTCAACGCCCGAGCCACGGTCTGCACCTTCTTCCGATGGTGGAGGGCGGCGACGTGGGTCGAGCTCAGCCCACCTGGTCGTTGGAATCCTCGAACTGCCCCGAGAGGTGTCGCAACGTCTGCTGGACGAGTGCCGGGCCATCTGCCCCCCACCAAATCAAATGCCCGCCGGCGGTTCGTTCGAATCGGCGAGCGTGGGGGCATGCGGTTTTGATTCGCTGCAGATGATCGGCCGATACGTCCTTGTCCGCAGGTGAGGCGGCCACGAAGATCGGGACCTCGATCCGATCGAGTGGGGCGGACCAAGGTCTGCCCATTTTCTCGAGTTCATCCATCATTCCTGGGTAGAGCTGGGTCATCGGTGTCGTCGAGTCGACGAACGCGCGGAACTCCGCGCGTGCACCAGGCTCGGCCAACGTCGCCGCGACCACGCTACGGATCTCGTCGTCGCCGAGCGTGCTCTCGGTGCGGAGAAACGTGGCCATCGTCGCGGCTGGAATCCATTGTGCTGACCGAGACAGCGCCCAGGACACGATGGGTTGGCCATGACGGGACAGCACGAGTCGGCCGAGCAGAGACTCCATCGCCTCACGATTGGGCTGGTACGGACCCGTCACGGCGCTCCACAGCGTGAGTGAGCGGGTCGGATACTTCGCCGCATAGTACAGGGCCGAGGGGCCTCCTGCGGATAGCCCGAATACGTGGACTCGGTCGATGTGCAACTGCTGGATCACTTCGGCATAAAGGTCTGCATGTGACTCGAGATCATGCCGCGCATCGATGGGAACGCCGTAGTAGCCGGGGCGGCTGATCGAGACGACGCGAAAACCGGCCGCGGTCAACCATGGGAATGCATGGACGAGATCGATCCCCGCACCGCCCCCCGGACTGAACAGCACGGGTTCACCATCGCGCCGACCGATGTCGAGATAGGGGATCCGACCGAACGAGGTGACCGCGATCGAAAACGTGCGCTCGACCTTCCGTCGTTCTCGACGCCAAACGAGGTAGTCGCCGAAGCAGAGCCCGACCGCCGCAAGCGAGCCGAGTGCGCCCAAGGTTCCGAACGCGAACATGCTGCCATCGTATCTCGACCCCCGGGTCACCGGCGGGGGGTCGAGCTCGAAGCCAGAGATTCGATCGTCGGCTTGCGATCGAGGCTTGGCATGGTCGTGCGACGAGGTTGGTGATGACCCTCGAATCGAACCTCGAGCCTGCGCTACGCTTCCAACTCCGTGCCCGACATGGTCCGTTGCGGAATGTGTGCCGCCGTGATCGCAGCGACCTTGGCGTGCATGGACGGCGCCCAGGCAGAACCGAGCACGATGGAACGACATGTCCAATGGGTTGGAACGGAGTCGTGTCCCAAGCCGGTGGACTTGGAGGAGCGCCTCCACGATCGATTGGGGGAGCATGCGGTGCAACGAATGGGCGGAGGCAAGATTGCGGTGAGCGTTCACGTCTCGTCGAACGATGACGGTACCCATCGCTTGGACGTCGGCGTGAAGACGGCTCGCGGTGCGTATCGTCGTACATTGGTCGATCCCGATTGCGACAGCCTTCGCGATGCGGCAGTCCTCATGATGGTGGTCGGTATCGAGTCCGTGCTGGCCGTCGACCGACTCGACGAGGGCACGCACGAGGTTGCCGAGGTCCCGGCTCCCGAACCCGCGCCTGCGGCTCGCGTGCAGACATCGGTGTCTACGGACCCCGACGTCGAGCCGCAGGTCGAACCCCGCGGTTCGAGGGTCGTCGCGGACGAGCCATGGATTGTTGCGTTTCGGGCCCAAGGCGGGATGAGCCGTGGGCCTGCGTCGCAATGGACACCCAGCTTTGGGATCAGCGTTGCCGGCCAAAGGCGCCGACTTCGCGTCAGGCTCGACCTCTCGCTCCAGCCCGAACGAACGGTGACGATTCCGGACAGCCCAGCCAACGTTCGCATCCTGGTTTGGGCGTCGACGCCGATGAGTTGTTTCGTGCCGTCGGTCGCTCGCTTCGAGTTTCCACTGTGCGCAGGCCTCGAACTCGGCTTCGTCCACGGCGTGGGACAGCAATTCGAGGAGACGAACGATGAACAATTCGTATTCTGGTCCTCCGTTGTCGCATCGAGCGGAGTCCTCTGGTCGATTTCACGTCATCTGTTCCTAGGAGCAGAGATCGGAGGATCGGTCGCGATCACTCGCCCGCGGTTGACGTTTGATGGCAATAACGACGCGTTTGTCGCCGAAGCGTGGGGTGCTCGAGCTCTACTGAGTCTCGAAGGACGATTTTCAGTGACGAAATCTCTGTCCTCTCCCCAATAGATCCGTGAGTCTGCGCTCGACGACTTCCGCTGCCGACGACACGTCCGACCTTCGGGCGATGTACGAGGCCCACTCCGGTTACGTGTGGACGAACCTCCGAGCGTTTGGTGTCGACCCTGCGGATCTCGAGGATGCCGCACAAGAGGTGTTCGTCATCCTTCATCGACGAGCCGACATCATCGACGCGACCCGTCCGCTTCGACCGTGGCTGTTTGGTGTGTGCCGCCGCGTTGCGTCGAGCTATCGGCGCTGTCATGCGGCACGAAGCGAGTTCTTGAAGCGGATCATCGAGCCGATCTCGGGCGACGAAGGCGAAGCCCGGTTCGAAGCTCAAGATGCCGCACGTGTTCTCGACGCATTTTTGGCCGACCTGAACCCCACTCAACGAGAGGTGTTCCTCCTGGCCGAGGTCGAACAAATGACGGCGAAAGAGATCGCGTCTTCGTTGGGTGTGTCCGCCAATACCGTGGCCTCTCGGCGTCGCTTGGCCCGTCATGCGTTCGATCGACATCTCCAACGTTTGCGTGCACGCGATCGGTCGGGATTGCACGAAGTGCGTCGGGATACCGCGCCTGCCTCCGAACGGAGCCGGACTTGGGTGTGGCTGCCCATGCTTCGAGTTCCCCTCTGGGTCGGCGCCGTCGTGGTGGCAGCGAGCGTCGTCGGGGCCGCGATCGCGATCGTTCCTCGTCTCGAGCGGGAGCGTCGGCCGGAGATCGAGCCGGCTCGGAGCGTCGTCCACGAGCTGCCCGTCGAAGCCAAGTTCGTGGTGACAGACGAGGAGGCCTCGATGTCATGCGACCCATTCCCCATGGCCGAACGGGATGAGACCGCGGATTCGTTGCCGTCGACTTCGAGTTCATCGGGGAGGCAGGACGTGCGACCCAGACCCTCGGAGCCGGCCTTCGATCCCCCTCCGCCACCGACCACGCTGGCGCATGAAGTCGCAATCCTCTCGAGGGCACATGGAGCCTTCGAGGAGGGACGCCCCCAAGACGCAATCGCGATCTGCCACGACTACGAGCAGCGATTCGCGACCGCGAATCTGCTGTTCGAATGTGCTCAGATCGAGCTCGGCAGCCTCTGTCGCTTGGGCCGTGATGCGGAGATGCGCGATCGAGTCGCCGCTTTGCGGCACGAGTTCACGTTTGCCGACGACGAGGCTGCGAATTTGCTGACGTCGTGCGACAGCGTCGAGAGCACGCAAGGTCGAGTGACAACGAACCCCCGCTCGAAGCAATAGTCGGTATGCAGACACACCGCTCGACACTCCTTTTGTTCTCCGTTTTCCTCGTCGCATGCGACCTCCCGGGATCCATCGGCGAAACCGCCACGACCAGCGACGAAGACGTCGAGGAGAAGTCACCCTCACCTTCCGAGACTGAAGGTTCGGCCAGCGATTCGAATGCCGGATCGGAGGAAGGCGCAATGGACGACGAGGCAACGAGCCCCCCGCTCGAGCTTGGTTCCTGCCCCATCGAGGGATCGGGGCTCAACGTCTACATTGCGTTTCATTCGCAGCCGGATCGTGGCCCCGTCGATCTCGTGCTCGAGTCCGAATCAGGAAGGGAATGTATCGTCAACTTCGGTGAGCCGTTCGATCCGACTGCGCCCGAGTTTCGCTTCGTGATCCCGTTTTTCGACGACATTGCCCTGCGCATCGTGATTCGGGAGCGGCTGGCCGATACGAGTCAATTCCCCCGGCCGGTCGGTGACATCCACTATCGGAGCCGACTCTACACGTACGGGGACGAGGCTCAGTCGACCATCATCCTCGGAAGCGATCCTGCCGACGAACGGTTCCTGTTGGAATCAGAGACGCCATATCAGTTTGGCGCTGCCGTGAACCGCCTCATCAACCTTTCGGATACGCCGGTGGATGTGTACTCGTGGGCGGTCGATGACGTCGACCTTCCCCCCGTGCTCGAGGTGGACGATCTTCCCGTGGGTGGTTTGACTCAAGTCTTCACCAACGAGCTCATCCCCGCTCTGGACGATCCCGCATTTCCGAGCCGTTGGCCGCAGTACCGGGGCGCCCGGTATTACACGACGCGGGGCGACGAACACCCGGTCATCACCGCAGGCGGTAGCGATGCCGAAGCCATGGCCGTGCAATACAACCTTTCCCACTTTTGCAACGCGAATGAAATCCCCGATGTCGAAAGGCCTGTCGCCATGACTTCGATCTCGTGGGTCACGGGTTCCAACACCATCTTCGTTGCGGGAAGCTGCATATCAGGATAGCGACCGCGAGTCGCCGCAGTCGCCTAGGATTCCGGTAGAGGGCGGGTTTCCCGTTCGAATCGCGCCAACTCGAGTGAATCAGCGCTCGAGTTGGGCCAACCCGGTGCTGACGCACGCACTATGGACTCGCGGGAACGACGCGAAACGTAGGACCGAAGAACCCGTCTTCGTCGGGGGTCGGATTGTTCGTGAAAACGAGGCCGCCCGTGCTGTTCAATCCAATGGGCTGTTGGAACGTGAGCAGCGACGGAGTGGCAAAGTCGGAGACGAAGACGAGCGCACTATCGGCCGCCGTCTCGCGATAGGCCAATACGACATACGTCTCCCCGGCCGAAAGCACGGTGGGAGTGACCGGGACATAACGAAATCCTCGCTCGAGCGGTGCCGCGTCTCCGATGGGAACCTCCGCCGTCACCACCGGCAAACCGCTCGCGACAGCGAAAATCCCGACAGCATGAGCCTCACCGAGGCCATTGCTGCCGATGTCCAGGAAACCGAGTTCGGTCACGACGGCGTCATTCGAACCGAGCACGAATCGCCAACCCAAGACATCGTCAAAGAATGTCTCGATCTCGGCCGAGATTTCGGGCCCGAAGCTGATCGCAGGCTCCGACGCCGGGATCGCGATGACCTGCCGACAATCCGAAGCACACACCGAACAGGGTCCCCGATCGCTGCACGCGAGTTCCGTGACTCGGTTGCCGTCGTCGCACACTTCATCCTCGGAGACGATGGCGTCCCCGCAGGGGACGTCCTCGGCAGAGGTGGTCTCGCCATCCGTTTCGCTCCCAGGATCGCTTCCCATCTCACTACCTCCTCCGGCAGTGCCGTCTCCGGTCGCAAGGTCATTCCCCGTCGTCGAGCCACCACCCCCCTGCGAGCCGCCATCGTCCGCTCTCGATTCACCGCCGTCGACGGAGATGGGCGAACTCGATCCCTCGATGCCGTCCGTGGCGTTGGCCTCGTCCGAACCCGTCGATGCATCCGCCGGATCGATGTGTTCAGTCTCGGATCCCGCCTCGTCGTCATCGAAACGTGGGTCATCGATGTTGCAACCCATCGTCAGTGCGATCGCGATGATGAGCCGAGTCCAACCATTGTCTTGTGTATGTCCGTTCATGTTTTCCTCGATGCGCTTTGCTTGCCGATCACATTCCAGCTTGGCGGGGGCCAGTGAAGCGGCTACGTTGAGCTCGCAGCCCGTTTGCTCTCGTGTCCAACCCCGCCCCCGATCTGACGCTCGTCCGCCAAGCTCTCGCTGGAGATCGCACATCGCAGCGACAGCTTGCGTCGCGCCTGTTCGATCCGATCCATCAAGAGGTGGGCCGCTGCTTGCTACGCTGGTCCGGTGGGGACCATCGTGATCCACGACAAGACGTGCGAGACTTGGTCCAAGAGACCCTCGTGTCCCTGTTCGAACATGATGGTCGCGAGCTCCGTCGGTGGGACCCCGAGCGGGGTCGCAGCTTGACGAGCTTCGTTCGCTTGGTCGCACGTCGACGCGTCGCGCGAATCCTGAGTGGCCGCCGTGGGAATCCTTGGCACGAACTTCCCCTCGATCCGACCGATGTGGATGACGAGGACACCCGCGCATTGACAGAACAGGTCGAGCAACGGGGCGAACTGGATGCGCTCTTGTGCGCACTCCATGCTCAAATGAGTGACCGAGACGTCGAACTCTTCGATCTGCTGTTCGTGCATGACGGCGATCCCGGCGACGTGGCCGAACAGATGGGCATGACGAGAGGAGCCGTGAATGCGTGGACGTATCGCATGCGCAAACTGGCGAAAGGACTCGCCACGCAAACGTTGGAGCCACGGGTGTCATGGCAAGGCCGTGCGCCGGCAAGGGATCAGGTGAAAGGTGTCTGACGACTTGCTGCGCGCATTGGGCCAACGCTTGCGGGAAGATCCTGCAGAGACTCCGCGAGGTTCGGAACCAGGTGACGATGTCGTCCTCGCGACGTTCGACCCGGCGGACCGAGAGGGAATCCTCGATGCGGTGATGGATCGCGTGTCGCCCTCCCCGGCCTCGCGTCGAGCCGACCGCCCTCACGCGATCTGGATCGGGGTCGTCATCTCGTTGGCGGCTGGCCTTGCCCTTTGGTTGGCGTCCTCGGTTCCGCACGACCCCGACGTGGAGCGGATGGCCATGCTGCCTCGGTATGAGTTCACTCGGCTTCATGGCGATGTCCAGACCTCCAGGCACGGGGAGGATCCAACCGCCGTCGCAACGATCGAGCGTTTGCGGGGATCCGATCCCGTCGATTGGATCCTCACCCCCGATGCACCGGTGCACGGACCCTTGGCCGTCGCCATGATCGCACGCATCGCACGTATCGCACGCATCGAACCGGGACCCACCCAACTTCGGCGACTCACCCCACCCGAGGTCGAGATCTCCGAGCACGGGGCGGTGCGCATCCACGCGCGACTCGACACCTTGTTCGAGCTCACCCCCGGCTCGTGGACCTTCGATGTGTGGGTCGGGCGGCCGGATTTCCTCCCGACCGAACCGGTCGTGGTTCCCGCTCCAACTGGATCCGAGCACCCTTGGCAAACGCTCAGCGTCCACGCGACGATCGTCGCGGAGTGAAGCGACCCCTTCCAGCGCTCGTTGGGTCTGCGCTTTGGGCTTGTCAACCGACCCCGACCGCATCGACCGCATCGAGCGATCATGGCGTGCCGGTACCGAACATCGAGTGGGCGGGCTGCCGCGAGATCGAGGAGGGTGTTTGCATCCTCGGGCGCGATGCGCTGACGCTCAAGGTTTGGGTCGACGTCCATGCGGCGAGCGAACTCGAGGTCGAGCTGAATGGTCGACCTGCGATCTTCGAACGTCATGGGGCCGCCGGCGGCTTGCGTATCCACGTCGCGCTCGACTCCAACGCCGAAACCCTGTCGATCCTCGGGCGAGATCCAAGCTGGGTCCGCCCATGGACGCTCCCGATCCGCCGTCGGCCCCCACCCGATGTCGTCGTGAGATCCCAAACGTTCAAAGCGGCGGGCGACCCCGATCGCGCACGTACGGAGCTCGAAACCGTCTTGCCGGAGCTCGACGGACTCGATCGATTGTCCGCACTCGAGGAGCTGCGGGGCCTCTATCATCTCCAAGAGCGGACCGACGATGCGGTTCGGCTGACCGCCGAAACGGCGAATCTCGCCGCGGCCCTCGGCCAACGGCTGCACGAAGCCTACGCCGTGGCCGCTGCGGCCTTTCAGAGCTCGACGGCCGGTGGACTGGCGGCGGCCTGGGATTGGGTCGAACGCCTCGAACGACTGGATGCACTGCCGGAGGCGAAGATGTTCGGCGCCTACTATCGCGGTGTCGTCGAATGGCGGACCGGAGATCTGGCGGGAGCCGTTCGTTCGATCGACCGCGCCTGCGTGCTCGCCGAGCGCTTGGGTGCAACGCGCGAACGGGCGGCCGCATACCAGACCCTCGCGAGCCTGCTCGCGGAGATCGGCCGAACCGACGATGCCCTGCGCCTCGTCGAGCGTGCGCTCGACCTCGTCGACGATCCCGAGCTGCCGTGCATGGAACGCGCTCAGCTCATCAACTCGCTCGGGTGGGCCGAACTGCTGCTCGGCCGATCGGGTCAGTCGACGCGACACCCCTACGAGTTGTTCGAAGATGCACTCGCGGCCCTCGATCGCGACGGACCCTGCCCGAATGCGGCCGAGGCCGCCAACGTCCGCACCAACCTCGCACTCTTGGCCCTCGAGGAGCACGAGCCCGACGAAGCGCTCGAGCGGCTCTGGGACATCGACGAGATGCCCGAGGCCCTCGTGCCGTGGGCCGAAGAGGTCCTGGCCAGGGTTGGCCTGGACACGGGGCGGACGGACCTGCTGCCGACGGAGTTGGCGATGCCCGACCCCGGATGGTCGATCGGTGCCCAATGGAACGCGCTCGAACACCAGGCCGAGATCCGTGAACGTTGGGAATTGATCGAGGCCGCCATCGCAGCCGATCGTTCCGCCGAGGAGTTGGTCGAACGAGGGGTCGCCGCGCTCGGCGTGTCGTTCGGATCGGAGTTGTTTCTCGCGGGTCGACAGACGAGCGCGCAACGGCTGGTTCGCTTGTTGCTCGACCAAGGCCGCGTCGATGAAGCCCTCTGCACCGCGCGGTTGGCCCGGGGTCGGGCGCTGCGTCGCTTGGATCGCCTTGCCAAACTCGATCGGGCGGATGCGACGGTCCGCTCGAACTGGAACCAGGCCGCGGCCAAGGTTCTGCAGCTCCGGGGTCGATGGGGAGCGGCCGCTGGATCCGACTGGACCCTCTCTGCCGCACAACGAGAGCATCGTCACCAGCAACGGATCCAGGAGGCCGCCCAAGCCGACCGAGAGTTGGAAGCAGCATTTGCCCACTTGGGTGTCGCCGAGGTTCACGCGACCTGTGACGACCTCCCCGACTGGCCGCGCGATGAGACGACCCTCTTGCTGTTTCCGCTCGATCGCGGGTGGGCCGTATTCACGATGCAAGCGGAGACGCTCGACGCTCGCGTCATCGAAGTGCCGAAGCCGAGCGATCTGGGCAGCGCCGCGCGATCCATCCTCGCTTCCATTCGTGCGCCCATGAGCCGAGTGCGGATCTTGCCGACGGGTCGCGCTTGGGAGATCCCGTTTGCGAACCTCCCGTGGGGTGACGGCACACTCGTCGATGCTGCAGCGATCGTCTACAGCCTCGACCTGCCGCCCATCGAACGCGCCCACCCCAAGCGAGCGCTCGTGGTCGCCGATCCCTCTGGAGACTTGCCGAACACCCAGCTCGAAGCGGATGCCGTCGCAGCCGTCCTGCGTGAGCGGGGCTGGGAGGTCTTGGACCGACGGAACGATGCAGCCACCCGCGCAACCCTGGTGGCCGAGCTCGAGCGAGTATCGTTGCTGCACTACGCGGGTCATGGCATCTACCAAGGTCAAGACGGATGGGGGGGAGCACTCGTCCTCCCCGACGGAGACCGGCTCGAGGTGGCCGATGTGCTGGCGCTTCCGGCTGTGCCTCCGACGGTGGTGTTGACGGGTTGCGAAACCGGCCAGGTCTCGTCCGAGACGCTGGAGGGAGGCATGAATATCGGTACTGCGTTCTTGCTCGCCGGCACCGAGGTGGCCGTCGTGTCCGAGCGACGTGTCGACGACACACTCGCCCGCGACATCGCCGCGGCCCTATTCCGCCACGCCGGCTCGACCATGGACGGCTCGACCATGGACGGCTCGACCATGGATCTCGCCGCCGCCCTCCGACTGGCCCAACGAGCGATCCGCCACCAAGATCCCACCCTCGATTGGCAAACGTTTCGTGTGGTATCCCGCTAGAATACCAAGGTCGTAGATACGCGCTGGAACTCCTCGAAGTTGAAGATGACGTTGGTTGCGGACGTATTGTTGACCTGGGACATGATGTTGGTCGGCAACGAAAACTGAACCGTCGAGCCACCGTTCAACGCGGTCAAGATGGTGTCGTTCACTTCGATGTAGGAGTAGTTGGTACCGAACTGACCCGTGAGATCGACTTTGATCGTATCGATGGTGTAGGTCGCGTATTCGGCAACCCGCGACGCGGTCACGAGACTTCCGTTCCGCACGCACGCGGGACACGGGATGCTGGTCGGTTGGGGTAGCGTGAATCGTTCGACGGGCCTCACTTGCAACGGTTCGTACACCGACTTTGGATCCTGCCCATTGGGGTAATACAACTTGACTGCAGCGGAGCACTCGTCCGTCATCGTGGCGGACCCGTCACTGCATTCGAGGTCTGCGAGGCGCTGCGGCTTGACGAAGGCCGGCTCCACCCCTTCGAGTCCCTCCCGAACGAGCGTCCAATTCGCGCTCGAATCGACGATCGGGCAGGTGTACCACCAATCGGGGTGGGCTTGGTTGCCCCAGGCACCGTCCATCGCTCCGCAAAGGGTGATTCGATGAGCATCGTCCCCAACTCGCGTCCCGAACTGGGCGGTCGCACCGATTGCGCTTCCGTGCTGATAGAGGATATCGACGATCTCGGAACCCCGCGCTTGGTCATCGATCGACCATGCGATCGCCGCGGCAGCGCTGGTCACCGCGGTCGCGACGGAGGTGCCGGTCTTGACGACGATGGGGTCGACCGTCTCGGGAATGACCACGTTCGAGGCCGCCGCTGCAAGTCCCACCACGCTCGCCGTCCGACGATTGGGCATCAGCGAAGCCCCGTCGAATCCGACGCCTGTCACCGCATAGACGAGGGGTCCCGACGACGCTGGACACCCGGCCGGCACGTCTTCCCAAGCCGCTGGGTACAATGGCCCGGTCGCACACGCATGGACTTCGTTGCCCACGGCCGCAAACACCAACGCTCCGGAACAACGAGCGGTTTGGATCGCGGCCAAGGCGGCTTCTTCCGCCGGCCCCGGATCGGTGAACGCGGGATCGAATCCCACGCTCAAATTGAAGATCGCCCGGCTATTCCCCGGCGCGTCCTGCCAACGTACGTAAGCTTCATAGATCCCGGCCGCGAGATCGGCCTGAGACCCATTGTAGCCACCGTGTACCTCGTTGAGCACGCCCAGCACACGGGGGAGTGCCAACACCGTTTCCACCTCGATCGACGCGTCCGGCAAATCGGCTCCGGTGAGATCGGCAACGAGTTGCGCCATGCTCTCCCCATGGTCGGACGTCGGGTACGTCGGCCAATCGTGCGGCATCGTATCGATGACGTAGACTCGAACCGGGGATGTCGTTTGGCTCTGCCAGAGCTGCGCAAGCGTCGTGGACGGAATTCGGCCGGCCACCGCGTCGAATGCCGTACGAAACGAATCGGCCAGCGCAAACGTCAGCGCATCGGTCGAGAACGGCAAAGGGTCCGGAACCGGAACCGGAATCGGAACTGAAATCGGACCCGGAACTCGTGGTCGCGGACCGATCGCTTCAGGGGTGACGACGTCGCAATCGGGGCCGACGTCCTCGAACAAGGCACTCGGGGGTAATGGGGTGCCCGGGATCCTTGGAACATACACACAATAGCGCGCCAGCTCGGTCGACAAACTTCCCGTATCTTCGACGAGTCGCGAGGTGTGTCGGTCGAACAATTTGTAGGTGCTCCAGGCCGAAGCGGAGTCGAACGGACAGTCGCGGTGAGCGTATTCGAGTTTGAGCTTCGCGACGTAACGACCGGCCTTGCAGGTCTCTTCGGTCACGGCATCGAGCGCATCGTCGTCGAACGTTCGGAACGCGGGAAGGTCGGGCTCGGTCGTGATCGTGCAGCCGACCAACCATGTCGCAAACCCGAATGTACAAAACCGAATCCGCGGAGCGAATTCACCACGGGAACGTGCCATGGTCATTCATTGGCATACGATCCAGCCGCGATGACGAACTTTTTTTTGACCTTCCGAAGATCGGGCTCGTGGCCACGAATCGCGCGTCCATGCACAATCACGGGCCCGTGGGCCGAACAACCGGCTGGCAAGTTCACGCGATCGAGGCACTCGTCACGGTGGATCTCCGAGCTCGAAAACCGCGTGAACGACCGTGATGATGTCCTTTTCGAACGAGCTCGTATCGTTGTTTCCGTCCCAGGTCGATTCGCGCGAGTTCGGCGGATTGATATTCACGACCCCCATGTGTGCCTGACCGAGCCGAGCAATTCGGTCTTGGCCCGCCGCTTCGACGATGTGATCGGCGCGCGCTCGGGCATCGGCCGACGCGAGTGACAGCATCTCGATCTTGAGCTCGCCGAGCTTCGTGTAGAGGTAACGCGGCGACTCCGACGTGACGGCGATCCCGTCCTCGAGCAGGCTCGTGACCTCGCGCGAGGCTCGTTCGACCTTTTGCACGTTGGTGGAGCTGACGGTGATGGTCTGGGTCACGCGATAGCCCCTGAACACGTCACGTTGGATTCGCTCGTCCCCCGCACCTTCGTACTGGGTTTCGAACTGTTCGAACACGTGGGCCGATGACACGTGAATCTCCTCGGGCGCGATGTCGTGTTTGCTCAAGAACGCCCGCGTGGTCTCGATCTGTTCGGTCAGCTTATGATACGCCTGAGCACGATCGGGCATCGACACGTCCACGCTCGCGGACCACTCGATGAGATCGGAGGTGATCCGTTTGGTCGCGGAACCCGTCACGGCGATCGTCCGTGTGTGGGGCTTGGTCCGCACGCGTTCCCACGTATTCGCGACCGTCCAAGCGGACGCGAAGATCCCCACCGCCATCGCCACTGCGGCCGTGTGAACCCAAAGCCAGGACGACGAGGTGTTCTCGACGCGAGAAGACGCTTGCATGGACGTGGAGTATTTCGCGTTCAGCGGGTGCGTTCAACGGGGCAGGCTCGTCTCCGTCGTCGAACCGCCCTTCGACGGAACCAGGGCCGCGCCGCTCCCGGACTCGAGACCCGCGACGACGGCCCGGGATGGGTCATGGTGAGGCGGGCGGATCGCACGGAGCCGCGGCCTCGGCTGCGCGATGTTCCACTTCCTCGGCCAATGCGTTGGCCTCGGCTCGGATGCCACGAGCGAGGCGCGCGGAATACTTGCGTTTCACCAGGCGACGGAACGGTCCACCGACCACGAGCTCTTGATGGTAGCGGGTCGTCCCATCTGCAGTTTCGGTCAACGAGCGACATCGTGCGCCGAGCACGAAAGCGGTCGTCCGTCCGCCATCCCGCCAGCAAAAACGTGATGACGGTTCGACCACGTAAACTCGCTGCCACAGGCTGCGGCGTTCGTTGCCGAGATCGAGTCGAATCTCGACGTCCTGACCGACCGCAGCATCACCCTGCGCGTCGATGAGAAATGGATTCCAATCGTGATAGTCGCCGAAGTCGATCAACACCCCCCAAACCTCCGCTGGAGACGCGGCGATCTCGAGCTCGTGTTCCCAGATCACGACGCGAGGCGGACGTGGGATCTTGAGATCCCGACTTGGATCGTACGGCCTCGCGCATGCCACCGACGACGCCAGCAGACCTCCGAGCGCAAAGGCCCCGGTCCAAAGCCGACACCACGGTGGAAGACGATTCGGGGAGACGGAGACAACGGGCGCGATCACGGTGAGTCCTGTCGAGCGGTGAGCATCGCCTAGACCCGGGCCACCGTGTCGCCCTCGCTCGAATGTCCACGACGGCCGCGGCATGGCCCGTCGAGACGCACGGCCCCGTCGGGCCGCGTCCGGGCTGGCTCTGGGCTTGGGCCTGGGGACGGAACGAGGACCGCAAAATTTCGTCGGCGCTGCAAATTTCGGACGAGCGATGTCCCGTTCGACTGCATTCATCCACCCGAACGGTGAGGCCTGTTTTCGGCCGACCCGTTTCCGACCCCCACCCTGCAAGCGGGAGTCGACGATCTTGCAATATGCATACAGCGGCCACGAGCTCCGCGAGCGTCTATAACCTACAGAAGTTGCCTTGACGCAAACCGAGACCTTCGAATAATCCATGATCGTTCACAATGAGCACATTCATCGAACGTCGTCGCACGGGCGATCACGCACCTGGCGATTTTCCAGCGAACGATGCTCGACGGCCGCTTTCCAATCCTACCGTCGATACAAACAGTGTTCTACGATCCCACGGACGTCCATCTGCACGTTCGGGTCGCGACGCGGGGACCTCCCCTTCGTGGGCGAGGAGAGCCGGGTCATGACCGACGGTTGGATACTGTTCCAATCTGGGCTGCGTGGCTGCGCGCTCCCCCTTCGACTCGTGCGAGCGACGATGCGCCCGTTGCCGGTCCTGTCCCTCCCCGGCGCTCCCCCCTTCGTGCGCGGAACGGCGCTCATCCGCGGGGCGGCCACCCCCGTCGTCGATGTCCGCGTACTGCTCGGTGACGACGCGCCCGGTCCCGCGGAGCGTTGCATCTTGGTGCATACGCATGACACCCACCACGTGGGCCTGCTCGTCGACGAGGTCCTTGGACTCCGAACTCGGGATTCGATCGTGGTCGAATCCCTTTCCCCCCTCGTGGGCGACATCGCGAGCTCCTTCATCCAAAGTTTGGCCAGACTCGATGATCGACTCCTCACCGTGTTGCGAGTGGGTTCCATCGTCCCGCAAGCGGTTTGGGCTCGCCTCTTGGGCGGGGAGACCACGTGAAGGCGCTTCCCCCCGCGTCCGAGGTCGAGGCCTTTTGCACCGCCCTCGCCCGTGAGACCGGTCTTCGCTTCGGCGCAGACAAACAACCGTTGCTCGCCGAACTCTTGCGGGCCCGCGTGCTCCACACCGATTCGCAGACCGCCGTCGCGTACATCGATCGGTTGGCGACGGCCCCCAGTGAGCTCGCGGAACTCGCTCGAACCCTCACGGTGAACGAGACCTATTTTCTCCGCAACCAGGAGCAGTTTCATGCCCTCGCCGCGCTGCTCCGCCAACGCGAACAAACTTCGATTCGTCATCTCCGATTGCTGTCGGCGGGGTGCTCCTCGGGGGAAGAAGCGTATTCCATCGGCATCACGATTCGGGAAACACTGCAAAATCTAGACGAATGGACCATCTCCATTCTCGCCATCGATCTCAATCCAGACGTGATCGAACGCGCGCGTTCCGGAGCGTATGGGCGATGGTCGCTGCGCGAGACGCCCGACGTCATCCGGATGAAGTACTTTGAAGAACGAAGCGGGGGTCAGCGATATGCGATCGCTCACAGCATTCGCAACATGGTCCGATTCGAGCCGCAGAATCTCGCGCGACCACCGATCGGGTTTTGGCGCCACGCGGCCTTCGACGTCGTGTTTTGTCGCAACGTCCTCATGTACTTCACGCCCGAGGTCGCGCGACGAATCCTCGCCCAGATCGCGCATTCCCTAGGTACGAAAGGGCACTTGTTTCTCGGGCACGCCGAAAATCTGCGCGGGCTATCGGACGACTTTCATCTCCGTCATTCGCACGACGCGTTCTATTACGAACGCAAAGCCACCATCGGTCCGCTCACTCCCCCCAGCGAGCCAAACCCAGCGAGGGAGGCCGAGGCACCGGCCCATACCGTGTTGCATCCGTCCCCTGATCCGTCCCCTGATCCGTCGTGGTTCGAAGCCATCGCACGGGCATCGAATCGAATCGAGCAGCTCTCCCGTCATAGCGCACACTCGACCGACGAAGTCCAACCCGCGCCACGCCTTTCAAGCGAACCATCTACGGTTTCGGGAGCGGGGCGTGAATCAGGTGCGCTCCATCTCCTGAAGCAGGAACGATTTCACGAAGCACTGCGAGTGCTCACACACGAATCGCCGCACACCACGAGCGAACCCGACGGATTGTTACTCGAGGCGGTTCTGCTGTTGGCGAGCGGTGATATGGTCGAAGCCGTGAAGGCTTGTGAGCGGCTCCTCGTCCGCGACGAGCTGAACGCGGGTGCCCATTACGTCACCGCGATGTGCTGTGAGCAATCCGGGGATCCCGTGGGGGCCGTCGATCACAGCCGAGCGGCCGCCTATCTGGACTTCACATTTGCCATGCCTCACTTGCAGCTGGGCAAGCTGGCAAGACGCGTGGGCGACCTGGCCACCGCCAGGCGCGAACTCAAACTCGCATTGGATCTGCTCGCCGAGGAAGACGCGGCCCGCATTCTGCTCTTTGGCGGAGGGTTTGGCCGCGACGCGCTGCTGCAGCTTTGTCGCGGAGAACTCACGGCCTGTGGAGCCGCCGCATGAGCGACGTCGTGATCGAACGAACCGCGGCGGAACTGCGGGCAGCCTTCGACGCATCGTTCGCCGAACCGGCGGTGCTCGAACGCGAGGGTCGAATCGATGTGCTCGCCATCCAAATCGTCGGTGAGCCGTTCGCCCTGCGCGTCGACGAAATCTCGTGGGTGCTCCGCTGCCCACCGCTCGAGCCCGTGCCGAGCCGCAACGTGGCCTGCCGTGGCCTCGTGGGTATCCGCGGCACCGTCGTCGCCGTCTACAGTCTTGCAACCTTGGTCGGCGGACATTCCGAGTCGAATCCGTCGGGCTGGATCGTCGTCTGCGGAGGCGATCGCTCGGCCGCGCTCCTGTTCGACGAGCTGTCGAGCTACGAGCGCGTCGATGAATCCTGCATCGTGCGAGCCGAATCGTCGACGACGGGAAGGGTCGCCCGAGACATCGTTCGCATCCACGGAGTCGATCGAACCTTCCTCAGCATCCCGTCGCTTCTGACGAGCATTCGTCGGATCGCGAGTACCCAGTCGGACGAGGCGTAAAACGATGACGAAGCGCGTTTGGACATTCGGACACAAGCTCGGGTTCGCTTTGACCTTGGTCATGCTCTTGACCTTGTTGATGGGAACGGTCGGCTTGCTGGCCCTCCGCTCGGTGGTCGCGGGTAAAGATGAAGTCATCCTCAATACCGGTCCCGATCTCATCGATGCCGAACGTCTGCGCGCGGCGATGCAACGCGAGATCGGGAGCACCCGTGGATTCCTGCTCACGCAAGACCCGCGCTATCTCGAGGACGGACGCGCGGCGAATGTGGAGTTTACGGATGCGATCGATCGAATCCGGACCCGCGGGGTCTCGTCCGATACCGATCAGCTACTCAACCAGATCGTCGCGGCGAAAACCGACCACGTCCGCGAGTCCGCTCGAATCATCGAACAACGCCGTCGCGGGGAGGACATCGCAACGGTGGTCATCGCATTCGAAGAACATGTCCGTGCGACGTTCGAGAGTCTCGCCGCGGGCGTGGCCGAATTCGTCAGTGAAAGCGAGATCGAGCGGGAAAATGGGCGAAAAGCAGCTTCGGCGACCGCGTGGTTGGCCACTTCGGTTCTCATCGGGGTGGGGATCGGCACGGTCCTGCTCACCGCGACCATTGCCCTCGTCCTCGCCCGAACCTTGAATCATCAGATCAGCGCGTCGGTCCACCATATCCGCAGCGCCTCGGCCGAGCTCCAAGCCGCGGCAGGCCAGCAGGCGTCGGGCGCGAGGGAACAGTCCACGTCGATGAGCGAAATCACGACCACCATGGGTGAACTCCTCGCGACCTCGCGGCAGATCGCAGAAAGCGGACAACACGTCGCGAAGATGGCAGCCAACAGTGCGGAACGAGCACGTTCGGGTCAGCTCTCCGTCGATAAAGCAAGGGATGCCGTCGGCAGCATCCGGCAACAGGTCGACGCGATCGTCCATCACATGCTCAACCTCGGCAAGAAGTCGCAACAGATCGGCGGGATTCTCGACATCATCAATGAACTCGCCGAACAAACCAACATCCTCGCGATCAATGCAACGATCGAGGCCGCAGTCGCGGGTGATTCGGGTCGCCGCTTCGCCGTCGTGGGCGAAGAGATCCGCAAACTTGCCGACCGGGTCGGGGGCTCGACGAAACAGGTCCGCGGGTTGATCGAGGAAATCCGAGCGGCCGTCAACGCGACCGTGATGGCCACGGAGACCGGCTCGAAAACCGTCGAGATGGGCACCGAGCGGTTTGCGGAACTGCAGGATTCGTTCATGCGTATCGGAGAGATCGTGGGATCGACGATGGAAGCAGGCAAAGAGATCGAGCTTTCGACGAAGCAGCAGGCGACCGCGGTCGAACAAGTCAACCTCGCCATCTCGAACGTCGCACAGGCAAGTCGAGAAACCGAAGCCAGCTCTGCTCAAACGTTGCAAACGGCCTCGGAACTGACCTCCCTCTCCGGCAAGCTCGCGCAGATCGTTCACACGCAAGCAGGCCTTGCGGCCGCAATGGTGGCCTGAGGACCGGCGCATGACGAAGGATCCCTATCGCTATTTTCGAATCGAAGCCCAGGAGCTCGTCGAGGGTCTGGGCCAAGGTCTACTGGAACTCGAGAAGGGTCCCAACGAAGATGTGGTCCGACGGCTGCTACGTCACGCGCATACGTTGAAGGGCGCTGCACGTGTGGTCAAACGAGGCGACATCGGTGATTTGGCCCATGCGCTCGAAGACATCCTATCGCCGCACCGCGAGCGCGCGGGCTCGATGCCAGGTGATCTCGTCGATGCCGCGCTGCGGAACCTCGATCGGATCCAGCAACTCGTCGGCGATTTGACCCCGACCCCGACCCCGGCCCGCATCCCCGTGGCCGACGCGACGGTGGACCGAGGATTCGAGCCGAGTTCCGACGACAAATCCACGATCCGAATCGCGATGGCAGATCTCGACGAGCTGCTCGACAGTACCGTGGAAGCTCAGTCGACCACGGTTTCGTTGCAGCGTGTCGTCGAGCGGCTCGGACGCGCCTGCCACGAGGCTCTCGAATTTCTGATGGATCCTTCGGCGAACGGCGGACCGTCGACGGCACCGCGTTGGGTCGATCGCGCGGAACATGTCGCCCGCGACTTGAAGCAGCTGCAACGCGACGCGACTGCACGCATGGAGCGGCTCTGCGGCGAGCTCAACGAGGTTCGCAGTGCCGCGTTGGCACTGCGGCTCGTGCCTGCGGGAACTCTGCTCGGAGACCTCGAACGCTCGGCGCGTGACATCGCTCGAACGCTCGACAAGGAGGTCGAGGTCCACGCCGTCGGTGCCGAGACCGCCATCGACGCGCACGTCCTCGGAGGCCTTCGCAAGGTCCTCGTGCACCTCGTCCGCAACAGTGTCGATCATGGGATCGAACTTCCCATCGCGCGTCAGCGAAGCGGCAAACCTCGTACGGGCCGCATCGATATCACGATCGAACGCCAAGGCCATCGCGTTCGGGTGACCTGTCGAGATGACGGCCGAGGCATCGACCTCGACTCCGTCCGCCGGGCCGCACTCGAGCGGGGTCTCCTCGACAAGGACACGGCCGGATCGATCGACGAGCCGACGCTCGCGGCACTGCTGCTTCGGGGCGGGGTCTCGACGGCGCAAACCGTGACGGATGTGTCGGGTCGCGGCGTTGGTCTCGACGCCGTTCGCCACACCGTCGAGATGCTGCGAGGTGAGATCAGCCTACGCCATACGTCGGGTCACGGCGTCACCGTGCACATCGACGTCCCGAACTCGCTGTCCTCCTTGCCCGCACTCGCGGTCCAGGTCGACCGCGGAACGGTCTTCATTCCCCTCGACAGCGTTCGTCGGACGATGCGGTTGTCACCCACCGAGATCATTCGCGACGCCGAAGGCGAGCGGATCACACTCGACGGCAACGTCATCCCGTTCATTCGATTGCGACGCGTGTTGAACCGCCCCCGTTCCGAGCTTTCGGAGAAGATGCAGAGCGCCGTCATCGTCGCGGCTGGAGGGCAACATGCCGCGATCGGAGTGGATCGTTTGGGCGGGGCCAGAGACATTCTCGTCCGCGGGATCCCAGATCACGTAGCGGTAGATACCGTCGTCTCCGGTGCGACGTTCGACGAGGACGGTACTCCGCGACTCGTGCTCTCTCCTTTGGCTCTCATCCGTCACGTTTCGGCGTCCGCGACATTCGAAGCGGACCCGCAACCTCCGAGCGTGGCTCCACTGCTCGTGATCGATGATTCGCTCACGACGAGAATGCTGGAGCAGAGCATTCTCGAATCGGCGGGTTATCGGGTCGAACTCGCTGTTTCGGGCGAGGACGGGCTCGCGAAGGCTCGGCAACGTGCCTACGCAGCCTTCATCGTCGACGTCGAAATGCCTGGCATGAGCGGGTTCGAGTTCATCTCGGAGGTCCGTCGCGATCCCGCCCTGCGCGATACGCCAGCAGTCCTCGTCACCTCTCGCAACGATCCCCAGGACAAACGTCGCGGCAAAGACGTGGGTGCTCGCGCCTACATCGTCAAGAGTGAGTTCAACCAAGCCGACCTGCTCGAAGCGATTCGGAGGCTGGCTGGATGAATGCTCATCCCATTTCCGTCTTGGTCGTCGAAGATTCGATCACTATTCGCAAACACATCGTCGGCATCCTCGGGGCGGCCTCGGGGATCCAAGTGGTCGGCGAAGCCTCGGATGGTCGTACCGCCATCGATCTCTGTCAGCGCTTGCGCCCGGACGTAGTGACCATGGACATGATGCTACCGGTCATGACGGGGGTCGCCGCGACCGAGCACATCATGGCCTACTGCCCAACCCCCATTCTCATCGTCTCGGCTTCGACCAATCGAGGAGAGGTGTTCAAGACGTACGATGCGCTCGCGGCAGGTGCGGTGGATGTGCTCGAGAAACCGCTTGCCGTCGACCCTGAGGACGGGTGGGAAACTCGACTCGTCGCGGCGGTCCGCATGGTCGCTCGGATCCGCGTCATTACCCACCCGCGGGCGCGTCTCGGTCGTTTCGGTCGCTCGGACGCCATGCCCTCCGAGGTTCGCAAGCCAGTCGCCCACCCCCCCCGTCGCATCGTCGCCATCGGGGCTTCCACTGGAGGACCGGGAGCGCTGCTGACCATCTTGCGTGCGCTTCCCGATGGGTTTCCGCTCCCGATTCTGTTGGTCTTGCACATCGGCACACCGTTTGGGCTCGCCATCGCCGAGTGGCTCGATACCCAAGTGAAGCTTGAGGTTCGCCAGGCCAAAGACCGCGAGCCCCTGCCAACCCGGCCCTGTGTGTTGATGGCACCGGCCGACCATCACCTCGAATTGGTCGGCGGCCGGTTGCATCTGTCGACCTCGCCCGAGCGACATTCCTGCCGCCCGTCGGTCGATGTTCTGTTCGAATCCCTCGCGCGTGAACTCGGCCCCGAGACCATTGGATGCCTGCTGACCGGTATGGGCAAAGATGGCGCCGAGGGACTACTCGCGATCAAACAGCGCGGGGGTCTCACCCTCGTCCAAGACGAAGCGACATCGGTGGTCTTCGGTATGCCGAGTGAAGCGATTCGACTGGGTGCCGCCCGCCAAGTGCTGCCAATCCACGCATTCGCCGGAATGCTCACCCACCACGCGACCGTGGAGGAAGGTAAACCACGATGAATCCTTGCGTCATGATCATCGACGATAGCCTGACCGTACGGATGGACCTCGCCGAGGCCTTTCGCGAGTCCGGATTCGAGGTGGTGCTCTGTGCAAGTGCGACCGACGCTCGAACTGCACTCGCATCCAAGCCCCCTGCCCTCATCGTGCTCGACGTCGTGCTCCCGGATGCCGATGGCGTGCAGTTTCTCGCCCATTTGCGCAACCTTCCGGCGATGGAAACGGCACCGATCATTCTGTTGTCGAGCGAAGCCGAGGTCAAAGACCGAATCCGCGGCCTCACGTGCGGTGCCAACGAATATGTGGGTAAACCGTACGACTCCGCGTATGTGGTCGCCCGCGCCTCGGAACTGCTCCGCGGATCCGATGCTTCGCGGGTCCGACGTTCTCCGACGATCCTCGTCATCGACGACAGTCCCACCTATCGCACCGCGCTGGCCACGACGCTCGAGCAAGCAGGATACCAAATCGCGCTCGCGGCCTCCGCGAAGGAAGGTCTGCGCCGAGCGGCGGATCTGCAACCCGATGCGATCATCGTGGATGGGGTCATGCCGGACTTGGACGGAACGGCCGTCATTCGGAAGATCCGGCTGGATCCTGGCCTCAATACCACACCTTGCCTCCTGCTCACCGCTTCGGAGGAAGCCGCGAACGAGGTCACAGCGCTCGACTCGGGTGCCGACGCCTATGCTCGCAAGAACGAAGCAACGGACGTGATCTTGACCCGCCTGAGCGCGATGCTCCGCACGGCTCGGGATTCACGTCATCGCACCTCGGTCGGCAGTTTGATGGGACCCAAGCGGATCCTCACCGTCGACGATAGCGTGACGTACCTCGAAGAGATCGCCGAACAGTTGCGCGCAGACGGATACGACGTGATCAAAGCGCAGTCGGGTGAGGACGCGCTCGCACTGCTGGCCGTGGAGGCCGTCGATTGCATCCTGCTCGATCGAATCATGCCGGGTCTCTCGGGCACCGAAACGTGTACACGCATCAAGAGTCGACCCGACCTGCGCAACATTCCGCTCATCATGTTGACGGCACGCGATCAACCGGACGCCATGATCGACGGCATGAATGCCGGGGCCGACGACTATGTCGCCAAATCCGTCGAATTCGATGTCATCAAAGCACGCCTTCGCGCGCAGCTCCGGCGCAAACAGTTCGAAGACGAAAATCGCCGCATGCGCGAGAACATCCTCAAGAAGGACGCCGAGGCACGTGCAGCCAGGGAACAATCCGAGGCACGTGCGGAGTTGCTCCAACAGCTGGAGGAGAAGAATCGCGACTTGGAGCGACTCAATCACGAGCTGGAAATGTTTGCGTATTCGGTATCCCACGACCTGCGACAGCCGTTGCGCAGCATGGACGGGTTCAGCCAGGTCCTGCTCGATGACTATGGGGACCAAATCGATGCCAGGGGAAAACACTATCTCGAGCGCGTTCGAGCCGGAGCTCAACGTATGGGACAACTGATCGATGGATTGCTCATGTTGTCGCGAGTGACACGAAAGGAACTCGCCCCCGCGGCCGTGCGACTGGATGTGATCGCCCGTAGGGTCATCGAACGCTTGCACGAAGCCGAACCATTGCGCAGCGTGACGATCGCGATCGAGGAACCCCTCGATGTCGTCGCCGATCCACATCTCGTCGAATCCGTGCTCGAGAATTTGCTCGGCAATGCCTGGAAGTTCACCGGTCAGAAAACCCCGAGCTGCATCGAGCTCGGCTCGTCCTCGGACGCTGGAATCCCGACGTATTTCGTGCGGGACAATGGGGCCGGCTTCAAGATGGCCTTTGCCGACAAGCTGTTCGCGCCGTTTCAGCGCTTCCACTCCGACAAGGAGTTCCCGGGAACCGGAATCGGATTGGCGACGACACAACGCATCGTGCATCGACACGGTGGGCGGATCTGGGCACACAGCCAGGTGGGCGAGGGTGCCACCTTCTTTTTCACCCTCTCACCCCAGCTCGATGAGTGCTGAGCGATGAAGCACACGGGCTTTACCATTCTAGGGGTCGCTATTCGCGCAGTGCACTCATCGGGGTGGCGAGGACCTATCGAAATGGCCCGCGATGGCGAGGCAGCGTTCGCGGCCTCGTTTGGGGCCTCCGGGAACCATCCGCGGTTCCCTTCATTGCGTCATTTCGTCCTGCTGGACATCAAGCTGCCCAAGGTCGACGGATTTCAGAATCTTGGACCTGCTCCAACGAACCAAACACACACGTCGTCTTCCCACGGTGATGCTGAGTTTATTGGATGTTCAAGAGGACATCGAAAGGGCTCGCGCGCTCGGAGCGAATCGTCATGTCCGCAAGTCGGTCGATTTTCCCAAATACTCAAAAGTACGCCTGCTAGGCCACTATGGATTCACGTCAATGAGTCGGCGGGGTAGTCACGAAAGGAAGGAACGGCGATGAAAATCCCCTTGCGCTTGCTCATGATCGAAGACTCCGAGGACGACGCCGAGCTCATCCGGCTCGAGCTCGAGCGCGCCGGTTTCGAGCTCGACTGGATGGTCCTGGCGGAGGAACCACAACTCGATGCGGCCCTCTGCGAGCCCTGGGACATCATCGTCTGCGACTTCCAAATGCCGCAGTTCGATGGCCTGCGCGCCTTCTCCCTATACAAGCAACGGGAGATCGATACGCCGTTCATCTTCGTCTCCGGGGCACTCGGGGAGGATCGCGCGGTGGAAGCGATGCGTGCGGGTGCTCGCGACTATCTCCTGAAAGGCAATCTCGCTCGGCTGAGCGTGGCCGTGAAACGCGAACTGACCGAGGCGCAAAACCGTGCCGCCAAGCGGCGTGCCCAGGACGCAGCGGAACGAGAGCAGCGACGACTCGCGATGGCCGTGGAGGCAAGCGGAGCCGGTGTATTCGAACACCGCATTCCGCCGGGTCCCGACAGTTACCGCAGCGAGCGATGGGCCCAGATCCTGGGGTACGCACCGGAGGAGATCCCATCGTTCGAGCATTTTCACGGCTGGTTGTTGGAGCAGGTCCACCCCGACGATGCGCCGATGCTTCGATCCATCCAAGAGGACTTCCTGGAAGGCCGTACGGACCGAATCGCGTACGAGTTTCGTGTGCGCCACCGGCTTGGCCATTGGGTGGATGTCGCGAACTTTGCGAAGGCGGTCGATCGAGAACCTGGGCACCGCGCGACCCACGTCGTCGGTGTGATGATCGACCTCTCGGAGCGACGGAAGTTGGAAGAACAGCTCCGGCAGGCCCAAAAGATGGAAGCCGTGGGACGGCTCGCAGGCGGTGTGGCCCACGACTTCAACAATCTTCTCACCGTCATCATCAGCTTTGGCAACTTCGTGGCCGATAGTCTCCACCCCGCGGACCCGGCCTTCGAAGACATGCAGGAAGTCCTCAAGGCGGCCCGAAGAGCCGCAACCCTGACAGCGCAACTGCTGGCTTTTTCCCGGCTCAAGCCGGTGTCACCGAAGGTGCTGAATGTCAACGCTCTGGTCCAAGAAATGGACCGGATGCTGCACACGATCATGGGCGAAGACATCCAGGTCTCCACCTCGCTCTCGCCGGATCTCTGCAACGTACGGATGGACTCCGGATCCCTCGAACAGGTGATCGTGAATCTCGCAGTGAATGCTCGCGACGCGATGCCCAAGGGTGGCCGACTCAGCCTGACGACGGATCGTGTTCGGCTCGATGCGAGCGACGAGCTTGCCATCGCCGTCAAGGCCCGCGACGGCAACTATATCGCCATCGCGATTTCCGACGACGGGATCGGCATGGACGAGGCCACACGACGCCGGATCTTCGAACCGTTCTTCACGACGAAGAGTCCAGGCAAAGGCACCGGCCTTGGGCTTTCGATGTGTTATGGCATCGTCGAACAAGCGGGTGGAACGATCCGCGTGGAGAGTGCACCCGGTCGCGGCACGAGGTTCGAGATCTATTTACCTCGCGTGCAGGGAGAGGTCGAAGCGATCGAAGTCACGAAGCCGAAGTCCGAGGATCTACACGGTACCGAGACGATCTTGATTGCCGAGGACAACGAGCAGGTTCGCCGGCTCGCGGAGCGGGCCTTGTCCAGTCTGGGCTATCGGGTGATCGAAGCTTCGGATGGGAGCGATCTGCTGCTCAAGTACGAGGCCTCGACGCAACGCATCGACCTGCTGCTGGCCGACGTGGTCATGCCGCAAGTCAGCGGCAAACAACTCGCCGATCGACTCACGCCGACGCACCCCGACATGAAGGTGCTCTACATGTCGGGATATACGCCCAATGCGATTCTCGATCGCGGAGTACCCGAAAACCTCGCCCACATGGTTCAAAAGCCATTCACCCCGCAAGCCCTCGCCAAGAAAGTTCGCGAGGTGCTCGACCGATAGCACGACCTTGCCACCTCACATGGTTGGAGGGTCGGGCTTGTGGATGAAGCGGGTCAGCGTGGCGACCACCGCCACGAGTTCCGCGGGCTCGACCGGCTTCGGAAGATGCATGGAGTAACCCGAGTTCAACATGCGACGCCGATCATCCGAGTGCGCGTACGCGGTCAGGGCCGCGGCTGGGACGTCCCCGCCATGCTTTCGAGGAAATGCACGAACCTTTCGGATGAGGTCGTAGCCGTCTTCCTCGGGCATGCCGATATCCGAGAGCAGCACATCGGGCGGCTGCTCGGCGAAACACCTCATGGCCTCGGCCACGCTCGCGGCGGTCCTCACCATACAACCGCAATCCTCGAGAATGAAGGCGACGAGACGACGCGCATCCTCGTCGTCATCGACCAATAGGACGCGGAGTCCACGGAGATGAGCCGGACGCTCGAGTGTACTTGCTCCCCCCGTTGGCCTCGATGAGGTGGCCTCACGCGAGGTTCGAACGGCCGAGATCGGCAACGACACGGAGAACATCGCACCGCGTCCTTCGCCCTCACTGCGCGCGACGATGCTGCCACCGTGCAGCTCGACGAGCTGCCGCGAGATCGCGAGCCCCAGTCCAAGCCCGCCACGGGTTCGCGTCGAGCTCGCGTCTTCTTGGCGGAAGGGATCGAAAACATGCGGCAGAAAGGCCGGAGCGACTCCCTTGCCGGTGTCCGCAACGGAGATCTCCAAAGAGGATTCGTTGCGTCGAAGCACGACATCGACCTGTCCGCCCTTGGGTGTGAACTTCACGGCATTGCTCAACAGGTTCCAAACGACCTGCTGGAGTCGAGTGGGATCTCCCATGATGAGCGGCAAGGTCGTGTCGAGAATGGACGAAAGGGTGATCGCCTTGGCCGATGCCGCGGGTTGAATCGACTCGATCGCCGCTTCGGCGACCTTGCGAACGTCCACCTGTTGGACTTCGAGCCGCATCTTGCCGCTGATGACGCGCGACATATCGAGCAGATCCTCGATGAGTTGCGCCATCGCCACAGAATTGCGCTCGATGGTCTCCACCGCGCGTTGCCGTCGGAGCTCGTCGAAGTCGTCGGCCGCGAGCATCTTCGACCAGCCCATGATCGCGTTGAGTGGAGTTCGGAGCTCATGGCTGACGACCGCGAGAAATTCGTCCTTTGCTCGATTGGCGACGTCGGCAGTTTTCCGTGCATTCTGTTCGGAGGCGTAGAGACGTGCGTTCTCGATGGCGATCGAACACCGTCGCGTGAGCTCCTCGGCGAATGAGAGATCGTCGCTCGTATAGCGACGGTCGGACTCGGCAAACACAAAGGTCATCACACCGAGCACACGATCGGATACCAGCAGCGGAACCACCATGGCGGAACGAAGGCCGAGCGCTCTCACGATGCGGAGATGTTCGGCATCTTCGCAGCCGGCGACGAGGAGGTCATCGGGGATATCTGAATAGAGCTCGGGCTGCCCCGTTCGTAGCACGTGGGGAACGCCCGTCGGCGCGTCAGGCCGCGGCGGATACTTGACGTCGAGCTCCTTCGCGAAACCGACTTTGGTCGGGTCGAGGTGAGCGACGGCGAGTCGCTTGGGGCGACGCTCGCCCTCGACGACCAGATCCACCGCACACCAATCCGCGAGGCGCGGTACGGCAAGTTGCGCGACTCGGGCGACGGTGGCCTCGTAGTCGAGAGACTCGGCGAGGACCCTCGTCGCATCGGCCAGAAAGGTTTGCCGTGATTCATGGAGCTTCCGTTCGGTGACGTCGCGGAACACGAGTACGACACCTTCGATGGCACCGTTCTCTCCGCGGACGGGCGCTCCGCTATCGTCGATGGGGATCTCCCGGCCGTCACGAGCGAGCAACACGGTATGGTTCGCCAGACCGACGATTCCTCCGGTATCGAGAATCTTCTCGACCGGGCTCTGCACGGTCATACGCGTGTGCTCGTTCACGATCCGAAAGACCTCCGATAGCGGATGGCCACGCGCATCGCCTTCCGACCAACCCGTCAGCCCCTCCGCCACCGCATTCATGAGAGTCACGTCTCCCCGAGCGTCCGTGGCAATCACAGCGTCACCGATGCTGCGCAGCGTGGTGGACAGCGACGATCGCAAACGCTCCGCCAGCGCTGCCGCGGCTCGCTCGGCTTCGAAGCGGCGAGCTCGCGCAAGCGACTGACCACATTGACGTCCAAACGTGATCACGAACTCCCGCTCCTCGGTCGGAAACCGACGTGGTTCGTGAAACCCGGCGCCGATCATACCGATGATGCGGCCCTCCGCGACGACCGGAACACACCAAAAGGCAGACGCACGGGGGCCTCCGACCTCGAGACTCGCAATCGATGGAAGGTAGGCCGCGTAGGCCTCGGCCGATTCGATCCATACGGCATCCGCCCTGCCGCTCCCGATCGCATGGAGCGGATTGCCTGAATCTGGAAAAATGCGACGAATCCGATCCACGAGCTCTGGGTTGCAACCCCGTTCGGCCACGAGATCGAGCACCATCGTTCGTTCGTCGAGCAGGTACAACGTGCACACATCCGATCGAGCGAATGCCAGGCCTTGCTCGACGACGACACGCACGACCTCTTCCACCGAAGTGACCGATACGAGTGCTTCGGAGAGATCGGCGAGTACATTCATCCGAGCGCGGGCGAGCTCACCGACCCGTAAACGCTCTTCCTCGGCCCGACGGCGTTCGGTCAGGTCCCTCGTCACTTTCGCGAATCCGACGAGTTCGCCGGAGTCGTATCGAAGCGCAGTGAGCACGACATTGGCCCAGAACCGCGTTCCGTCGCTGCGAATCCGCCATCCTTCGTCCTCGACGCGGCCTTCGCGAGCCGCGACCTCGAGTTCCTGCTCGCACTTGCCGGCACGAACGTCCTCTTCTGGATAGAACACGGAAAAGTGTTGGCCGATGATCTCTTGGGCTCGATACCCTTTGATCCGCTCGGCTCCCACATTCCACGTAGCGATCACACCCCGAGGATCGAGCATGAAAATGGCGTAATCCTTCACGCTCTCGACGAGCAGGCGCAACCGCTCTTCGCTTTGTCGAAGAGACTCTTGCACGAGTCGTCGCTCGGTCGTATCGCGCGTGACCTTGGCGAAACCGACGATGGCCCCACTGGTATCGCGCAGGCAGGTGATCACGACGGTCGCCCAAAACAGCGATCCATCCTTCCGAACCCGCCAACCTTCGTCTTCGACACGGCCCTCGCGGGTCGCGGTCGCGAGTTCGCTGGCGCATTTCCAGACATCCTCGGAACGATAGAATTTCGAGAAGTGTCGTCCGATGATTTCGTCTTCGCGATAACCCTTGATGTGCTCGGCACCCGCATTCCATGTCGCGACACGACCTTCGGGGTCGAGCATGAAGATCGCGTAGTCCGTGACGCTTTCGACGAGCAACCGGAAGCGGTCCTCGCTTTCGCGCAACAACGGGTGGGCCCCACTCTCCCCCGCATGTTGTCCTCGAAGATCGACCACCAAGCCATGATCATGCAGTAGCGACTGAACCTCGTCCACTTGACGGTCGGGCGCTCGCAGCTCCCGCTGACCGTCAGCAAAGATTGCGGGTCCATCGATGGTGATATGGGGTTACGAAAGCACTGACGGGAAGACAGCCGTTGTCGGCTGCACCGACGACATCGGACGAGTTCGGCCGTGGCCATGGTGCGAGTGGATCCGTCGCGCCGTTCTTCGAACACGATAGGCCCAGGCGTTGACCGCCCCAATCGTCATTCCGAGGCGGTTCGCGACCACGGCGGGCTCGAATCCATGCACGAAGATGAGCTCGAATAGGTCCCGATCGCGATCGTTCCGGCGTCCGCCGAGTTCGGTGAGGACTTGTTCGAGGAATCGCCGTCCATTCAACTGTTCGACGGTGGACGAGTCGTCGCTCGACTCGAGGCCCGAATCGTCGGGAAGATCTCGCCAAGGATTGCCCCGCGTCCCTGCGAGTCTGCGTGCGACGAGCCGCCGAGTAATGAGGCGAACGAAACTTTCGAGCGAGCGTCCTCGACTCGGATCCCAGCGCCGAAGTTCTCGGCCATCGTGATCGAACAACTCGAGCAAGGTTTCCTGAACGAAGTCAGCGATGTCTTGACGCGGATCGCGGTGACATCGATCTGCGTATCCTCGCAGGACTCTTGCGACCTCGGAACGCACGACGACGAGCAGACGCTCGATGAGCTCCCGTCGGGGATGCGCGTCGCCGCGCAGAGCCTGGTCAACCCATTCGTTCGAACCGCGATCCTTCGTGCCACGATCCTTCGTGCCAGTCTGCGACGCCGTTACGCACGGGCTGGCAGAGGAATGGGACTGCGCGGGACGACGGGAGACCGAGATTGTGGCACTGACCATGCTCGCTGGATCAGTGCATCCGCGATGCCACTTCCCCACGCGGGCATTCTTCTTCGAGGGGCCTTTCGCAAAGGCCCCTCGCTGCGGCAGCCAAGCTGCCTACACACACAAAAGCTCGAATGTCCCATGGTCGAAAAAGTTGTCCCATGGGGTTGTCATCAGAGATTCGAGGCGGCTGCTTGCTCGACGCGAAAGACATAGGGCTCCGCCACGTGCGCCGGGACGGCCCCGCTCGCGAAAGGAGCGTAGCCTCCGGCAGCACTCGCTTGGCGAGTCACGTGGATGAGATACGTCCCTTGCTCCTCGATCGTAAATGGGAAGGGACCGCGGACCCCTTCCAAAGGCGCCGCAATGGAGTCCGAGACGCCGAGCAATGTGACCAGTTGAACCGACATTCGACCGGAATCAGGGTTCTCGAGGAGGTTGAAGGTCCCTTCGCCGGCTTCGAGGTCGACTTGGTACCAGTCGTCGATCGGGTGATCGGTAGCGGACGTGTATGGTTCGATGAGCTGGGCCGAAATATCGGTATCGAGCGGGATCGTTCGGGCCTGGTCTTCGTCGTTGTTCGGTTCGTAGGGATCGTCCTCGTCCAGCAACTCGAAACTGACGTCGAGCCGTCCAAACCCTCCCGAGGTTCGAACGAAGAACCGTAAAAGCATCGTACTTCCCGGTCCCATAGAAATGAAAACGGACTCCGTAACCCCCGGCAGCAACCCGTTTCCGAGGCTTCCCACCGGCGAAAAGCTGTCCTGCGTCATCGCGTCGAGAGTGGCTCTCACGCCCGTTTCCTGAGCGATCGTGAGGTGGATGATGTGCGCGCGACCGTCGTCGGGCGCGGTCACTGAAAACCAGTCCTCGTCGCCCTCGGGAAGGAAGATGCTCGCCTGCTCCGGCAGTGGGATGGGGGTCTCGCGCACATCGTTCTCGATGAGCTCGGTACCGTCGATCGGCTCGACGTATGGCACCTCCGAATCGCCGCCGGATGTGGAAGCAGCTTCGCCCGTCGCGTCGACCTCGACCGTCGTCGAGCCCGTGAGATCCGGCGTCGACCCTGACGAACCACTGTCACCGGCGGCCGCAGACTCGCCGCCGTCCATCGAGCCTTGCCCGTCGCCTCCGTCGTTCGCGGATGAGGTCTCGCCGAGGCCGGCCACGCTCGGGTCGTCTTTTTCCGAGATCGTGCTCGCACAGACGCCACCGCTCGCACAGACCTGTTCGCGATTCGAGCAATCGCTGTCGGCCGCACAAAAATCGCGGCACTCGAGATCCTCGGCGCACACCTGTTCACCCGGGCAATCATCCCGGGTCTCGCATGCGATCTCGTCGGGGAGCTGACAGACGTTGATCCGTTCGGTCCCGAGGACGCACCGCTGGTCTGCTTCGCAGTCGCGATCCTCCGTACACGCCACATGGCATCGCTCGAACACGCAAACATACGGATCGAGACAATCGGAGTTGATCGCACAACCTTCCGCAAGTCTGGCGGCGAGCAACTTTTCCGCGGTCGTATCCTTGCAAGCCGCGACGACGCAACCGATCCAAATCCCCAACGCCACCCTTCGCCCGCGTTCTATCCACATTGCGTACGCCTCATGATCCGAGCTTCGCTCCGAACTCGATACGTTCGGCATGCATGCCACGGACGAACGAGTCTTTCAAGCATCGTGCCAGCCCATACTGTCGTTCCCACAGGAATAGAACCCTCCGAACGGAACTCGTCTCACTCGCTTTCGTGATCGCGAGGAATCCCGAGGCGGTCGAGCCATCGATAGATCTGCCTTCGGTCGCAACCGAAGTGCTTGGACGTCGCCCGGACGCTTCGACCAGACGCGTTGTACACCGCCAAGAACTCCTCTTTGGCGGGCCGAACGCGTCGATCCTGCGGAACTCTCGGTCCCACGTCCGCGTTCGGATCCGCATGGGGCGGGTCACCTCGGAGCTGCTCCGCGGACCGCAGCTCGGGCAGAGCCTCACCGAGTGCTCGCAATCCAATGGGCCGCGGTTCGCCCGATCCTCCTAGACGATGCACGATCCGTTCGAGCCCCCGCAGGTTGTCGAGCCACGGTAACGATAGGACGCGCTCGGCGGCATCAGGGGAAAAGGCGAGTTTGGTCGCAGGATCGATGGGTTCGCGCCCCTGCCGTTCGAGCAAGTCGAGCCACGCGAAGAGATCCTGCTTTCGCTCTCGGAGGGGAGGCAAACGGATCTCCCATGCGGACAATCGAGCATAGAGGTCGCGCCGAAAGGCCCCGCGGGCGATCATCTCGGGAAGCGCCTGATTCGTTGCCGCAACCACGCGAACGTCGACGCGGATGGTCCGGGTGCCTCCGAGCGGCCGCAGCTCCCCCTCTTGCAGCACGCGAAGCAACTTGGGCTGTAGGTCGAGCGGCAGTTCCCCGACTTCGTCCAGCAAGAGCGTGCCCCCGTCCGCCGCAGCGAAGAGGCCCGCCTTTGCGGCCGTCGCTCCCGTGAATGCACCTCGCTCGTGACCGAACAATTGGCTTTCGATGAGCTGAGCCGACAGCTCCGCGCAGTTGAGTGTCAGGTACGGCCCGCGGCGACCACTGCGTCGATGCACGGCAGCAGCCAGGCGTTCTTTGCCGGTCCCCGTTTCGCCGATGATGAGCACCGATCCGCGCTCGACCGCCGCGAGACCCAGTTGACGACGCGCTCGCGTGATTTCGGCGCCCGTCCCGGGGACCGCGGGTTCGGCCAGGAACTCGACGTCTCCGGCTTCATGAACGACACCGAACACATCACCCAACCGGACAATGCTCTGTCGAGCGAGCGACATCGGCAATGTCGACCGCTGGCCATCGATCGAGGCTCCGTTGCGACTGCCGAGATCTTCGAGAAACAGGCCCCCCCCCAAGCCCACTTGGACCCGAGCATGCCGGCGCGAAACGGTGGAATGCGGAACGCAAGTGATCCCGGACTCCGGGGCACGGCCGAGCACCAATCCCGGCCGTAGCGCGATCTGCCGTCCTGCAACGTCGGATGGATAGACCCACGTCAAGACGCAATCGGGGGCCGCCCAGTCGGTCTCCGAGGCGACGGGATCGGTCGATCGAAAACTGGGCTCGTCGGCAGCCATGGCCACCCCGAGCCTAGCGGACGGAACGACACCCCGGACATCGATCGCCGGCGCGCGGACCTCAGGTGTCGAGACGGTAGGGAGGCACACGGCCACCGATCGGGCGGTGGAGACGTCCGACGTGCCGCGTTGCGTGACGTCGGTGGCACGATGCTATCGTGTGGGGCGGCTCGGGCAACGAAGGCATGATCGACGAATCAGAGCCGAATGCGATCGTAGGACGGACGTTGGGCCGGAAATACCGGGTCCGGCGGGTCGTCGGGAGCGGCGGGATGGGTTCGGTCTACGAGGTCGAACACCTGCTCACGAAACGGCTCGGCGCCCTCAAGCTCCTTCATCGTCGGTTCGTGAAGGAACCGGTCGTGGTCGAACGCTTCATCAGGGAGGCCTCGGCGGCGGGCCGAATCCAAAGCCCCCACATCGTCGAGACGATCGACGCGGGCGAGCTGCCGACGGGGGAACCCTATATTTTCATGGAGCTCTTGTCCGGCGAGTCGCTCGGGGCTCGGATCTCGCGTTGCGGAGCGCTTCCATTCGAGGAAGCACGCGAGATCGTGGTTCAAGCTTTGCGGGGTCTCGCGAAAGCCCACGCCGCGGGCATCGTGCATCGCGACCTCAAGCCGGAAAATCTCTTCATCACGAAGACCCAGCCAGCGTTCGTCAAGGTTCTCGACTTCGGACTCTCGAAGTTCGCGCAACCCGACAACGATCTCCATCTCACCGTCGAAGGTGCCCCGATGGGGACTCCGCTCTATATGTCCCCCGAGCAGGTCGCAGGACGTCGCGATCTCGACGAACGGACCGACGTCTATTCGCTCGGCGTCGTCTTGTACGAATGCCTCACGGGCGTGGTGCCCTTCCAAGCGCATACCTTGGCGGCATTGAGCCTGCGCATCTTGGCGGGGCGATACGTCCCGGCTACCGAACGGATCCCTGGATTGCCGCTCGGTGTGAATCGGGTGATCGCACGCGCGATGGCCGTAGAACCCACCGAGCGATTTCCGGACATGTCGACGTTCGAGAGCGCTCTGCTCGACTTGAGCACCAGTGGGCTCGGTCGACAGGTCGGGACGGCCCCCGCATTCACGTCGCTCGAGATTCAGCCCGACTCGGCAGCCTCGTCCGACGTTTCCCTGATGGACTTCGCTTCGGGCGACCCCGCATTCGATGGGGCTTGGGCCCAAGCTCGGCTCGACGAACCTGCATCGTTCGTCCTCAACCCCCCCCCGATCGACTCGACCTCGGCCGAAGCCTCGGTCGAACGCACCCTCGTACCGAGGAAGTCGCGACGGCGTGCTCTCGTCGTCGTCGCGGTGGGTGCGGCGGCGTGCGGGGGGTTTGCGTTGACGTTCGGGTTCCATGGAACGCGTCCCGCTCAGAACGAACCATCAATCGAGCCCGCCGAACGCTTCGACCCCACGCCTCCCTCACCGAACCCGGTGGTCGATTCGATCCCCGACCCCGATGAACTCGAACCCACCCAAGTGGTAGTGCCATCCCCCGAACCTGCACTCACCAAGAAAAAAACCAGAGACCACGCAAAGTCTCGCCCCCCCGATGCAGCTCCGGCCCCAACCTCGAAAGCCGCAGCTGCCGGCTTGAGCGAAGACAACCCCTTTGCGAACTGATGGAGCTGCGCTACCCCGGACCTCGATGAGGACGACCCCCCGATCCGCACTCGTCGGTCTATTCGCGTCGTGGCTTACCGCGGCGCCGAGCCTCGCTCAGGCAACTGCGCCCTCGTCCACGCCCGAAAGTGAGGTTCGCGACGAAGCACGCCAACGCTTCGACCGGGGTCTTTCGCTCTACAACGCAGGCGATGCCATGGGTGCCATGGCCGAATTCCAACTCGCCTACGATCTCACCGGGCACCCGGTGGTCCTCTACAACCTGGCACTCGTTCGCGCGAGTCTTGGTTTCGCGGCCGAGGCGTTGGATGCGTTGGAACAGCTCGAGACGCCCGAAGTCAGCGCGGTGCTCGGGCCCGAGCGAACGGCAAAGGCGCAACAGGTTCGTGACGAGCTGCAGCCCCGCGTTGGACGGCTCGACCTGCGGATCTCCGTCCCTGGCGCGAAGATCGAGATCGACAACGTCGACGTTGCCACATCGCCCACGCCACCGATTCGCGTCACCGCGGGCCAACACATCGTGGCGATCTTGGCCCCCGGCTACGACCCCGAACGGCATCGCGTACTCGTGGCTGGAGAGTCGACGAGGGTCCTCGAGGTCGCCCTCCAACCCCTCGATCAGAACTTGGCCCACCTCAAACTGTGGACCGGTGTACCCGACGTCGAGATCCGGGTCGCTGGAGGTATCGTCGGCTACACACCGCTCGCAACCGAGCTCGCCTTCAAACCGGGATCGTACGCGGTCGACCTTCGGCGCGGTGGGTACGAACCCGTGGCTCGGACCCTCAAACTCGAGCCCAACGCAACCGCCGAGCTCGCGATCCCGCTCGTACCGACGACCGAAGGCCTTTCGTCGGGCGGAACCTTGAAGTTCGACATCAGCGAAACCGAAGCCGTGGTGACCATCGACGGGATCGCAACGCTCGTGCCCGCGGACGGACTGCGGGTCCCGGCCGGGCGGCACGCGGTCGGCGTGCAACGAGCCGGTTTTTTCGATGTCACCCGGATGGTCGCGGTCGAACCGAAACAGCGACGCACGGTCGACATCACGTTGCTGCCCACTCCACAGTATCTCGAAGCCTACGTTCGCCACGCGCAACGGCGGAGGACTTGGAGCTACGTGAGCATGGGGATCGGTTCCGCCTTCGTCGCGGGCTCGAGTGTGTTCCTCGCCTGGAACGCAACGCAAAAACGCGACGCCGAGGCAGCGTTCGATGCCTATGCCGACGAGGTCGAAGCCATGCCGGGGGCTCGTTGCGCGAATGACCTATGCGATCAGACGCTTGCGATCTTGGTCGACGATCTGGAGGCCAAACGACAGCGGGACATCTATGGATGGATCGGCCTCGGACTCGGGGCGTCCGTTTTGACGACCGGGATCTTGCTCTACGCGCTCGGAAAGGATCCCAAGCGCTATGATCCATCCCCCGCAAGCGATGTCCTTCCTAGCCTGTCGCTCGGTTGGGGGGTTGGGACCATCTCTGTGTCCGGGCGCTTCGGATCGAGCGCGGCTCAGGCCGATCCGAGAACGTCTCGGTACACATCATCGATCGCCCGACAGATCGCTCGCAGGCTGTAATGCCGGTCGAGCGTTCGCTTGGCCTCCTCACCGAGCCGGCGACGCATCGGTTCGTCGTCCAATAGCGTCACGAGACCGCGACCGATCGCGGCAGCGTCGTTGTCGGGCACGATATAGCCATCACGGTCATGCGTGAGATCCATCGACGATCCGCGCGGGACCACGATGGGTTTGGCGGACGCCATGTAGTTCAGCATTTTGATGGCGACCCCAGGCGTGTCTGGGCGCGGAACGACGCAGATGTCCGCAGCAGCCAAATAATCCGGTACGCGTTCGAACGGTTCGGGTTTGCTCACGATGACGTGGTCGCGCAGTCCGAGCCGTTCGATCGTGTTCTCGACCGTTTGCAAATCCTCCGGCTCGACGTAGTTCGTGACCAGCATGAGTCTCGCCGCAGGGCGTTCCTTGGCCACGAGCGCCATCGCCTCCAACAAATAGTCGATGCGTTGGAACCGATTGAGCAGCCCCGCGTACATGATGAGCGGCGTATCGCCAAGATTGTATTCCTTCCGTATCGCGGCTCCGTCTCGGTTTTCGAACACTGCTGGATCGATTCCCATGGGGATTTCCGTGACCCGGGTGTCGTGGATCCCTTGCGAGCGGAGAAACTCCACGATCGGCTTGGAGATCGCGATGATGCGGGTGGGCAATCGCGGTACGCCATAGTCCAGCGCTTTCGCCAACCACACCGCGAGGAACCGCGGTTTGATGAAATCGTACGACGGGAGTTCGTCGAT